>Ga0256832_1001911_pt1 | contig 14158 bp, 9 predicted proteins | sample 134614metaG_FD_190534 | JGI IMG/M metagenome (GOLD analysis project Ga0256832, IMG submission 190534) | Hydrothermal vent microbial communities from Lau Basin, Pacific Ocean - 134-614 | ecosystem: Environmental > Aquatic > Marine > Hydrothermal vents | place: Pacific Ocean: Lau Basin | collected...
CTGGTGCGTTTTCTGCGGGTGCTCAAGGAAATGGTCAATGGCCTGGCCATCAGCGCCCGGGTGGTGCAGCTGGGAGGCAGGATGCGCCTGGTGGGCGCCATTGGCCTGGATGACCGGCTGCAGCGCGAAGCTGAACTGCTGCCCCTGGAGATATGTCAGTGCGGCATGCCCCTGTCCCCCGGGGATATCTGCTGTGAGCATGGTGGCCGCTGGTGCCGGGAACAGCTGGGCCGGAAAATGTTTACCCCGGAGGAAGTGGAGTTGATTTCTGTTCCCCTGGAGTATCATGGCGATGTATTGGGCCAGTATGACATTTACGTGGAGCGTCCCGGTGTTTCGGACCGGGAGGACATCCTGGAACTGCTGGAAACCGTGGGCAGCCACCTGGGTGTGGCCGTGGCCAAGCAACTGTCGGACGAAAATGCGCGGCGCCTGTCTATTTACGAGGAACGCAATGCCCTGGCTCACGAACTGCACGACTCTCTGGCCCAGACCCTGGCCAGCCTGCGCTTTCAGGTGCGCATGATGGAAGACAGCCTGCAACAGCAGGACATGGCCTGCCAGGTAGTGGCAGACGACCTGGAGCGTATCCGCAATGGCGTGGATGAAGCCCACACGGAACTGCGCGAACTGCTCAACAGTTTCCGGGCTTCCATCGATGGGCGGGACTTGAGTGCCGCCCTGGAAAAACTGGTGCAGCGCTTTTCCTCGGAAACCGGCATCGCCACCTACTACCAGCAGGAATGCCTGCAGATGAAACTTTCTTCGACAGAAGAAATGCAGATGCTGCGCATCGTACAGGAAGCCCTGGCCAACATCCGCAAGCATGCCAATGCGCACACGGTGCGGGTATTGCTCACCTGCCGAGCTGGTTTTTACACCCTGCTGGTGGAAGATGATGGCGTTGGTTTCGAAGGCGCCGCCCGGGAAGGGCACCCGGGTGAACATATTGGCCTGTCCATCATGGAAGAACGAGCGCGGCGTCTCGGCGGGGAACTGCGCATTGAAAGTGAAGTGGGCGAGGGCACCCGGGTGGAACTGCTTTACCGCCCGGAAGTGCAGCAGCGCGATATTGATGAAAAATGGATAAAGGAGCCTCCGGACTGATGCGAATCCTGTTGATCGATGACCATGCCCTTTTCCGTATCGGCCTGCGTGAACTGCTGGAGCGGCGGGGACTGGATGTTTTGGATGCCGTGGGCGACTGCGAGGAAGGCATCCGCCTGGTGCTGGAAAAGCAGCCTGATGTGGTATTGCTGGATATGCGCATGCCGCAGATGACGGGGCTGGAGGTGTTGCGGACCCTGCGTGAGCAGGGACAGCAGATGCCCATTGTGATTCTCACCACCAGCCGCGTGGAAAATGATGTGATTGCGTCTTTGCAATGCGGCGCCCAGGGATATCTGTTAAAAGATATGGAACCTGATGAACTGATTCGTTCTTTGAACGAAATCGTTGCGGGACAGACCGTGGTGGCCAGTGAACTGACCATGGTGCTGGCCAAGGCAGTGCGTGGTGAAGAGCAGGTCCAGGCCGAATCGGCTATGGATCAGCTTACCCCACGGGAAAAGGAGATTCTCTGTTTGCTTGCTGAAGGCCAGAGCAACAAAGTCATTGCCCGCAATCTGGGAATCAGTGACGGTACGGTCAAGCTGCATGTGAAGGCTATCCTGCGCAAGCTGGGCGTGCACTCCCGGGTAGAGGCCGCCGTCATTGCCGTGGAGCAGCGCTTCTGCAACCGGGATGATTCAACGGGTGATCAGGGATAGGTCTTTTTATAGAGCGAAAAACCAACAACAGAGTGAGCATTGAATGAAACGTTTTCTGGAACTGGTTAAAGACTGCATGCACACGGTCAAGGAACTCATGCCCTGGGATCTGGAAGAGCGCATGCAGAAGAATCCGGATATTTTTCTCGTGGATGTGCGGGAACCCTACGAATATGAAGCGATGCATATCAAAGGTTCGTTGCTGGTTCCCCGGGGCATACTCGAATCCGCCTGCGAATGGGACTATGAGGAAACGGAACCGGAACTGGTGAGAGCGCGGGAGCGGGAAGTGGTGGTCGTGTGCCGCTCCGGCCAGCGCAGCTTGTTGGCGGCGAACTCCCTGCAGGTGCTGGGCTTCAAGAACGTCGCTTCTCTGGCGACAGGCATCCGTGGTTGGAAGGACTATGACTTGCCCTTGGTCGATGGCGAAGGCAATGATGTGGATCTGGACGATGCCGACGAGTACTTCACTCCCCGGGTGAGGGAAGACCAGTTGCGACCCAAGGACTGGGTGGACCCGGAATAGCGCCTGCCCCGGGGCCGCTAACCCGAATATTTTTCCAGCGACCGGGTGAAATATTAGGGCTAAAGTTGTGTACCGGGCTCCACGGGTGAGGTGGCACCCTGGCGTCCCTGTTTCTCGCCTTTGTACCAGGACAACTTCTCGTGCAACTGCACGACCTCGCCCACAATGATCAGGGTAGGGGGCTTGGGTTTCTCGCGCTCCACTACTTCCAGTATATTGTTCAGCGTGCCGGTGAACACGCGTTGCAGATGCGTGGTTCCCTGCTGCACCAGGGCAATGGGCATCTGTGCAGAGACGCCGTGTTCGATCAGCTTGTCGATGATCACCGGCAGGCCCATCAGGCCCATGTAGAAGACAATGGTCTGGTGGGGCTGGGCCAGCTGGTTCCAGTTCAGATTCATGCTGCCGTCCTTCAGGTGCCCGGTGACAAAGGTCACGGACTGGGCATAGTCCCGGTGGGTAAGGGGAATGCCAGAGTAGGTGGCGCAGCCGGATGCGGCGGTAATGCCGGGAATCACCTGAAAAGGGACGCCCTGTTCCGCCAGGGTATCGATTTCTTCCCCACCACGGCCAAAGATGAAAGGGTCGCCTCCCTTGAGGCGCACCACCCGCTTGCCTTCCTTGGCAAGTTTTGCCAACAGCTCGTTGATCTCCTCCTGGCGCATGGCATGACGGTCGCGTTCCTTGCCCACATAGATACGCTCGGCTTCCCTGCGCACCATTTCCAGCACGGGCTTGGCCACCAGGCGGTCGTAGACCACCACATCAGCCTGCTGCATCAGGCGTAGGGCGCGAAAAGTGAGCAGATCCGGATCGCCGGGACCGCCACCCACCAGATAGACTTCGCCCATGCCTCGGCTGGGAGAGAAACTGTCCAGCTCTTTCTCCAGTACAGCTTCAGCTTCTTCCATATGGCCGGAAAATACGCGCTCCGCCACGCTGCCCTGAAGAATGCGATCCCAGAAACGACGCCGGTCATCGGGGTTGGACAAAGCGCTCTTGACCTTGTCCCGGTAGCGGGCGGTGAGTTCTCCCAGACGGCCGTAACCCGCAGGAATAAGGGACTCCAGGCGAGCCCGGATCAGACGGGCCAGCACGGGGGACGCGCCACCTGTTGATACAGCCGCAACCACGGGAGAGCGGTCAATGACCGAAGGCATGATGAAATTCCCTGCATCAGGGTTGTCCACCACGTTGACCGGAATATTCTTCCTGTTGGCGGCCTCTGCAATAACACGGTTGGTTGCCGGGTCATCTGTGGCAGCGATGACTAATGCATACTCTTTGAGCAGGGAATCGGCATATTCCTGATCGTGATGAAGAATATCCCCTTTGTCAGCCAGGTTCTGAAGCTCCGGACACAGTTCTGGGGCAATGACATGCACTTGGGCTCCTGCTTCACGCAGCAGGCGACACTTGCGTGCGGCCACATCGCCACCGCCAATGATGGCGCAGGGCCGGGATTTGACATTCAGGAAAACAGGAAGAAAATCCATTGCTTAGTAACCGTTGCAAGTATCGAATGGTCGGTGAGCATAGCATAAGCGATTGTTTTGCATTGTAAAAACCGCACTATTATAAGCGTTTATGCTGTGCATACATTGATTATATGAGGATATTATAATATACTACATCGATTCAGTTTGCCATTGACCCGATATCGAGGTTCGAATGCAAGTCAAAGAGATCGACGTATCCGAGCTGAAAAAGCGCATGGATACGGGCGAGGATATTGTTTTGCTTGATATCCGTAGTGACGCTGAAGTGCGTCAGGGTATTCTGCCCGGCTCTGAGCATCTGCCCATGCATCTTATTCCCCTTAAGCTGCAGGATTTGCCCAGGGACAAGGATGTGATTTTGTACTGCCGCAGTGGCGCGCGTTCCTACCACGCCTGCGCTTTTCTGGAACAGCAGGGCATGAGCAATGCACTCAATCTGCGCGGCGGCATACTCGATTGGGCGCGTCACGGCTATGAAATAGCCGCGCCCGCGTGAAAATTATCATCTGGTGCTTGCCTTTCTCTAAGAGTTAGAATATAAGAAAGCACTGTTATTTAACCCACAAACACTGGAGAAATCCCATGGCTGATTTTGATGAAGAACTCGACGCAAGTGGCCTGAACTGCCCTCTGCCCATTCTGCGCGCCAAGAAAGCACTGGCAGGGCTGGATACCGGCAAGGTACTGCACATCATTGCCACTGACCCTGGTTCCGTTAAAGACTTCGAAGCCTTTTCCAAACAGACCGGCAACGAACTGATGGAATCCAAGGAAGAAGGTGGCAAGTTCCATTTCCTGATCAAGAAAGCCTGATTGCTTGTCTGATATCTGAAACTGCGTACAAGCGCAGGGGAGAAGACGAATGGAACAGAAAAAGTTGGCGATTATCGCCACCAAGGGCAGCCTGGACTGGGGCTATCCTCCCTTTATTCTTGGCTCCACTGCCGCAGCACTGGGTTATGAGGTAGAGATTTTCTTTACATTCTATGGCCTGCAACTGCTGAAAAAGGATCTTGATCACCTGCGTGTTACCCCTTTGGGTAACCCGGGTATGCCCATGCCTGGTGGCATGGAAAAGTGGATGCCCGTGCTGGTCACTGCTCTGCCCGGTATGGAAGCCATGATGACTTCCATGATGAAGAAGCAGATGAAGGAAAAAGGTGTAGCCAGCCTGGAAGAACTGCGGGAGCTCAGCCAGGAGGCGGAAGTACGCTTTATCGCCTGTAACATGACGGTTGAGCTGTTCGATATGGAACCTTCCGACTTTATCGATGGCATTGAACTGGCGGGTGCCGCTCGTTTCTTTGAGTTTGCTGGGGATGCGGATATCTGCATGTACATGTAAGTGCGACGTGAGGGCGTCTCACTTGCGGAAACCGGTCCTCGCATTATAAAATACCGGCATAAAATCAATGACTTATAAAATCCCTGTAGGTTGTTGATAAAGTCGTCGGGGAATGGGACGAAAGTCCCATTCCCGCGCCGACCTCTCCGTCTGACCCACGGAAGAGCGTCCAAATCGGTTCTGGTCAAACCGTCAAGGAGCAATAAGATGAAAAACTCGATGCCGAGGTTTTCGGTGTTGCTCGTCTTCGCCCGTAAGGGCGCTTAATAACACTCGACAACCGCCTGCCCAACCAGCAGGTAGGCCAATGCATAGTGCATGACGCCCGTAAGGTGTCGTTGTGATTGTTCGGTTCATCCGTTGGTCACGGATGAATAGAGAACCCATTGTGCAACCAATGGTAGCCCAGGGCCAGCGCGTTATCGGCAACGGTTTCGTGTGAAGCGGCCTAACAATGTACCCCCCGGAGCGGGTGTGTCTATCCCGTGAGGGAAGACGCAGATTCTGCCAGTGGTCAAGGCGGATGAGGGGCTAGGCTGGGCGGTAAGGCTAACAGATGTGAACTGCTGATAAACCTCGTCAACATGAACGAACCGAAGCCACTGGATAAGGTTCGGATGCGACTGGACATTCCCCTTTATATTGGGAATGCGTTGCCATGATCGTCGCCGGGGGAGAGGTGGAGCCTAACCCGTTCGTGTCACAACGACGCAACACGGTAAGCCCGTATTCCTCCTGAGCGCATAGCGCGAAGGAAACCGACCCGCAAGGGGAGGCGACAGGAGTGCGGGTAGGGGATGACGGAGAAAGCGAATGCCAGCCTGTAATGGGCTGGATAGGGGTGGCATCGCCCCACCCGAAAGGGTGCCCACTTCCGTCTGGTCTCTCCTTGCGAGAAGACCTGTAGAACCCCAGAAGAAAACCGGAAAGGCGCAAGCCCATCCGGTTTTCAAGAACTGCCCTTGTGGGGACAGACGTTCCCCGCAAGGGGAGTAGTACGTCTGCTTCCGACAGGGCTATTCAATAGCAACTGGAGGATAGCAAGATGAGCAAAAAGAAGCAAAGCGAAAGCTGCGCGACCGAGCCTGCATCCTCCCACGGAGAATGGCGGCACTGGCATGAAATCGAATGGTCAGTGATGCAACAAACCGTGCGGGGCTTGCAGGTAAGAATCGCAAAGGCAGCCAAAGCAGGCAACTGGCGCAAGGTGAAAAACCTGCAAAGGTTGCTCACCCGTTCCTTTGCCGCCAAAGCAGTGGCAGTGAGACGGGTAACGGAGAATCGGGGCACACGGACACCAGGGGTCGATAAGGAAACCTGGAGTACGCCCGAGGAAAAGTGGAACGCGATTTTCCGGTTACAACGGCGCGGCTACCAGCCAAAACCGTTGCGGAGAATCTATATCCCGAAAGCCAATGGCAAGCGGAGACCCTTGGGGATTCCCACCATGCTGGACAGGGCCATGCAGGCACTTCACTTGCTGGCACTGGAACCGGTAGCGGAGACCACAGGTGATCCCAACAGCTACGGCTTTCGCCCTTACAGGGCGGCACATGATGCGATGCGAAAAGTCCACGGACTGCTCAATCGCAAGACTTCGCCGCAATGGGTACTGGAGGGCGACATCAAGGGATGCTTTGACCACATCAGCCACACGTGGTTGCTGGAGCATATTCCCATGGATCGAGAGATCCTGCGGAAATGGCTCAAGGCAGGCTATATGGAGCTGAACAGGTTTCATGCAACGCGAGCGGGTACGCCTCAGGGCGGCATCATCTCGCCAGTGCTTGCCAACATGGCCTTGGATGGTCTGGAAGCGGAGCTTGAAAGGCACTTTGGTGCGCTCAAGTCCCGCCGACGGGCGAGAAACAAGGTCAGCCTGGTATGGTATGCGGATGACTTCATCATTACCGGCACCTCGAAAGAGTTGTTGGAAAACGAAGTCAAGCCAGTGGTGGAGCGTTTCCTGGCGGAACGGGGACTCGTCCTCTCGCCGGAAAAGACGCTGGTCACCCATATCGAAACGGGGTTCGATTTTTTGGGCTGGAACTTCCGCCGTTACTGGCGGCAAGGTCAACAAAAGGTGCTGGTGAAGCCATCAAAGGCTAACACCAAAGCTTTTCTGACCAAAGTTCGGAGAATCATCAAATCCCGGCCAGGTGCAACCCAGGCGTCATTGATCAAGCACCTCAACCCGGTCATCGCCGGGTGGTGCAATTACCACAAGGCAGTGGTGGCCAAAGAGGCGTTCAGCTACGTCGATTGGCAGATCTGGAAGGCGTTGTGGAAATGGGCCAGAAGACGGCACAACAAGAAGGGCAAACGGTGGATCGCCAAGCGGTACTGGCACTCCATCGGAACGCGGGACTGGGTCTTTGCCGCCGAACTTCCCGAACGGGATGAAGACGGTGATATCCAACTGGTGAAACTCAAGATCGCGGCTCAAGTCAAAATTGAGCGGCACAAAAAGATCAAGAGTGACGCCAATCCGTATGACCCGGAATGGGAGTCGTATTTTGAAGCCCGGTGGCATGAGCACATGAAGCGTTCCCTGAGGGGACGGCTGAAAGAGCTACGCTTGTGGGAACGGCAGGAAGGGCACTGCCTGGTCTGCCGCGACCGGCTGGAATGGGAACGACGATGGGATATCCATCATATCGTGCCCACGACGGCAGGCGGTAGTGATGCACAGAGGAACCTTGCCCTGCTGCATCCGAACTGCCACAGGCAGGTTCACAGCCAGAACCTGACGGTAAAGCTGCTGGCTCCTACAGGGTAGGGGTTTGGCAGAGGCTTGAGCCGGATGCGGGGAAATCCGCACGTCCGGTTCTTAGGGGGCGGGGAGGCCGTAAGGTCTCCCTGCTACCCGACGTGCGACGTGAGGGCGTCTCGCTTGCGGAAACCGGTCCTCGCATTATAAAATACCGGCATAAAATCAATGACTTATAAAATCCCTGTAGGTTGTTGATAAAGTCGTCGGGGAATGGGGCGAAAGTCCCATTCCCGCGCCGACCTCTCCGTCTGACCCACGGAAGAGCATCCAAATCGGTTCTGGTCAAACCGTCAAGGAGCAATAAGATGAAAACTCGATGCCGAGGTTTTCGGTGTTGCTCATCTCTCGCCCGTAAGGGCGCTTGGTAACACTCGACAACCGCCTGCCCAACCAGCAGGTAGGCACAATGCCTGGTGCATGACGCCCGTAAGGTGTCGTTGTGATTGTTCGGTTCGTCCATTGGTTATGGACGGATAGAGAACCCATTGTGCAGCCAATGGTAGCCTAGGGTCAGCGCGTTACTGGTAACGGTATCGTGTGAAGCGACCTGACAATGTACTCCCCGAGATCGGGTGTGTTTCTCCCGGGAGGGGAGACACAGATTCTGCCAGTGGTTAAGGCGGATGAGGGGCTAGGCTGGATGGTAAGGCTAACGTATGTGAACCACTGACAAACCTCGTCAACATGAACGAACCAAAGCCACTGGACAAGGTTCGGATGCGACCGGTCATTCTCCTTTATATTGAGAATGCGCTGCCATAAAGGTCGCCGGGGGAGAGGTGGAGCCTAACCCATTCGTGTCACAACGACGCAACACGGTAAGCCCGTATTCCTCCTGAGTGCGCAAGCGCGAAGGTAACCGACCCGCAAGGAGAGGCGACAGGAGTGCGGGTAGGGGAGGACGGAGAAAGCGAATGCCAGCCTGTAACGGGCTGGATAGGGGTGGCATCGCCCCACCCGAAAGGGTGCCCACTTCCGTCTGGTCTCTCCTTGCGAGAAGACCTGTAGAACCCCAAAAGAAAACCGGAAAGGCACGAGCCAATCCGGCTTTCAAGAACTGCCCTTGTGGGGACAGACGTTCCCCGCAAGGGGAGTAGTACGTCTGCTTCCGACAGGGGCTTTTCCAAAAAGCAACTGGAGGATAGCAAGATGAGCAAAGAGAAGCAAAGCGAAAGCTGCGCGATCGAGCCTGCGTTCTCCCACGGAGACTGGCAGCACTGGCATGAAATCGACTGGTCAGTGATGCAAAGAACCGTGCGGGGCTTGCAGTTTAGAATCGCAAAGGCAGCTACAGCAGGCAACTGGCGCAAGGTGAAAACCCTGCAAAGGTTGCTCACCCGTTCCTTTGCCGCCAAAGCGGTGGCAGTGAGACGGGTAACCGAGAATCGGGGCAAACGGACACCGGGGATCGATAAAGAAACCTGGGGTTCGCCCGAAGAAAAGTGGAACGCAATTTTCCGATTGCAGCGGCGCGGCTACCAGCCAAAACCGCTACGGAGAATCTATATCCCGAAAGCCAATGGCAAACGGCGGCCCCTGGGGATTCCGACCATGCTGGACAGGGCCATGCAGGCACTTTACCTGCTGGCACTGGAACCGGTAGCGGAAACCACGGGTGATCCCAACAGCTACGGCTTTCGCCCTTACAGAGCGGCGCATGATGCGATGCGTAAAGTCCACGGACTGCTCAATCGCAAGGCTTCGCCGCAATGGGTACTGGAGGGCGACATCAAGGGATGCTTTGACCACATCAGCCACTCGTGGTTGCTGGAGCATATTCCCATGGATCGAGAGATTCTGCGGAAATGGCTCATGGCAGGCTATATGGAACTGAACAAGTTCCATGAAACGCGAGCGGGTACGCCTCAGGGCGGCATCATCTCGCCAGTGCTTGCCAACATGGCCTTGGACGGCCTGGAAGCGGAGCTTGAAACCCACTTTGGTGCGCTCAAGTCCCGCCGACGGGCGAAAAACAAGGTCAGCTTGGTGCGATATGCGGATGACTTCATCATCACCGGCACCTCGAAAGAGTTGTTGGAAAACGAAGTTAAACCGTTGGTGGAGCGTTTCCTGGCGGAACGGGGTTTGGTCCTCTCGCCGGAAAAGACGCTGATCACCCATATCGAAACAGGGTTTGATTTTCTGGGCTGGAACTTCCGCCGCTACTGGCGGCAGGGTCAACAAAAGGTGCTGGTGAAGCCATCCAAGGCCAACACCAAGGCATTTCTGACCAAGGTTCGGAGAATCATCAAATCCCGGCTAGGGGCAACCCAGGCGTCTTTGATCAAGCACCTCAATCCGGTCATTGCCGGTTGGTGTAACTATCACAAGGCAGTGGTGGCCAAGGAAACATTCAGCTATGTGGATTGGCAGATCTGGAAGGCGTTGTGGAAATGGGCCAGAAGACGGCACAACAAGAAGGGCAAACGGTGGATCGCCAAGCGGTACTGGCACACCATCGGAACGCGGGACTGGGTCTTTGCCGCCGAACTTCCCGAACGGGATGAAGACGGTGAAATCCAACTGGTGAAACTCAAGATCGCGGCTCAAGTCAAAATTGAGCGGCACAAAAAGATCAAGAGTGACGCTAATCCGTATGACCCGGAATGGGAGTCGTATTTTGAAGCCCGGTGGCATGAGCACATGAAGCGTTCCCTGAGGGGACGGCTGAAAGAGCTACGCTTGTGGGAACGGCAGCAAGGGTACTGCCCGGTCTGCCGCGACCGGCTGGAATGGGTACGACGATGGGATATTCATCACATCGTACCCACAACAGCAGGCGGGAGTGATGCACAGGGTAACCTTGCCTTGCTACACCCGAACTGCCACAGGCAGGTTCACAGCCGGAACCTGTCGGTAAAGCTGCTGGCTCCTACAGAGTAGGGGTTTGGCAGAGGCTTGAGCCGGATGCGGGGAAACTCGCATGTCCGGTTCCTAGGGGGCGGGGAGGCCGTAAGGTCTCCCTGCTACCCGACCTCATTGATTGAGAAGCAAAAAGCCGCCTGATGGCGGCTTTTTTATTGCCTGAAGGTATTGTTGGTGTTTCAGTTCAGCTGGTCGTACTCATCTGAGAAACAGGGATAGTCGATATAGCCTGCTTCACCGCCTCCGAAAAGTGTGGCTGCGTCCGCCTCATTCAAGGGTAGATTTTTCTCGAAGCGGTACACCAGATCTGGATTGGCTACAAAAGGGACGCCAAAAGCGACCAGGTCTGCCGCATTCCCCGTGACGGCGGCCTGGGCACATTCAAGGTTATAGGCATTGTTTACCATGTACGGGCCTGTGTAGCTGTTTCGAAAAGCAGCATAATCAAGAGTTCTCGATTGAGTGCCCATGTCTCCTTCAAGGACATGCAAGTATGCAAGCTGGCGGGTGTCCAGCTGGCCGATGAAGTAGTCGAAATGTTCTTGTGGGTTGGAATCCAATATGGAATTGAAGCGATTCTCTGGAGACAGGCGTACACCCACGCGATTTGCCGGCCATAGGTCAATCACGGCATCGAGGATCTCATTCAACAGCCGCATACGCTGCTGCGCGCCACCTCCATAGGCATCGGTGCGCTGATTGCTGCTGTCACGCAGAAACTGGTCGATGAGAAAGCCGTTGGCGGCAAGTATTTCCACGCCATCGAATCCTGCCTGCCGGGCCATTTTTGCGCCGTGCTGAAATTGTGCAACCACATCGGCTATTTCCCCGGTTTCAAGGGCGCGTGGCGTCACAAAATCCTGGGGGCCGGTATAGGTCAGGGCCTGCCCCTCAGGGCGTAGTGCTGAAGGCGCTACTGGCAGGGTGTTGTCCGGCAGCAGGCTGGGGTGGGATATCCTTCCACAGTGTTGCAGTTGCAGAAATATATGTCCGCCAGTTGCATGAATAGCTTTGGTGATATTGCGCCAGCCTGCAGCCTGTTCTTCTGAATATATGCCGGGGGTAAAGAAGGCGCCTACTCCCTGGGGGGAGACGGGGGCTGCCTCGGCAATGATCAAGCCGGCGCTGGCGCGCTGCTGATAATAGGTGGTCATCATGGGAGTGGGGCAGCCATTCCGGTCGGCCCGGTTGCGCGTCAGAGGCGCCATGACGATTCGGTTGGCAAGGGTCAGGTCAGCTAAATGAATGGGTTCGAACAAGCCTGCAGGCATGAGGCACTCCTGTCGTCTGGAACAGTCGGCACGGATGAACATCCAAACCTGCCAGCAGTGTAAGACGATTGCTCCTGGCGATCAAACCAGGCCGCGGCAGAGGACATCCAACAGGGGAAGGGGCAAGTACGAGAATACTGCGGATTGCGGGTGAAAAGCGATCCGGCTGAATTGCGTCGTCTCTAAACAGGATGTAGAAAAAGTCCCTCCCTGGACTTTTCAACTTTGAAAGAAGCGGAAAACGTGGGTTCCCGCTTCCTTCAGGCCTCTAGAACTTGTAATTCAGCTGGGCGCTGAAGATGTTCACGTCGGAATCATATACGCCGACGGCCTGGTGCCCAGTGCTGTGATCCAGGGCGTTCAGGTCGGTATCATCGATGAATAGATGGGAATAACCCATGTCGAAGCCCAGCTTGTCGGACATCTGATAACCCAGACCGACAGCTACCCAGGTGCGGTCGTTGCCGGGGATGCGCGGCGTACGATAACTGGTCTTGCTGATGGGGGTTTCGTCATAAGCCCAGCCAGCGCGGAACACCCATTTGCTGTTGGGGCGGTAAGTGGCGCCCAGGGAGTAGCGCATGTTGTTGTCCCAGTTTTCCGGTTGCACGGTATCGGGTTGCGCAGGGTTTTCATATTTTATGACCAGCTCGTCGAAGCGGCTCCAACGGGTCCAGGTGGCATCGGCGAGGATGGCCCACTGGTCATTAAACGCGTGGTACAGGCTGAGCGATGCGGATTCGGGCAGATCCACGTCAGCCGTGGCGTTGGTGTCGCTGAACAGGGGAATGCCCATGTTCAGGATGGCCTGGAAGCCGCTGGGTACGCGGAAGTCTGCAGAGCCTTCCAGGTTTTGCTTGACATGGGAGCGATAGGCAAGACCCACACGGGTATGGTCGGTTATGTGGATCAATGCGCCAATGTTGAAACCGAAGCCCCAGTCGGAACCCTTGACCTTGGCATAGCCATCAGATCCCGTGGGCACCATTCCGGCTGCCGCACAGCTGCCAGTTGGGATCTGTGGGATCTGGGCTTCGAGACCATAGCAAATGGTGCCGAAATCGACGTTATTGGAAAGGGTGGCGTCGATATACTGCGCGCTGATACCGCCGCCCAGGGAAACCCTGTCATTAATCTTGTAGGCAATGCTGGGATTGATGTTGATGGTGCGGATCTCGGAGCGTACAGCATGGTAGCGCCCAACCCAGTCCTTGTCATACTGGGTGGCCAGGCCAAAGGGCGCGTTTACACCCACGCCGGCGAACAGCTGATCGCTGAGCTGGGTGGAGAAGTAGAAGTTGGGAACCAGTGCGGTTTCACCACCGTCATCATCAGAACCTGACAATGTGCCGGCGATGGGAGTGCCGCCGGTCAAAGCCGGATTGATGTAAGAGCCGCGATTGCTGAAATCCGCGCTTGGAACGATGACGTGTGCCGCCAGTACTGCCTGGGTGCCTTCCAGTTCGGTCATGCCGGCCGGATTGAAAAAGATGGTGGATGCATCTTCAGCAACAGCAGAGGCGCCGGCAAAGGCATTACCCATGCCGCTGGCGCTGTTCTCGATGATGGCGAACCCGGCAGAATGAGCGCTGAAGGATGAAGCGGCAACCAGGCCACCGATCAGCAGGCCCAGAGGCTTGCGAATGGTTGTCTTGATCATGTTGTTTCGTCTCCCTTATTTGGAACTTGAATTTATGGTCAATGCCTTTAAGGAACCTCTGAGTGAATTCCTGAGCGTTCGCTGACCGGTCGAAATCTACCGTTTCTGCGTAATGAATCCTGGCCATTTTTCGGATGCCGTCAGGATTCATGCTTTGTGCTCAAGCTGCCTGATTGCCATCCGGATTCACGGAATCAGGTTGAAACAAACGCGAGGCGCATACAATTCTTGGCATATTGCCCTAAAGGCTATGTCAATTGCGGCTAAAAAGCCAGTCTTATCCAGATAAGTTTATTGGCGCTGCCCGGGATCCCGGGTGTCCTGGGTTCCCTGTTCAAAGGTGGTATTTCTGATTTTCAGGAGGCTTCCCTGGTGGCTCTTGACCAAACGCAAATGATTGCCGGCAATTTTGTGGCAAGCTGATGCTTTAGCAGTTTATAATATAAGCTG
>Ga0256832_1001912_pt1 | contig 14155 bp, 12 predicted proteins | sample 134614metaG_FD_190534 | JGI IMG/M metagenome (GOLD analysis project Ga0256832, IMG submission 190534) | Hydrothermal vent microbial communities from Lau Basin, Pacific Ocean - 134-614 | ecosystem: Environmental > Aquatic > Marine > Hydrothermal vents | place: Pacific Ocean: Lau Basin | collected...
CCGGCGGAAATTTTTTCGGATATTCCGTGGGTGCTTATGCAAACCGCTATCACTATTCACCCGAATATTTTTACCACAACGGAAGCATTCATGCTAAAATTTCTTTTAAGGACCCGGACAAACAATTCAGAACAGGGCAAGATTATACGGCGGAATATACCTGGGTGAACAAGGATGCCGCACAACCCGACGAGACCACCCGATACGGTATATTTTTTATCACTCAAAAATTATTTAAAAACGGACTTATTAAAAACTACAAACTCTTGAACCGAATGGAATTTCATCCTTTGTTTTTCAAAATATCGGGTGAATACAAATTCAGAACCTTTTTGGACAAATTCAGGCAACTTGAATTTAGAATTTTTGCCGGTTGGATGCCTTATAATAAAACGCAAACCGATTATTTTTCTTTTGCTCTCTCCCGCCCTACGGATTATTTATTCAAGTATAATTATTACGGGCGATCCGAAACCACCGGTCTTTTTTATCAGCAATACATCTATGCCGAAGGCGGATTTAAAGTTTTTTATGATCATCAATATGCCAATGAAGCAATCTTGGTAAATAATATCAACTTGGGTCTATACAAAAGATTTAATTTTTTCTTGGATTACGGATGGATAAAAAACAGGAATCAAGCTTTTTCATTTCATTATGACGGCGGCATCAGGTATTATTTGGTTCCGGATTATTTTGAATTTTATTTTCCTCTTTTCTCTGACCAAGGATGGATCAAACTTGATAAGCACTATTTTTCTAAAATCAGAATTATGTTTGTATTTGATTTACCCCGTTTATTTAAGCTTATATCCCGGTCATGGTATTAAAAAAGCCCCGCATATTCAAAACGCGAGGCTTTAGGAGTTATAATTGTATCTTTTGACTTATACTTCAATTTCACTCCAAAAGTCCGAGAGATTTTCAAGTTCTTCTGCGGCTTCAATCAATAACAATCCGGATTCGTTAATTCCATTTGCTCCGATATATCTTGCTCTACGAAGCAATGTTAAAGTATTTTCAAAGGTTTCCAAATCCATTTGAAGTAGTTTCAATGCCTTTTTCCAGTTATCCGGAAGAATGCGCACTTTTCTTTCTTTGACATACAAACTTCCCACTTCTTTCAAAGCCCGCAAAACGTTTATAATGTCAGGCGTAACGGGATATTTGAAATCTCCGGCCAGACCGGTAGTGGCTTGTTTGATTTTTTTACCCGCTTCCGTTAAAAAAACCATGTTGTTCGGATAGATATGAACAATTCCTCTTGCGTCTAATTTTTCGAGGATTTGAATGAGTTTCTCTTCATCATAATCGGGTAAGGTTTTTAATAAATCCGAAAAGTAGATACCGGTTGTATAAGGAATGGGTTTCAAAACTTCCAATCCGTATTTTGTAATATTCGGAGTTTTGTTGTTGTATGCTAAACGGGCGAAAAATCTACCGCTTGGTGTGGGAGCATTGTCAATAGTTTTTGCCTCACGGGCTTTATATACCCAACGAGAATCAGGTGAGAGAAAAGCATGCCGTGCAAGTGTGATAGCTTTCACCGATTCGGCCGGAATTTCTCTCGGGTTATTTTTTAAGGTTTCCAAAACTTTCAATCCGTCATCCGTAGGCTTATAATACATTTTTTCATCTTTACTCAATTGAGGCTCTATCAATTGGAAACCTTGCAACCCGAAAAGTGCCGCATCAAAATCATAAATTTTGTTGAACCATTCTTCTGCATTTTTGGTCAATTCCAGTTCCTCCACATATCTTTGCTTCAGTTTAGGAAGTTCTTTGAGCCGTCTTCCGTATTTTTCTTTGAGGTCCAGTGCTTCCTTATAGCGTTTATCAATCAATTCTTTTTTTACATTCTTTTTGGTAGGAAGATATTCGGGGTTGGTTTCACTTTTCTTTAATATTTCATCAATGGTTTTGAGCACTTCAAATTCCAATTCATCGATGTCTATACTCATAGGTTCAATGGAATAATCGTCAAAATAAAGATCTGCGGCCCGTAAAAGATGAACACCGGCCGGTAAAAATTCACCGTTTTCATCAATAACAGCTTGTGCCATCAAATCTTTTTTTAATTCTTCATCAATTTCTATCCCTTCTTCTAAATCCATTACGGCTTCCAAATATTCTTGAGTGATAGGCTTGAAAAAGGCGCCTTTCAACAAAGCGGCACGTATTTGCTGTCCTACACCAGTGAAATTATAAAATTCAGCCGTCGGTGCACTGAAAGCCATCAAGCGCAAAGCTTCGGCTTCCAAAATTTGAAATTTGTCGGCGGCTAATAATTCTCTTTTGGGAGAAGGACCCGGAAGTGTTTTTTTCAAAAATTCTTGTAATTTGGAATTGATATAAAAATAGGGTCTTAATTCTTCATAAACTTCCAAGACTTTTTTACCGAATTCGCTCAGTAAATTATTAACAACCATTCCGCGTTTTTCCAATTCGGGTCTAATAATATCATTCACCCTGTCTTTGGCCATTTCAGCCGTGTATAACATGTTGATAATTTCGCTTCCAACTATTCTGAAATCATCGGAAAACGCATTAAAATCGGGCATCACTCCTTCAAGTTGTGCCATTCTATATGCTTCCATGAGCATAATCCCGGGATAAGTTAAATAAAACCTGTCTTCATCTTCACGTAGTAATCCCATCTGTACAAGTTGCACATAGTATAAAAAGTCATCATCCGATTCCAAAATTTCAAGGGAATCAATGTTTTCCAATTTTTTGTCAAATACCAATTCCAGTATTTTAAAGTGTTTTTTTGTCAGTATCATAGTTTAAAATTTTTTGTTTCACACATACATAAATAAAAAATCAAGCCATTTTTTATGGAATGTCAATTTTACATGCTATCTGATATTAAGACGTAAAAAAAAGCCGGCACCTCAAAAAGATGCCGACTTTTTGACAATAATTCAAGAATAATTAAATTACTCACAATGAAGTTTTGCTTTCTTAGCCAATAGTTCTTCTTCTGTTTCGGGATAATCCGGATGAGGAACAATAGCATCAACAGGACAAACGGCCACACATTGAGGCTCATCGTAGAATCCTTTACATTCCGTACATTTTTCAGGTACAATATAATAGAAATCATCCGATAGAGGTTCATGTTCGGTGTCATCATCCAAACATGTGCCGTCCGATAATCTCCAGGGCTCTCCCGGTTCATATATAGCCGTATTGGGGCATTCGGAGATACAAGCACCGCAGTTTATACAATCTTCGTTAATTAATAGTGCCATAGCTGTAATTTTTTTGGTTAGTTTTGTAGACAAATATAGAAATTTATTTTATATGTCAACTCAAAAAACCGAAAAAACTTTAATTGAATTCGGTAAGTTTCTCTCACAGTACGGACCCGAAAAAATCACTAAGAAAAATAATATCAAAAATAATGATCCTTATTTTGAAGTTGTAAAATCTCTTGTGAATAATCTGCATCACAGTAATCCATGGTTTACACCTGATAATGTTAGGCTGGCATTGAGTAATTGGGTTGAAGCACTCAGTACTGAAAAAATAAAAAAATGGCTTTCAAGTTATAATGTCCCCGACAACACAAAACCCAAAAATGTAGGGATTATTATGGCGGGCAATATTCCTTTGGTAGGTTTGCATGATTTACTAAGTGTTTTGACTTCGGGACATCGGGCTGTTGTTAAAATGTCATCTTCTGATAACAAACTTCTACCTGTTCTCGTCAAATATTTGGAAAATATTCATCCGGATTGGAAAGGTAAAGTTGAATTCAAAGAAGAAGGAAGATTTAATAACATTGATGCGGTGATTGCTACCGGAAGTGATAATTCTGCACGATATTTTGAATATTATTTCGGAAAATGGCCTCATATAATCCGGAAGAACCGAAACGGAGTGGCGGTTTTGACCGGTGATGAAAATGAAAAAGAATTAGAAGGTTTGGCAGATGATATTTTCACTTACTTCGGGTTAGGTTGCAGGAATGTTTCCAAAATTTTTGTTCCTAAAGATTTTGATTTGAACAAGCTATTCAAAGCTTCTCTCAAATATAGCCATTATACCAATCATGAAAAATATATGAATAACTACCGTTTTAATAAAGCTGTTTTAAGTATGGATAAATCTTTGAATGAAAATAAAGGAGTTTGGGAAAACGGTTTGCTTATTTTAAAAAGAGATCCGGGTTATTCCGCTCCTGTGAGTGTTGTCTTTTATGAAGATTATGAGAATGTTGATAATATTAAAAAAATATTGAATCATGATCAAGATAAAATTCAAGTGATTGTTTCTCAGGCTGATATTCCCGGAGCCATTCCTTATGGCACTACACAAAAGCCCGAGTTATGGGATTATGCAGATGGAGTGGACACAATGGCGTTTTTGCTTGATTTACATAATAAAAATTAAAATGATTAGGAGCTAAGTTTGATTTTAACTGCCGTACCGTAAGCCAAAATTTCAGATGTTCCTTGCATAATCATTGAAGTAGTTAATCTCACATTAACGACCGCATCCGCACCCATTTTTTGTGCATGCTCCATCATACGTTGCAAAGCTTGTTCGCGCGATTTGGCTTGTAATTTGGTATATTCCGATATTTCTCCTCCTACAATATTTTTCAGGCCGGCAACAAAATCACTTACAAACATGCGGGCTCGTACCGTACTTCCTCTGGCAATGCCCAATATTTCGGTTATTTCATAGCCCGGAATGTTTTCCGTTGTAGTTATAATCATTTATTCATTGTTTTGTTGTTTTATTTTTTTAATATTCAAATCGGGTGAATGCCAAATTCGTATTTGATGGGTGGAATCCGAAAAAATTAAAATTCCTTTCAAGCGCTTGTGTTTTTCAATCCATTTTTTGGCCCGTTCAAATCCACCGGCCATACAAGCAGTAGCCCAGCCATCGGCTTCCATACAAGTAGGAGCAATGACACTGGCGCTTAATAAATTGCTTTGAACAGGATATCCGGTTAAAGGGTTTATGGTATGCACATATTTTTTTCCTGTTATGGGATCCACTCTAAATTTTCTATAGTTACCCGAGGTGGCTATGGCCTCGTTTTTCAAGTTCACCACCAAAATATTTTTTTCTTCATCTAGTGGCGATTCAACTGCTATTTCCCATACACGGTCTTCCAATATATTTTTCCCCGAGGCTAACACTTCTCCTCCCAATTCAACAACAAAGTTATAATATCCCTTGCTTCTTAGCAATGCACCTATTTTATCAATCACATACCCCTTGGCTATAGAATTAAAATCTATAAAAATGGAAGGATTATCTTTTTTAATAACTCCACCGGAGGTTATTTTTACTTTACTAAATCCAACAAATTGAAGTAAAGAGTCTACCAAGGAAGAATCTTGTTCAATGTTTTCCATTTTTTGTTCGGGTCCGAATCCCCACGCATTCACCAAAATACCAACTGTCGGGTCAAAAATCCCCCCGGTTTCTTTATAGATTTTCAGAGCTTGCTTATAAACATCCCTAAAATATTCATCTGCCGTCAATGTTTCACCATGATTTACACGGGAAATCAAAGAATTTTCACGATAGGTTGACAGAGAGGAATTGATTTTATTGATGAGTCTTTCTATATCGGCTTGGGAAAGAGGTTCTCCTTGACCTTGAATACGAATATAATAGGATGTTCCAAGCGCATATCCTTCATATACTTTTTCATCCTTCCCACCACACGAAACTAAATTTATACTAAGCGTTACAATCAGGATAAAAAAAGCAAAAAGTTGCTTCATGAAACAGCCTGTTAAATAAAAATGATATTTATACCAAATGTTTTAGAAGAATTTCTTACCGAAATTCCATAAATCATCCATGATACTTCCGTCGTTATCCTGATCAATTAATCTTTCTATAAAAGATTGTTCCTGATCACCAGCCGGAACACTACTCAAGAAACCACTTAGTAAATTTTCCAACATGCCGGGTTCTTGCACTTGATTGCTTCTCATTTGTTTGCCAATCAATCCCATCACTACCGGAGCGGCCATTTGCAAAACGTTCATGGCCGTTGAAGTATCCACACCGGCTTTTTTACTAACAGCCATGGCAACCACTTCTTTTTTTTGTCCGAATACATGCCCCAAGATTTTTCCTCCATCTTCCAAAACTTCAGAATTCACCGACCCTCCTCCGAAAATATCTTGCAATTGATCAAAAATACTTCCGTCATGTTTGTTTTGAAGTGCTTGCATGAGTCCTTGAGCTGTATTGGGATTGGATGCATTCTTTTTCAATGCTCCCAACAACATGGGGATGGCCGTTTGAAAAGCACTTTGAAGTTGATTGGAATCATTGCCCAAATGTTGGGCGGCTCCTTGGATGAGGGTTTGACCCAATTGTCCTTGTAATAAATCCATTAAATCTGCCATAATTTTTAAGTTTAGAGTTTCCTAAAAATAATAAATTATTTTTTAACCGGAACCATCCAACCATACGGATCGGGTGCTATGCCATATTGAATATTCATCAACATCTCTTTCAACACGTTGGCATAGGCATTATCCAACCGGGGTAATGCATAGTATTCACCTTCATAACCCAAACCCACAATAGGCAAAACGGTTGCCGCCGTTCCTGTTCCAAAAATTTCTTTCAAATGACCTGATTTAGCTCCTTCCACCACTTCTTTAACTTCTATGGGCCGTACTTCCACGTTAATTCCATGGTCTTTGGCTAGGGTTATAATACTGTCACGCGTCACCCCGTTTAAAATCCTGTCACCCGTTGGGGCCGTAACAAGGTTATCACCCAAACGGAAAAACATGTTCATGGTTCCCGCTTCTTCCAAATATTTGTGATTGCAGGAGTCAGTCCAAATGATTTGCTGATAACCTTCTTCCAAAGCTTTGTTGGTGGGCATAAATTGTGCAGCATAATTTCCGGCGGCTTTGGCATATCCTATACCACCGTTGCATGCACGGCTGTATCTCGTTTCTATTTTTACCTTCACATCACCCGAATAATATTTATCTGCCGGTGAAAGTATTATCATAAAACGATAATCGGTAGAAGGTGCAGCAGATATTTGATTTTCGGTAGCAATAAAAACAGGACGTATATATAAAGCCTTTCCGAATCCTTCTGGAACCCATGAACTATCCAAATCCACCAATTTTTTGAGCGCAGATAGAAAAATATCCTCCGGAATTTGAGGCATAGCCAATCGCTCGGCAGACAAATTCATTCGTCTAATGTTTTTTTCAGGTCGAAACAGATAAACATCACCTGTTTCTATAAACTTATAGGCTTTCATGCCTTCAAAAATAGCCTGGCCGTAATGAAAAACTTTGGCGGAAGGCTCATACGAAAAAGCTTGATAAGGAATAATTTTCGGAGTTTGCCATACACCATCCTTATAATCCATTACAAACATATGATCTGTATAAACTGCACCAAAAATCAGATGATTAAAATCCACCTCCGAAATCCTGGATTGGGCAACTTGAGTCACTTCAATTAAATCTGCTACATTTTTCATAGTAAAAAATTTTAATATTCAAATGTAACGTTTTTTTGGTTAAATTGCAAGCCTTATAATCTTTCAATGCTAATATTATGAATAACAAAATATTAAACTGCTATTAATGACAAAAATAAAATATCATTACTCATATGGAAGAATTTTTAAAAAAAATTCAATTTGTTAAAACCAAGGATGGCTCCCACACTTTATACAACCCGCTTTTTAAAGAATCTTATCATTCTTTGTATGGTGCCATAACAGAATCCAAACATGTTTTTATTCAATCCGGATTGGTTTTTTATTATTTGAGGCATCAACCGGATGATATTATTGTAGGGGAAATGGGATTCGGGACAGGCCTAAACGCCTTTCTGACCCTGATTTGGGCAGAAAAAAATAAAGTTCATATCGTTTATGAAACTTATGAAAACTTTCCCATTCCAATCGAGCAAATTGAAAAATTGAATTATTCCGGATATTTTGCCGATCATTTTAAAGAAAAATTTCTTTTGATACATCAAGCATCATGGAACAGATTGGTGCAAATCACACCGTATTTTTCCATCAAAAAAATACAACGGGATTTTCATGAAGTAGATGAAATAAACAAATGGAATGTGGTTTATTTTGATGCTTTCGGGCCACGCGTTCAACCCGAATTATGGAATGAAAGAATGATGAAAAAAATGTATCTTGCAACCGCATATGAAGGAGTATTTGTTACTTATTCGGCCAAAGGACAAGTAAGACGGAATTTATTGGAAGCCGGATTTGAAGTGGAGAAAATTCCCGGCCCGCCGGGTAAAAGAGAAATGCTCCGGGCCATTAAAAAAGTGCTGTCATAGTGTCAGATTGTATTCAATGGCAATGATTTTGATAAAATATAAATAAAAAAGCCATGAAAAAGGATAAAAAAGATGTTCAACAAAATATACAACGCGAAGAAAATCAAAAAACACAAAAAGAAAAATTCCAAGAAAAAAATAAAGACGATAAAAAATCCATGAAAGAAGAAGATAAAAAAGTCAGTCAAAAACAATTGGAAGAATTGGAAAGACAACTCTCGGATGAAAAAGATAAATATATTCGTTTGTATGCCGAATTTGATAATTTCAGAAAAAGAACGCGCAAAGAAAAAGAAGAATTGATTGAAACCGCATCCGAAAATGTAATCAAATCTCTTTTACCCGTTTTGGATGATTTTGAAAGGGCATTGAATGAAATATCAAAAGAAAATCAAGACGAACATTATAAAGGTTTTATTTTGATATATGAAAAAATGAAAAAAATTCTCTCGGAACACGGGTTATCTACGCTGGAAGTAAAAAAAGGTGATACCTTTGACCCGGATAAACACGAAGCCATTGCACAAATACCGGGAGATAAAAAAATGACAGGTAAAATTCATGATGTTATTGAAAAAGGTTATAAATTAGGCAACAAAATCATCAGATATCCCAAAGTGGTTACAAACCAATAAGTAAGATTTTATGGGAAAAGATTATTATGCCATATTGGGCGTTTCCCGCAACGCCACTCAGGAAGAAATCAAAAAAGCGTATAGAAGAGTTGCTCTGAAATACCATCCCGACAGGAATCCGGGAAACAAAGAAGCGGAAGAAAAATTTAAGGAAGCCGCCGAGGCCTATGAAGTTCTGAGTGATCCCGAGAAACGGGCCCGATATGACCGGTTTGGAAGCGAAGCATTCAGCGGAGGCGCAGGCGGATTTCATGACTTCAACGACATAGAGGACATTTTCAGGCATTTCAGTGATATTTTCGGTGATTTCTTCGGCGGCGGATTTGAAACAAGAAATACATATCATTCTACACGAAGAGCTGCCAGAATTAAAGGGACCGATTTGCGAATCACCCTGCGAATTGATTTAAATGATATTGTTCATGGAAGCGAGCGTAAGATCAAGGTCAAAAGAAAGGTGGTTCATCCGCAAACCTTTTATCAAACTTGTCCCGCTTGCAGGGGCACGGGAAAAGTCCAACGAATCACCCACACCATTTTTGGACCTGCACAAACCACTGCTACTTGTCGTCAATGCGGTGGATCAGGTCAAATCTTAATTCAAAAACCATCCGGAACAGACGAAAACGGAATGATTTGGAAAGAAGAAATTGTAACCGTGAAAATTCCCAAAGGAGTCCGCGAAGGCGTTCAATTGCGTGTAGGTCAAAAAGGAAACGATGCGCCTTCGGGCAATGGAGTTCCGGGTGATTTATTGATACATTTTAAAGAAAAACATGACCCTCACTTTCAAATTGACGGATTAAACCTTCATTATGATTTACCGGTTTCATTACCCGAACTGGTTTTAGGAGGGTCGAAAATCATTGATACACCACATGGTAAAATCAAAATTCACATCCCGAAAGGAACATCGCCCAATAAAACTTTCAGAATTCCGGGCAAGGGAATCCCTAAATTAAATTCGGAACATTATGGTGATTTATTGATCCATCTGGATGTACACATGCCCACGCGCCTGTCTGAAGAAGACAAAAAATATTTTCAAAAAAAACTCAACGACCCCAATTTCCAAGTGAAAACAGGATCCAAAAGAAAATCCTTTTTTGAACGAATACACGAAATTTTTTCTTCTTAAAATCTACCTCATATGTCAGCAAAAAAAATATTGGTCATTGAAGACGACAAGCAAATACAACGTATCCTTCACAACATCCTTAGTATGAATGACTTTGAAGTGGATCAGGCTTTTGATGGTGTGGAAGGAATGAAAAAAATCAAAGCCAACGATTATGATGTAGTACTTTGCGACATCAAAATGCCCAAGAAAGACGGACATGAAGTTATTGTTGAATCCAAAAAACTGAAACCCGAACTCCCGATTGTGGTTATTTCCGGCAATACGGATTTGGAAAAAGCCATTGAAACCATGCGTCATGGTGCTTTTGATTATTTGAAGAAACCTTTTGATATGAACCGGCTGCTCACCACTCTGAAAAATGCAATGGAAGTGGGAGAATTGAAACGCGAAAACATTTCGCTCAAAAAGAAAGTGAGCAAAAAATACACTATGATCGGAGAATCTCCGGCCATCAAACAAGTCAAAGATATCATTGATAAAGTGGCGCCCACCGATGCCCGGGTGCTTATCATAGGAGATAACGGCACGGGAAAAGAATTGGTTGCACGATGGATTCATGAAAAAAGCACAAGAAACAAAGCTCCTTTTGTGGAAGTCAATTGTGCCGCCATTCCTTCAGAGCTTATCGAAAGCGAACTGTTCGGACATGTAAAAGGTTCATTTACGGGTGCTTATAAAGATAAAAAAGGAAAATTTGAACAAGCCAATGGCGGAACACTTTTTTTGGATGAAATTGGCGATATGAGTCTCGCGGCCCAAGCCAAAGTTTTGAGAGCCCTTCAAGAGCATAAAATATCCAGAGTAGGAAGTGATAAAGATATTAAAGTTGATGTGCGGGTAATTGCCGCCACCAATAAAGACCTTAAAAAGGAAATTGAAGAAGGTCGTTTCAGGGAAGATTTATACCACCGTCTGGCAGTGATTGTCATCCAAGTTCCTTCGCTTGATGAAAGAAAAGAAGACATCCCGTTGTTGGTAGAATACTTTGTCAAACAAATTGCCGAAGACCAAAACATGAAGCCCAAAAAATTCACCCCGGGAGCCATCAAAAAATTACAATCCTATTCCTGGTCGGGGAATATTCGTGAACTACGTAATGTGGTGGAGCGACTAATGATATTGGGTGGAGACGAAATCACTCCCGAAGATGTGAAACAATACGCCGGAAAAGAATAATTTTTTATAACTTTGTGGTGGAATTCAGTTCCGTATTCAACGGATGAAAAGGGAATACGGGTGAAAATCCCGAGCTGTCCCCGCAACTGTGATCCGTAAATAGCTTTTGTCAAAAAAGCCACTGGACATTTATCCGGGAAGGCGACAAAAGTAAGCGGTAAGCCAGGAGACCTGCTGAGTTCCCAAACCCTTAAAACAGAACCTTCGGCGGAAAGGTTCAGGGAAATATGAAAAGATTTTTTTTATACATATTATTTTTTGTCAGTATAGTATCCACAGCACAAATAACGGATACCCTACCTCCCGTAAATATCTTTGTTAATCATCAGCAAAAACCTCCTTTTATCATTCTTTCCGATACACTTCCGGGATCGGAAAGAAACCTGGGAGAATTTTTATTTTATCAAAGCCCTTTGCAACTCCGAACTTACGGCAAGGGAATGGTGAGTGGCGTGAGCATGCGAGGTTGTTCACCATCTCAAATTCTTGTTCTTTGGAACGGTATTCCCATCAATTCCCCACTCAACGGTCAAACCGATGTAAATACACTGCCCGCCATAGGACACGAAAAAATTGAAATTTTTACGGGAGGGAATTCCGTGAGCTTCGGCAGCGGTGCCATGGGCGGAGCAGTTGTTTTGAACGCTGTTCCCCACTTTCAACAACACCCAAAGATAAAAGCTGGCCTGTATTACGGATCATACGGAAGTAAAATTTTCTCCGGGAAAGCTGGAATTTCCAAAAACAACTGGAACCTGAAAACAGCTGTAAGAATTCAATCGGATAAAAACAATTTCTCCTGGCCCGAATTTTTCTATACCAATCATAATGCACAAATAGAACGTAAAGATTTTTCTTCAGATTTATTCTATAAAATTCATAAATCGGTTTTCTCTTTTCATATTCTACATTCCAATGCTGAAAGAGAACTCCCGGGAACACTCTATTCATACTCCGAAAGTATGTTAAAAAACAAAGACCATAAAATGGCCTTGAAATGGGAAACGGACAAAACCGGCTTTCAGGCAGGAGCCACTGCCGCTTGGCTTTGGGAAAATTATGAATATTATTACAAGAAAGAGGGAAATATTTCGGGACGAGGAGAGGCTCAAACTTTTTTCTTCAAAACCTTTGCTGATAAAAAATGGAAATCTTTTTTCCATACAAAAGTGGAATTATCCCAAAGATATATCACCGGAAAAACACTCAATTTTGACACGAAAAAAAGGAATATAACCGGAATGGTTCTACAGCTCGTTTTTAATAAGGCCAACATTCAATCACAGGCCGGGTTGAGGTATATCACCGGAAATTTCAAACCCAATCTTCCTACCTATTTCTTTAATTTTTCATTCTCCAAGCAAATTTTCTCCACAGGTCTATCATTCAATACACATTTCAGACTCCCTACCTTTAATGATTTGTATTGGAATCCCGGAGGAAATCCTCAACTCAAACCCGAAACGGGTGAAGAATGGGAGTTTTTTACTTCGTTCAATCACAAACATTTTAAAATAAAAACCCAATTTTTCTTCAAACAAACCCAAAATTTGATTAAATGGATTCCGGGCAACAACCAAATTTGGCATCCTGTGAATATTGACCGCACAAAAGGATATGGTGTAGAAACATACACACAAGCCGGTTTTCATGTTGGAAAAATATTTTTCCAACCTCAATGGACTTTCTCTTACCAAAAAATTTATAATGTCCAAACCGGGAAAATTTTAATTTATACGCCGTTTTTTATAAGCACACTTCATATCCCGGTTAAGTTCAGGAATTTTAGCATAAACTATTTTCACCGTTATCAAAGTTATGCTTATACCACCCCTTCCAATACATCGTTTTTGAAAGGATATCACCTTCACGGAATAACCTTGGAGACTAACCTGAAAGAAATGTCAGCCGGAATCACCATAGATAATCTATTCAACCAATACTATGAACTTATCCCGTCACGGCCCATGCCGGGCAGAACTTACACCCTGTTTTTGAAATTTAACTTTAAAACAAATAAATCATGAGAAAAACAAAATTTATGATCAAATGGCTACCCGCTTTAGCATTATTACTTTTCCTGCAATCATGTAGAGAACCCGAACCCATTCCCCCGCGTGGAGAATACGAAGGAGGTTATTTTATACTCAATGAAGGACAATTTATGCACGACAACGCTTCAGTGAGTCATATCAAAGATGATTTCACCGGCAAAGAAGACAGTGTTTACTTCAAAGTAAATAATATGGCTTTGGGTGATGTGGCCCAATCCATGTTTGCTAAGGATAATAAAATATATTTCTTAATAAATAATTCACATAAAATTGTTGTTGCCGACAGATGGACCATGGAGCATAAATTATTGGTTACTTCTTATGTGAGATCGCCAAGATATATGATTAAAATTTCAGACCGTTATGCATTGATATCCGACTGGGGTGATGTCTTCGATAGCAATTGGAATGATGTGGAAGACGATTATATAGCATGGTATGATATGGAAAACGATGTTATCACCGACACCCTTCATGTGGATTTGGGTCCCAACCAAATGGTTTATGAAAACGGAAATGTTTATCTATTAATTAGCGGCGTGGGCCAATCACGTAACAAAGTAAGTGTGATTGACCCCGTCGGGAAACATGTTATCACAGATATTACTGTAGGAGACCGTCCTGTTGCCATTGATAAAGATGATGATGATTTTATTTGGGTTTTGAGTTCCGGAAATCAACCTTGGAGTCAAGGGGGCGAAACCCGTGGGAATTTATCTAAAATTCACCCGGCAACCAATAATGTAGTTTCCTCTTATGATTTTTATACTACAGAACACCCGAAATTCATGGATGTTGATGGCAATGATATATACTACATT
>Ga0256832_1001913_pt1 | contig 14153 bp, 13 predicted proteins | sample 134614metaG_FD_190534 | JGI IMG/M metagenome (GOLD analysis project Ga0256832, IMG submission 190534) | Hydrothermal vent microbial communities from Lau Basin, Pacific Ocean - 134-614 | ecosystem: Environmental > Aquatic > Marine > Hydrothermal vents | place: Pacific Ocean: Lau Basin | collected...
ATGCCTATTTTATCCCTAAAAACAGGAGCACCCAAACAGTTACTAATTTTCTCATGTAGCGGTGCTACACATCGAAAATTTAATGTACAGAGCGAATCGGTTGCGAGAATTAGTTGCGATCAAATTTGTTCAAGGTCGAAGTCAAAAGCGCAGCCGTAGCAGCGCTACGGTGAGCATTTTGACGAAGAGATTGGGCAAATTTGCCGCAAATAAACTCGTAAACCGGTTTGATCTGTACATATACCTTCGGCATACACAAAAATGCCTATTTTATCCCTAAAAACAGGAGCTTACGTATGAATTTGGTAAAAAGCAGCCCTTGTAGTGCCTTCTTGCCTTGCCTGGCTTTGCATTCCATTGCATTGCATTGCATTGTCGCCCCGCACTTACTTGCCCATGAATGCGGGGCAAGTGGCCTAATCCGGCAAAAGCCATAGGCGGAAGGGGCAAGCCCCAAATCAAGCAAAGTAAGTAAGTGCGGGACGGATAACAAAAGCCCCAAAAATAAGCGGGGCTTCAGCCCCGAAAATGGGCTGGGAAGGGGGGGGCTAAAGCCCCAAATTTTTATTAAGCTCTCTGCCCGTCGGCTGAAGCCGACGGCAAAGGGAATAGTGGCGCTTAACTTGTCCCGCACTTACTTGCCCCAAAAGCGGAATGATATAGCACTCATTTTGCAAAAAGCATAAGCGGGAAGGGGCAAAGCCAAAACCAGGCAAAGCAAGTAAGTGCGGGGCCGCAAAACCGTCCCGCACTTACTTGCCCATAAAAGATAGCAACAGACCTCTATCAAGCAACAAGCCTATGCGGAAGGGCCAAAGCATTAATCCGGCAAAGCAAGTAAGTGCGGGGCCGCAAAACCGTTCCTACCCTATCAACGCGAAGCGTTGAGTCCGTTTACCTTGGGCCGTTTACCTTGGACCATCAATCCGTAAGTGCGGGACGGATAACAAAAGCCCCAAAAAGCGGGGCTTCCGCCCCGTAGCACAGGGCTCCGGGTAAGCGCACAAAAAAAAGTGGCGACGGGGGTCGCCACTTTTTTTGTGCGTGATGATGATGTGTGCTTATTCGCCGTGCAACCAGGCCTTTTTGGCGAGGAGAGTGGCTTCGTCTTCGACGTGTGACTCGTCGGGTACACAGCAATCTACCGGACAGACGGACGCGCACTGGGGCTCATCGTGGAAACCCTTGCACTCTGTGCATTTCTCCCAGACGATGTAATAGAACTCATCGGACAGGGGCTCGTGCTTTTCGGATGCGTTTATCTCCTCTCCCCAGGGAGCAGTGGAGGTGCCGGATAACTCGGTGCCGTCTTCATAGGCCCACTCTTCGCCGGGCTCATAGATGGCGTTGTTGGGACATTCGGAAATGCAGGCGTCACAGTTGATGCAGTCTTCGGTTATTTTAATGGCCATTTTTTCTCCATTTTAAGTGTAACAAAATGGGGGAAACCGTTCACTTTCAGAATGGCTTCGCTTTCACAATGCAAGATTAGGAGATTTGTTTCAAAAACAAAAAGGATGCTGTGTATGAAAAGCGCTATTTAGAATGTGTCTAAATAGTCGGGTAGTAGCACAAAGCTGATATTTTCCGGTATGGAGTGTGCTTTTCGGCTTAACTTAGCGCACGCTTTTGCGTAATAGTTTTTTGACGCCGGGATTGCCGGATAAGAGTCAAAAACAAGCCGCAAAACCGGGTCGAACGGTGTACAGAATAGATAAGGCCAGATAGGTACATTCCAAGCGGGGATGAAATCCCCGCAAACTTTACAACAAAAAAAATGGACGGAAAAATTTCACACAAAGCAAGTACGGCTGACAGCGTGGTGATACGCTTTGCCGGTGACTCCGGGGACGGGATGCAGCTGACGGGTACTCAGTTTGCCGACACTTCGGCGCTGATGGGCAATGATGTGGCTACATTCCCCAACTATCCGGCGGAGATACGGGCCCCGCAAGGGAGCTTGTTTGGGGTCTCCGGTTTTCAGGTGCAGATAGCCGACCACGATATCACGACGCCGGGGGATGATCTGGATCTGCTGGTGGCGATGAATCCGGCGGCGTTGAAGACGAATATCAAGGATCTGCCGCCGGGCAAGATGCTGATCGTGGATGCAGACAGCTTTACGGCCAAGAATCTCAAAAAGGCGGGCTATGAGACAAATCCGCTTGAGGATGGCAGCTTGGATGCCTACCGTGTCATTGCGGTACCGGTGACGACCAATACGCGCAATGCGCTGCTGGATCTGGGCCTGGACAACAAGTCAATGCTCCGCAGCCGCAATATGTACACGCTGGGTATCATCTACTGGATATACGGCCGCTCGCTCGACCATACGATCGCGTTTTTCCATAAGAAATTCAAAAACAAACCCAAGGTCATCGAGGCCAATACGCGCGCACTTCGGGCCGGCAATATCTACGCGGAGAATCTCGAGTTGATTCCTACGACGTATCAGGTGCGTCCGGCGCATCTGGGTAAGGGCAGGTATCGCATCATCATGGGCAATACGGCGACGGCGTGGGGCTTTATTGCGGCGGCCAAAAAGGCCGGCAAAGAGCTCTTTTTGGGTTCGTACCCGATCACACCGGCGTCGGACATCTTGCATGAGCTGGTCAAGCACCCGCACTTCCGCGTCAAGGCCTTCCAGGCCGAGGACGAAATCGCCGGCGTGACTTCCGCTATCGGCGCTGCCTTTGCCGGCGACCTGGCCATCACGACGACCTCGGGTCCCGGATTGGCGCTCAAGGGAGAAGCCATCGGCCTGGCCATGATGACGGAGCTGCCCATTGTCATCGTGGATGTGCAGCGTGGCGGTCCGTCCACTGGGATGCCGACCAAGACGGAACAGTCCGATCTGTTGCAGGCCCTCTACGGACGCAATGGGGAAAGTCCCATTGTGGTGATGGCGGCCCACTCGCCGGCAGATTGCTTTGATATGGCCTTCCGGGCGTCCAAGATAGCGCTGGAACACATGACCCCCGTCCTGTTGTTGACGGACGGCTATATCGCCAATGGCTCGGAGCCGTGGCGCATCGAAAAGCTGGCCGATCTGCCGGAGATCAAGACACGGGAGCCGGAAAATCGGGACAACTGGATGCCGTACCGGCGCGATAAGGAGACGTTGGCGCGGGATTGGGCGTATCCCGGTATGGCCGGATTCGAGCATCGCGTCGGCGGCCTGGAAAAAGAGGAAGGCTCCGGTAATGTCAATATGCAGCCGCTCAATCATGAGGAAATGGTGCGCATCCGCGCCGAAAAGGTGCGGCGTGTGGCCAAAGACCTGCCCCGGCTGGAAGTGGAAGGGGCCCGGGAAGGTGAGTTGCTCGTCGTCGGCTGGGGCGGTACTTACGGTGCCTTGCACAGCGCCGTGCAGAATATGCAGTCCACCGGCAGAAAAGTCGGCTTGGCACATTTTAATTATATCCATCCCATGCCGGAAAATACCGCTGATGTCTTTGCCAGGTTTGACAAAATTGTGGTCTGCGAATTGAACACGGGCCAGTTCTTCAAGGTCTTGCAGTTTGAGCAGCCCGGCCATAAGTACTACAAGTACAATAAGATACAGGGCTTGCCCTTCACCGTCACCGAACTGACCAATCGCTTTAACCAAATCCTGGCTTCCGGACATACGATCGAAGCCTGAATCACCTCTTAGAAAATCTCATCATGACAGGAGAAAAAAAATACACCTACAAGGATATGGCCAGCGACCAGGAGGTGCGCTGGTGTCCGGGATGCGATGACTATGTCATCCTGCGCTCGGTCCAAAAGGCCTTGCCGGAGATCGGGCGCAACCGCGAAGACATTGTGTTTATCTCGGGAATCGGCTGTTCGTCACGCTTCCCGTATTACATGAACACCTACGGGATCCATGGCATCCACGGGCGCGCCGCGGCCATTGCCACCGGTGTCAAACTGGCCAATCCCGAACTGAGCGTCTGGGTCATCACCGGTGATGGTGACGGCCTGGCCATCGGCGGCAACCACACCATCCACGTCATTCGCCGCAATGTGGATCTGAACATCATCTTGTTCAACAATGAAATTTACGGGCTGACCAAAGGCCAGTTCTCGCCCACGTCTTTGCTGGGACAGCGGACCAAAAGCTCGCCTTTCGGCAATATCCAGCCGCCGTTTAATCCGGGAGAGCTGGTGCTGGGTAGCAACGGGCGTTTTTTCGCGCGTGTCTCAGGCAACAGCGCCAAGGAGATGGCTTCGATCTTTATCGAGGCGGAAAAGTTCAAGGGCGCGGCTTTTATTGAGGTACTTCAAAACTGTGTCATCTTCAATGACGGTGCCTTTGACAAGTACAATGATAAGAAAACCCGGCCGGACAATCAGCTCTATCTCGAACACGGCCAAAAGATGATCTTCGGTGCCGAAAGGAATAAGGGCCTGCGCCTGAACGGCCTGAAGCTGGAGGTGGTGACCATCGGTGAAAATGGCATTACCGAAGATGACATTTTGGTGCATGATGCGCACAATCCCGATCCGACGCTGCACTTTATGCTGGTGCGCCTGGAGTCTCCTATCGTGACCGGCATTATCCGGGCGGTGGAGGAGCCGACGTTTGATCAGCGCTTTACTCAGCAGATGGAGGCACGCATGGCAGCCGTCAAAGAAATGAGTTTTGACGAGTTTGTCATGGCGGGTGAGACCTTTGAGTTGGAATAACCGACGGTATCAAAACACGAAAGTATGGGAGCGGAAGCGATCGTGGTGTTTTTTATAGCGGGCATTGTCCTGGTAGGCGGCGGCATGGTGGCTTCCTACCTGTTGTCGCCCAAGAGCTCCAACAAACGCAAGTGGGAGCCTTACGAGAGCGGGATGCAGACGATCGGCCGTACGTGGGTGCAGTTTAAGGTCGGCTACTTCCTGATTGCTATTCTCTTCCTGATATTTGACGTGGAGACCATCTTTCTGGTGCCGTGGGCCGTGGTGATGCACCGGATAGGCTTGGTGGGCTTCATCGAAGTGGTGATTTTTATCGTAATTTTAGGGCTCGGTCTGTTGTATGCCTACAAAAAAGGAGCTTTCAAATGGGAATGAAATCACATCTCGGCGACGACTTTCCCGGCCGCGTTATTCCGGGTGGGAATGGTGGCAATATCATCGTCACTAACCTGGATGATATCATCAACTGGGGACGGGCCAACTCGCTCTGGCCCTTGTATTTCGGTACCAGTTGTTGTGCGATTGAGATGATGCAGACCGGCGCAGCCAAGCATGACTGGGCGCGTTTTGGGATGGAGGTTGCGCGGCCTACGCCGCGCCAGGCAGATGTGATCATTATCGCCGGGACAATCGTCAACAAGATGGCGCCGGTGTTGCGCCGGTTGTACGACCAAATGGCAGAACCCAAATACGTCGTGGCGATGGGAGCTTGCGCCATTTCGGGCGGGCCGTTTTTTTACAACACCTACTCAGTCGTCAAGGGTGCCGATCACGTCATACCGGTGGATGTCTATGTGCCCGGTTGCCCACCGCGGCCCGAAGCGTTGCTCGATGGTATGATCTTGCTGCAGCAAAAAATACGGGCCACGCGGAATAAAGACAGAAAGAACCCTATTGAGGGCTTCGACGAGGGCTTTTGAGTGCTTGTCGCTTTGGTAGCTGTTTAGGCAGCGCAATCAAAAACTGCCACCCGATGACCAATGAAGAACTGAAAGCATTGATACAAGACTGGGTGCCGGACCTGGAGTTTACCGAGGATTCCAAAGAGTTTGTCACCGTCGTTGTGCCGCGCGGGTCCTTGCGTGACTTCCTGCGCAAGCTCAAGACGGATGAACGCACGCGCCTGGACTATTTGTTTTGCCTGACCGGCGTGGACTATCCTGACTATCTCGAAGTCGTCTATCACTTGGAGTCCACCACGCTTCACCACCGCCTGGTGGTGAAGGCGCGCACCCAAGACCGCGCCGACCATGCCGTGCTGGACACCGTATCGGATCTGTACCGTACGGCTGAGTTTCACGAACGCGAGGTCTATGACTTGCTCGGCGTGCGCTTTACCGGTCATCCGGATTTGCGGCGCCTGTTCCTGACCGATGACTGGGTCGGCCATCCGCTTCGCAAGGATTATACCGACGAAGCCAACATCATCAATCGCTGACGGCCATGGAAGAAGTAAAACAAATCACACTTCACCCACAGGGCAGAACGGAAGAGTACTTCATCAATATGGGGCCGCAGCATCCCGCCACGCACGGCGTCCTTCGGCTGCTGCTCACGCTGGACGGGGAGATCATCAAGCGCGTGGATCCTGACCTGGGATATATCCATCGCTCCATCGAAAAGATGACGGAACACGACACATACCGCCAGATCGTACATCTGACGGACCGGATGGACTACCTGTCGGCCCATATCAACAACGAGGCGGTCTGTCTCGTGGTGGAGAAGGCTCTCGAACTGGAAGTGCCTGACCGCGTCAAAGTGGTACGCACCATCCTGGCAGAGCTGACGCGCATCGCCTCCCACTTGCTGTGGTGGGGCGTGACCGGTATGGACATCGGTGCGCTGACGACCTTTATGTACGCTTTCCGCGACCGTGAGATGATCAACGACATCATGGAAGAGAATTGCGGTGCGCGTCTGACGATGAATTATAATGTCCCGGGTGGGCTGATGTGGGATATACACCCCAACTTCCAGCGGCGGGTCAAGGCCTTTATCAAGCACTTCAAGACCAAATTGCCGGAGTTTGACCGCCTGCTGTCGGACAATATCATCTTCCGTAAGCGTACTGAAGGCATCGGCGTACTTTCCGCCGAGGATGCCATCTCTTTTGGAGTGACGGGACCGGCGGCCCGTGCATCGGGTGTGTCCTGCGATATCCGTAAGAAACAGCCTTACTCGGCTTATGACCGGGTAGAGTTCAAAGAAATACTGGATACGCGGGGCGACACGTTTGCGCGCTACAAGGTGCGCATCCACGAGATGTGGGAGTCGCTGCACATCATCGAGCAGCTCATTGATAATATACCGGAAGGGGATTACCAGGTCAAGACCAATGCGGTCATTAAGCTTCCCAAGGGGGAATATTATCAGCGTGTCGAGACGGCGCGCGGCGAGTTGGGCGTCTATGTGGTGAGCGACGGTAAGAAAAGCCCGTATCGCATGAAGTTTCGCTCGCCGGGATTCTCCAATTTGTCAGTGATAGACCATGTGGCCCGCGGCTACAAGGTGGCAGATCTGGTGGCTATCATGGCGACGTTTGATTTTGTCATACCGGATATAGATCGCTAAAAGCAAGGCTTATGTACGACTTTACACCGATGGTAGAAGGGATAAACCGGTGGCTCCACAGCATGATGCCAGATGCGGCGGCGACGTTTGCGGGTTGGGTGCTGGTGGCATTGGTGTATCTGGCGTTGTTTGCGGTCATGGGGCTGGTACTGGTCTTAGTAGAGCGCAAAGTTGCCGCCTTTTTCCAGCTGCGGCTGGGCCCCAATCGGGTCGGCCCGTGGGGCTTGCTGCAGACGGCTGCCGATGCGATCAAGCTGTTGTTGAAAGAGCCGGTCGGGACCAAGCGGGCGGATATGTTTCTGTACAATCTGGCGCCGTTTTTATTGATTATCGGTGCGATGATGGCCTTGTCGGTCATTCCGTTTGCCCCCGGTCTGCAGGCTTTTGATATCAACATCGGGGTGTTTTTCATTGCGGCGGTCTCATCCGTGGGCGTGTTGGGTGTTTTGATAGCCGGCTGGGCGAGTAACAACAAGTACTCGCTGCTGGGGGCGATGCGTTCCGGTGCTCAGATTATCAGCTACGAGCTGTCCATGAGTCTGGCCATACTTACGATGGTATTGCTGGCGGGCAGCTTGCAGGTGTCGCAGATCATTGAGCAGCAGCGCGACTATTGGTTTATCTTCAAAGGGCACGTGCCGGCGTGGATCGCCTTCATGATTTTTGTGATAGCAGGTACCGCCGAGACCAACCGGACACCGTTTGACCTGCCGGAGGCCGAGTCGGAGTTGGGGGCGGGCTTTCACACGGAGTATTCGGGGATGAAGTTTGCCTTTTTCTTTTTGTCCGAGTTTGTCAACATGTTTATCATTTCGGCGGTGGCGGTGATCTTGTTTTTCGGGGGCTGGATGCCGTTGCATTTGGATGGGTGGACGGGTTTCAATCAGGTGATGGACTTTATCCCGCCGATCTTTTGGTTTTTGATCAAGATGTCGGTTATGCTTTTCCTGTTGATGTGGTTCCGGTGGACGTTTCCGCGGCTGCGGATTGACCAGCTGCTAAAATTGGAGTGGAAGTACTTGCTGCCGATGAATTTGGTAAATTTGCTGCTGATGGCCTTCATTGTATTGATGGGCTGGCATTTGTAAAACAGGCTTGAAAATGAGCTACGTCGGAGAAATTGTACACGGGATCAGGACCTTGCTGACGGGTATGGCGGTGACGGGCAAGTATTTCTTTCGGGCCCGCAAAGAGATCATCACGCAGCAGTATCCCGACAACCGGGATCAATTGCGCATGTTTGAGCGCTTCCGCGGGGAGGTGGTCATGCCCCACAACGAAAACAATGAGCACCGGTGCACGGGTTGTCAGGCCTGTGAGATTGCTTGCCCCAATGGGTCTATCGAGATCATCTGGGACCGGAAGGTGGATGAGAAGACAGGAAAGAAGAAAAAATACATTGTCAAGCACATCTACCATTTGTCTATGTGTACGATGTGCAATTTGTGCATTATCGCCTGCCCGACCGATGCCATCAAGATGGCGCAAAACTTTGAAAATTCGGTCTATGACAGGAGTTATTTGACCAAGGTGCTCAACAAGCCGGGCTCCAAGCTTATGGACGGCATTGATGAGTGACGAGTAGCTGTTTAGGTACCCGCTGTTTTTGCGCTAAAATGCCTATTTTACCCCTAAAAACAGGAGCACCTAAACAGTTGCAGTGACGAAACGAAAAACCGAAATGGGAGAACGACTACTCTTTTATCTGCTGGCAGGACTTATGGTATTGTTTTCCGTGCTGGCGGTATCTACGACTCGCGTCATTCGAGCTGCCGTGTATTTGCTGTTTGTCATGATTCTGATGGCGGGTTTTTACTTTATGATGGGGTACAACTTTCTGGCGGGTGTACAATTGATGGTATATTCGGGTGGTATAGCCGTGCTGATCGTGATAGCTGTGTTGTTGGTGCACCACATTGAGCACCGGGTGGAGCGTCTCTCCGCATTTGAATATCTGTGGAAGGGAGCGGTGGTGCTGGCCGGAATGGTGCTGACGTTGGTGAGCCTGCGCCAATTTTCGTTCCGGCGGTTGGAAGGTGCGGAACATGCCACGGTGGCTGATGTGGGCGAGCGCCTACTCGCTACGGGGCGTGGTGGCTATATTTTGCCGTTTGAGGTGATTAGTGTATTGTTGTTGGCGGTCATGGTGGCTGCCATCGTCATCGCAAAAGGAGAATCTGAAAACGCACGGAATCATGATTGACGGAGTCGGTGTGTACGACATCGTGGCGGTGGCCACGATCGTTTTTTTTGTGGGTGTGTTCGGTTTTTTGACGCGCAAGAATTTGATTTCTCTGCTGATATCTATCGAGCTGATGCTCAATGCCGTGGTTGTCAATTTTGTAGCCTTCAACAAGTATTTGTACCCGGGCCGGTTGGACGGATACATTTTTTCGCTGTTTGTGATTGCGGTGGCAGCGGCGGAGGTGGCGCTGGCTATTGCGCTGATTATTGCTCTATACCGGCTGGACAATTCGATTGAGGCGGATGATATGGATAGCCTGCAAGGGTAGAAAAGACGTGAGCTATGGACTTTGGTTATACGATATGGATATTTGTCTTGCCGATTTTGTCCTTTTTGGCAATCGGATTGTTGGGTACGCGTCCTGCACTCACCGGGCGTAGCGAGTTATTGCGGGGCCGCGTGTGGGGTTGGATAGGCACGGGCGCGGTTTTTGGCTCCTGGCTCCTGGCGCTGGTTACGGCGTATCGTTATTTCTTTGTATTGGGTACACCGGACGGCCATCGTCCGGTAGTCTTCGGGGCCAAGTGGGTGTGGATGCGCTTTTCGGAGCATCTGAGCTTTGATATGGGGATTCTGCTGGATCCGATTTCGGTGATGATGTTGGTGGTGGTGACGACGGTGTCGTTTTTGGTGCACTTGTATAGCACCGGTTATATGGCGGGTGAGCGGGGCTATGCGCGCTTTTTTGCGTTTTTGAGCCTGTTTACGGTTTCGATGCTTGGGCTGGTGGTGGCGACCAATATTTTTCAGATGTACTTTTTTTGGGAGTTGGTCGGAGTGTCGTCCTACCTGTTGATAGGCTTTTATTATGACAAGCCGTCGGCGGTGGCAGCGGCAAAGAAGGCCTTTATCGTGACACGCTTTGCCGATCTGGGCTTTTTGATTGGCATCCTGATTCTGTCCTATTACGCGGGCACGTTTGACTTTCAGACGCTCGTGTCGGCCGGCGGGCCGGTACTTGGTGGGCCGGCGGGTCGTAGTTTCATGGGTTTGTCGGTCTTCGGCTGGGCGCTGGGGCTGATCTTTATGGGCGGTGCGGGCAAGTCGGCGATGTTTCCGCTGCATATATGGCTTCCGGATGCGATGGAGGGGCCGACGCCGGTTTCTGCCTTGATCCACGCGGCGACGATGGTGGTGGCCGGTGTGTATCTGGTGGCACGGCTCTTTCCGCTGTATCACGAGGTGGACGGTGGCGCCATCTTGCGACTGGTGGCTTGGACAGGCGGCATTACATCGCTGATAGCGGCGCTGATTGCGATGACGCAGGAGGATATCAAGCGGGTGCTGGCGTATTCGACGATGTCGCAACTGGGCTATATGATGCTGGCCCTGGGGGTGTCGGGATTGCACGGCCATGAGGGCTTGGGCTATATGGCTTCGATGTTTCACCTGTTTACGCATGCGATGTTCAAGGCGCTGTTGTTCCTGGGAGCCGGTTCGGTGATCCACGCGGTACACAGCAATCTGATGCGCGATATGGGAGGGCTTCGCAAGTACATGCCGGTGACACATCTGACCTTTTTGGTGGCTTGTTTGGCCATCAGCGGGATTCCGCCGTTTTCGGGATTTTTCAGTAAGGACGAGATATTGGCGGCTGCCTTCGAGCGGGACAAGCTGCTGTTTGTGATAGAATATGCGGTGGCCGGCATCACGGCCTTTTATATGTTTCGCATTTACTTTGGCATCTTCTGGGGGCGGGAGCGTACGTATGCGCACACACCGCATGAGTCGCCGGCGGTGATGACCATTCCCTTGGTGGTGTTGGCGATTTTGAGTGTGTTGACGGGTCTTGTGCCGTTTGGCGAATATGTCACGGCGGACCGCACACCATATCACGGGCATATCAACTGGCCGCTGGCCCTGGCGTCCATAGCGGTGGGTGTCGTGGGTATCCTGGTGGCGAAGCGGTTTTATCAGCGTCCAAACGACTTGCCGGCGCGGGCGGCGGAGATGTGGGGCCGTTGGTACAAATGGACGCGTGACAAGTTTTACATTGATGAGATATACCAATTTGTGGCGCATAAGATCATGTTTGCGGGAATAGCGGCGCCGGTGGCGTGGTTTGACAGGCACGTGGTGGATGGTTTTATGCGCGGCCTGGGATGGATGACGGAGACGTTTTCGCTGTTGATAGCCGATTTGCAGTCGGGGCGGGTACGTCAATATGCCTTTGTGTTTATGGGTGGCTTGATCGCGCTGGTTTTGCTGGTGCTGTTTGTCACCGGATTGTTGAACGGGTAAAGCGTAGAGAGATGGACCTGTTGAGTATGCTGATTTTTATACCTGTGCTGACGGTGCTGGTGCTGTTTTTTGTGAAAGATATGCGGGCGGTGCGCGTGGTGTCGGCTGTGGGCATCGGATTGGAGGCGCTGGCAGTGATTCGTTTGACGAGTTTGTACGTGCAGGCGCGGCACGCCGGCGCGACTGCGGATTTTCTGTTTACGCGGGATGTGCCGTGGTTTCGGCCATTGAACATCCACTATTATGTGGGGGTGGACGGGATAGCGATTTCGATGCTGTTGCTGACGGCGATTGTGTTGTTGGCCGGGGTGTTTGTGTCGTGGTCAATCGAGGATTTGACGCGCGAGTTTTACATATCGCTGATTGTGTTGGGGACGGGAGTGTTTGGCTTTTTTGTGTCGTTGGACCTGTTTACGATGTTTTTGTTTTATGAGCTGGCGGTGATACCGATGTACCTGCTGATTGGGATATGGGGCTCCGGGCGGAAAGAATTTGCAGCGATGAAGCTGACACTGATGCTGATGGGTGCATCGGCCTTGATACTGGTGTCTATTCTGGGGATTTATTTTTATGGAGGCCGGACGTTTAATATGGAGGAACTGGCCACCACGCGCATCCCATTGGATGCGCAACGTTTTTTCTTTCCGATGGCGTTTGTGGGTTTTGGTGTGTTGGGTGCGTTGTTTCCGTTTCATACCTGGTCGCCGGATGGTCACGCTTCTGCCCCGACGGCGGTGTCCATGTTGCATGCGGGTGTGTTGATGAAGCTGGGGACGTATGGTGCGTTTCGGGTGGCGATGTATTTGCTGCCGGTGGCGGCGCGTGAGATGGCGCCGTTTTTCATGGTGTTGGCGGTGATCGGGACGGTGTATGGTGCTTTTGGCGCCATCAAGCAGCGGGATTTGAAGTATATCAATGCGTACTCTTCGGTGAGTCATTTGGGGCTCATCTTTTTGGGATTGTTGGCGTTGAATCGGACGGGCTATACCGGGGCTGTCTTGCAGATGATTTCGCACGGGCTGATGACGGCGGTGTTTTTTGCGCTGATCGGGATGATATACGGGCGGACGCATACGCGGGACGTGACGCGGATGGGCGGGCTGCTAAAAGTATTGCCATTTATCGGGGCGGTATATGTGATCACGGGCTTTGCTTCGCTGGGGTTGCCCGGTTTGAGCGGGTTTGTGGCGGAGATGCAGATATTTGTGGGTGCGTTCCGTAATGCGGATATGTATCACCGGGTGTTTACGGTTTTGGCCGTGTCGGCCATTGTGGTGACGGCGGTGTATATCCTGCGCGTGGTGGGGATGATGCTGATGGGTCCGCTGAAGGATCCGCATTATCAGGACTTGCCGCGGGTATATTGGTATGAGCGATTGGGTGGACTTTTGGTCTTTATTCCGGTGGTGCTGATCGGTGTGGCGCCGCTATGGTTGACAAATTTGATATGGGACAGCATGGAACCGATTGTGCGTCAGTTGTCTCAGTACATGCAATAAGAGCTAGCGATGAATGACTACCTATTGATGCGGGATGAATTTGTTTTGCTGGGCGTGATTTTGGTCCTTCTGGCCTACGACATATTTGCTCCGCGGGCGCGGAGCAAATATGTCGTAGGTGTGTCGCTGTTTCTCTTTGCGGTGCATGTGGCGATTGGCTTGATGCCGCTGCCGGAGGGGGAGATGTTTGGCGGCAGTTTCCGGACAAATTCTTTTTTGCAGGGTTTGAAGCGCATATTGAGTGTAGGTAGCTTGCTCGTCCTGCTTTTGTCGTGGACCTGGACGCGCACCCAGTGGGGCGGTCGGGGCCGTCTGCGTGAGTTTTATGTGCTGCTGTTTTCGACCTTGCTGGGGATGTACTACATGATTTCGGCGGGTGATCTTTTGATGTTCTTTTTGGGTCTGGAACTGGCCTCGCTTCCGGTAGGTGGGTTGGCTGCTTACGATCTGCTGAAGATGCGGTCGGCAGAGGCGGGTGTCAAGTTTGTCCTCATGGCGGCACTGGCATCGGCGACGATGCTATTCGGTTTGTCACTCCTGTACGGTATGGTTGGTAGCCTTCGCTATGAGGCGCTGGCACAGGCGCTCACCCTACATCCGCTGACAGCGGTGTCCCTTCTTTTCTTTTTGTCAGGGTTGGGTTTTAAGATTTCGCTGGTGCCGTTTCACAACTGGGCCCCGGATGTGTACGAGGGTGCTCCTGTGCCGGTGACGTCGTATCTATCGGTGATTTCCAAGGGAGCTTCGGTCTTTGCACTGATGCTGATATTGTACTATTTGCGAGACAGCCTGATGGCGATCTGGAAGCCGGCGATGTATTGGATATCTATTCTGACGATGACAATCGGCAATTTGTTTGCGCTGCGCCAACGAAATATGAAGCGGTTTTTGGCTTACTCATCTATCGCGCAAGCCGGATT
>Ga0256832_1001914_pt1 | contig 14151 bp, 14 predicted proteins | sample 134614metaG_FD_190534 | JGI IMG/M metagenome (GOLD analysis project Ga0256832, IMG submission 190534) | Hydrothermal vent microbial communities from Lau Basin, Pacific Ocean - 134-614 | ecosystem: Environmental > Aquatic > Marine > Hydrothermal vents | place: Pacific Ocean: Lau Basin | collected...
AGGTGGTACGAAATAAAACAAAGTTTAAGAGCGTTTTAAGTAATTGTTACTAGGATTATTGTTCTTTAACTCAAAAAAAATTTTCTTTCTCTCTTGAAATCATTTCCTTAAACCTTACTTTATTACGCAGTTATCTAATGGGTTGGTATAGCAATCTGAATTTGTTTTAACTTTTGACTCAGAGTATTCGAGAAGACCATACCATATACCCTGAAAAAGTCATCACCAAGAGAAACACTAATTATGAATAGCGAAAAAAATTCAGCTGAGCAAGCCACGGGCGCAGCAAATACTGAGGAAAAAGTAGAGCAACCATCAGTCAATGATGATGTAAATGCTGTTAATCAAGTGGGGGACGAATATGTTGATGCATCTAATTCAGAGCAAGGAGAAGAGGCTGGAGATGCGATTGAGCAGTTGCGTGAAGAGTTAGCTCGGGCAGAGGAGAAAGCGGCGGAAAGTTGGGAGACATTAGTTCGTTTGCAAGCGGAGATGGATAATCAACGTAAACGCAGTGAAAAGCAGTTGTCAAACGCGCATAAATTTGCAGTACAAAAATTTGTCGAACAGCTTTTGCCTGTAATTGATAGTTTGGAAATGGGGTTAAAAGCTGAGGGTGATATTGAGAGTATTCGTGAGGGAATGGAGCTGACATTGAAGCAGTTTGAATCCTTAATGGAAAAGCAGAATTTGGTTTCTATTAATCCGCTGGGTGAAAAGTTTGATCCTGATTTACATCAGGCTATGGCAATGCAACCGAGTGATGAGTATGCAGATGGCATGGTTTCTGCTGTGATGCAGAAAGGTTATACCTTAAATGAGCGTTTAGTTCGTCCTGCAATGGTGATGGTTGTAAAGAATGGATAGTTTATATCTATTGTATTTATCTTGTATAAAATTGTTGGCGATTAGCTTGAATTATACAAAATAAACCTTATTTAACTAGCTATCTTGGAAACATACAAAATATAAAACAAGACTCGTTAGCGAGCCGTAAAAAAATTGGAGAAAATTATGGGAAAGATTATTGGAATCGATTTAGGTACTACGAATTGTTGTGTTGCAGTAATGGAAGGGGACAGTTCTAAGGTAATCGAAAATGCGGAAGGTGATCGTACTACCCCTTCTATTGTGGCATTTTCTGATGATCAGGTGTTAGTAGGCCAACCTGCTAAACGTCAAGCAGTTACAAATCCTGAAAATACTTTATATGGCATTAAGCGTTTAATCGGGCGTACTTTTGCTGAGGATGCGGTACAAAAGGATATTAAATTAGTACCTTATAAAATTATCAAGGCCGATAATGGGGATGCATGGATTGAGGCGAATGGAAAGAAAATGTCGCCTCCTGAGATTTCTGCGCGTATATTACAAAAATTAAAAAAGGATGCTGAATCTTATTTAGGTGAAACTGTAACAGAAGCGGTTATTACTGTTCCTGCTTATTTTAATGATTCTCAACGTCAAGCAACTAAAGACGCAGGTAAAATTGCAGGTTTGGAAGTTAAGCGTATCATTAATGAGCCAACAGCGGCGGCTCTTGCATTTGGTATGGATAAATCATCAGGGGATAGAACCATTGCTGTTTATGATTTAGGTGGTGGAACGTTTGATGTTTCCATTATTGAAATTGCAGAGATTGATGGTGAATATCAGTTTGAAGTGCTTTCTACTAATGGTGATACTTTCCTCGGTGGTGAAGATTTTGATATGCGCTTGATCGACTATCTTGCCGATGAGTTTAAAAAGGATAACGGTGTTGATTTACATAATGATCCATTAGCATTACAGCGTCTTAAAGAGGCGGCGGAAAAGGCTAAAATTGAGTTATCCTCAACCTCCCAAACGGATGTCAATCTTCCTTATGTAACCGCTGATGCATCCGGACCGAAGCATTTGAATGTTAAAGTGACCCGTGCAAAACTAGAGTCATTAGTAGAGGATTTGGTCAAGCGCACGATTGATCCTTGTGCTACTGCCTTAAAAGATGCTGATTTATCTGTCAGTGAAATTAACGATATTATTTTGGTAGGTGGTCAGTCACGTATGCCAATGGTTCAAGAAGAAGTGGCTAATTTCTTTGGTAAAGCGCCTCGTAAAGATGTAAACCCTGATGAAGCAGTCGCGGTCGGTGCGGCGATTCAAGGGGGTGTATTGGGCGGAAGTGTGACCGATGTTCTGTTATTGGATGTGACTCCATTGTCTCTAGGTATTGAAACCATGGGTGGGGTGATGACTAAATTAATAGAGAAAAACACTACTATTCCAACGAAGGCTCAACAGACGTTTTCTACCGCAGATGATAATCAAAATGCAGTGACAGTGCATGTGCTTCAAGGTGAGCGTGAGATGGCATCTGGAAATAAGTCATTAGGTCGTTTTGATCTAACGGATATTCCACCTGCACCGCGTGGTCAACCTCAAATTGAAGTGAGCTTGGATATTGATGCTAATGGTATTTTGAATGTTTCCGCTAAAGATAAGGCAACAGGCAAAGAACAGTCGATTGAGATTAAAGCCTCTTCTGGTTTATCCGATGAAGAAGTAGAGGCAATGGTAAAAGATGCTGAGGCACATGCAGAAGAAGATAAAAAAGCACGCGCATTAATTGATGCCCGTAATCAAGCCGATGGTATGGTGCATTCAACTGAAAAGTCACTTAAAGATTTAGGTGATAAAATTGATGCGGCTGAGAAAACAAAAGTCGAAACGATTATTAAAGACTTAAAAGAGTTGATTAAAGGCGATGATAAAGAGGCGATTGATAAAAAATCTCAAGAGCTAATGGAAGCATCAGGCGCACTAGCACAGGCGGCAGCAACAGCACAAGGCGATGCTGCATCTGCTGGAGGAAGTGAGCAAGCAAAAAAAGATGCGAAAGCCGCGGCTGATGATGATGTAGTTGATGCAGAGTTTGAAGAAGTTGATGATAAGAAGAAAAAGTAAAAAATATTTTTCTTCCTATGTTCCAGTATAGGATATTTGGACTTGAATAAGCGGTAAATAACTGGAATTTCACAGGCACGAGAGAACACGCTTCTCTTGGGCCTTGTTTTGTTTTTAGGATAATGAAATGTCTAAACGAGATTATTACGAAATATTGGGTGTACAAAAAAACGTAAGCGAGAAAGATTTAAAACGAGCTTATAAACGTTTAGCCATGAAGTTACATCCCGATAGAAACCCAGGTGATACGCAAGCAGAAGCTAAATTTAAGGAAGCTGGGGAAGCTTACGAAATTTTATCGAATCAACAAAAACGCGCTGCTTATGATCAATTTGGACATGCAGGTGTTGATCCTTCGATGGGTGGCGGTGGTCATGCAGGTGGGGGGTTTGGTGATATATTTGAAGATGTTTTTGGTGACATCTTTGGTGGGCGAGCTGGCGGAGGGGGCGGTGCTAATCGTGCCTATCGTGGCAGTGATTTACAGTACAATCTGGAATTATCACTTGAAGAAGCAGTATTTGGCAAAAAAGTTGATATTCGTATTCCAAGTAAAGAACGCTGTGAGCCTTGTGGTGGTACAGGTGCTAAAAAAGGGACGAATCCAGACACTTGTTCAACTTGTCAGGGAATGGGGCAAGTGCGTATTCAACAAGGTTTTTTTGCGGTACAACAAACCTGTCCTCACTGTCGGGGAGCAGGCAAGGTAATTAAAGAACCTTGTACGAGTTGTCATGGTCAAGGAACAGTTGATCGACAAAAAACATTGGAAGTGACTGTACCGATGGGGGTTGATACGGGAGATCGTATCCGTCTTTCAGGAGAAGGCGAAGCAGGGGTTAATGGTGGACAATCAGGTGATTTATATGTGCAAATTACACTAAAAAAACACGATTTATTTGTACGTGATGATACTAATTTACTTTGTAATGTTCCTATTCGCGTGACTACCGCAGCATTAGGTGGTGAAGTGTCTGTACCGACCTTGAAAGGTGAAGTAACGTTAAAAGTTCCTGCAGAAACACAAACAGGTAGAACTTTCCGTCTGCGAGGTAAAGGCGTTAAATCGGTGCGTAATGCGGTGACAGGTGATTTATTATGCACGGTTATTGTTGAAACACCTGTTAATCTGACTAACTTACAAAAGACACTCTTTGAAGAGCTTGAAGCCTGTCTTAAAAATGGCGGGGAGCGTCATAGTCCGCAAGAACATGGTTGGGGAAATAAAGCTAAATCATTTTTTGAAGATATTAAAGGATGGTTTGATTCTGAAAAAGAAGCAACTAATAAGAAAAAATAGAGAATCAATATGATAAAAATAGCGATTGTAGGTGCGGCAGGACGAATGGGAAAGATTCTTGTCGAAGCCTGTCATGAAAATAAAAATGCAGTATTAACAGTAGCAACCGAATATCCTAAAAGCTCTTTAATTGGTGCAGATGTAGGTGAAGTTGCAGGTATTGGTAAGAATGGTGTGATTATTGCTCCATCGCTTGATGACGCTGAACAAGACTGCGATGTAGTGATTGATTTTACTCGTCCTGAGCCAAGTATTTCGCATCTTAATTGGTGTTTAAAAAACAATAAAAAACTTGTATTAGGAACAACAGGCTTTAGTGAAGAGCAAAAAGCACAGATCCAACAAGCAGGCGAAAGTAGTGCCTTAGTGTTTGCGGCAAATTACAGTGTCGGTGTCACTCTGAGCTTAAAATTACTGGATACAGCCGCCCGCATTATGGGGGAGGGTGTGGATATTGAAATTATAGAAGCCCATCATCGTCATAAAGTAGATGCCCCTTCAGGTACTGCTTTGCGTATGGGGGAAGTGGTTGCCGATGCTTTAGGGAGAGATTTGAGCAAATGTGCGGTCTACTCTCGTGAAGGCATAACGGGCGAGCGTGATCGTAATAGTATTGGTTTTCAAACAATTAGGGCAGGGGATATTGTGGGCGAACACACGGTAATGTTTGCAGATATAGGGGAGCGAATTGAAATTACCCATAAAGCCTCTAGTCGTATGACCTTTGCTAAAGGGGCAGTGCGTTCTGCTGTCTGGGTTGCGAAGAAAGGTTCGGATGAGTGTGGTGTTTTTGATATGCAGGATGTGCTGGGATTGAGATAAATTTTCAATTTTAGAAACTTCCTTATGACCTTATATCAGTCTTTTACTAGATGCTTTCTTTAGCATATTTATGTTTTTTGAAATCCTAACCTATAATTGTACTATCGAAGGCAATTGGAAAAGCTCAATTTTGAGTTTTTTCGAAGGAAAAAATAATAAATATGCAACATCATATACCTAATATAATCAGCGTTTTCAGAATTTTTCTTGTTATTCCCGTCATTTATTATATGTGGCAAGATAACTGGCAAATAGCGTTTTTATTAATGCTCTTAGCAGGTATTAGCGATGGTTTAGATGGTTATATTGCGCGTACCTTTCACTGGGAGTCAGAACTAGGCGCTACCCTAGATCCTATTGCAGATAAAGTATTGCTGGTTTGTATCTTTATTGTGCTTGGGATCAAAGGTATTGTTCCACAGTGGTTGGTTGTTCTTATTATTTCACGAGACGCCATTATTGTAACGGGGTTAATACTTTATAAACTAATGACAAATGAACTAAAAATAAACACATTATTCATTAGTAAAGTAAATACTTCCTTATTAATTATATTGGTGCTATTGCATATGTTTAATTTGGCCATTTCCCCTGTGTCAGAACTTCTTTTTAATATTATGAGTGTTATGATTGTGGTGACAACCGTTGTAAGTGGTGCTTTGTATGTTATTCTTTGGTCAAAATATTTTGTAAGCCACAGCGCTACTAGCAAATGAGGAAGAAAATAATATGACCCAAAGTACACGCTGGTTCTACTTAACCATAATAGCGATCACAGCCTTTTTGCTTTATTTGCTTTCGCCTATTCTATTGCCTTTTGTTTCTGCTGCACTACTTGCGTATTTGGGTGACCCTCTGGTTGATCGACTAGAGGCAATGAAATTATCTAGAACCTTATCGGTGGTAGTGGTATTTCTATTAATTTTTATCTTCTTCCTCCCTTTTCTGCTGTTTTTAATCCCTCTATTAAAAGAACAAATTGGTTCTTTATTGCATCAATTACCCGATTATATTGACTGGTTGGTGGTAAATTTACAGCCAATACTACAAGATAAACTAGGCTTGTCTTTACCAGCGTTGGAAGTCGAACAATTAAAAGAAACCTTTGCGAAAGAATGGACCAATGCAGGTGGTTTTTTTAAAGGATTGATTCGCACTGTATCGCATTCAGGATTAATTGTAGCAGGATGGTTAGCAAATATTATTTTAATCCCCGTTATTACTTTTTATCTACTACGAGATTGGGATAAATTAGTGGCCTATGTGCATGATAGTTTACCCCGTTCTATTGAGGGAAAAGTAACCCAGCTGATGCAAGAGTCAGATGAAGTATTGGGTGCTTTTTTACGTGGACAAATGTTGGTAATGTTGATACTAGCTATCATTTACAGTATTGGTTTGCGTATTATTGGGCTAGAGTTCTCTTTACTTATCGGTCTCTTTGCAGGATTATTAAGTTTTATTCCTTATATGGGTTTAATAGTAGGAATTCTCATCGCGGGGATTGCGATGTTATTTCAAACGCATGATATTACAAATTTATTATGGGTGTTTTTAGTGTTTGGTATTGCACAAGCCATTGAAGGTATGTTTTTAACACCTATTTTAGTGGGGGATCGAATCGGACTGCATCCTGTGACGGTTATTTTTGCAGTCTTAGCAGGGGGGCAACTGTTTGGCTTTTTCGGTATTTTATTAGCACTTCCTGTTTTTGCTGTGATTGCAGTCTTATTACGACATGCACACAAAAAATACAAAGGAAGTAAGATTTATCAAATATAACCATGTCTAAACAATTAACACTGAATATAGCATTGCGTGATGGGCTACGCTTTTCATCTTTTTATTATAAAGATGAAAACAGTCAAACCTATTTTATTTTAAAGGCCTTTTCAGAAGCGTCACAACAAATTGGCATCCAACAAATTTTACTTTGGGGTGACGAACAAAGTGGTAAATCCCATTTATTACAAGCCTGTTGTTACCAGCTAGCAGAGCAGGGACTACATGCAAGTTATCTGCCCCTAAAAATACTCTCATCGCATGGTACTCAAATATTATCAGGTTTACAGCACTCAGATTTAATTGTTATTGATGATATTGATAACATTTTAGGTGATAAAAGTTGGGAAGAAGCGCTTTTTAATCTTATTCATCAAGCGCGTCTAGTGGGGCAACGCTTATTATTGAGTAGCACTAAGAATCCAAATGATTTTAAATGCCATTTTTCTGACCTTTTACCGCATTTAATTCAGGGAAGTTGTTATCAATTGATTCCATTAAGCCAAGAAGAAAAACCGCAATTATTACAATTTAGAGCGCAACAACGTGGTTTTTCTCTCAATGATAAAGTTATCGACTATATTTATAAACGATACCCTCAAGATCTTAGATCGTTACTAAAAATCTTGGATACATTGGATCGAGAAAGTTTACAAAAAAAGGCAAAAATAACCATCCCATTTGTTAAGCAGATACTTGGATCAATTAATTAAAGGAGAAAACTAATGGATACAAAATCATTTTTAGATGAGCTCTTAAAAGCAGGCCGTGAATTAGCAGAAAAAGGTCAAACAATAGCCGAAGATAAACTTAATTTAGGTGAATCAGGCGCAACCCGTGATGCCAAACTTTCAGGAATGAAAACAGGCGCTATCGTAGCCAGTGCATTAGCACTTTTATTAGGCACAAAAACAGGGCGCAAAGTCACAGGTTCAGCGATTAAATTAGGTAGCCTAGCCGCCATTGGTGGCGTTGCTTGGAAAGCCTATCAAAACTATCAAGATAAAAAAGGAATAACCGACGCAAAAGACAACGTCACCTCCATTAATGAACTAGATAATAAAGAAGCCAATCAACGTAGCGTTACCCTATTAAAAGCAATGATCGCCGCCGCAAAAGCAGATGGGCATGTAGCGGATGAAGAATTAGCCGAAATTAATAAGCAAATCAAAAATCTAGGTTTAGAAGGTGACACCGCTAAGATTATCCAAGAAGAATTAGCAAAACCTTTAGATATTGCCGAAATAGCGGCATTAGCAGAAGGCGATGAAGCAAAAGCTGCGGAAATTTATTTAGTATCCGCCGTAGTCACCAATAAAGAAAATGATAAAGAACGTCAATATTTAGCTGACTTAGCCAAAGCAATGAAGATTCCTGAAGAGTTATTAGCAGAATTGAATGCTTATAATGATCAAGACAATTAAGTAATTTACACTTTTTCCACCACGTCATTGCGAGGAGCTTTTTAAATTTATTCACAAACGATGAAATCACATGGGGTGTTTGTTTGCTTGATTGCAAAGACAAAGGATTTGCTCCTGATTACACAATTTGTGATGGCGGAAAAGGATTGCGAGCAGGACAGCATGAAGTAATGCCTGATGTTCCTTGTAATGGTGATGTCTTTCATATTGAAATGGAAATAGGAAAAGTATCCAGAATGCCAGTTACGATATTCGCCCCATTCGTGTTGCCCTACAACAGCAAAAAGCTGATTTATTGGGTACTTATTGCTCGCTAAAATAGCGTTATTCTCTATTTAAGGTTTTTTGATTTTTCTTCACAACGTTGAGGAGGATATTTTTATGCCTATGTTACCTAAGAATAGGCTGTTTTGAACTATGCCATAAAACACCTTTTTATTTTTGAATTAGAGCCAATTCATTCGCAATAATGTCACCACTTTCGGTTAATTTTCCAATCACTTCAATCCAAGTTTCTGCTGTCTTTAAACGTGAAAAATAGACCGTTTTAGACAGGTCATTAGCCTCAGCATCGAGATAAAGAGTATCCTCATTAACGCTAATATTTTTACCAAAGACAGACAGGGTTTGTGCTTCTGGATTCACTTGATCAATAAGACCTGAGAATAATACAGAACCAGTGCTGGCAATTTTACTCAAACGATCAGCAATCAGTTTTCCATCTGCATAATGAGCAATAATTAATACTGTTTCACCTACAACAAATTGTTGTAAATTAAGGGTGGTAACGCTTTGCTGGGTATCATCTGAAAATAGAGTGAAATTATTAATAGTAATGCTTTTGTCTAAAAGAACAATGCGACTATTGATTACATCAATGCTTTCAATATTAGCTTCTAAGGTTATATCTGAATGGCTATTATTTAAGCCGTTATTACCTAAATTGTTATCTAATATTTTCACCTCCTTTGCCTCCAATATATTTTTCTGATTAACTGTTCCTCTGATAATAATATGTGAGTTCATTATAAGACCATTCGCTACGTTGCTATCAAAACTTGCTTCTGAGCTAGCAGGGGGAGCGATATCGAGATTAATGGCAAAGTTAGAGAGTGCATCAGGTTCAGTTACATAGCCTTCTATTTCATAATAAACCCCCGCTTCTAAGGTCTCATTAAATGGCGCAATAGAAGAGGCTTGTAATGTATTATTTTGAATTTCTTGCTGGGTATTAATAATGAGATAAAGCCCTTCTTTTAACTCAGCTAGTGTCATTTGCTTGAATTCCGCCAATGAATAATCAATCTTGAGTTGATTTAGCTTAAATGTTTGAGCTGATAGGTTGAGATCACTAATATAGCCTTCTAGTTTTAAGTTAGCCCCTGCAATAAACTGTTCGGAAATTAATTTAATACTGGTGGCAATAATGCCTGTTTTAGTAACAAATCCTGATACCTCAACTTGATTATTTAAGGCTAAATCAGAAAGAAGCTCAAAACCATGAAAAACAGTGAGTTTATCTGTTGTAATTTTTTGCCCCATGATTTCAATGATATTTTTTGATGCAATGGCTGTAACCGTTCCCTCTAAAATATTTGAAAAAACAACCTCCGTTGCAATGCCTGTTTTTCTATTTTCATCCCTTATGCCAATAATTTTAACAATCTCTCCCGTGTTAAAATCATCTTGATTTTCAAAGCGGATACCATTACGCATAAAGGTCGCATTATCTGTATTAAATTTAATCCCATTGACATAAATGCTCCCAAATGCAGTCACTCTTCCCATGGTGACTCCAGTACCTCCTAATCCATCAGAGACTTGTAATGATGAACTATTACAAGCACTGAGAAAAATAAGCAGAAGTATCAGGTGAATTTTTATTACTAACTGAGAAAAAAAGGTTTTACTGTTGTTAATCATATTATTTTTCTTCCTTATGGTAAGAATAGAGTCCGATATTGATGCGTTGATGATGATTAGCTTTAGCAGTATCTTGTAGTTTTAATTGCATAGCGCGTTCATTGATAGCAAGCAACATTTCCATTCCTTTATCTGCTACTATTTTTTGTAGCTCTTGAATAGATTCTTCACTTAAATCATCATAATAAACACAACGCTCAAAAAATGGAGGCTTTTTACCCAGTAGATTATCTGTTGCAGCACTGAAATGGTCGGAGATATTATGACCAAGGAAAAAGGCTTTCTCATTAAAGTCTGTATTAGGAATAATCGCTTCAATATGCAAGCTGAGATCTTTATTTTCATCCAGTGATACAATGCCAAGACGCAACCATTCATCAAGCACTACGCGTGGACGAATATCCTGTTTACACACCTCCTGCACTAATGACTGAAAGCTTGGTTGGTTTTTATCTGCTTGAAAAGGAAGTTTTAATGGTTTTTTTTCGTTATCTAAATAATATTTTTCAGCCAGCCAACGTGCAATAATTCGAGTGCTGATATCAACACTTTCAGGTGTTTTTTTATCCGTATTAGCTTGATTTCTTAGTCGTTTAATATCTTTTCGATGGATTCCTGTCAATAAGCTTAAACGTGTATCTGTTTGTTTTTTATTAGGTAATTTGAATTCATTATCAGCAACCTCGACATAAACACTCTTTAGAATTTCTGCTAATTGTGGAAATGAAATCCTGAAATTAAGCAACAAACGCACTAAGGGGTATAGCACCTTGCGTACAGCATTCATTAATGCGCTAGGGATATTAATGGCTTGTTTTGAATTGATTTCATTCTTCATAATAGTCAGTTTATCATTTTGAGGGAAATATTCCCCTTCTATATTTTATAATGTCTTTCAATGACCATTAGTAGGGTCACTTATGGGCTTTTATCTGTATTGTTGGGTTTTTTAAATTAATCCTTCCTATACTTCTGTTACTCGCAACGGATTGTGAGGTATTAAAGTACAACTTAAATCATAAGTTTGTTAAGTAATACAGAGGCAATGGAATGAATAAAAAAGGACGTTATTATGCCGCATGGATTAGCGGCTTTTTTATAGCTTCGGCACTATTATTGAGTGCCTGCTCTTCTGATAAAGAAGACAACGCGACACTCGCAGAGACTAGCTCCACGCAGCCTCAAACGAATCCAGCTATTATTGTCAACGCTTCAGAAAATACCCCTCCCTTATCTGAACGCCCTCCGTTTAGTCAGCTTATTTTAAAGAAAATATCAATTGATTATCCTTATACACCTGAACCTAGTTTTAAAGCTTATATTAATAAATTACGAGCAAGAATTGATAATAAAAATATGCGCACCATGCAAGGTGAACTTTCACCAAATTTTATCTGTTTAGGCCCTGCTTGTACTGAAGGTTTACCGATAGCACAGCAGTTTGAATCTTTAGTCAAAAACTTAGGCGATAAGCCTTGGCAACGTTTATTAAAATTAGTCAAAACAAAACATTATCAACAGGTTAATGGTCATATTTGTGGTCCTGCTCGAATCAATTTTATTGGTGAAGGTAGAGATAGAGTAGCAGGAAAAAGCTGGGGATATATCAATGCTAAAGATGTTCGTTTACGCAAACAAGCAAATATAAAAGCAAGGATTATAACTCATTTAAGTCATGATGCAGTTAGATTGCTATCTGTTTCAAAAGTAGATAAAAGAGGTCGTCAATGGATTAAAGTTGAAACATTAAAGGGAGAAAAAGGTTTTATTGTTGAGAAATATTTTCTAATGCTAAATCCTCAGCAAGTTTGTTATCAGAAAATTGAGGGTGAATGGAAAATTTCTGGGTTTAGATCACCCTAATCTTTAGAGACTGTGCAAGTACTCCTGCTAACTATTACTATGCTACTATTTGTCGCTTCAATATTTAGGAAGAAAAAAGCATGGAGAGTCAACTGTGGATTATAGGCTGTGGTGATATTGGGCGGCGTGTTGTTAATCTTTATATCCAACAAAGCAAACAACAACTGCAAAAGATCAATATCAGGGCACTTATTAGTAGCCAAGCATCAAAAAAGCGTTGTGAAGCACTAGGAATTAAAGCAACAGTTTTAAATTTGGATAATATAAATACAAATAAAGCAATAAATTTTAGTCAAAACATAGAAAACACAAAACTCTTTTATTTTGCCCCACCGCCACCTATAGGAAGAGAAGATATTCGTTTTAGAAAGTTTCTAGCTTCTTTATCTTATCAGCCAAAACGCATTGTTTTAATCAGTACCACGGGGGTTTATGGGGATGCAAAAGGTGCTTGGATTGATGAAAAAACTCCTGTTAATCCACAAGCAGATCGTGCTTATCGACGTTTATCGGCAGAATATTTTTTGCAACAATGGGCGCAAAAATATCAACGTGAATATATTATTCTTCGCGTTGCAGGTATTTATGCCAAAGATCGTTTACCGCTTACACGTTTGAAAAAAGGGTTAGCGGTTATTAATGCTACAGAAGCTGCTTGGACGAATCGTATTCATGCCGATGATTTAGCGATGATTTGTAAACAGGCGATGGAGTCAAGTTTCAGTGGTGAAATTTATAATGTTACTGATGGGCATCCTAGCACTATGACAGAGTATTTTAATCAAGTCGCTGATTATGCTGGTTTAGAGCGTCCTCCACAGATTAATATGCAACAAGCAAAAACAACTTTAAGTACAGGTATGCTGTCTTATTTAAGCGAATCACGTCGTATTAGTAATCAAAAAATGCTGGATCAGTTAGGCGTAGAATTACAATTTCCTGATTTGAAACGAGGATTAAGTAGGAGGTCATAAGAACAAAAAAAATGTTAGATTTATTGCGCCCTCCTACTTAAGCATTCACACAAAATTTAACTCTGCTATATTGCCTTACCTTTGATAGTCAACAACACACGTTTTATGAGTACATTAATTTATTCCCTTATCACAATCCCTGATTTCGCTACAGGCGCCAAACTTCATAATTTGCGAAGCTTAGATAATAGTGGAACTGCAAAAGCATTATTTCATTTGCAAGCACAAAAGACAGGTAATGAGTCACTACCTAGCTATTTGCAACATATCATTGCTATTTCCATTGTGTTATCAGACCAAGAAGGCAAGATACAAACGCTAACTTTAAAAGATGATCAAGAAGTTGATATTTTAAATACTTTTTTTGATATTGTTGAAAATTATCAACCAACACTTATTACATGGGATGGAGAATATTTTAATTCTGAGGTGATTAATTATCGAAGCATTAAACAGGCAGTGAAGATTTCACCACATTATGAAAACAAAACACATCATTTTAATTTGAATAATGCCATGGTTTTTAGTTCAGCCATAACACCGCTTGAAGATATTGCAATATTATTAGGGTTAGAGGCGCAAGAAAATAAAAGTAGCCGCGTGATTTGTGAACACTATCTAGCAAAAGAATACGATACTTTATATGACTATAATGAAAGCAATGCGCTTAATATCTATCAAATTTATTTGCGTTATCAGCTTTCGCACGGAGTCATGCTTAAGAAAGCTTATCTTTGTGAGGGGTAAGCAACAGCTCAATATAATCTACTAATATCATACAATATGAGCTATTATCGTTTGCTATGAAGATGATGAAAATAGGTAAAGTTGCAGATTTACTGGGTGTTTCAATTCAAACATTGCATAACTGGGAAAAAACAGGAGAGCTTGTTCCTGATAGAAAAACACAAGGTGGAACGCGCTATTATGATGTTGATAAACTGTTAAATAAACCTGAGCAAGAAAAATGAAAGGAACACGTATTTATATCAGCGATGCTTTAAATCAAGGTAAATATATTGCCTTGGTGTTACAGGCTGAATTATTGGGCTTGGTACGAGATGAAGTTTGGCAACGTTTTGGCTCAATTAATGGGGTTGGTATAAGCCATCGTAAG
>Ga0256832_1001915_pt1 | contig 14147 bp, 12 predicted proteins | sample 134614metaG_FD_190534 | JGI IMG/M metagenome (GOLD analysis project Ga0256832, IMG submission 190534) | Hydrothermal vent microbial communities from Lau Basin, Pacific Ocean - 134-614 | ecosystem: Environmental > Aquatic > Marine > Hydrothermal vents | place: Pacific Ocean: Lau Basin | collected...
GGACTCTCATTTCGTGAATATCTCGATCTGTTTCATAATTACAAAGTTAATGTCTATTCGTTAGAGCAGATAATTAAAAATGAAGTAAAACTACAAAACATAAAACATCCGCTACCGTTATTTAAAGATTATTTAAAACGCGGCTACTATCCTTTCGGAATAGAACAAGAATTTAATTTACGTTTGGGGCAAGTTATCGTACAAACTTTGGAAACCGATATTCCACAGTATGCCAATTTGAATGTCGGGACAAGTCGCAAACTCAAACGTTTACTTGCTATTATTGCCGAGAGTGTACCTTTTAAACCGAATTTTTCAAAATTGGCGGAAATTTTAAAAATTAGCAGAAATTCTTTAGACGATTATTTTTCATATATGGAAAAAGCCGGTCTAATTGCACAATTACGTAATGAAACCAAAGGTATTCGCAGTTTGGGAAAAGTGGATAAAGTTTATCTGGACAATACAAATATGATTTACAATCTGGTTGAGGAACATGCAAATACAGGAAATATTCGCGAAACCTTTTTCTTTAATCAAATGCGGGTTAATCATAAAGTTGTAGCCGCAAAGAAAGCAGATTTTATAGTTGATGATTACACTTTTGAGATTGGAGGTAAAAATAAACAACAAAAACAAATTGAAAAAACTAAAAACGCATTTGTGGTAAAAGACGATATTGAATTTGGCTACCGAAACGTGATACCGCTTTGGGCTTTTGGGTTGAATTATTAAACCGGTTCCTTCGACACATTCCCCTTCCACAAAAAGCAAAACATTCAGTGCCCCATACTCCTCAATTCCTCAAATAAAAAGCAGTATCATGATTTTAATCAAAAATCACGCATTAAATAACGACATATTCTATGAACAACATAAAAATAATCAGCTACAACGTCAATGGCATCAGAGCCGCTATGCGCAAAGGTTTGGTACAATGGTTACAACAATCCAGCGCAGATATTATCGGTTTTCAAGAAATAAAAGCTGTTGAAAATCAAATAGATACAGAAGCGTTGCGACAAGCCGGCTATCATTACCAATATTGGTTTCCGGCACAACGCAAAGGTTACAGCGGTACCGGCATCATTTCAAAAATAAAGCCTAAAAACGTCGTTTACGGCACCGGCATAGACTATATGGATGCAGAAGGACGCAATATAAGAGCAGACTTTGATGGTTTTTCCTTTATGAGCATGTATTTGCCCAGTGGCACCAATGCCGAACGGTTGGCAATTAAGTTCAAATATATGGACGATTTTTTAGACTATGCCAAGCAACTCAGAAAAGACCTGCCCAAACTTATCATTAGCGGCGATTACAACATTTGTCACGAACCCCGCGACATCCACGATCCCATACGCTTACAACACGTATCCGGTTTTTTGCCAGAAGAGCGCGCATGGTTATCAGCATTTATTGATAGTGGTTTTATTGATAGTTTTCGCGAATTTGACCCGCGTCCTGAGCAATACACTTGGTGGAGTTACCGAGCTGGATCACGTGCCAGAAACAAAGGCTGGCGGATTGATTATCACATGGTAACACCTGAGTTGAAACCATATCTCAAACGGAGTATTATCTTACCCGAAGCCAAACATTCCGACCATTGTCCTATTTTATTAGAATTGTAGAGATGTATTGGCAATATATCTCTACAATAGACAAAAAAATCCTCAATTCCACAATTCCTCATTCCTCATTTTTTTATATCTTTGTGTAAAATTCAAATTTTATGGAAGCAAAAGTGCCTTACTTAAATATTACTGATAAACAATACAAACTTATCGGTATCACTTGGGGTTTCATCTTTACGGCTTTTTATCATTACTACATGGTTTTTGATAAAGTTGCATATAGTATTGTCAAAACCTTTATTTCCGGTGATTTTGTATTAAAAGCCGTCTTAGGAATGCTCGTCGGATACATTTTTAGTTACTACGTTCTTCGATATATTAATAAAGACTGATAATTTTTTACTTTAATAAGCTATCCGTATCCGGCAGATTGTTTTATCTGCCGGATATTTTTTTGTTTTGAAAAAAACTTTAAAAACTTTTTGCGTATTAAAAGTTTCCATTATATATTTGCAAAATAAATCATCAGTCAATGAAGGAAAAAATCATACAAAAATCAGCCGATTTGTATTTTAAATACGGCATTAGAAATGTGACTATGGACCAAATAGCCCGTGATTTGGGTATTTCCAAAAAGACCATTTATCAGTATTTTACCGGCAAGGAAGATTTGGTTAGAGAAACCGTCAACTATATTTTTGATCAAATCCAAACACAAATTGATCAAGTCTGTATGATGAAACTCAATCCGTATCAAGAATTATTTAGAATTAAAGACATCATTAAAGAAAATTTAAAGCGCTCGGACACATCGCCCTATTATCAACTAAAAAAATATTATCCCGAAATAGCAGCATCCTTAGAGCAGAAAAAGTTTGATTCTATTATGGAATGCTTGGAACATAACCTGAAAAAAGGTATTAAGCAGGGATATTATAAAGAAAATTTGGATAAAGAGTTTATCAAACGAATGTATTTTGTCAACACTTTAAATCTATCTAATCCGGAATTGTTCCCGCCGGAATTATTTAACAAAAATAATACTATGGATATGTTTTTAAATATGTTTTTAAGTGGCATTTCAACCAAAAAAGGGCGAAAAAAATTGAAGTTATTAGTTGAAAGTTAAATATCCTCATTTCCTCAAATTAGAAGTAGAAATATTGTTTGAATCTCAAAGCAAGTATCAAAAACTGAAATATTCTATGAAGCAGCATAAATTCCTCATTCCTCAAATAATGAAAAAATTATACATTATAATATTAATATTACTTACTGTGAACCTTGCCCATGCGCAAGAACAAAACCGGTTTGGTTTACAAACTGCCATTGATTATGCCTTACAACATAATGCCAACATCAAAAAAGCGCAAAATAACGTTTTGAAAGCCCAAAAAAAGGTTTGGGAAACCACTGCTATGGGCTTACCACAAATTGACGGAACGGCATCTTATCAACAATTTATTAAGCAACCGGTTAATCTATTGCCCGCGCGAATTATGAATCCGCAAGCGCCTCCCGGAACTTATGTGCCGGTCAAATTCGGAACCGAGCAAAATATGAAATGGTCGGCAACGCTCAAACAGTTGATTTTCAGCGGGTCCTACTTGGTTGGCTTGCAATCGTCGCGCACATTTAAAAAAATTTCGGAAAATGCCGCTATCAAAACCCGACAAAAAATCAAAGAAGCCGTTGTTAATGCATACGGCAACGCTTTATTGACCGGTGAAAGCATCAAAATCATGCAACATAATGTCGATGTGGTCAAACAAAACCTCTTTGAAGTCCGGCAAATGTATCAAAACGGATTGGTTGAACAAACCGATGTCGAACAAATGCAAATTACTTTGTCCAACTTGCAGAACCAACTGGACTATTTGCAACGGATGAAAAAAGTTGCCTATGAAATGCTCAATTTTACGTTGGGACGTCCCGTTAATGCCCCTTTGGAATTGACCGATAATATTGAAACTCTCAAAGATGCCGGCATGCAACTCGATTTGTTACAACAAAATTTCAATCCGGATAAAAATATTGATTATCAAATCGTTAAGAATCAAGCCAAAGCTAAAAAATTACAAGTTAAGTTTGAAAAAACCAAAGCGCTTCCGACTATTGCCGCTTTTGTTAATTACGGCAAAAATGCTTACAACAATGATTTTAAGTTTTTTGACGACACTCAAAATTGGTATGAACAATCATTGTTCGGTGTAAACATTAATATTCCGATATTTAGCAGTTTTGCGCGTTCGGCACGAGTCAAACAAGCCAAATTGGATTTGGAAAATGCCCAAACCGATTTGGATGAAAAAGCCAAGGAACTCAAACTAAAATTTGATAAAGCACGAAATGAATACGAACATAGTTTTAAAAATTATGACATTGCCAAAGCCAATCTGAATTTAGCCGAAAAAATTGCCGAAAAAGAACAGATAAAATACAAAGAAGGCGTTGGCAACAGCTTTCAGCTTAATCAAGCCCGGATGCAATTATACCAAGCCCAACAACAATATTTGCAGTCAATCATTGAGATTGTCAACAAAAAAGTAGTCTTGGAAAATTTACTCGGAGAATAAACACCGGTCATTTAAGCACATCGCCCCAACTTTCGTCGGGGGGGCACTCAATGACCTATGAAGCAGAAACAAAGGTGGCTGAGTGTCCCGACTAAAGTCGGGATGTATCGAAGCCACCGGCAATCAACAAATTAAATTATCAAATAATCAAAAAATAGAGATAAAAAAATGAAAAAATACATCATCATAATCAATTTAATAGCATTAGCAACTGCCTGTAAGCATGATAAGAAAATAGAAGGCAATTTGCAACAACAAAAAGCACAAATTGAAAAACAAATAGACAGTTTGCATAATATTTTAGAAAAAATTAATGAACAACTCGGCGAAACTCAAGCCAATGAAATCCCTAGTATTTCGGCAGTTAATGTCAAACCGCAAGCTTTTACACATTATATTGAATTGCAGGGCAATATCGATACGGACGGTAATGTGATGGTGGTGCCGGAAGTTATGGGTAGTGTCAAAAAGATTTATAAAAATGAAGGTGACCGTGTCCGAAAAGGCGAAACCATCATGTTGCTAGATGATTCGGTATTACGCAATCAAATCGGTGAAGTGCAAACCCAATACAGCTTGGCAAAAACTGCTTATGAACGTCAGAAACGCTTATGGGATCAAAAAATCGGTTCGGAAATGGCTTTTTTGCAAGCGCAAACCCAAAAAAACGCTTTGGCAAAGAAACTCAACACCTTGCGTTCGCAGTTGGCAAAATTCCATGTCAAAGCGCCCATCAACGGAATCCTTGATGAAATGATGGTTAAAGAGGGTGAGATGGCAGCTCCGCAACGTCCGGTTGCCCGTGTGGTAAACTTGGATAAAGTCTATGCCCAAGCCGATGTCAGCGAAAAATATTTAACCAAAATTAAAAAAGCAACACCGGTAGTTATTGAATTCCCCGAAATAAATCGTAGTATACAAGCCAAAATCAGTTCCGTTGGTAATTTTATCCACCCGCGCAACCGGACTTTTAAAATCAGAATCAATCTGAAAAATAAAAAGGGCGATTTAAAACCCAATTTGACTGCCAACATTAAAATAAAAGACTTTGAATCAGGCAAAGCGTTGGTGCTGCCTTGGTCTATTGTGCAACAGGACAGAGATGGTAACAATTTTGTCTTTGTATTAGAACCTACCGAAGACAAAGAGGTTTATAAAGTTGTAAAGAAACTGGTTAAAACAGGATTGGATTACAAAGGAAAAGTTATGATAACGTCCGGTCTAAAAGAAGGAGATTTGATTGCCGGCGAAGCGGCAAGAGGTTTAACAGAAGGCGATTTAGTAAAAATTGAAAATAATAAATAAACACCGGTCATTTCGTTACGTTCCCCCAACTTTCGTCGGAGGAACACTCAATGACCTACACAACATAGTCAAAGGTGGCTGAGTGTTTCGGTGACGCAGGAATCGAAATGTATCGAAGTCACCGGTCATCAAATAACTAATTAATCATCAAAGTTTTTCCCGACGGCTGTCGTGAACCATAACGTAAAAATAAATAATAAACTGATGAAAAAACTACATAAAACATTTGCTTTATCAACCGCCGCATTAAAAAATGACAACACGGTCAAATTGGTTATACTTTTGTTGACTATAGGCGGCTTATTTTCTTATATCAAAATGCCACGAGAAGCTTTCCCCGATGTTGCTGCACCCGAGGTGTTTGTAACCACGCCATATCCGGGAAACTCGGCGGAAGATATCGAAAGTTTGATTACCCGTCCGCTCGAAAAAGAGTTTAAAAAAATCAGTGGGATTGATGAAATCAAATCAACCTCAAAATCCGGCTTTTCCAGTATTGATGTCAAATTTACCTTTGATGTAGACCCCGATAAAGCCCTTGAAGATGTTAAAGACAAGATTGATGACGCTATGGGTGACCGCGATTGGCCCAAAGATTTGCCGCAAAATCCGCATGCGATGAAACTCGATTTTTCCGAGTTAAAACCCATTATGAATGTCAATATTTCGGGGGATTATACCGCATCAAAACTCAAAAAATTTGCTGAATATTTGCAAGATAAAATAGAGCAATTGCCTCAAATTTCGGCAGCAGACATTCGGGGCGTTCAAGACAAAGAAGTGGAGGTTGCCGTTGATCTCAACGAAATGTTAAGCCGTGATATCAGTTTTAACAATATTGAACGCACTATTAAAAACGAAAATCTGACCATTTCCGCCGGCGATTTGAAAGAAAACGGCGTGCGGAGAAATGTGCGGGTTATCGGTGAATTTAAATCGCCAAAAGATATAGAAAATTTGATCATTCGTAAGGCAAAAGATAAAGTAACCTATCTGAAAGACGTTGCCAAAGTGTATTATAAACAGCAAGATGCCGAGAGTTATGCCCGCGAATTCGGTAAGCCGGTGGTCATGCTCGACATTAAGAAACGAAGTGGCGCCAACCAAATTGAAGCTTCGGATGAAATCAAAAAGATTATAGAAGAAACCAAAGCCAAAGTTTTTCCAAAAAATCTGCACGTTTCCATTACCAATGATTTGTCTAACCGCACCCGCACGCAAGTATCCGATTTAGAAAACAGTATTATACTTGGTATGCTATTGGTTATCGGCGTTTTAATGTTTTTTATGGGATTTCGTAACGCTTTGTTTGTCGGGATTGCCATCCCCTTGTCTATGCTGATGTCTTTTTTAATTTTATCAGCTTTCGGTATTACGCTTAATACAATGGTTTTATTCGCATTAGTATTAGCATTGGGAATGTTGGTGGATAACGGGATTGTCATCGTTGAAAATATTTATCGGTATCGCGAAGAAGGTTATAAACCCTTTGAAGCGGCTAAATATGCCGTAGGCGAAGTGGCTTGGCCAATCATTGCTTCTACGGCAACGACTTTGGTGGCATTTATACCATTGGCATTTTGGCCCGGTATCATCGGTAATTTTATGCAATATCTACCTATTACCTTGATAACCGTTTTATCATCATCTTTGTTTGTGGCTTTGGTCATCAATCCGGTTTTAACCAAAAACTATATGCGAATGACCGAACAAGCTTTACCGGCAAAACGGGTTTGGCGTAATTTTGCGTTGTTTCTCATAGCAGGCATAATTGCTTTTGCCATCAAAGTTTTTGTTATAGATGACGATAACACAACCGGAAAAAGCGCTTTTAATGTCATTGGTTTTTTGTTTATTTTATTGGCTTTATGGCAATTGTTTTACAACTTTTTATTGGTGGATGCCATCCGGTGGTTTCAACAAAAATTTTTACCTTGGCTTGAAAAGATTTATGAAAAATTGTTACGCTATGCTTTAAAAGGTAAAAATGTCTATGCTTTCTTTTTCGGAACGGTTTTATTGTTGATTTTATCAGCCTTACTTCTTAAAGCTTTTCCGCCTAAAATCAGTTTTTTTCCCAATACGCAACCCAATCAAATCTATGTTTATATTGAACATCCTATTGGCACTGATATCGATGTCGTGGACAAGTTTACTCAAAAAATGACTCAAAAAATCAGAAAATATCTTAAAGATAATAAATATGAATATTTGGTAACTTCCATTATTGAACAAGTAGGAGAAGGAACCGGAGATCCGAACAAAGGGCCACAAGGTGGAAAAACCCCGAACCGTTCTAAAATTATTCTGGATTTTGTCGATTACAAATACCGAAAAGGTGTCAATACTTCCATTCTGTTAAATGACATTAGAGAGCTAGTTAAGGGATACGCCGGCATCAAAGTGTCTGCCGATAAAGACCAAAAGAAACCGCCGACCGGTGCGCCTGTCGATTTGGAACTTGTCGGAGACAATTATGATCAATTACTTAATGAAGCCATCAAAGTCAAAAAATATTTAGACGATGCACATATCCCTGGTATAGAAGCCTTGCAGATAGATGTTGATAAAAACAAACCAGAGCTACCGGTATATATCGATCGTGAAAAAGCCGGACGGCTCGGTATCAAAACCGGACAAATAGGTATGGCCATGCGAACAGCTTTATATGGTAAAGAAGTCGATAGATATAAAGACGGCGACGACGATTACCCGATTAATGTTCGCTTGGCTAAAAAATACCGCTATGACCGCCAAAGTCTGCTCAATCAAAAAATTGTTTATCGCGACCAACAAACCGGACGGATTGTTTCGGTTCCGGTATCTGCTGTGGCATCTATGAAATCGACATCCAGTTTTAGCGCTATCAAACGTAAAGATTTAAAACGGGTTATTGCCATAACTTCTAATGTTTTGGAAGGTTATAATGCCAATGAAATCGTCCAAAAATTGGAGAAACTCATGAAACTTTACAAGTTACCTAATAATATCTCCTACCAATTTCAGGGCGAACAGAAGGAAATGAAAAAAAATATGAGTTTTTTAGCCAAAGCTTTGATGATTGCAATCTTTTTAATCTTTTTGATATTGGTTACACAATTTAACTCCATGACCACGCCTTTTATCATTATGCTGACGGTTGTTTTGAGTATGATTGGCGTTTTTCTCGGACTGATTATCTTACGCAGCGATTTTATTGTGGTTATGACTATGATAGGTATCATTTCATTGGCGGGAATTGTAGTAAACAATGCCATTGTATTGCTCGATTATACCCTGTTGACCATCAAACGGAAACGCTTAGCAGAAGGAATTGACGAAGAAGCCCCTACCCCTATAAACATAGTTCATGAAAGTATTGTCGAAGCCGGAAAAACACGTCTACGTCCGGTATTGTTAACAGCTATCACAACAGTATTGGGTATGGTACCTTTGGCTATCGGATTAAATATCGATTTTATCGGACTATTGACACACTTTGACCCCAATATTTATCTGGGCGGTGAAAACGTCGCATTTTGGGGACCTTTGGCAAAAGCCGTTATTAACGGATTGACATTTGCAACTTTTTTAACTTTGGTCATTGTGCCGGTAATGTTTTTTATCCAATACCGGATTAAGCAACGTTTTGGTTGGAAGTAAATTTTTTATAAATGGCAAATGTTCAGTATAATTTGATCCACTATAAAATTTATCAATAAAGACATAAATTTTTGGTATGATTTTAGCTATTGCAGGTATAAAAATAATGTGTATTTTTGCATCAAAATTTGTATTAATCATTAAAAATTAGATAGATATGCCAGTAGTAGTTACGGATCAAACCTTTGAAGATGTTGTATTAAAATCAGACAAGCCCGTTGTGGTTGACTTTTGGGCGGTATGGTGCGGACCTTGTAGAATGGTTGCGCCGGTTATGGACCAATTGGAAAAAAAATACGGTGACAAAATTGTTGTAGCTAAAGTTGATGTAGATAAGGAACAAAAATATGCCGCCGAATACGGCGTGCGTAACATTCCTACTATTTTGGTTTTTCAAAACGGAGAAGCCATTGGTCGCCAAGTTGGCGTAGCACCGTTTGAAGTTTTTGATAAAGCCATAGGACAATTGGTAGGTGAAGAAGCCTAAATCTTTTGTATTCATAAACTTTTCAGCCGGTTTCTTGCCGGCTGAATTTTTTTTTTGAGACGCAGTAAGCTGTGTCTTAATATCAAATTGTGATTGAACCATTTTTTTATGTTAGCGGTTATTGAAAAAAAGGATGAATTTCCAGCATTGAAAAATTAGATTATCTTTGTGAAAAGGATTTTTTAATGAGTAAAATAGAACATAATACGAAGAATAACTTTTATGAAAAAGTTGCTGATTTATTAAAAGAAGCTCGTAGAAATGTTGTTCAAACCGTCAATAAGACAATGGTTTACACCTATTTTGAGATAGGTAGAATGATTGTTGAAGAAGAACAAAATGGAAAAGAACGTGCAGAATACGGAAAACAAATTTTGAAAGAACTGTCAAAACGTCTGACTTCTGAATTTGGCAAAGGTTTTTCACAAAGAAATCTTGAACAAATGCGACAATTCTATTTAACATATTCAAAAACGCAGACACTGTCTGCGGAATTCAATTTAAGTTGGTCGCATTATTTGAAGTTAATGAGAATTGACAATATAGATGAAAGAAAATTTTACGAAAAAGAAGCATACATAAATAATTGGAGTTTAAGGGAATTACAACGTCAATTTGATAGCGCCTTATATGAAAGATTACTATTAAGTAGGGATAAGAAAGCCGTAAAACAATTAATTGAAAGTAAAATAAATGAATAAAAAACAACAAACAATACTGTATACAAGCAATGGGTAATAAAGTAATAAAAATGAACAATATGGATAAAATCAACAATAGTGCAATAATAAACAAAAGTGCAGAAAAACCACCACTAACCATATACTAACCGATTGGTCTTACTTTTAACTTTTTACAAACAATGAGTCTTCAACAAGAAATAGCCAAACGTCGCACTTTCGGTATCATCTCACACCCCGATGCCGGAAAAACCACTTTAACCGAAAAATTGTTATTATTCGGAGGTGCCATACAAGAAGCCGGTGCCGTAAAGTCTAATAAAATCAAGAAAACCGCTACATCCGACTTTATGGAAATAGAAAAGCAGCGTGGTATTTCCGTAGCGACTTCAGTCTTAGCATTTTATTATAAAAACAAGAAAATCAATATTTTAGACACGCCCGGACACAAAGACTTTGCCGAAGACACTTACCGGACATTAACAGCTGTTGATAGTGTTATAGTCGTGATTGATGTTGCCAAAGGGGTGGAAGAACAAACCGAAAAATTGGTGCAAGTCTGCCGGATGCGGAACATTCCTATGATTGTGTTTATCAACAAATTGGACCGCGAAGGTAAAGACGCTTTTGAACTTTTAGACGAAATAGAACAAAAACTCGGTTTGACCGTTGCACCTTTGAGTTTTCCTATAGGCATGGGAAGTGATTTTAAAGGCGTTTACAATATTTGGGAACAAAAAATCAAATTGTATTTCGGCGACACCAAACAACGCATAGCCGAATCGGAAGAAATAACGGATATTAATGACCCGCGCTTGGTTGAATTGCTAGGCGAAGAAACGGTTGCCGAACTCAAAGAAAATTTGGAATTGGTGGAAGGCGTCTATAATCCTTTTGACAGGGAAGCCTATCTTAAAGGTGATTTGCAACCGGTTTTTTTCGGGTCGGCATTAAACAATTTCGGGGTACAAGAATTGCTGGATTGTTTTGTCGAAATTGCCCCGCCGCCTCAGCCCAAAGAAGCGGATGTCCGCATTGTTTATCCCGATGAACCCAAAATGACCGGATTTGTTTTTAAAATCCATGCCAATTTAGACCCCAAACATCGTGACAGGTTGGCATTTGTCAAAATTGTTTCGGGAACATTTAAGCGCAATACGCCTTATTTTCACACCCGTTTGAAGAAAAATTTTAAATTTTCAAGTCCCAATACGTTTTTTGCGCAAAAAAAACAGGTGGTTGATGAGAGTTTTCCGGGTGATATTGTCGGTTTACACGATACAGGAAATTTTAAAATAGGCGATACCTTTACCGAAGGCGAAATGTTACAATTTAAAGGTATTCCTAATTTTTCGCCCGAACATTTTAGATATATCAACAATGCCGACCCCATGAAGTCAAAGCAATTGGCAAAAGGTATAGATCAGTTGATGGATGAGGGTGTGGCACAACTCTTTACATTAGACCTAAACGGGCGGAAAGTGATTGGAACCGTTGGCGCTTTGCAATATGATGTGATTCAATACCGGTTGGAACATGAATACGGTGCCAAATGCACCTACGAACCTCTTAATGTTTACAAAGCTTTTTGGGTAGAACCGGAAGATGAAAACAATGATGAATACAAAGATTTTAAACGGGTTAAACAACGTTACCTTGCCAAAGATAAATATGGCAAACAAGTATTTTTAGCCGATTCGCCCTTTTCTTATGAAATGACCAAAACCAAATATCCAACGGTCAAATTACATGAAAAATCGGAGTTTTAAGCCGGGGTATCCGTTTTTTTATACAACAAATAATATAGATTTACCAAAGAAATAAAAGCATTGCTGATAACAATCGGGTAGGAATGTAACATAAAGCCGTATACGACAAAAAGCAAGCAAGCTATGGTATTGATGATGCGCAATTTCTTAATATCTTTCATCAAAAAAGAAATCATCAACATAAACATGGCTATATAGCCGGTCCATTCAACAAGCGTTTCGTTCATAACTATAATTTTTTAAGACAGGCAAAGATACTATTTTATACGATAGGATTGTTTCTGGAAATTAAGAAAATCCGTAAATTGACTAAAATGACATAGAATATCTTAGAAAATAACATTTTTTTAACCGGAAGACATTTGCATTTGTTTATTTTAGCCGAAAAAAATAAATATATGCGCAGAACACAGCTTAAAATTCTTTTGGTTTTATTCTTTGCAGGCATTTATACTATTGTACGGTATCATATTTTCGGGCCGGTTTTGTGGCAAGATTTACCGGTTTTTACATTTAATAAAATAGTCATTTTTTCTGCCTTAATCTTATGGACAATCAATGGACAAAATCGATTTCGGTTTATAGACAAAAAACGTTTGCTTAATCTCATAAAAATATTAGTGGCACTACATATTTTATTAAGCTCTGTTGTTATCAAACCATATTATTTGAAAGCTTTTTTCAGTCCGGAAGGCGGTTTGAGTTTAACCGGTAATTTGACTATATGGGCAGGGATAATGGCAGCACTGATTTTCTTCGGCGGTAAACTACTGCAACTTGGTCAACCACAACGATTTTTTTATTTCACAATTTTAGTAGCTTCACATTTGATGTTTATGGGAGGCAAATCATGGCTACACCCGGAAACTTGGTATGGTGGCATGCCACCAATTACGTTAATCAGTTTTATGTTGGTGGTTTTTGCTTGGATAAAGGCGGTTCGAAGAAAAAAAACTTAAGATTTCTTCCTGTTTTTTGTGAGCAGTTGTTATAGTAATTGGTGGCTTTGATAATTTTAATTATGACGCTGCAACCAGAGTTCGGGATTGAGTTTGGTAGTGTTTTTATAAACTCTAAATTTTAATTCGGTTTTACCGAACGCATCGGTTGCCACTTTACCGATGACTTGTTTGGTTTTAACCTTTTCGCCGGGTTTGACATACACTTCTTTTAAGTTGCCGTAAATGGTCAAATAGTTACCATGTTTGATAAAAACCGTATTGTTTCCGCCCGGAATCACTTGGATTTGCAAAACTTTGCCTTCAAAAACCGCATAGACTTTGCTCTCCGGTTCGGTAGCCAAATAAATTCCGGTATTGACTACTTTGACATTTTTAAATATCTCATGCGGTTGTTTACCGAATTTTCGAGAGATATAAGCTTTTTTTACGGGCCAAGGCAAAGCGCCTTTATTAGCAGAAAACTTGGCAGCCAGTTGTTTACCTTCGGGGGTTAAAAAGAATTTGGATTTATGTCGCAATGATTTTTTGACTTTCCGGTTTGACCGCGCTATGGCTTTTTTGATTAAATCCTCAATCATGCGGTCAATTTTGGCTTGTTCCCGTTGCTTAGCTTTTATTTGGTTTAGATAGAACCGTTTTTTATTTTTAATTTTGTTGACAATAGCCAGTTGTTTGTCTTGTTCTTTTTTGATTTTTTCGGTTTCCCGGCGGTAATTTTGATATAGTGTTTGCTTTGCCGTTTTATCTTTTTGAAGTTTTTCCCTCAGACTTGCCAGTTCCTTTTTCTTTTGTTCAATTTCCAAGGCTTGTTTTTTGCGGTATTTGGCATATTGTTTTAAATATTGAGCTCTTTTAAATGCCTGTTGAAAATTTTTAGATGAAAACAAAAAATATAATTTATCCTGACGCGAACGGCTATTATACGACTGCCTAATCATTTTGGCATAATCGGCTTTGAGTTTTTTGAGTTCGCGGTTAAGTTCGACGGTTTTTTGTTCGTTTTGTTTGATTTGCCGGTTGATATGATTGATTTCCTGTTGGAGATTTTTGATTAATTTTTGTCGCACATAAATTTTACGTTTGATTTGCCGGTATTCTGCCAAAGCATCCGATTCGGTATGTTTGGTTTGCAACAATTGGCGGTTGATT
>Ga0256832_1001916_pt1 | contig 14142 bp, 17 predicted proteins | sample 134614metaG_FD_190534 | JGI IMG/M metagenome (GOLD analysis project Ga0256832, IMG submission 190534) | Hydrothermal vent microbial communities from Lau Basin, Pacific Ocean - 134-614 | ecosystem: Environmental > Aquatic > Marine > Hydrothermal vents | place: Pacific Ocean: Lau Basin | collected...
GGGTCGAGGATGCAGCTCCGCGAAGCCAGCCGCGCCCCCGCCGAAAGCCCCGCCAGCGGCACCCCCGCGCGGTAGCGCGCGGCGAGGGCCGAGCGCAGGGGTTCGGCGCCGTAGAGGCGGTGGTAGACCGAGGTGTCCCCGCCCCCGATGAAGATGCCCGTTGCCTCCCGCACCGCCTCCAGGGCCGCTTCCACGTCGAGCCGGCCGCCGTCGGGCGCCACGACACGGTACCGCCGCACCCCCAGGCGTTTCCACGGCTCGAGGTAGCGCGGCAGGTACCGCTCCCAACCCGGCCCGCCCTGGAGCAGCAGCACCGGCTCCGGATCGGGCCCCGCGGCGGCGACGAATTCGCGGCTGGCCGCCTCCAGCGCCGCGGCGCCGCCCAGGAGGAAGAGCCGTCGCGCCACCGCCGCGGCTACTCCTCCTCCATGTAGCTCTTGAGGACGGTGTCGATCACCACCAGCAGCACGCTTACCACGTTGGCCGCCAGCGCCCCCCACGCCAGCGAGACCGCCTCGGCGGGGTTCCCGGAGTAGAAGAAGTAGAGCGCCGGGATCAGGTGCAGGTCGGCGACCAAACCGGTGGCCATCAGCTCCGCCGAGAGCACCCGGCCCTCGCCCACCTTGAGCAGGGTCGCCGCCAGGTTGGTGACCACGGTGACGAAGAGTTCGACCCCGTTGGGAAAGACCACGAAGCTGACGTTCGTCGTCAGCGCCATCAACACGAAGAAGTCGGTCAGCAGTTTACGGGAGCTCACGTTCCACCTCCAGGCGCTCGCGCAGCTTCTCGAGCCGCTCGGCGCGTCCGAACAGGATCAGGGCGCAGCCCGGCTGCACCTCGCGCTCGTCGTCGAGTTCCAGTTCCAGCCGGCCGCCGGGCAGCCGCAGCGCCACCACGTTGACCCGCAGCTCCCGCCGCAGCTCGCCCACCCGGCGGCCCGCCCAGGGGTGGCCTTCCTCGACGCGCACCTCGAGCAGGTCCACGTCGGTCTCCTCCCCGAAGGCCAGGCGGTCGAAGAGGCCCTGCAGGTAGCTGGACTCGGGGTGGAACAGGTAGGCCGCCAGCCGCCCCGCGACCATGCGGCCGGGAAAGAAGGCGCGGTTCGCGCCCAGTTCCTCCAGGCGCTCGGCGTCGTCGGGCGAGGAGGCGAAGGAGTAGATGGCGAACTCCTCGGGCTCGGGGCGCAGGAGCCGCGCCACGGCGATGATCGAGATGTTGCGGGCGTCGTCGCCCAGGTTGACCACCATTCCCTCGGCGCGGCGGATGCCCGCGGCCAGCAGCGTCTCCTGTTCGAACGGGGCCTCGGGCAGGTAGTAGGGCAGGCGCAGCTCGGCGATGCGCGCCAGCCCCTCCTGGGTGTCGTCGAGGACGACGAAGGGCACCTTGCGGCGCTCGAGCAGCCGCGCCAGCTCCGCGGTCACCTCGTCGAACCCGGCGAGGATGTAGTGCCCCTCCAGCTTGTCGATGGCGTTCATCATGGAAAGCCTCCTCCACAGGTGCTGCAGTTCTTCCTTGAAGATCACGCGCGCGATGACGGTGATCGTGCTGGTGAAAACCCCCACCCCGCCGAGCGCCAGGAAGGTGGTGAAGATGCGCCCGGCCGTCGTGTCGGCCCCCTGCACCACCTCGCCGAAGCCGATGGTGCCGATGGTGATCACGGTCATGTAGAAGCTGTTGATGAAGTCGCCGCCGGAAAGCGCCATGTAGCCCAGCGTGCCCACGGCCAGCGTGAAGTGAAGGATGACCAGGGGGATCGAGAGCTCCCGCAGGATCTCGAAGAGGCGCCGCTCGTAGCGCTCGCGCAGGCGGGTGCGGCGGCGGCGCTTCCGTCGTCGCATGAACGGATTCTACCCGCTGCCGTCCCCCGCCGCAGCCGGAGGGGGCGCCCGGCTCGTCCGGGCGCGGGCTAGTCGAGCAGGGCCGCGATGCGGCGCCCGGCCTCGGCCAGCACCTCGGGCGGCTGCACCAGCGCGAAGCGCACGTAGCCGTGCCCGCCGGGGCCGAAGCCGCGCCCCGGCGCCAGCGCCACCCCGGCGTGCTCGACCGCGCGCAGCGCGAAGCGCACGTCGTCCATGCCGTCCGGAAGCTTGAGCCAGAGGTACATGCTCGCCTTGGGGCGGCTCACCGGCACCCCGCAGCCCTCCATGGCCTCCACCAGGGCGTCGCGGCGGCCGCGGAAGACCTGCACGTCGCGCAGCACCCGGTCGGGCGGCAGCCGCAGCGCGGCGATGCCCATCCGCTGGATACCCAGGTACTGGTTGAAGTCCACCGGGGCCTTGGCCGCCTCCAGGGCGGCGATGGCCCCTGAGTTGCCCAGGGCGAAGCCCAGCCGGAACCCGCCCATGTGGAAGCTCTTGGAGAAGCTGAAGAGCTCGACGGTGCGCTCGAGCGCCCCCTCGAGGGTCAGCGGGCTCACCGCCTCGCCCTCGTAGACCATGTCGATGTAGGGGTTGTCGTGCACGATCAGCAGGTCGTGCACCTCGGCGAAGGCGAGGGCGCGCTCCCAGAAGTCGCGGCCCGCCAGCGCCGCGGTGGGGTTGTTGGGGTAGTTGAGCACCATCAGCCGCGCCCGCGCGAGCACCTCCGGGTCCAGGTCCTCGAAGACCGGCAGCAGGTCGTCGCCCAGCTTCAGGGGCACCGCCTCCAGCCCCGCCAGCGCCGCCGCGCCCCAGTAGCTGGGGTAGGCGACCTCGGGGATGAGCACCGCCTGGCCGGGGTCGGCCACGGCCAGAAGCAGGTGGGCCAGCCCCTCCTGGCTCCCGATCAGGCTGAGCGCCTGCGAGCCGGGATCGAGCTCGAGCCCGAAGCGGCCGGCGTACCAGCGGGTCGCCTCCTCGAGGAAGCGGTGGGTGCAGCTCTTCAGGCAGTAGCCCCAGGTGGCGGGGTCGCGGGCGGCGCTTTCCAGCTCGGCGATCAGCTCCCCCGGCACCGGCAGGTCGGAAGCGCCGATGGAAAGGTCGATCACCCGCTTCCCCTGGGCGCGTGCCGCGCTCTTGGCCCGGTCCATCAAGAGGAAAACGGACTCGGGCATCGCCCGAACCCGCTCGCTGGCCCAACGATTCGGTGGCGTCATGCGCCCCATTTTATACAGGCTAGCTGTGTTCGTGTCCGCCCGGAACGCTGCGCCCGCTCACCTGCTCGATCGCGTGGGGCAGGATCCCGAGCAGCGCCTCCACCGACTCGCGCGCCCCCTTGGGGCTGCCGGGCAGGTTGATGATCAAGGTGGAGCCGCGCACCCCCGCCACCCCACGCGAGAGCGCGGCCATCGGGGTCTTCTTCACGCCCTCGCTGCGCACCAGCTCGGCCAGACCCGGCACCTGGCGGTCCACCACCTCGAGGGTGGCCTCCGGGGTGTGGTCGCGCAGCGCCAGCCCCGTGCCCCCGTTGGTGAGGATCAGGTCGAGGCTGTCGCGGTCGGCCCAGAGCCTGAGCACCCGGCGGATCTGGGCCACCTCGTCGGGGACCACCTCGTAGGCCACCACCTCGTAGGGGCCGCCGGCCAGGGCCTCGCGGATGGCCTGGTGCGTCGTGTCGGCGCGCTCCCCGCGGGAGCTGCGGTCCGACACCGTTAAAATTCCTACGCGAATTGCCATGTCTTACTCATAGTACAGCATCCGACGCCGTCGGGGCTATCCCAGGAGCGGCTCGATGCGCGCGAGCGCCTCGGCGGCGGCCTCGTCGGGAAGGTCGCGGTGGGCGACGAAGCGCACCCGGTCGGGGCCCAGCGCGTTGATCAGCACGCCCGCCTCCCGGAGCCGGGCGGCGAAGCCCGGGGCGTCCTCCACCCGCGCGAAGACCATGTTGGTCTGCACCGACTTCAGGTCCACGTCGAGCCCCAGCCGCACCAGGCCCTCGGCGAGCTCGCGGGCGAGGGCGTGGTCGCGGGCCAGCGCCTGCGGCCCCTCGGTCAGGGCGACGATGCCCGCCGCGGCCAGCACCCCGGCCTGGCGCATCCCGCCGCCCAGCATCTTGCGGTAGCGGCGGATCTCCCCTTCCAGCGCGGCCGGACCCAGCAGCAGGCTGCCCACGGGCGCGCCCAGCCCCTTGGAGAGGCAGACCGAGACGGTGTCGAAGCCGGCGGCGACCTCCCGCCCCTCTACCCCCAGGGCCACGGCCGCGTTGAAGAGCCGCGCCCCGTCCAGGTGCACGGGCAGCCCCGCCTCCCGCGCCACCGCCTGCACCGCCCGCTGCACCGCGAGCGGCACCACCGTGCCCCCGGCGGTGTTGTGGGTGTTCTCGAGCGCGATCAGGCCGGTGGGCGCCTGGTGGGGCGAGGTGTGGATCGCCCGGCGCACCGCCTCGGGGTCGGGCACGCCGTAGGGCGAGGGCACGAAGCGGGGCGAGGCGCCCGAGAGGTTGGCCATCGCCCCGGGTTCGAACTCGTAGACGTGGGCGCCCTCGGTGACGATGATCTCCTGGCCCCGACGGGTGTGCACCAGCAGGGCCACCTGGTTGGTCATCGTGCCCGAGGGCATGTAGACGGCCCGCTCGAAGCCCAGCAGCTCGGCGGCCAGGGCCTCGAGCCGGTTGACGGTCGGATCTTCGCGGTAGACGTCGTCGCCCACCTCGGCCTCGGCCATCGCCCTGCGCATCGCGGGGCTGGGGCGGGTCACGGTGTCGGAGCGGAAGTCGAGGATCTGCATGGGCTTATCCTAGCGCCCTCCGGGCGGCCGACTCACGCGCGCCCCGCCGCGGTGCCGTATCCTTGGGTACAAGCGGCAGCGAAAGGGAGGGGGAGGTATGACCGGTACGCGCATCCTGTGGGGTCTCCTGGTGCTGCTGCTCGGCGCCTGCGCGGGGAACCCCGACGGCTACGACACGCGCCTGAGCGGGGTGGTGGGTTTCGCGGAGGACGTGCGTTTCCTCGCGGACCCCGGGACCGGCTACGTGGAGGCCTACGTCCGCTTCGGCGCCGACCTGCCCGCGGACGTGATCGTCTTCGTGGACCAGGAGCTGCTCGAGGGCGTGACGAACTACCGCTGGACCAAGGGCGGCGACTGGATGGCCTTCGTCGGGTTCCAGCGCGACGGCACCGTCTGGGTGGGCGGCGGCAGCGACGCGGCGCTCGCCGGCACTCCAAGCCGCGAGCGCAACTGGAAGCTGTTCGAACTCGGCCAGGCGCTCCTGCCCGACACCTGGTACCGGGTGCGGGTGACGGCCGACTTCGCGAGCCGCCGCTTCCTGGAGTTCGAGATCGAGGGCGGTGGGCTCGCGCGCCGCCTGGACCTCTCCGGCATCCCGCTCGACTACCCCAACTACATACCCTTCGACCGCGGCAGCATGATCTACCTCGTCGGCGCGGTGCGCGCGCGGAAGTGGGCCACCCAGTCGGGCCGGCCCCTCGTCTTCTTCGACGACGTCGTGGGTGCGGTTCGCGACGGCGACCGCTACCGGACCGTCTTCGCGAACGACTTCGAAAAGCAGACCACGGTCGGCCCCCAGCCCGTCACCCTGCCCGTCGTGAAGCTCGACAACTACGCGATGGGCTGGTGGTACCAGGAAAACGAGGCCTCCCTCTTCCGCATCGAGCGCCGCCCCTTCGCCCGCTCGGGGGCCGCGGTGGGCGTGGCCGACGTGACGCTCGCGAAGTGAACGACCCCGCCGGCGGGGCGGCCTAAGCGGCCGCGGCCCAGGCGGCGAGGGCGAAGAGTGCGGGGTCGCGTCCGGGCGCGGCCGCGAGCATCAGGCCCACCCCGGGCGCGAGGGGCAGGCTGACCGCCGGCCCGCCGTAGAAGTTGAAGAGCATGGTGTAGGCGAGCACCCGGTCGTTGGCCCGGAAGAAGGCCTCCTCGGAGGCCTCCACTTCGGCCAAGAGCGGCGGCGGCACCGGGGCGGTGGGCAGGACCAGGGCGTCCGTGCCCCGCAGCCCGCCCCAGAACGCGGGCACGCGGCGGGCGCGTTCGCGCCTGAGCTGCGCGTGGTGGACGCCGGGGCGCTCGGCCACGGCCAGCACCCGCCGCACCACCCGCGGGTCCATCTCGGCGCCGTGCTCGGCGATCAGGTCGCGCCAGTACGCGAAGGCCTCGTGGGCCGCCAGGGCGCCGTAGCGGCGGTAAAGGGCGTAGACCTCCGCGAGGCCGGGCAGCGGCCGCCGCTCGAGCCGGGCCCCCGCCGCCTCGAGCCGCGCGAGGGCGTGCTCGAAGGGTTCGGCCACCTCGGGGCGCGCCCGGGTGAGCAGGTCCGCGGGCACGAGCAGCCGCGGACGCGCCGGGGCCGCCGGCAGGGGACGCGGGGGCTCCCCCGCGAGGCCCAGGAAAAGGCTCCAGGCGTCCTCCACGCTGCGCGCGAGCGGGCCGACGGTGTCGAGGCTCACGGCCAGCGGCGTCACCCCGCGGGTGGGGATCCGGCCCCAGCTGGGCTTGAAGCCGACGAGGCCGTTGAAGGCCGCGGGAATGCGCACCGAGCCGCCGGTGTCGGTGCCCACGGCCAGCGGCACCCGGCCGCGGGCCACCGCGACGGCCGAGCCCGAGGACGATCCGCCGGGAACCCGCTCGGGGTCCAGCGCGTTCGGGGGCGTGCCGAAGTGGGGGTTGAGGCCGAGGCCCGAGAAGGCGAGCTCGTTGAGCTGGCTCTTGCCCACGATCACCGCACCGGCGCGTTCGAGGTTCCTCACCGCCGCCGCGTCCTCGCGCGCGGGCGAACGCAGGCGCGCGAGCACCGCCGAGCCCGCGCCGGTCACGGTGCCCCGCAGGTCGAGCAGGTCCTTGACGAGGACGGGCACCCCGTCGAGGGGGCCCCGGGGCCGCCCCGCGGCGTAGCGCGCGGCGCTCTCCCGCGCCGCGGCGAGGGCGCGCTCGGGGGTGAGCGCCGCCACCACGGGCCCGGGTTCGAGTTCGGCGAGGACCCGCTCGGCGACCTCGACCGGTGAGGCCGCGCCGCGCGCGTAGGCCCGGGTCAGTTCGCTCGCGGTCTCCACGGGCCCAGTCTACCGGGCGGTGTTAGGGTGGAGGGGTGGAAGTCTGGCTCGTGCGCCACGGCGTCACCGCGCACAACCAAAACGGCATCTGGCAGGGGCAGCGCGACGTCCCCCTCGCCCCCGAGGGCCGGGCGCAGGCGCGGCGGCTCGCCGAACGGCTGGCGCGGCTGGACCTCACCTGGACGTCGCTCCACACCTCCGACCTCAGCCGCGCGTTCGAGACCGCGCGGATCGTGGGCGCGCGCCTGGGCCTGGAACCGCGCCGCGACCGGCGGCTGCGCGAGGTCTGCGTGGGCGAGCTGGCCGGCCTCACCCGCCCGGAGGTGCAGGCCCGTTTCGCGGACTACGTGACCCGCTCGCAGCAGGACCCCTGGCACACCCGCTTTCCCGGCGGCGAGACCCTGGCCGAGCTCTACGACCGCGTCTGGGCCTTCCTGCGCGAACTCGCGGACGGCCGGCACCTGGTCGTCTCCCACGGCGGCGCGATCCGCGCCGCGGTGCTGGGGGTGCTGGAAGCCCGGAACGCGGTGCCCTGGCGCATCCGCCTCGAAAACACCTCGATCACCCGGCTGCACTTCCCCGAAGGGGTGACCGGCGGCGGCTTCGTGCACGCCGTCGGCGACGCGGCCCACCTGGAAGCCGGCTGGGACCTGGACGGCTGAACCATGGTGCTGGGGCTCAACCTGCTCGCGGTCTTCGCCTTCGCGGTCAAGGGGCTGGCGGGGTTCGGCCCCGCCCTCTTCATCGTGCCGGTGCTGGGCCTCTCCTGGCCGCTGCGCCAGGTGGTACCCTACACCGCCTTCCTGCTCTTCCTGGCCAACCTGCCGATGCTCTGGCTGGTGCGCCAGGGGCTCGAGCCCCGGCGCGACCTCCCCGCCGCGGCCGCCTACGCGCTGGGGCTGGTGCTGGGCACCCGCCTGCTCGTGACGCTGCCGGAAGCCCGGCTCAAGTTCGCCCTGGGGCTGGTGCTGCTCGTCTTCGCGTTGTGGAGCCTGGTGCGCCTGCCCAGCCCCGAGACCCCACCCCCTCTGAACGCCGCCGAGCTCGCCCGGCTCGCCCTGGTGATGCTCACGGGCGGCCTCCTCGTGGGGGCGCTGGGGGCGGGGGCGCTGCCGCTTTTTGTCTACCTGCCGCTGCGCTACCCGCCCGCGGCGATGCGGGCCCTCTTCACCAGCGCCTTCGGCCTGGGCACGCTGGTCTGGACGCTGGCCAACTGGCAGGCGGGGCTGCTTACCGCTGAGCTGGTGCGGCTGGCGCTGCTGAGCCTGCCGGGCACGCTGGCGGGGCTGTGGCTGGGGGCGCGGCTCTTCGAACGGCTGCCTCACCGGGGGCAGGTGCGCGCGGTGGCGCTGCTGCTCGTGCCGGTGGCGCTGGGGCTGCTGGGGCTCTTCTAGCGCCGCCGCTTCAGCGCCTCGAGCTGGCGCACGTCCTCCTGGATCAGGTCGTCGCGCCAGGCCAGGCTCTCGACGTGGTGGCGCAGCTCGTGGAGCAGCGTCTCCCAGGTTTCGGCCTCCCAGTCGAAGCCGGGGTCGCCGCGGGCGATCTCGGCGAAGGAGCCGTAGTAGAGCGCGATGTGGCGGCCCAGGTGCACGTGTCCGGCGAAGACCGAGGGCGGGCCGGGGTCGGTGTACTCGCCGAGCCGCACCACCCCGGGCAGGCCGCTGGGGTCGTGCTTCGCCTGGGGCAGGACGTGCACCCCCTGCAGCTCGCGCTTGAACTCCTCGGGGATCTCGTCCCAGAGCCGGGTCACCAGATCCACGAACTCGTCGTAGGTCACGCCTCCAGCTTACCGGGCGGTAGGCTGAGAAGGTGCACACGGTGCGGCTCGTGGCCGGTAAGGGGGGCGTGGGCAAGACCACGGTCGCCAGCGCCCTGGCGCTTTGGGAGGCGCGGCGGGGGCGGCGGGTGCTGCTCGTCTCCACCGACCCCACCGGGGCGCTGGGGCAGATCTTCCCCGGCGTGGGCGACGAGGCGCGCGAGGTCGCCCCGGGGCTCGAGGCCGTCGAGCTGACGCGGCGCGTGGTGCTGGCGCGCTGGCGCGAGCGCTTCGGCGAGGAGGTCTACCGGGTGCTGCGCAGCCTGCTGCCGGTGGAGCGCGAGATCCTCGACTACCTCGAAGGGGTGCCCGGCCTCGAGGAGGAGTTCCTGCTCAGCTACCTGCTCGACGCCGAGGCCTCGGGGCGCTACGACCGCATCGTCTGGGACAGCGCCCCCACCGCGGGGACGCTGGCGCTGCTGGAGGCGCAGGCGCTGTTCTACGACCACCTCACCCAGGCCCACCGCCTCTACCTGAAGCTGCAGGGCTACCTCAAGGGCGCCGACCCCACCCCGCTGATCGAGGGCTGGCGCGCGCTCACCGGGCGGATCCTGGCGATGCTGCGCGAGCGTACGCGCGCGGTGGTGGTGGCCCAGCCCGAGCGGCTGCCGGTGGTGCAGGGGCTCGAGCTGATGGCGGCGCTGGCGCGTTTCGGGATCGGGCTCGAGCTCGCGGTGCTGAACCGGGTGCTGGACCCGCAGGCCTGCCCGGACTGCCCGCCCTACGCCGCCCGCGCATCCCGGCAACGCGCCTGGGTCGAGCGCTGGCGGGAGGAGAGCCCGGTCCGGGTCACCAGCCTGCCGGAGCTCGACGAAGAACCCACCCACCGCCGCAGCCTGTTGCGCTTGGCGAAAATCCTGGAGGGTGCCCATGGAGGTACGCACGCTTAGGGAGCTGGTTCGTTTCGACGCAGAAAAAAAGCAAAAGATCCCGATCTTCGACTCCCCGCAGCTGTACTACGACCTCTACACGCTGCTGCCGGGGCAGCGGCAAAGGCCCTTCGCCTTCAAGCGGTCCGACAAAATCGTCTACGTGCTCGAGGGCGTCTTGCGCGCCTCCGTAGACGGCGAGTCGGCCGACCTGGCGGCCGGCCAGGCGCTGCGGGTTCCCGCGGGGGCGGTCAACTCGCTGGAAAACGCGGGGGACGAACCGGTCGTTGCGCTCGTGGTCGTGGCCCCCCACCCCGAGTGCGCCAAACGCAGGAAAAAGCGCCCGGACCCCGGCCCGGGCGCAGGCTAGCCGCGGCGTTACTTCATCAAACCCGGCAGCCAGAGGCTGAGCTCGGGGAAGAAGATGAGCAGCACCAGGACGAAGAGCAACACCGAGTAGAAGGGGATCACGCCGCGCACCACCTCACCCAGCGGAGCCCGGGTGATGCCCGAGATGACGAAGAGGTTGAGCCCCACCGGCGGCGTGATCATGGCGAGCTCCATGCTGATCGTCATCACCACCGCAAAGTGGATCAGGTCGATGCCCACGGTCTCCAGGATGGGCTGGAGCACCGGCAGCGTGATCAGGATGATCGAAACGGCCTCCAGGAACATACCCAGGACGATGAACATACCCGAGGTGACGGCGAAGACCGCGTAGCGGCCCATGCCCGTGGCGGCGATCCATTCCGCCGTCAGCTGCGGCACCTGCTTCTGCGTCATGTAGAGCGAGAAGAGCATGGCCGCGGCCACGATGAGGTAGATCATCGAGGTGATGCTCACGCTCTCGCGCACGATCTCGATCCAGTCGCGCCAGGTGGTCTCGCGGTAGATGAAGAGGCTCACCAGCACCGCGTAGAAGAGCGCGATCACCGACGACTCGGTCGGGGTGGCGATGCCGCTGTAGATCGTGCCCATGATCAGGAAGGGCAGGAAAGCCCCCGGCAGCGCCACGAAGAGCGCGCGCCAGCGCTCGGACCAACCGGCCCGGGGCAGCCGGCCGTAATTGTTCTTGATGGCGTACCAGATGGCGAAGACGATGAGGCTGCCCCCCAGCAGGATGCCGGGGATGATACCGGCAATGAAGAGCTTGCCGATCGACTGGTCGGTGGTGATCCCGTAGATGATCATCGTGATGCTGGGTGGGATCAGGATGCCCAGCGTGCCCGAGGTGGCCACCAGACCCATGGCGTAACGCTTGGAGTAGCCGTTCTGGATCATGGCGGGAATGGTCACCGACCCGATCGCCGCCGCGGTGGCGGGGGACGAGCCCGAGATGGCCGCGAAGATCATCGAGGAAACGACGACGACCACCGAGAGGCCGCCGGGAAGATGCCCCACCCAGGCGCGCACCGCCTCCACCAGGTACTTGGCGATGCCCCCGCGGGCCATCACCACCCCGGTGAAGACGAATCCGGGGATGGCGAGGAGGGCGAAGGAGTTGATGCCCTCGAACATGCGCGAAGCCGCTTGCAGGATGTTGAAGTCGCCCTGGATCCAGAACGTAATCAGACTGGCGACGGCGAGCGAAACCCCGATAGGCACGCGTACGAGCAGCAAGACGACGAAGGTGCCGAACAGAATGGTCATCGCGAGGCCCACGCTCATACGCCCGCCACCTCCTCGTGAATCGGCTCACGGCCCCGCAGCACGTCGAACAGGTTGATGGCGAACTGCAGCGCAAAGAGCAGGAAACCCAGGGGGATGATCAGCTGCAGGATCCACTCGGGAATGTCGGTGTAGATCGACTTGAGCCCCAGCATCTTGAGAAAGACGACGAGCTTCCAGCCGGTGACGGACATGAAGGCCGCGAAGACCAGGCCGATGAAGTTGGCCAGCAGGTCCATGCCGTGCTTGGCGCGATCGCTCACCGCCGTGTAGAGCAGGTCCACGCCGATATGGCGTCGTTCGCGCAGGGCGACCGAAAAACCGAACATCGCCCCCCAGGCCACGAAGACGCGGGCGAACTCATCGGCCCAGCCCAGCGGGTTGTTGAAAACGTAGCGGGTGACGACGCTGATCATGACCACGGAGAGGCCTGCGGTAAGGTACACGGCCGAAAGCGCGTCTTCGACCACGGCGATCGCCGTTTTGAAAAAGGGCAGCCGTTCCGCCAGCCAAGCCAGGGCCAGCATCGCGGCGGTGACGACCGCGGTCCAGGCCATGAGTTCGGGCGTGCTTACCATGCTCCACCTCCTGGACGGAGCGCCGGGGGGCGGGCCCCCCGGCGTGCATAGCAACGACCTAGGGACCGCGAACTACTTGAGCGCCTTGATGGCGTTGATCAGATCCCAGCCCACCTTGGGCCCGTACTCGTCGTAGACGGGCTTCATGGCCGCTTCCATGGCCGCGCGGTCTTCGTCCGAAAGCTTGACGACCTCCATGAGCTCGCTCAGCTTGGACAGCGCGTCGGCGTTGAGCTTGACGGCCTCCTCGAAGGCCACGTCGTTGGCGTGGGCGATGCCGTCCATGAAGATCTTCTTCTGCTCGGGGTCAAGGCTGTTGAGGAAGATCTTGTTGGTGATCACCACGTAGTCGAGGCGGCCGTGGCCCGTGAGCGAGAGGTACTTCTGCACCTCGTAGTAACGCTGGGTGTAGATGTTCGACAGGGTGTTCTCCTGGCCGTCCACCACGCCCTGCTGCAGCGCCTGGTAAACCTCGGAGAAGGCCAGGGGCACGGCGGTGGCGCCCAACGCCTTCATCTGCGCCTCGAGCACGCCCGAGGTCTGGGTGCGGAACTTCAGCCCCTTGAAGTCCGCGGGACGGCGCAGCGGCTTGTTGGCGGTAAAGTGCTTGAAGCCGTTGGGCCAGAAGCCCAGACCCACGAGGCCGGCCTTTTCAAGGCTGGTCAGCAGCTTCTGCGCCGCGTCCGACTGGGTGAACTTCTTGAAGTGGTCGTTGTCGCGGAACAGGTAGGGCATGTCCACGAACTGGAAGGCCGGGTTGTAGCCTTTCAGCTTGGTGGCCGAGGGAACGAGCAGCTGGATGTTGTTGAAAATAAGCGCGTTCAGGCCTTCAGCGTTATCTTTATACAGCTGGCTCGAGGGGTAGAGCTCGACCTTCATGGCCCCGCCCGAAGCCTTCTCCACGTACTCTTTGAAGGCCTGGGCCGCCTTGCCCTTGGGCGTGTTCAACGTGGTGACGAAGGAGAACTTGATGGTGACGGGTTTGACCGCCAGCGCCATGGGCGCCAGCGCGGCCAGGGCGAGGGCTCCTACCAGGATGCTGATTCGCTTGAACATGTGCTTCACCTCCGCTGCAAAAGTTATACCTACACGAGGTATTCTACGTATATTCCGCATCCGGGCTCAAGGGCATTTGGCCCACGTTTTTCCGATGGCGGCGGTGAATTCCGTTGTGTTTAGGTAACGCAAATCACATTCCTGCCTTCCCGCGGTTCGGCTAGACTGAGCAGCATGACCCCCGGCGCCGCGGCGCTCCTACGCCTTGCCCTATGGGCCCTGCCGCTGGTGCTGGGCTACCTCGCCGGACGAAGCTGGGGGCGCTTTCGCGTCATGGGCGGGCTCCTCCTGGGAGCCCTGGCGATCGGCGCGCTGGTCAAGCCCTTTCCCCTGGGATGGGTGCTGATCGTGCTCGGGTTCCTGGGGGGCGTACCCCTCGGGCGAAGGTAGGGCGGGCTACCCGGGCTTGGCGCGGTTGTGCGCATAATGTTCCCTGTGAACGTCCTGGGAATTTCCGGAAGCCTGCGCGCGGCCAGCACCGCGCGCGCCGCGCTGGCGCTGGCGCTCGAGGGCGCCGCCGCGGCCGGTGCCGAAACCGAGCTGCTCGACCTGCGCGAGCTCGACCTGCCCCTCTACGACGACGATCAAGCCCGCTACACGGAGGCGAACCGCGCGGCCGTCGCCCGCCTGCAGGCGGCCGCCGAAGCGGCCGACGCCTTCGTCCTCGCCTCTCCCGAGTACCACGGCGGCCCCAGCGGGGTCCTCAAGAACGCCCTCGACCACCTGGCAGGCCGCCACTTCCGCGGCAAGGCCGCCGGGCTGGTCACCGTGGCCGGCGGTCGGGTAAGCCCCGTCACCACCGCCCACATGCTGCGCATCGTCCTGCGCCAGCTGCACGCTTACGTGGTGCCCCAGCAGGTGGCCCTGCCCGAGGCCGAAAAGCTCTTCGACGCCGCCGGGAGCCTGACCGACGCGGAGCAGGCGCAGCGCCTGCGCGAGCTGGGGGCGGAGGTGGTGCGCCTAACCCGTGCCCTTGGGCAGGTGACGGACGCATGAAAACTTGCTAGAGTAAGGGGCCATGGACGCACGTGAACTGAAGCAGAAACTCGACGCCCTACGGGGGTATCTTTGACATCGCCGGCAAGAAGGCGCGGCTTGCGGAACTCGAACGCGAACTGAGCAAAGAAGACCTCTGGAACGACCCGGCCGCGGCACAGAAGCTCACGCAGGAAGCGGCGCGGCTGAAAAAGGTGGTGGAGGAGTACGAGCAGCTCTCGGGCGACCTCGAGAGCCTGATCG
>Ga0256832_1001917_pt1 | contig 14142 bp, 13 predicted proteins | sample 134614metaG_FD_190534 | JGI IMG/M metagenome (GOLD analysis project Ga0256832, IMG submission 190534) | Hydrothermal vent microbial communities from Lau Basin, Pacific Ocean - 134-614 | ecosystem: Environmental > Aquatic > Marine > Hydrothermal vents | place: Pacific Ocean: Lau Basin | collected...
ACCAGGGCCAGCAACGGGGTGATGGCCGTGGCCTGGAAGCGCCGGGCGATGCTGCCGGAGAAGCCCAGCCGCCTCTCAGCGCTCATGGCCGTTCTCCTCCCGCAGTGCGCGGCGTGCCTTGAACAGGGCGCCGGCCTTGATGGGATCCAGGGCCACTCGCTCGCCCGGCTTCAATCCGGCCAGCACCACGATCTTGCCGTCCGGCGTGGTGCGTCCCGGGCGGATGGCCCGGAAATGGATGCGCCCCTGGTCGTCCACCACGTAGACCCCGGTGACCTCGCTGCGGTAGACCACCGCCCGTGCGGGGATCACCAGGCGCTTGTCCTGCCCGGTGACGAATGCGACCTTGACGAACATGCCGGGAAACAGACCCTTGACGTTTTCCGGTAGCTCCACGCGCACATCGAAGGTGTTGGTCTTGCCCTGCGCATAGGGGAAGAAGGTGAGCCGCTCGGCGGGGATGGAACGCGTCCGGCCGTCCTCGTCTTGCACGATGACCCGCGCCCGGCGCAGCTTGCGGATCGCGTTGATCAGACGTTGCGGCACGGCCACCCGCACCCGCAGCTTCTCCAGGGACACGCCCGTCATCACTGGCGTGCCCGGCTGGACCACCTCACCCACTTCCACGTGGCGCTGGGTGACGATCCCGCTGTAAGGTGCTCGGATGCGGGTCCGTTCCAGCTGCTCCCGGGCCGCGTCCAGTGCGGCCTCTGCGGCCTGGAGGCGCGCCAGGGCCGCATCGCGCTCCGCCTTGGCCTGATCGTACCTGGACTTGGAGACCAAGTGTTTGTCGAACAGCTCTTGGACGCGCGCAAACTCCGCCTTGGTCTGCTGATAGCGCGCGCGGGCTTCGTTCAGCGCCGCCTGGGCCTTCTCCACCTGGGCGCGCTGCTCGGTATCGCGCAGACGCACGATCACCGCGCCCTTCTCCACATAGTCGTCCACGTCGTACAGCACCTGCAGGACGCGCCCCGTGGTCTGCGCCGAGACGGTGGTCTGATTCACCGCTTCCACCGTTCCGTCGAACACCTGTTCGCGCTCCACGGTCTCCACTTGCGCGGGCGCCGTCTCCAGGGCCGGTGCCGCCCGGACAGCCGCAGCCAGCGTGAGCAGCAACGTGCCGCTCAGCAGTCGTATGTTCATGTTGCCTGTCCCTCCCCCTTGCCGTGGGTCTTCGCGGGGTCGTGATAAACGCCGATGCATTCTATCACTGTATATTAGCTTTTTCTAATATTTTTCCACACCGACTGTGGTTTCCTCGCAACGCTTCAGCACACCTCCCTTCTCGGGTAGTCTAGTCGTTGCACTCTCACACGAGGACAGTGGACATGTACGGCTGCCGGATTCTCTTCCCGCTCGTGGCCCTCTTCGCCTGCTCCGGACTCCAGGCGGGTGGTGGGACGGGGGTTTACCGGTGGACCGATGCCGAAGGCGTGGTGCATTTTTCGCAGACACCCCCGCCCGACACCCAGGCCGAGCGGCTCACCGTGCAGCCCCCGCCCGGGTCCGGCCAGCCCGACCCCGCCTTGAAAGAGGCCGAGGAGGCCTTCGATCAACGATATACCGAACGCAAGCGGCGCGAAGCGGAGGCCGCCCGCAAGGCCCGGGCGGAACAGCAGCGCAAAGCCAATTGCGAAAAGACGCGGGCCAATCTGGCGGCCGTCACCAGCCGTGGCCGTGTGCGCATCATCAAGGGCGATCACGCCGTGGCGCTGACCGAAGAGGAGCGCCAGGCCTTGATCCACAAGCTCAAGCAACAGATCGAGAAATTCTGCGAATGACCGGAGGCCCTGCATGCCCCTGCTGAGCATCGAGACCAATGTCGCAGCCGACAGCGAGACCCGCCGCGCACTGCTCGTATCCGCCTCGGCTCTCGCGGCCGAGGAACTGGGCAAATCGGAGCGCTACGTGATGGTGCGCTTCAGCCACAACCCCCACATGCTCTTCGGCGGCGACGACCAGCCGCTCGCCTACCTGGAGCTCAAGAGCATCGGTCTGCAGGAGGAGGCCACGCCCAAGCTCTCGGCCGCCCTGTGCGCCCTGGTCGAGGAACGGCTCGGCGTGCCCGGCAACCGCATCTACATCGAGTTCTCCGACGCCCCCCGGCGCATGTGGGGCTGGGACGGGCACACGTTCTGAGGGCGCGCCGCGGGGGCACCAACCATGCGAAGGCTCGGGAAGGCTACGACGGGCCTCGTCTCGTGCGCCCGCCCTCAGGGGGAGGACTACAGGGCATAGGCCTCGTCGTAGGGCTCGGGGCCCTGGACCACGGGGAGCGAGAGCCGGTTGCCCCAGTGGGCCCACCCACCGTTGTACAGGCGTATGTTGCGGTAGCCCAGGGAGCGTAACTGCAGCCAGGCCAGGCTCATGCGGAAGCCGTCATGGCAGTAGACGATGATGGTCTTGTCCTTCGGAATGTCTGCATAGAGTGCCGCCAGCTCTGCTTCCGAAAGCCATTGCTGGGATTCCGGATCCGTCCCGTCGAGGCTCACCACGTTCACGGCCCCGGGGATGTGGCCGCCGCGCACCGCATGGCGGACCACCTCGCCCGTGTACATGTCGTGAGGACGCGCATCGAGGAGCACCACGTCCGGATCGCGCCGGGAGAGCACCCGATCGTAGATGGCCGTCCACTCCACGAACAGGGTGGGATTGGCGGGTTTGAGCGTCACGTGGCCCGGCTTGGGCCGCTCCGCGACCTTGGAGAGCGCGTGGAAGGCGGTCCACTCCAGCGTGCCACCCTCCAGAATCTTCACTCGATCCATGTCGAAGCCGTAGAGGGCGAGCAGGAAGACCACCCGAGAGGCCAGCGCGGTGCGCGAATCGTCGTAGACGACGATGAGCGAGTCGTCGTTCACGCCCCAACGACGCAATGTCGCCTGGAACGCCTCGCGCGAGGGAAAGCGCATGAGCGGCACCCCCTCGTTGTCACCCAAGTCTCGGAAACGCTGGACCTGCACGGCGCCGGGGATGTGCCCCACCGTGTAGTAACGGTGCGGATGATAACGCACCTCCAGCAACACCAGCTTCGGGTCTTCCAGCCGCTCGGCCAGCCAGTCGACATCCACCAGGAAATCGCGGGAGGCGGCTCGAGAAACGGTTCCTGCAACCAACAGAAGGAGAAACAAGAAACGGAGTGGCGCTTGCATTGGGCTCACCTCCCTGGACGCAGTGGTCGTCTCTGATGCCATGATGTACGTACTTGCACGTACACGCAAGAGCGGCCGGGCGCTCCACAGGAGCGCGACGCGTGCCGGTCCGGGCGCTGGCTGCCCGGCCTCAGGGGGCCACGGAATCCACGTGGCGCTGCAGCCAGAGCTCGAGTAGCGCCAAGTGCCAGAGTTTGTTGCCGCGGATGGGGGTGAAGACCTCCGGCGCCTGCGGGTCGGCGAGCAGCCGGTCGATGTACTCGCGCCGGAACAGCCCGCGTCGCCGGCAGGCCTCGCTGTCCAGGATGGCGCGCACGAACTCGAACACCTCACCGCGCACGTATTTGAGCGCCGGCACCGGGAAATACCCCTTGGGCCGGTCGATCACCATGTCGGGCAGCAGCCCGCGGGCGATCTGCTTCAGCGGCCACTTGCCTGAGCCGCGCAGCTTGAGCTCCGGGGGCATGGACATGGCGTACTCCACCACCTCGTGGTCCAGAAAGGGCACCCGCGCCTCCAGTCCCCAGGCCATGGTCATGTTGTCGACCCGCTTGACCGGATCGTCGGTGATGAGCATGGTCACATCCATGCGGAGCACCGCGTCGAGGAAGGTCTCGGCACCCGGTCGCTCCAGTTCCCGCGCGATGCGCTCCGAGGTGTAGTCCTCGGCCACCCAGCGTTCGGTGACCGTTTGGGCAAACTCTTCGTGGCTGCGGTCGAAGTAGTGGCGCCTGAAACGGTCGAGGTCCGTGCCCGGCTCGGTGTGCATGAGCGGATACCAGAAATAGCCGCCGAAGACCTCGTCCGCCCCCTGCCCCGACTGCACCACCTTCACGTCCTGGGCTACGCGTTCGGAGAGCAGGTAGAAGGCCACGGCGTCCTGGGCGACCATGGGCTCGGCCATGGCATCCACCGCCTCCGGCAGGCGCCGCACCACCTCGTGGTTGGGGATGTGGAACTTGTGGTGTTCGGTGCCGAAGCGCTCGGCCACCGGGTCCGAATACTCGAACTCGCTGCCCTTCTCCTCGGGGTGGTCCTCGAAACCCACCGTATAGGTCTTGAGGCCACGGGCACCGGCCTCGGCCAGCAGCCCCACCAGAAGGCTCGAATCCAGCCCCCCCGAGAGCAACACGCCCACCGGCACGTCGGCGATGCGCAGCCGCCGCTCCACCGCCCGCTCCAGGACCTCTCGCGTGCCCTGCACCCACTCGGCCTCGCTGCGCGGCACCGCCGGGCGCCGCGCCTCCAGTGACCAGTAGCATTCGAGCCGCTCCCCGCCGTCGGCCTCCACCGTGAGCGTGTGCGCCGGGGCGAGCTTTCGGATGCCGCGCAGCAGCGTACGCGGGGCTGGCACCACCGCGTGCAAGGTCAGGTGATGATGCAGGGCCACCGCATCGAGCTCGGTGTCCACGCCGCCGGCGGCCAGCAGGGCCTGTGTGTTGGAGGCGAATCGCAGCCGCGCCCCGTCACGCGTGTAGTACAACGGCTTGATCCCGAGCCGGTCGCGGGCCAGGAAAAGCCGCCGCGCGTGCCAGTCCCACACGGCGAAGGCGAACATACCGTGCAAATGACGCACGCAGTCCGCGCCCCAGCGGTGATAGGCCTTGAGGATCACCTCGGTGTCGCCGTGGGAGAAGAACCGGTAGCCTTCGCGCATCAACGTCTCGCGCAGCTCCGGGTAGTTGTAGATCGCGCCATTGAACACCAGGGCAAGCCCCAGCTCCGGGTCCACCATGGGCTGGTTGGCGCGCGGCGAGAGGTCGATCACCGCGAGCCGACGGTGGCCCAGGGCCAAGGGGCCGTCGGACCAGGTCCCCTCGTGGTCGGGACCCCGTCGGCGCAGGCGGTCCAGCATGCGCCGCAGCGCACCCAACTCCGGCATGGCCCCGTCGAACCGCAGCTCACCGCAGATGCCGCACATCAGCTCATACCCCTGTCATCATTCATGCCCGGGTCGTCGCCGTCGTCAGCCGGCGGGCGGCCCCAGCCCCCGCCGCCGGGCGTCTCGATGCGCAGGCGGTCGCCGGGGCGGACCCGGCCGTGCACCTTGCCGGGCAGGGGACGGTCGTTGAGAAAGTTGGCGCCCGGCCGTCCCGGGGCACCCCCGGCCAGGCCCCAGGGGGCATGGCGGCGCCGCTCGGTGAGCAGGGTGAACTCGGCCGCCTCCAGGAACTCGTATTCGCGCACCAGCCCATCGCCGCCCGGCCTACGACCCGCGCCCCCCGAGCCCCGCCGCAGGGCGTAGCGGCGGATGCGCAGAGGGTGGCGCAGCTCCAGGACCTCGACGGGTGTGTTGCGCGTGTTCGTCATGTGGGTCTGCACCCCGCTCCAGCTCCCGCCGCGAGGCCCCGCCCCCATGCCGCCGCCGAGGGTCTCGTAGTAGCCCCAGGGGGCGTCGCCCGAGGCCCCCATGGCCACGTTGTTCATGGACCCATGGCTCGCCGCTGGGATGGCCTCCGGCAAGGCCTGGGCCAGTGCTCCGAGCAGTACGTCCACCACGCGCGTGCTGGTCTCCACGTTACCGGCGGCCACCGCGGCCGGGCGGCGAGCATGGAGCAGGCTGCCCGGGGCGGCGCGCAGTGTGATGGGCCGGAAGCTACCGGCGCAGGCAGGCGTCTGCGCCGGCATCAGGCAGCGGAAGACGTAGTAGACACCGGCAGCGGTCACCGACAGCGGGCAGTTGAGATTACCGGCCACCTGAGACGCCGTGCCGGTGAAGTCCACCTCCACGCGCCCGGCCTCGGCACGAACGCAGACCCGGATCGGGATGTCGGCGTGCCCCAAGCCGTCGTCGTCCAGCACGTCCTCGAAGCGATACGCGCCATCCGGGATGCGTGCGAGGGCGTGGAGCGCCAGGCGTTCCCCGTAGTCTTGCAAGGCCTCCAGCGCACGCCCGTAGCCCGCCACCCCCATGGCGCGCACGAGGGCCGAGAGGCGTTCCAGGCCCCGCCGGTTGGCAGCCAGCTGGGCGGCGAAGTCGCCGGCTGCATCACGGGGATTGCGCGTGGCCCGCGTCACCGCTTCGAGCACCTCGTCCAACACCTGGCCCTGGCGCGCCACGTGGGTCGGGGGGATGAGGATCCCCTCCTCCGCGAGAGACCTCGATACCGGCATGGAACCCGGCGTCTCCGCACCGATGTCGGCGTGATGGGCGCGGTTGGCTACGAAGCCCATCAGGCGCCCCGCCTCGAACAACGGCGCCACCATGGTCACGTCCGGCAGATGCGTTCCCCCGAGAAACGGGTCGTTGAGCATCACCATGTCACCCGGGGCCCATTCCAGCATGCGCACGATGTCGGTCATCGCATAGGCCATGCTGCCCAGATGCACCGGAATGTGCGCGGCCTGGGCGCACAGGGCGCCCTGGGCGTCGAACACCGCGCAGGAGAAATCCAGGCGGTCGCGCACGTTGGGCGAGAACGCCGCCCGCTGCAATTGCGCACCCATCTCGTCGCAGACGGCGCGGATGCGGCTGGCGAACAAACTGAGTTCGACCGGATCCATGGCCACGGTGACCGCAGGAGAAGCCGGTATTATTGCATCGCCTCACCTGTGGGCCTATCTTTGGCGCGCTTCCATCGTCCATGACAACAACTGAGAGGAGTGCAGAGCCATGGAGCACAAGCTACCCGACCTCCCGTATGCCAAAGACGCCCTGGCGCCCCACATCTCCGCCGAGACCCTCGAATTCCATCACGACAAGCACCATGCTGCCTATGTCGCCAATCTGAACAAGCTCATTCCGGGCACCGAGTTCGAGAACGCCTCGCTCGAGGACATCATCTGCAAGGCGCCCGCCGGCGGCATCTTCAACAACGGCGCCCAGGTCTGGAACCACACCTTCTACTTCAACTGCATGGGCCCCAATGGCGGCGGCGAGCCTTCCGGCGCCCTGGCCGATGCCATCGCCGGCGCCTTCGGCTCCTTCGCCGACTTCAAGGAGAAGTTCACCACCGCGGCGGCCACCAATTTCGGCTGCGGCTGGACCTGGCTGATCAAGAACGCCGAAGGCGGCCTGGAGATCGTCAACACCACCGGCGCGGGCAATCCCATGCGCGATGGCAAGACACCGCTGCTCAATGTAGACGTGTGGGAACACGCCTACTACATCGACTACCGCAACCTGCGGCCAAAATACCTGGAGAACTGGTGGAACGTGGTCAATTGGGACTTCGTGTCCGCTAACCTGGGGAGCTGAGCGGGCCGAACGCGGTCGTTGCCAAGCGGCGGCCGTGTCGCCTAAAATTGCTAGTTTACATGGCGACCGACGGCAGCCCATCGCTGCCGTTTTTGTTTTACACGATGCACAACCATTTGATGCCCACCTATGCCCGCCTGCCGGTGCGTTTCGAACGCGGGCGGGGTCCCTGGCTCTGGGACGAACGGGGTGACCGCTACCTGGACGCCCTGAGCGGCATCGCGGTCTGCAACCTCGGCCACGCCCACCCGGCGGTGGCGGAGGCCCTGTGCGAGCAGGCACGTACCCTCCTCCACGTATCCAATCTCTACCGCATCACGCTCCAGGAGCAGCTCGCCGACACGCTCTGCACCCGGGCTTCCATGGATACGGCGTTTTTCGCCAATTCCGGCGCGGAAGCCAATGAGGCCGCCATCAAGCTCGCCCGCCTCTGGGGCCATCGCCGCGGCATCGAACAGCCGACGATCATCGTGACCGACGGCAGCTTCCACGGCCGCACCCTGGCGACGCTCACCGCCACGGGCAATCGTCGGGTCCAAGCGGGCTTCGAACCCCTGGTGCACGGGTTCCTGCGGGTCCCGTACGACGACCTGGCTGCCATCGAGGCCATCGCTGAGCGCACGCCCGACGTGGTCGCCGTCCTGGTTGAGCCGATCCAGGGCGAAGGTGGGGTCCGGATCCCCAGTCCGGACTATCTGCCGGGTATCCGCCGCCTCTGTGACGACCGCGGATGGCTCATGATGCTCGACGAGGTCCAGACAGGGATGGGCCGCACCGGACGCTGGTTCGGCTGGGAGCACAGCGGCGCCATTCCGGACGTCATGACACTCGCCAAGGCCCTGGGCAACGGCGTACCCATCGGGGCCTGTCTGGCACGCGGTGAAGCAGCCACGATATTCCGTCCGGGCAGCCATGCGAGCACGTTCGGCGGCAATCCCCTGGTCGCGCGGGCCGCACTGGCGGTGCTGGAGGTCATGCATGCCGAAGGGCTCGTGGAACGGGCCGCCCGGCTCGGTGAGCGCATGCTCGGCGGCCTTCGGGAACGCTTGGCGGATCTGCCCGGCGTGGTGGAGATCCGGGGCCGAGGTCTGATGCTGGGAGTCGAACTGGATCGGCCCTGCACCGTGCTGGTAGAGCGGGCCCTGGAGGCGCGCCTGCTCATCAATGTCACCGCGGAACGGGTCGTGCGCCTGCTTCCGCCCCTGATCCTGGCCGACGACGAAGCCGAGCTGGTGATCGAAACCGTCTCCCGCTTGGTCACGGACTTCCTGCAGGAGTAATGCATTGCCGGTGCGGCACTTCCTCACCTTGCTCGACTTGAGCCCCGGCGAGCTCGGGGACCTGGTTGCACGGGCCATCGAACTGAAGGCCCGCTTGCGCCAAGGGCTGGACCGGGACCTGCTCCGCAATCGGACGCTGGCCATGGTCTTCGAGAAGTCCTCCACCCGCACCCGCGTCTCCTTCGAGGCGGGCATGGCCCAGTTTGGCGGCCATGCCTTGTTCCTCTCTCCACGCGACACGCAGTTGGGGCGCGGCGAGCCCATTGAGGACACGGCCCGCGTGCTCTCGCGCATGGTGGACATCGTCATGATCCGCACCTTTGAGCACGAAAAGGTGGAGCGGTTCGCACGCTACGCCTCGGTCCCGGTCATCAACGGGCTCACCGACCGCTTCCACCCCTGCCAGCTGCTGGCCGATGTGCAGACCTATATCGAGCATCGCGGCCCCATTCACGGAGCCACCGTGGCCTGGATCGGCGATGGCAACAACATGTGCCACTCCTATATCAACGCGGCCCGTCAATTCGACTTCCGGCTGAAGATCGCCTGTCCCGAAGGATTCGATCCGGATCCCGAGATCGTGGCTGGGGCGGCCGGACGCGTGCAGATCCTGCGGGATCCGCGGGAGGCGGCGCGCGGCGCCCAGCTGGTGGTCACCGACGTGTGGGCCAGCATGGGCCAAGAAGAGGAACAACAACGCCGCGCACGCGCCTTCGCCCCGTTCCGGGTGGATGCACGGGTCATGGCCGAGGCCGATCCCGACGCCCTGTTCATGCACTGCCTGCCCGCCCACCGCGGCGAAGAGGTCACCTCTGAAGTCCTCGAAGGCCCACAGAGCGTGGTCTGGGACGAGGCTGAGAACCGCCTCCACGCCCAGAAGGCCTTGCTGGAGTTCCTGCTCCTTCGCTGAACGAAGGCCTTGCGGACTGCGCAGGCCGGCAGCAACGCCATGGCCGCGGGTTCACCGCAGCGGCGGGGGGCGCGTGCTTGAGATCGCGATGCCGGTCCCCATTCAAAGGAGGAGCGCAGATCTCGCCATTGCGCAGGCTCAGCCGCGGGATACCGGCATCCGCACGTCACGCGGGGCCGGAGGCCGGTGCATCCCTTGCCGCCCATTCATTTCAGCCATGAGGAGTCAAGACGTGCCCACATCCCATCCACTCATCGACCAAGTCCGTGCAGCCCTGGAGGTGGAGCCCCGGGTGAACCTCCACCGGTACCCCATCCGCATCGAGATCGAAGGCGACGTGGTGACGCTCTCGGGCACCGTCGAGGACATCAGTGCCAAACGACGTGCAGTCCTCGCGGCCTCTGGGGTGCAGGGGGTGCGCGAAGTGATCGATGAACTCCGGGTGGCACCTTCGACGCCCATGGGCCAGGACGAGATCCTGGTGCACGTGCGCGATGCGCTGTACGCCGAACCGGCGTTCTGCGACTATCGGTTGGTGACCATCAATCACAAGCAGGAACGGGAGGTCGCGCGCGCCCCGGAACCCTCCCGCGGCGAGATCCTGGTCACGGTGGAAGCAGACGGGCGCGTGATCCTCGGCGGGACCGTAGGGGGGCTGGCCGACCGGCGACTGGCGGGCGTGCTGGCCTGGTGGGTGCCCGGATCGACAGACGTCAGGAACGACCTGCAGGTGGAGCCCCCGGAGGAGGACAACGACGGGGAGATCCTCGAAGCAGTGGAGCTGGCCCTGGAAAAGGACCACGCCGTGGACCACCACGACATCACCGCCGGATGCAAGGATGCCGTGGTCACCCTCGCCGGCGGCATCCCCACGGGCGCGCAGCGGCGTCTGGCCGAACACGACGCGTGGTACGTCGACGGGGTACGCGACGTGCACAACGAGCTTATCCCGGTAGACCCCGCCGGCGACTTCCGGAGCTGAAGGCCGCCGAATACAGGGGAGGGCGGTCCGCTCTACCGCACCGCCCTCCCCTCGCACTCACCGGGCGCGCGCAGACACACCCCCGGCCTCACTGCGGGACACGCTCCTCCTGTTTGCTCTCTCCGCCGGCCGGGGGATAGTAAGGATAGCCGTACGGGTAGCCCCATGGGGCTCCGTATCCCCACGGCCCGCCCCAGGGCCCGCCCCACGGCCCGTATCCATAGCCCCAGGGGCCGCCCCACCGGTAGCGGTCCCAGTACCAGTCGTCGTAGTAATCGTGGTCGTTACCGAACCACTCGCCGGGATCCATGAAATCGAACATGCCCGCCGACGACAGGCCACTGAACCCGTATGCCGCCACGGCCAGGGTCGCGACCGCCCACGGCCGCACCGAAAAGGTCTTGCTCATCCTCGTCACCTCTATCGTGTTGAAACCCGTTCTCCAGAACCACCCCACAGGAATCGCCTACTCCATCCCGCTGGGCGGCACCCCGTCACCGCTTGGAGGCCGGGGCCGGCGGCTTTCCTTCGGCCCCCTCCACCGGAGCGCTGCCCTCCGGGTAACAATACAGATGTGTCTTGGTCTCCGGCGTGCTCACATAGGTCACCAAGCAAGCCATGCCACTCTCGGCGTCCTTGATCTTGCGCACGATGAGATCGCCCTCACGCAGGTACGAGGCCTGAAACAGACCACCGCGTTTGCCCGCCGTCGAGTCGTAACACAAGATGTCCGGCCGGGTCTTGTCCGTGGATACGTACGAGACGAGGCAGACCTTCATGTTCGCCGGATCCACGATCCGGAACACGTGGAGATCGCCTTCGTGCAAATGGCCTGCCTCGGAGATCTCGCCCTTGAACTTGTACTGATAAGGATAGCAGGCCACGGCGGGTGAGGTTCCCGGGGTACTCACGTAGGCCACCACGCAGTTCATGCGGTTCTTGTGGTCGACGATCTTGCGCACGATGAGATCCTGAGACTTGATGTGCCCCACCTGCGTGAGCTGGGCACCGAAACCGGAACTCGCGTTGTAACACTGGATGACCGGGGATGTCCCCGAGGTGCGGACGTAGAACGCCAGACAGGTCTTGTTGGCGCCGAGATCGGTGATGTTGCGAATGATGAGATCGCCTTCGACCATCTTGCCGGTCTGCACCACCAGCGTGGGTTCGAACTCACCTGCAGTCGTAACGAGCGGCAGCAGCGCCAGCAGCCCGATCCATTTTTTCATGTGCGTTCTCCTCGGTGCCCGATGCGTGGCCGGATAAGGGGTAATGATGGCGTGCGGCGGCGGGGCTAGCAACCGCTCCGATCAAGTTTTGGTCCGCAGCGGCCGAGCCCTTGGCCCCGCCAGGTGGTCTCACGCATACTCGCCTGCAGCGGGCGGGCTCGTGAGCCCCGTATCAGGGTGCCATCCAATTTTGCTCAGAAGCGCCCCGGTACGACAGCGAGGGACGACAGACCATGAATCCTGCATCTGCGCGGTTCGATCCTGTGGTCGCGTGGACCATCCTGGCCTACGTGGCCGTCATGACCGCCATCGGTGTGGTTGCCTGGCGGCGTACCGCGGACCTGTCCGACTTTATACTGGGAGGCCGGCGTCTCGGGCGTTGGGTGACCGCGCTGAGCGCGGAGGCATCCGATATGAGCGGCTGGCTGCTGCTCGGACTGCCCGGCCTGGCGTACGCCTCCGGGCTGGAATCGGTCTGGCTCGCCGGCGGTCTGCTCGCGGGCACCTGGCTGAACTGGCGGTTCATGGCCGCGCGGCTGCGCACCGCCACTGTGAACGCCGGCGACGCCCTGACCCTGCCCGACTACTTCGAGCGCCGATTCGCAGACCCCCATCGGGTCCTGCGCGTGGTCTCGGCCTCGTTGATCCTGTTCTTCTTCACCTTCTACACCAGTTCGGGTCTCACGGCAGGGGCCAGACTGTTCGAAACGGTCTTCGGCGTCGACTATCACATCGCCGTGGCCCTGGGGGCCGGCGCCATACTGGCCTACACCTTCCTCGGCGGTTTCCTGGCGGTCTCCTGGACGGACTTGGTGCAGGGGCTCCTCATGCTCTTCGCGCTTCTGGCGGTGCCAGTGGTCCTGCTGGAAGCGTTGGGTGGCTGGCAGACGGCTCAGGCCCGCATCGCTGCGATCAATCCAGCCCTCGTGGACCCGTTCACCGACGCGACAGGAGAGCCGCTCGGTCTGATCGCGATTCTCTCCCTGCTCGGCTGGGGCCTCGGCTACTTTGGACAGCCGCACATCTTGGCGCGCTTCATGGCCATTCGCGATCCCGCCGAGATCGGCCCTGCCCGTCGCATCGCCGTGACCTGGGTGGCGCTCAGTCTCGGCGGTGCCTTGCTCGTGGGCCTGCTCGCCATCCCGCATCTACAACCCGCACTGGAAGGGCCGGACACGGAGAAAGTGTTCATCCACCTGGTCGGGGCATTGTTCCACCCCCTGCTGGCCGGGATCCTCCTGTCGGCCGTCCTGGCCGCGGTGATGAGCACCGCAGACTCCCAGCTCCTGGTCGCCTCCTCGGCCCTGACCGAGGATCTCTATCGCCCTTTCCTTCGCCCTCGGGCGTCACAGGTCGAACTGGTCTGGGTGGGGCGCACGGCAGTGGCCGTCATCGCACTGCTCGCATCGATCCTGGCTTGGAACCCGCAGAACAGGGTCCTGGATCTGGTCGCCTACGCCTGGGGCGGCTTCGGCGCTGCGTTTGGCCCGTCCCTGCTGCTGTCCCTGTACTGGCGCCGCATGACCCGCCAAGGCGCGCTCGCCGGCCTGCTGGTCGGCGGGGCGACCGTGATCGTCTGGAGCCGGCTCCAGGGCGGATGGTTCGACCTGTATGAACTGGTGCCGGGCTTCGTGCTGTCCGCGTTGGCCGTGGTGCTCGTCAGCCTGCTGAGCGCGCAGAAACGCTAGCGGCTTCTGTGCCGTCTCGCTGGGGACGCCTCCCAGTCCCATGCCCCGCGCTGCCGGCAAGACAAAGCCCCGCGGGTGGATTTCCACTCGCGGGGCTTGGCATTGGCGGAGAGGGAGGGATTACTCGCGCCTTCCCTGGCCCTCGCCCCTGCGGGGCCGCGCTGCGCGCGTTCCGCACCGCTCCCGGCGGTGCGGTCGAACCCTCTGGTCAGGTTCGAACCCCTCCCTCTACACGTCGGTGATACGACAAGCCCCGCGGGTGGATTTCCACTCGCGGGGCTTGGCATTGGCGGAGAGGGAGGGATTACTCGGGCCTTCCCTGGCCCTCGCCCCTGCGGGGCCGCGCTGCGCGCGTTCCGCACCGCTCCCGGCGGTGCGGTCGAACCCTCTGGTCGGGTTCGAACCCCTCCCTCTACACGTCGGTGATACGACAAGCCCCGCGGGTGGATTTCCACTCGCGGGGCTTGGCATTGGCGGAGAGGGAGGGATTCGAACCCTCGTGGGGCGTAATGCCCCCAACGGATTTCGAGTCCGCGCCGTTATGACCGCTTCGGTACCTCTCCCAGTTACAAGATTCCTCCGGCCAAGGCCCTGCGGGCCTCCCCCAACGGATTTGACTCGGGCCCTCCTGGCCCTCGCCCCTGCGGGGCGCGCTGCGCGCGTCCTCTCCGGCCTCCCTGCCTCCGAGTCGAGTCCGCGCCGTTAT
>Ga0256832_1001918_pt1 | contig 14140 bp, 14 predicted proteins | sample 134614metaG_FD_190534 | JGI IMG/M metagenome (GOLD analysis project Ga0256832, IMG submission 190534) | Hydrothermal vent microbial communities from Lau Basin, Pacific Ocean - 134-614 | ecosystem: Environmental > Aquatic > Marine > Hydrothermal vents | place: Pacific Ocean: Lau Basin | collected...
CTGCTCCAGGGCCACCAGGGCGACGCGCGCATCGGTGGGCAGGGGGGCGGCGGGGCGCACGCCATACTCGCTCAGGCGCGCGGCGGGGAGGTGGGGCTTGTAGCCGGCCTCCACCAGGGGGGCGGCCTTCGCCTCGTCCACCTGCGCCGGGAAGGCCACGGCCCCGCCCGGGCGCCAGCCGTGGCGACGGAAATAGTTGGCCACCGAGCCGATGGCGTCCTCGGTGTCGTCGAGCAGGTCGCGCACCCCGTCGCCGTCGAAGTCCACCGCGTAACGACGGTAGCTGGAGGCGATGAACTGGGGTTGGCCCATGGCCCCGGCGTAGGAGCCCATCACCCCCAGAGGGTCCAGCCCCTCGCTGCGGGCGAGGAGGAGAAATTCCTCCAACTCGCGCAGGAAGAAGCGGCTGCGGCGGGGGTAGTCCAGCCCCAGGGTGGTGAGGGCGGTGATCACCGGGTAGCCGCCCCGGTGGCGCCCGTAGCGGGTCTCCACGCCGATGATGGCGGTGACGATCTCCGGCGGCACGCCGTATTCCCGCTCGGCGCGGGCGAGGGTGTCGGCGTGGCGGTTCCAGAAGTCGATCCCCTGGCGGATGCGGGACTCGGTGACGAAAATCCGCCGGTAGCGGTGCCAGGGGAGGGCCTCCGCCGGGCGCGTGATGCGCTCGATGACCCGAGGGTCGGTCTCCACTCGTGCGAACAGGGCCTCCAGCTCGGCGCGCGGGATGCCGTGCTCACGTTCCATACGGTCGATGAAGCGGTGCATTTCCGGCCGTTCCAGCACGCCGGCGGCCTGCGGGGCCTGACTCATCAGGAGGAGGGCGAGGAAGACGAGGCGGGTGCGCATGGGGGCTCCTTCAGTGGGTGATGAGGCGGCGGTGGGTATGGATGGACATGAGGATGCCAAAGCCGGCCATGAGGGTCACCATGGAGGTGCCGCCGTAGCTCACCAGGGGCAGGGGGATGCCCACCACCGGCAGCAGGCCGGAGACCATCCCCACATTGACGAACAGGTAGACGAAGAAGGTGAGGGTGAGGCTGCCGGCGAGGAGGCGGGTGAAGCAGTCCTGGGCCTGGCTGGCGATGTACAGGCCGCGCAGGATCACCAGCAGGTAGAGGGCGAACAGGACGATCACCCCCACGAGGCCGAACTCCTCGGCGAAGACGGAGAAGATGAAGTCGGTGGAACGCTCCGGCAGGAAGTCCAGCTGCGACTGGGTGCCGTTCAGCCAGCCCTTGCCCCACACCCCGCCGGAGCCGATGGCGATCTTGGACTGGATGATGTGGTAGCCGGCGCCCAAGGGGTCGCTCTCCGGGTTGAGGAAGGTGAGCACCCGCTGGCGCTGGTAGTCGTGCATGAAATAGAACCAGGCCAGCGGCGCGGCGGCGGCGGCGAAGACGGCGAAGGCGGCCAGGTAGCGCCAGGAGATGCCGGTGAGGAGGATGACGAAGATGCCGGCGGCGCCGATGAGCAGGGCGGTGCCCAGGTCCGGCTGGACGACGATGAGGCCCATGGGCAGGGCGGTGAGGGCGAGGGCGGCGAAGACGTGGCGCGGGCGCGGCGGCATGGGCTTGGCGGACAGGTACCAGGCCACCATCATCGGCACCACGATCTTCATCATCTCCGAGGGCTGGAAGCGGAACAGGCCCAGGTCCAGCCAGCGGCGCGCGCCCTTGCCGATGTCGCCGAAGACGAGCACGGCGGCGAGCAGGACGATGCCGGCGGCGAACACCCAGGGCGTCCAGTGGAGCAGGGTCTGGGGCGGGATCTGCGCCACCGCGATCATCACCAGGTAGGCGATGGCCAGGCGGGTGAGCTGCCGGCCCATCATGTCCCAGCTCTCCCCCGAGGCGCTGTAGAGGATGAGCAGGCCGGAGCCGGTGAGGACCAGCAGGGCGAGGAGCAAGGGCCAGTCCAGGTGCCACTGGCGCAGGGAAAAGGCACCGCGGGCGGGTTCCCGCTGACCGAGGTAACTGTCCGAACCCAGGTTCATGGGCGTTCTCCTAGCAAGACGCTGTCCAGCACGGCGCGGGCGATGGGGGCGGCGGTGGCGCCGCCGGAGCCGCCGTTCTCCACCACCACCGCCACCGCCACGCGCGGGTCCTCCACAGGGGCGAAGGCGACGAACAGGGCGTGGTCGCGCAGGTGCTCGGCCACTTCTTCCTTTTCGTACTCGGCGTCCTGGGCGATGGAGAAGACCTGCGCCGTGCCGGTCTTGCCGGCGATGGTGTAGCGCGCCCCCTGGCCGATCCGGTGGGCGGTGCCATGGCGGTGGTGGGCGACCTCGCGCATGGCGCGGATGACGTAGTCCCAGTGGGACTTCTCCACCACCGGGACGACGGCGGTGAGCTGCGGCTCGATGTACAGGAGCTGGTCGCTGGCCGGATCGCGGTAGGCGCGCGCCAGGTGCGGCTGGAAGCGCAGGCCGTAGGTGGCGAGGGTGCCGGTGGCCACCGCCAGCTGCAGGGGGGTGGTGAGGTTGAAGCCCTGGCCGATGCCGGTGATGAGGGTCTCCCCCGGGTACCAGGGCTGGTGCTTCACGCGCCGCTTCCAGGCGCGCGAGGGCAGCAGTCCCCCCGCCTCGCCGTGCAGGTCGATGCCGGTGGGGCGGCCGAGGCCGAATTGCCCCAGGTAGCTGGAGATGCGGTCGATGCCCAGGTTCAGGGCCAGGTCGTAGAAATAGACGTCGCAGGACTCGCGGATGGCCTTGTTGAGATCGGTGGGCCCGTGCCCGGTCTTCTTCCAGTCCCGGTAGCGGTGGTCGTCGTTCTTGAGCATGTACCAGCCGGGGCAGTAGAGGCGGTGGCCGGGCTTGACGACGCCGAATTCCAGCCCGGCCAGGCCGATGAGGGGTTTGATGGTGGAACCGGGCGGGTAGCGGCCCCGCAGGGCGCGGTCGAACAGGGGCCGGTCGGGGGAGCTGGCCAGCTGCCGGTAGGTCTTGCTGTCGATGCCGGTGACGAAGGGGTTGGGGTCGTAGCCGGGGCGGCTGGCGATGGCCAGGACCTCGCCGTTGCGCGGATCGATGACCACCACCGAACCGCGCCGGTCGCCCAAGGCAGCCTCCGCCGCCGCCTGCACGCGCGCGTCCAGGGACAGATAAATGTGGCGCCCGGGGATGGGCGGGATGCGCTCCAGGGTGCGGATGATGCGCCCCTGGGCGTTGGTCTCCACCCGCCGCAGACCCACCGTGCCGTGCAGGAGGGCCTCGTAGTAACGCTCGATGCCGGTCTTGCCGATGCGCCGCGTGCCCTTGTAGTTGGAGGCGTCCAGCTTGGCCAGCTCGGCCTCGTTGATCTGCCCCACGTAACCGATGGCGTGCACCGCCAGGGCGCCGTAGGGGTAGTGGCGCACCAGTTCGGAGGAGACCTGCACGCCGGGGAACTGGTAGCGGCGCGCCTCCACCCGCGCCACCTCCTGTTCGCTGAGGCGGAAGCGCAGGGGCACCGCCTTGAAGGCGGAGTTGCGCCGCAGGCGCTTGCGGAAACGCTTCAGGTCCTCGTCGGTGAGGCGCACCAGGCGCCCCAGGCGTTGCAGGGTGTCCTCCAGGTCCGGGACCTTCTCGGGCACGATCTCCAGGGTGAAGGAGGGGATGTTCTCCGCCAGCACCCGCCCTTCCCGGTCGTAGATGAGGCCGCGGGTGGGGGGCAGGGGGAGGATGGTGACGCGGTTGTTCTGGGAGAGGGTGGCGTAGTGGTCGTAGTTGAACACCTGCAGATAGACCATGCGCGCCACCAGCACCCCCATGAGCAGGAACACCACCACCATCGCGGCCACCAGGCGGCGCGTGAACAGCCGCTGTTCGCGCTGCGGATCCTTGAGTTCCAGGTGCTCCATCTTCAGGAAACGGAGAAGCGACGGCGCAGGTCCCGCAGGACGACGAACACCCAGGGCCAGAGGAGGGCGCTGGTGAAGGCGGGGGCCCAGAACAGGAACGTCCCGGGCGCGCGGCCGATGATGCCGTCGATCCAGAACACCAGCAGCAGCTCCAGCGCCACCAGCACGCACATGGCCAGCCCCTGCTGCCACAGGGGATAGACGCGCAGCTGCCGGTGCACCCGCACGCAGGCGTAGGCGAACACCGCGTAGGCGAGGGCGTGCTGGCCGAGGAGGGTGCCTTCGAGCACGTCCACCGCCAGCCCCGCCAGCCAGCCCGCCCCCACGTTCACCCGCGTGGGCAGGGCGATGCACCAGTAGGCCAAGACCAGGGCCACCCACTCGGGACGGAAGGGGCGCGCCCAGTCGGGCAGGGGCATGGCGGCCAGGGCCAGGGCGACGGCGAAGGTGAAGAGGATGGTCTTGCCGCCGCGCGGCCCCTTCTTCCTCATCGGTCGTCCTCCGCGACCGGTTCGGGGAGGCCGGCGGCGGGGTCGTCCGGCCATACCAGGAGCACCTCCCGCGCCCGGTCCAGGTGGGCCAGGGGGGTGGCGGTGATGGTGGCGTAGGGCTGGGTGCTGTCGGGCCGCACCTCGGCCACCTCGGCCACCGGGTAGCCGGCCGGGAACACGCCCCCCAGACCCGAGGTGGTGAGCAGATCGCCCACGCGGATGTCGGCGTTGTTGGGGATGTGACGCAGGGCCAGGCGGGTGTCGTCGCCGGTGCCCTCGGCGATGGCGCGCAGGCCGTTGCGGGCCACCTGCACGGGCAGGGCGTGGGAAGGGTCGGAGATGAGGAGGACAACGCTGGTGAGGGGGGCCACGTGCACCACCTGTCCGAACACCCCCTCGGCGTCCAGCACCGGCTGGCCGCGATAGACGTCGTTGAGGCTGCCCTTGTTGATCAGCACCTGGCGGGTGAAGGGGTCCAGGTCCACCGCCACCAGCTCCGCCACCAGTACCCGCTCACCCACCTGCTGGGAGGAGTCCAGCAGCTTGCGCAGGCGCATGTTCTCCAGCTCCAGGGAGATGAGCTTCTGCAACTGGCCCTTGAGGATGGCGTTCTGGCTGCGCAGGCGGGTGTTCTCTTCCAGCAGGGCCTCGCGGCTGGCCAGGTTCTCCCCCAGCCAGCTGCCGGCGGACACGGGCAAGTGGACGAGGGCCTGGACGGGATAGACGAGGGTGGCCACCAGGGCGCGCACCCGTTCCAGATAGTTGCCCCGGTGGTCCAGGGTCATGAGGGCCATGGACAACAGGACGAGCAACAGCAGGCGCAGGGCGGTGGCCTGACTGTAGGTGAACAGTGACTTGATGGTCGCCCTCCCGCGGACCCGGCCGGCGCCTTGCCGGCCCGCCGCCGCTTACTCGACGGAGAAGATCTCGCCGCCGTGTTCGTCCATCATCTCCAGGGCCCGGCCGCCGCCGCGGGCGACGCAGGTGAGGGGGTCCTCGGCGACGATCACCGGCAGGCCCGTCTCCTCCATGAGGAGGCGGTCCAGGTCGCGCAGCAGGGCGCCGCCGCCGGTGAGCACCATGCCCCGCTCGGCGATGTCCGAGCCCAGCTCCGGCGGCGTCTGCTCCAGGGCCGACTTGACCGCCGAGACGATCCCCGCCAACGGCTCCTGCAGGGCCTCCAGGATCTCGTTGCTGTTGAGGGTGAAGCTGCGCGGCACCCCCTCGGCCAGGTTGCGCCCGCGCACCTCGATCTCGCGGATCTCGTCGGAGGGGTAGGCGGAGCCGATCTCCTGCTTGATGCGCTCGGCGGTGGCGTCGCCGATGAGGGTGCCGTAGTTGCGCCGCACGTAGTTGATGATGGCCTCGTCGAAGCGGTCGCCGCCGATGCGCACGGAGGCGGAATAGACGATGCCGTTCAGGGACATGACCGCCACCTCGGTGGTGCCGCCGCCGATGTCCACCACCATCGAGCCGGAGGCCTCGCCGATGGGCATCCCCGCGCCGATGGCCGCCGCCATGGGCTCTTCGATGAGATACACCTCGCGCGCCCCGGCGCCGGCGGCCGACTCGCGGATGGCGCGCCGCTCCACCTGGGTGGAACCGCAGGGCACGCAGATGAGCACCCGCGGGCTGGGGCGGAAGAAGCGCGTCTCGTGCACCTTCAGGATGAAGTGCTGGAGCATCTTCTCGGTGATGGTGAAGTCGGCGATGACGCCGTCCTTCAGGGGGCGGATGGCGGTGATGTTGCCGGGCGTGCGGCCGAGCATGCGCTTGGCCTCGGCGCCCACCGCCGCCACCGCCTTGGGGCCGCCCGGTCCGCGATCCTGGCGGATGGCGACCACCGACGGTTCCGCCAGGACGATGCCCTTGCCGCGCACATAGATCAGCGTGTTGGCGGTGCCCAAATCGATGGAGAGATCGTTGGAGAAGATGCCTCTGAGACGTCCGAACATGATGGTGGTCAATCCTTGATGGTGTATTGGGCGGAGGGAATTGTACTCCCTTGTTCAGGGGTTTGGGCAAGGTGGCAACTGTGATAAGTTTTGCCGCCTTCCCGCCCCTTCCTTGACGCGAGAACGACCATGTCTCTGAGCCGCAGCGACGTCGAGCGCATCGCCTTCCTGGCCCGTCTGGCCATCGACGAGGCGCAGGTGCCCGCCTACGCCGAGGACCTCTCCAACATCCTCCACCTGGTGGAACAGATGCAGGCGGTGGACACCGAGGGCGTCGAGCCCATGGCCCACCCCCAGGACCTGCCCCAGCGTCTGCGCCCCGACGAGGTCACCGAGACCAACCAGCGGGACAAGTTCCAGGCCCTGGCGCCGGCGGTGGAGGACGGGCTCTACCTGGTGCCCAAGGTCATCGAATAGACCGGGGCCGGCCGCGGTCGTTCACCGCGCCGGCTCACCCAGCAATGTTCATGCCGAACCAGAAATTTTAGGGACCACGCCCGCCGCCCGGCGGGACACACGAGGACCGGATCCCCATGATCGACAAGACCCTCGCCGAACACGCCCGCGCCCTGGCGGCCGGCGACTACTCCAGCGAAGAGCTCACGCGCGCCTACCTGGACCGCATCCAGGCCCTGGACGGGCGCCTCAACAGCCTCGTCACCGTCACCGAGGAGCTCGCCCTGGCGCAGGCCCGGGCCGCCGACGAGCGCCGCGCCCGCGGCGAGGCCCGGGGCCCCCTGGACGGCCTGCCCCTGGTGCACAAGGACATCTTCTGCACCGATGGCGTGAAGACCTCCTGCGCCTCGCGCATGCTGGACAACTTCGTCGCTCCTTACGACGCCACCGTGGTGGAGCGCCTGGCGGCCGCCGGCATGGTCATGCTGGGCAAGGCCAACATGGACGAGTTCGCCATGGGCTCCTCCAACGAGACCAGCTTCTACGGCCCGGTGAAGAACCCCTGGGACGAGACGCGCGTGCCCGGCGGTTCCTCCGGTGGCTCGGCGGCGGCGGTGGCGGCGCGCCTGACCCCCGCCGCCACCGGCACCGACACCGGCGGCTCCATCCGCCAGCCGGCCGCCCTCACCGGCATCACCGGCCTCAAGCCCACCTACGGGCGCGTCTCCCGCTGGGGCATGATCGCCTTCGCCTCCAGCCTCGACCAGGGCGGGCCCATGGCCGCCAGCGCCGAGGACTGCGCCCTCCTGCTCGCCGCCATGGCCGGCTTCGACCCCAAGGACTCCACCTCCATCGACGCCCCCGTGCCCGACTACGCCGCCGAACTGTACCGCCCCCTGGAGGGCCTGCGGGTGGGCCTGCCCAAGGAATACTTCGGCGAGGGGCTGGATCCGGGCGTGGCGCAGGTGGTGCGCGCCGCCGTCGCCGAGCTGGAGGCGCAGGGGGCCACGGTGCGGGAGATCAGCCTCCCCAACACCCACCTGGCGGTGCCTGCCTACTACGTCATCGCCCCGGCCGAGGCCAGCTCCAACCTGGCGCGCTACGACGGGGTGCGCTACGGCTACCGCTGCGAGGACCCGAAGGACCTCCTGGACCTCTACACCCGTTCCCGCGGCGAGGGCTTCGGGGCGGAGGTGAAGCGGCGCATCATGGTGGGCACCTACGCCCTCTCCGCCGGCTACTACGACGCCTACTACCTGAAGGCGCAGAAGGTGCGGCGCCTGATCCGCGACGACTTCCTGCGCGCCTTCGAGGAGGTGGACATCATCGCCGGCCCCACCACCCCCGGCACCGCCTTCGCCCTGGGGGAGAAGACCGACGACCCGGTGAGCATGTACCTCTCCGACATCTACACCATCGCCGTCAACCTGGCCGGTCTGCCCGCCCTGTCCCTGCCCGCCGGCTTCCACGACGGCCTGCCGGTGGGCCTGCAGCTCATCGGCGGCGACTTCCAGGAGGGGCGCCTGTTGAACGTGGCGCACCGCTACCAGCAGGCCACCGACTGGCACCGGCGCATCCCCGACGCCTTCCGGGCCGACTGACGAGGAGCGAAACGAATGGAATGGGAAGCGGTCATCGGGCTGGAGATCCACGCCCAGCTCGCCACCAAGAGCAAGATCTTCTCCGGCGCCTCCACCGCCTACGGCGCCGAACCCAACACCCAGGCCTGCGCCATCGACCTGGGGATGCCCGGGGTCCTGCCGGTGCTCAACGAGGCGGCGGTGAAGATGGCGGTGAAGTTCGGCCTGGCCATCGACGCCACCGTCGCCGAACGCTCCGTGTTCGCGCGCAAGAACTACTTCTACCCCGACCTGCCCAAGGGCTACCAGATCTCCCAGTACGAGCTGCCGGTGGTGCTGGAGGGGCGGGTCACCATCGAGCTGGACGACGGCAGCGAGAAGGTCATCGGCGTCACCCGCGCGCACCTGGAGGAGGATGCCGGCAAGTCCCTGCACGAGGACTACCACGGCATGACCGGCATCGACCTGAACCGTGCCGGCACCCCCCTGCTGGAGATCGTCTCCGAGCCGGACCTGCGTTCGGCCAAGGAGGCGGTGGCCTACGCCAAGAAGATCCACACCCTGGTGCGCTACCTGGAGATCTGCGACGGCAACATGCAGGAGGGCTCCTTCCGCGTCGATGCCAACGTCTCCGTGCGCCGCCGCGGCGAGCACGCCTTCGGTACCCGCACGGAGATCAAGAACCTCAACTCCTTCCGCTTCCTGGAACGTGCCATCGACTTCGAGATCGAGCGCCAGATCGACATCATCGAGTCCGGCGGCGCGGTGGTGCAGGAGACGCGCCTGTTCGACCCGGGCCGCAACGAGACCCGCCCCATGCGCACCAAGGAAGAGGCCAACGACTACCGCTACTTCCCCGACCCGGACCTCCTGCCCCTGGTCATCGAGCCGGCCTTCGTCGAGCGGGTGCGCGCCGAGCTGCCCGAACTGCCCGACGCCAAGCGCGAGCGCTTCATGAGCGACTACGGCCTGCCCGCCTACGACGCCGGCGTGCTCACCGCCTCGCGCGAGCTCGCCGACTACTACGAGGCGGTGGTGGCCGCGGTGGGCGGCGAACCCAAGCTGTGCGCCAACTGGGTGATGGTGGAACTCCTCGGCGCCCTCAACAAGGCCGGCCTGGAGCTTTCCCAGAGCCCCATCGGCCCGGCCGACCTGGCCGAGCTCATCCGCCGCATCCAGGACGGCACCGTCTCCACCCGCGCTGCCAAGGAAGTCTTCGAGGGCATGTGGGCGGGCGAGGGCGACGCCGACACGGTGATCGAGAAGCGCGGCCTCAAGCAGCTCTCCGACACCTCCGCCCTGGAGGCCATCGTCGACGAGGTGATCGCCGCCAATCCGAAACAGGTGGAGCAGTACCGCGCCGGCAAGACCAAGCTGCTGGGCTTCTTCGTCGGCCAGGTGATGAAGGCCTCCCAGGGCAAGGCCAACCCCCAGCAGGTGAACGAGATCCTCCGGCGCAAGCTGGACGCGTGATGGAGATCGTCCCCCGCGAACCGGACACCCTGCGCCGCTTCGTCTTCGAGCACGCCCCCATCCGCGGCGAGATCGTGCACCTGGACGCCACCTGGCAGGCGGTCCTGGAGCGCCACCCCTACCCGCCGCGGGTGCGCGCCCTGCTGGGCCAGTTCCTCGCCGCCACCGCCCTGCTGGCGGCCACCGTCAAGTTCGACGGCAGCCTCATCCTCCAGGCCCAGGGGGAAGCGGAGACGGCCCCCCTGCTGGTGGCCGAGGCGCGCCCCGGTCTCACCCTGCGGGGGCTCGCCCACTGGTCCGGGGAGGACATCCCCGCGGGGGACCTGGAGGCCGTCTTCGGTCTTGATGCGCGCCTCGTCATCACCATCGACCCGGGCCCGGGCATGGACCGCTACCAGGGCATCGTCGCCCTCAGCGGAGAGAGCCTGGCCCAGGCCCTGGGCGACTACTTCCACCGTTCCGAGCAACTGGAGACGCGCCTGTGGCTGGCGGCGGACGAGGACACCGCCGCCGGCATGCTCCTGCAGCGCATCCCCGAGGCGCCCATGGAAGACGCCGACGCCTGGAACCGGGCCCTCACCCTGGCCGCCACCCTGAGCGACGAGGAACTCCTGGAACTGCCCGCCCGGCGCATCCTCCAGCGCCTCTTCCACGAGGAGGACGTGCGCCTGTTCGAGCGCGAGCCGGTGGCCTTCCGCTGCACCTGCACGCGCGAACGGGTGGAGAACATGCTGCGCGGGCTGGGGGAGGCCGAGGTGCAGGACATCCTCGCCGAACAGGGGCGGGTGGAGGTGTCCTGCGAGTTCTGCAACCAGTGCTACACCTTCGACGCGGTGGACGTGGCGCGCCTGTTCGCCTCCGAGCCGGTGGCCCCCGCCCCCAAGACGCGCCAGTGAACCGGGCGGCGCCTCAGGGCGCCGGCGGCCGGCGCGGGTCGATCTCGTCCAGGCGCGCCACCTGCGGGTGGCCGGGGGCGGGGCGGGTACGCGCGTCGCGCACCACCTGCACCGTTTTCAGACCCGCCGCGCGGGCGGCGTCCAGCTCCTCGGGCACGTCGGAGAGGAACAGGATCTCCCCCGGCGGCAGGCCGATGGCCTCGGCGATGCGCCGGTAGCTCTCCGGCTCCCGCTTGTGGCCGATGCGGGTGTCGAAATAACCCGAGAACAGCGGCGTGAGGTCCCCCGCCCCGGTGTGGGCGAACAGCAGCCGCTGGGCCTGTTCCGAGCCGGAGGAGTAGATGTACAGGTCCAGCCCGGCGTCCTTCCAGCGGCGCAGGGTCTCGGGCACCTCCGGATAGACGTGGGAGCGGAGGCTGCCATCGGCGTAGCCCTGCGCCCAGATCATTCCCTGCAGGGCCTTCAGGGGGGTGGCCTTGCGGTCCTCGTCGATCCAGCGTTTCAAGGTCTCGATGACCCCGGCGAGGTCCAGGTCCTCGCCCGCCTCGCGGCGCACGGCGCGGATCTGTTCGGCCACTTCGGGGTCGTCGGCGTGGGCGCGCAGGAAGTCCGCCAGGCGCTCGCGGGCGTAGGGGAAGAGCACGTCGTGGACGAAGGCGATGTCGGTGGTGGTGCCTTCGATGTCCAGGAGCACGGCGCGCGCCATCAGAAGGCCTCCAGGCGCGGGAAGCGGCGGGCGATGGGGTCGCCGGTGTAGTCGGCCACCCAGCCCTCGGGGGTGGTGAACAGGCGGATGCACTGGAAGTCGGGAGCGGCGCCCATGTCGAACCAGTGGCGGGTGCCGGCGGGGACGCTGATGAGGTCGCCGCCCTCGCACAGGACCCCGTACACCGCGCCGCCGGTGTGGATGTAGAACAGCCCCTGGCCGCGCACGAAGAAACGCACCTCGAAGTCGCTGTGGGTGTGCTCGTCCAGGAACTTGGCGCGCAGGGCCTCGCGCTCCGGGTGGTCGGGAGTGAGGGCGATGACGTCCGCCGACTGGAAGCCGTAGCGGGCCTTCAGGCGCTCCACCTGCGGGGCGTAGGCGGCGAGGATGGCGTCGGGGTCGGCGTCGGGGGGCAGGGGCTGATCGGCCTGCCAGCGCTCCAGGAGCACGCCGGCCTCGTCCAGGCGCGCGGCGATCTCGCCGTGGTCCCGGCTCTCGGCCTGCAATTCCCCCGTCTCGTCGAAGATCTTGAGGGTGGTCATGGACTCGTTCCTCCGTGCCATGGGGCTGTGGGGGCGGCCATTTTACGGCCCGGGGGCGCGGGTGTCAGGGGCGGGCCGCAGGTGCGCGCGGTGGGCGAGGAGGCGCCGGTGCCCCAGGTGCACGCGCGCCTCCAGGCGGCCGCCGTCCAGCTCGGCGGGGGAGAGGCCGGCGTCCGCCAGGGGGATGCGGCGGGTGCCCTCGGGGAGGTGGAGGAGCAGGGCCGTGGGGCGGTAACGGCCGGCGGGCAGGGGCGGGCAGCGCAACGGCGTGGGGGTGCCGGCGCACTGCCAGCGGGCGCCGCCGGCGTCGCGCAGTTCCAGGGTCAGGGAGTGCACCGGGCGGGGTTTGCCCAGCAGGCCGACGACCTCCACCCGGGCGTCGATGGCGGGGCCCTGCGGCGCCGGGCGCATCAGGGCGCAACCGGTCAAAAGCGAAACGAGAAGGAGGGTCGAGAACCGGGCCATGCCCGGAGTATGGCCGAATTTGATTATTTTTTCAGGGGGTCTTGGAGGATCAGTTCCACGCGCCGGTTGGCGGCCCGGTGGGCGGGGCTGTCGTTGGGGAACAGGGGGCGGGTGTCCGCCTGCCCCTGGGCGGTGAGGCGCTCGGGCGGCAGGCCCACGCGGCGGATGAGGTAGTGCACCACGGACACGGCGCGGGCGGCGGAGAGGTCCCAGTTGGAGCGGAAGCGGCGGCCGTAGATGGGACGGTCGTCGGTGTGCCCCACGACGACGATGGGGCCGCGGTGGCGACGCAGGCTGGGGGCGATCTTGTCCAGCATGGCGCGGATGGGCGGGGTCAGTTCGGCGGCGCCGGAGGGGAAGGCCACTTCCTCGGGGAAGCGCACCAGGAGGTCGTCCGCGCGTTCCTCGATGACCACCTGCTTGGCCGCCAGCTCCTTGGCCAGGGCCCGTTCCATGCCGTCGCGCACCGCCGCGCGGGTGGCCCCGGCGTCTTCGCCGTTCTCGCCCTGAGGGCGGGGGTGGGGCAGTTCGACGAGCCCGCCGGGGTGGTCGCCGATCACCGCCGGCGGGGCGCCGAAGGCGCGCGCCATGGACTCCACCATGGCCTTGTACTTCTCCTTGTCCACGGTGGAGAAGGACAGCAGCAAGACGAAGAAGGTGAGCAGCAGGGCCATGAGATCGGCGAAGGTGACGATCCAGGCCGGCGCGCCCCCCTTATTTTCGGCCATGGCGGCGTTCCTTGCCCTTGGCCCGGTCGGCGTCGTCCAGATAGGGCTCCAGGAGTTCCTCGATGACGCGCGGGTGCTGGCCCTGCTGGATGGCCAGGATGCCCTCCAGGATGAGGGTCTTGTGGCGGCGGTCGTTCTGCACGCGCATGTCCAGCTTGTCGGCCAGGGGCAGGGCGATGAGGTTGGCGATGAGGGCGCCGTAGAGGGTGGTGAGGAGGGCCACCGCCATGCCCAGGCCCAGGCTGTCCGGGTCGTCCAGGGCCACCAGCATCTGCACCAGGCCCACCAGGGTGCCGATCATGCCGAAGGCGGGGGCGGAGTCGCCCACGGCGCGGAACACCCGTTCCCCCAGTTGCAGGCGTTCGATGGTGTGGTGCATCTCCCGCGACAGGGCCGAGCGCACCAGTTCCGGGTCGCGCCCGTCGGCCACCATCTGCAGGCCCTTCTTGAAGAAAGGGTTGTTGACCTTGGCGTCCTCGAGGACGAGGAGGCCGTGCTTGCGCGCCTCGGCCGCCAGGCGCTTGGTGAGCTTCATCAGTTCCAGGCTGCTTTCGTGGCGGTCGATGAAGGCGGCGGCCAGCCCCAGGCGCCAGGCCTGCAGGCAGTCGCGCAGGGGGAATTTGATGAGCACCGCGGCGAGGGTGCCGCCGAGGACGATCATCAATCCCGGCAGGTTGATGAAGGTATCGACCTGGGCGCCGTCGAGGATGGCGGCGGCGATGATGCCGATGCCGGCGACGAGTCCGATGAGGGTGGCGATGTCCATGGCGCGTCCCTGTGGTTACGCGCCTAGGATCGGCAAGGAAGGGTGCCGGCTTGAGTCAGAGGCGGTGGAAGTGCTCGGCCAGGAGGGGGGCGAAGCGGGCCTTGTCCACCAGGAAGGCGTCGTGCCCCTGGAGGGAGGGGAGGCGGGCGAAGCGCACCGCCTGGCCGCCGGCACGCAGGCCCTCGGCGATCTCCGCCTGCTGGGCGACGGGAAAGAGGAAATCGGTCTCCACCCCCACCACCAGGTGCGGGGCGCGGGGCAGGCGCTTGGCGACGGCGGCGAGGCCGCCGTGCTCGTCGATGTCG
>Ga0256832_1001919_pt1 | contig 14136 bp, 11 predicted proteins | sample 134614metaG_FD_190534 | JGI IMG/M metagenome (GOLD analysis project Ga0256832, IMG submission 190534) | Hydrothermal vent microbial communities from Lau Basin, Pacific Ocean - 134-614 | ecosystem: Environmental > Aquatic > Marine > Hydrothermal vents | place: Pacific Ocean: Lau Basin | collected...
TCCTCTACAGTACGTATGGCCGTATCGACTCTACCAAGAGTGCAAAAGAAAACAAAAATCGTTATCGTGCACTTCGACAACCGAGTTTGTTACGCTTATTTACGAAACACTCAATGTGTTGTTATGTTTATACGGGAAACGGTTAAATATAAAGAATCGAACCCGCTGAAAATATTTTTATTCAACGGAGCGGTGTCGGATTGGATTATTAAACTTTAACATGTAAGAATAAATGGCAATTGCTACACTTATTTCTGATTTTGGCCTGAAAGATTACTATGTTGGAGCGCTAAAGGGCAACCTGCTGACAAACAATCCCGGCCTTCAAATCGTCGACATCACACATCAGATCGAGTCCCATGACATTGTGGAAGCGGCATGGGTTTTGCGAAACATTAAAGACACATTCCCTAAAGGCACTTTTCATATCGCCTACGTAAAAAACCATGAAGCCAATCAATCTTTAATCGTTTTCCAAGCTAATCAGCAGTATTTTATTGGCCCTAACAATGGCTTATTCTCTCTTGTAATTCAAAATACATCCCATCAGATATTTGAGCTACCTTACGATAAAGAGGTAAAACCCTTTGCAGCCATCGCAGGTATCATCCGGGACATTCGGAGTGGTACACCACTTGAAGAACTATGTCCTAAGCCTACTAAGCTACTCACGCGCTTGAATATTCTCCCGATTGTCCAACAAAACCAAATAAGAGCCTCTGTCATTCATATTGACAAATACGGCAATGTTATCATCAATTTGGACAGAGATCTTTTCAAAAAGGTACGAAAGGGAAGACCCTTCAAGATTTACTTCAAGCATACCGACCCTATAACCAGGATATCAAATTCTTACTCTGATGGCACCATAGGAGAAGCGATCAGTCTTTTCAATATGCATGGCAATATGGTCATCGCAACAATTATGGGCAATGCATCCGAAGAGTTGGGATTAAATAAAGATGAAACCATTCAAATAATGTTTGAAGAATGATTGTACGTGTTGTAAAAATGCATTTTAGGCCGGATCAAACCGACCGGTTTCTGTTTATCTTACATGAAAATATTGATAGAATCCGGCAGTTTCCCGGATGTATCCAAGTGCAAGTATTACGCGACACAACAGATCCGGCCCTCTTTATGACTTACAGTCATTGGGAGTCGGAGGAAGACTTACAGCGGTATCGCCGATCAGAGCTTTTTCTTTCAGTGTGGACAAGGACGAAGCAATTGTTTGACCGACGTCCTGAAGCTTGGAGCCTTGAAGACATCGACCACCTAATATCCAAACCATGAATAGCTTCTCAGATACACTATTTGAAGGGGACTCCGCTTCCTCTCTCCACCAACTCTTGGACGAGGCTTCCTCTCTCATCGTTTTGACTGATACCCATACGAGCCGGTTTTGCCTACCATTGCTCAAAGAGCATATACAAACCCCATTTCATCATGTAGAGGTTCCGACCGGTGAAGTACACAAAAATATCGACACCGCTCAAACCATATGGCAGCAAATGGTCCAATGGAATATCGATCGCAATGGGTTACTCATTAATTTGGGGGGTGGAGTGATAACAGACATGGGGGGATTTGTCGCATCTGTTTACAAGAGGGGCATCAAATACATCCAAGTTCCTACTACCCTACTCGGCATGGTAGATGCTGCTATTGGAGGGAAAAACGGTATTGACTTCCTGGGATACAAAAACTTCCTTGGAGTCATCCGGCTCCCGTTAGGAGTATGGATAGAACCGGCATTTTTAAAGACCTTACCCGAAGAGCAAATAAGGAGTGGAGCTGCTGAGATCATCAAGGCAGCACTCATTAGAGATACCGCACTATGGGAGGCCATAGAGCAATTGGAAGATATTTCCGGAATAACCGCTCCGGATATCATCAAGCGAGCTATTGAGATAAAACGGGAAGTCGTCTCCAGCGATCCAGAAGAAAAGGGATTGCGAAAAATATTGAATTTTGGGCATACCATCGGTCATGCAGTAGAATCATATTGCCTGAACGAAGGCCGCCCGGTATCACACGGGGATGCTGTCGCGATAGGTATGTATTATGAGAGCAAACTGGCAAATGCCTCGGGCTTTCTGTCCGAAGAAGCATACAAGAGCATCGTGCGTGTGTTACACAAACACTATAACATTCCCTCTTTTTCTCCGGCAGAAGTCGAGCATCTCCTCCAATTCATGATGCACGACAAAAAGAATTCCGGCCAAACGATTCTCGGGATTCTACTCCATCACATCGGCCGGCCGGAGTGGGGCTACACTTATGCTCCCGATACCATTCGGACCATCATGATGGAGAAGTAACTCTATCCCCATTCAGGACAATAATACTTCGATATTAGTATAGGAAACTCAGAACCAAAACTTAACGAAGGAGTTGACTGGAGAATCCCAATAAAAAAGGGCACTCCATGTAGAAGTGCCCTTTATGATGTTTGGTTTACTTAAAATCCAAGTTAAAACTTCACTTTAAGCCCTACATTAAATCTTCTTGGAGCCCCTACAAATACCTCAGCGGTTGCGGCAGTGTGGCTATTGATTTGATTGCCATTAGCATCTTTCACTTTATAGGCATTGTACTGACTATTATCAACAGCATCTTGCACATACAATGCATCCGTCAAGTTGAATACATGAGCAAATAATGAAATGCCATACTTTGACTTAAGAGGCAAGTCATAGCTAAAGTTAAGGTCCAACAAAGTATAGTCTGGAGCTTTCCAACTTTGCACTCGTTCACCGTCTTTCTCTTCGAGTGTTGTTCTTGAAAATGGATCCCAGTCTGCATAAAAATCACGATAATGTCTAACCATTAACTGAATCAACATATCTTTAACCGGTAGTACACCTAAAGAGAATACAGCTTGCGTTTGTGGAGCATCCCCCACCTTCAAATCCTTAGCGTAAAAGGTGTAAGTCTTTTCCTCAGGTGCTCCTGAATCATAAGACTTATAGGTACCTTCGACATCTTTGGTAAAATGCCAATCGGCCAAGGAGCCTGCCAAACCGATTTCAAGCATGGAGATTGGTTGATACTGGACATCCAACTCAACTCCTTTGTGCAGTTGGTCCATACCTGTGACGTAGATAAATCCTTCGTTTCCATCGATATCTGTTACTCGAATATTCTTTGTACGATTTTTCCAATTGGTGTAATAACCGCTAAAGCGAGCCTTTAAGGAATTATCATTCGAGAAGAAGTTGGCTCCTGCTTCAAATGCTTGAAACTTCTCATTTTGTGGATCTTTTGCCACGACACCTGACCGGTCATCAATGACCGCATCAAAAATAGGAACTTTGGATACTAATCCTACATTCGCAAACACATTGACATTATTATTTACAAGATAGTTGGCACCGCCCTTAACTTGATAACCTGCAATATTTCCTGTTTTAGCTTCCAACTCGTTGCCATCATCTCCTTTCTTGAAATGATTGAGGTAGTTGTAGTTAATTACGGAATATCCGACCATTCCATAAGCAGAAAGGCCACCCATACTGTATTCTGTCTGAGCAAAACCACCCAGCCATTTTACATCGTTGGTGAAGTTGTAAGCAACTCTGTCTCCCAATTTGGTTGTTTTATTGGGGTTAAACTCATCTGAATTATCGATATAATAATCACCTCCCAATAGGTCTCTCACCTCTCTAAAGTGCTCTATTGTAGCAATCCTACCATCGACACCAAAGGTCGAACCAAGGGCCTTGTTCCACTTTACCTTAACTTTAGAAATCGCACCCCAAGTCACCTGATTATTTCTGGAGTTTCTCAGGATACCAATGGATTGCTTATCCGCTTTTGGTTTAGCTTTCTTATCTACATAAAAGGTATCGGCCCCTGCACCATTCACACGGACTTGTTCATTGAAGTCGTACTTCCATGGAGAAGAACCATAATAGAACTTATATCCTTCATCGCCAAGTTTTCCCCCAGCATCCCTGCGATAGACACTACCCATCGTACCGGAACCTCCACCGGTACCACCGGAGTAATACAATACCGTATAGTGATCGATATTATCCGCCCACTTGGTAGAATAGTTCAAGTTGATAAGCGGCTTATTATAGAAGTTCTCGCGAGAGTTAATATAGTCAGAAGCATGACGTTTGTGGGTCTTGCCGTTCCAATATTGCTCGCCATCGTAAGATGGGTCAATATCTGTCCAGTTTTGATTAAACAAACGCCCTTTTTCGACCAGTTTTTTGCTATAGTCGGCATCATAACCATTATTAGGTAGAGACAAAGCATATTCGGCATCATAAACTGCCAAATTTTGCTTGTACAAATTCTGACCGTGTCTTTGCGGTGCCGCTAGAGCAAACAATTCCAATTTGCTGGTCTTATTAACGATGTAAGAAGCACCCAAATAGTACGCCCATGCGTCCGTCCAAGTCTTATCCACTATTCCATTTCCTACCTTTCGGACAATGCTACCACTCATGGCAAATTTATCGTTGATCATACCGGTATGGCCTGTAAGGGTCATCTTCAGGAAATTGCCGGAACCATACTCAAATTTGGCGACACCTCCCATTTCCTTTTCTGCAGGACTGGTGACGATATTCATAGTTCCTCCGATAGATGGAGTAGCCAGATTGACCGCACTCAATCCTCTCTGAAGCTGAATACTGGAAGTAGCATCTGCAACACCATCCCAATTGGACCAATATACCCAACCGTTTTCCATGTCATTTACAGGAACCCCATTGATCATAATCGCCACATTTCTTTGGTTAAAGCCACGTACGTTTATCCGGGCATCACCTGCCCCACCACCTTGCTCTGTCGCATAAACTGAAGGTGTAATGTTCATGGCCATTGGAATATCTCTTGACCCCAAAACCTTCTCGATTTTCTTTTGGTCCAAGACCGCTACAGCGACAGGGGTTTTGCGTTCTACCGCATAATCTGCGATTACTTGAACCGTACTAAGACCTACTCCAGCTGCAGCAAGTTCTATATTGCCTAGCATCACATCTCCATCTGCTCCGGAAAGGGTAATTTCAACAGGATCATACCCTAAGTAGGATACTTCCAGAACTTGTCCGTCAATATTGTCCAAAAACAATTCAAAGTAACCGTTGAAGTCAGTCACAGTTCCCTTGTTGGTGTTTTTAACTAGGACATTAGCCCCCAACAGAGGATCGCCCGAATCTCCATCCACAACGTGGCCGGAAACCTTTTGTGAATACACCGATGTACTCAGGGCAACTAATAATAACAGTAAGATTTTGTTCATGTTAACACATTTTAGGTTTATAATTACCGCAAAAGTAAGCATACCTTTTAATATTCAAAATATATTCATATATTTTTTTTCTATACTTTTACCCCTAATGCTCAATGGATAGTGAATTAACAGAATCAAATATAAGTTAAAAACATAATTTTTAATAATACCTACGAACTTCAGAAAACCTAAGTGATGAATATGAATGTTAAAGGGAAAAACAAAGAACTAAACAGCAGTCTTAGGTGGAAGAAATATTTCTGCGATCATACATCGGGCAGAACCGCCACCATACGTCTCGATCGTATCCAAGGGCGTATGGATAATTTTGGACGATTGACTAAGGATAGATAACTGTCCCTTTTCCAAGGACTTAAATGCTTGAGTGGACATTACAATCAAACGCTCGCCTGTCAGGCTGGAGAGCTGCAGCATATTGCCGGCAAAGTGCCGAACCTGTTCCATGGAGATTTCAACGATTGATTTTCCAGAAGACAAGATGCGAGAAGACAATATACTCCACTCTTCAGGGTCTTGTATAGCCTCTCGCGCCACTACTACAAAGTCCTCACCTAATGCCATTATGACGTTTGTGTGATAAATGGGAGTATCCGCTTCGTCTACAGCCGTAAAATGTACAATTTCATACCCCATAATAAGGCCAAACTTATTCAATAACGTAATCTCGGTTCGTGTACTTAGACAGGCGTAACATATTTTGTTCCTACGGTCAAGAATCATACTTCCCGTACCTTCAAGAAACTCATCCTGTGCCTCATACATTTCAAAGCTATACCTTCGTGAAATATTGTACTTTTTTCCAATTTGAGCAATGACGTCCTCCCTCCTTTCATGCCTTCGGGATGGGGCAAACATCGGATAGGTCACCAGAGTACCGCTGGAATGAAAACTAATCCAATTATTCGGAAAAAGTGCATCTGGCTTATTGGGTTTGGGCGTATCATCTATCACCTCGACCACCACTTGATGCTCTTTGAGGAGTTCAACAAGAGCGTTAAATTCAGCTAATGCCTTTTGGGCGATTTCATGGGACTTTCCTCGAGGGACTTTTTGAAAAGCATTATTCACCGCTGTCTCGGCATTGTACCCAAAATTTGCCGGTCTTATCATTAAGACGCGATTTGTGATGGTGGGGTTACTCTGTTCCATTCCGGGATATTTGGATTTTTTCGGCGCAAAGGTAAACAAAACCCTTAATTTTCGATTTTTCTACAAAACAAACCCTAAACTCATCTTACCGGACATAGCTAAACTTTGATAAAGCGCTTTACTTTGTGCAAATGTCCCTCTACAACCTTCAGGTAGTACACACCGACGGGAAGGCTACCAATATCAAAGCGTTGCCGGAGAACAGCTGCCGTACCACGTGATATTTGTACCTGACGGATGATTCCACCCATTTCGTCAGATAATATAATCGAACCTGGCAACCCTGTCCTCTTCCACGTCAACATGACGCTCTCATGAGCGGGATTGGGGGATATCTCCAAATCCACCGCATCGATGATTGAGACATCAACGGCTGCATTGGTTGCACATCCACTGATGATCGGTAGTTTAACAAAATCTTCAAACAAGTTATTCTTGACGTAATCCTCCGAAACACCCATCCAATCCACCAAAATAGAACCATAAACCGTTCGAAAATCAAATTGATATGGTACCGCTTCATTCTTACTAACCGTATCGGAAATTTCCGGATTGTCTCCCAGCAATCCACCGCTGACACATTCGCCAAACACAAACATCCCTACAGCATCACCATGATCTGTCCCGGCACTGGCATTGGAACGAATTCTACGCCCGAATTCGGAATGGGTCATTCCGAGCACTCTTTTCTCAAGTCCCAATTCTATCAAGTCATCCTGAAACGCTCTGATGCCATCAGAAAGTGCACTGAGCAACAAAGCGTGCCTACCCTTGGTAACATCTCCCGCTTCCACCTGATTCGAATGGGTGTCATACCCTCCGGCACTAACGACAAAAATACGTGTTTTGAGGCCACCTGAGATCAGTCTGGCTATCAACTTGAGTCTCGACGCCAAAATATTTTTATCCGGATAGAGATCAGACAGGTTCTTTCCCTTTTCGTATGCTTCTTTAATCCTTTCGGAATACAAATTCGCCTGTCGAAAGGATTCCCTCATGAATTCCAGATTGTGTCCAAAGCATGTGTCCGGGGCTTCCTGGTCATCATTTTGTTCTAAGGAGGAAAGTCCCGAGGTACTGGTTAGAGCAAAACTGTAATTCACCTCCGGTCCTTGACAATTCTCGGCTGCCGAAGCGCTAATGGTAATGGCCAATGGGTCCGGATAATCGTTGTTCGGATAATCCATCGGAAAAGTAGGATGAAGATCATGAAGATAATCTCCCAACCAACCGGTGGATTTATACTCCTTAGATTTACTCCCGGTGTTCCAAATGTCCGAACTCCTAAAATGGGAGCGATTCTGACTCGGATACCCCACTGCTCTTATGATACGTAGCCGTCCGTCTTCAAATACATCCCGGATTCCTTCCATTGCAGGATGCAATCCGACTTCATCATTAATATGTATCGCTTTGGACGATGGGATAAGGATATTTGACCGGACTTTAGCCAAATTATCATAGTACTCCAAAGGCAAAATGGTATTGAGGGTGTCATTACCCCCTCCCATCTTGATTAAAACTAACACACGATCGCTGTTTCCTTCTCCAAAAATCTCATTGTATCTCCCCTTAGCAAGAGCGGAAAACCGGGTCCCGTTAATGAGCAAGGGTAATGTTAGCAGCGAGCTATTCTTTATAAATGTCCTTCTTTTCATCTGTTTGCTTTTTATTGTCACTTAAAGGTCAGATAGAACCTTGGATGATTAAAACAATCATTTCAGTGTGTGCAGAATAATTGTCTAATCATGTCGGTTTCATTGTGACCTTTTCTTCAGTTATTGTATGTAAAACTCCGGCATATTTAGCATCAATTCCATCAACTTCCTCAAGCGTTTGAGAACTGCATTCTTCTTGGCCTCATCTTGAGGATTGTCTGCATAATCACCATATTCCTCCGTCCATTCGAAATCGGGGAGTCCGGGAATAAGGGCATTTTGCTTGAGATATTCTATCTGTTTATCAGATGGAGCTTGAGAAAAGAGCAATTTGCAGAGCTCTCGAATAACTTCATTGGGATCGAATGGGTCTTTAAATTCGTCCACTACCTCCACAAGTTGTAGCCCGTAATACTTCTTTGCCACCTTTACGCGACTATTTATAAAGTATCCGACTATTTTCTTTCGTATCGACAATGCAACAGGACTAATCCAATATTTATAAAACACAGGCTCTTGATAGTACGCAGGCCATCCCGCCACGCTCGGTTGATTGAACCAGGCCTGCCCGGACGTGTTTTGATAGGTCCATATGCTTCTCCAAAACCTATAACGCTCTGTCAATGACTTGGGCGCACTTAATTTCAAAGTCTGAAACACGTGCATAAAATGATCCATCGGACTTTTCAGCATACTGCCAAATGCACATTCGTTAAAAAAATGTTGGCTCGAGAACAAGGCTCGCAATACCGGCTCCACCTCATAATCGCTGTCTCGAAAAATAGTGGCGAGTGGTTGAATAACATTGGCTTCAATCTCCGGAGTAATTTCCGAATTGAGATACCAGACGTACAATTTTCTTACGATGAAAGGAGCCACTTCTTCCCGTCTAAAAATAATATCAATAACCGCCTTATACTCCCCACTTCCCTGGTCCTTTATGGTTATCCCGTTAAAACGGTGCGACAGCTTTTTAGTGGTCTTATCATGCCTGCCGGACTTGTACAACCCAATAAACAACTTAGAGTTGTAATACCACCCCGTCAATGCCTTAGCAATCTCTTTGATATCATGCTCTGTGTAGGTCGTATAGTCGCCCGGACCAGTCAAGGGGCCTTTGCCGAGGGTAAAAAGTTCCATCAACTCCCTTGCATAATTTTCGTTGGGAGCACGTGCGGTCGAGGTATTACCATTCAGATAACGCAACATGGCCGGCTCGATCGTAATATCCTTCATCAGCTGCCTGAAGTTTCCCAAAGCATGCTTGCGTAACAACAAAATATAATTGTAACTCAACTCCGCGTAAGAGCCTCCGTCTATCACCAAATGATTGTGCCAAAACAGCAATAGTTTGGGCATAATATTATACCGCTCTTCCAACATACGCCCTACAATCCAGGCAAACAGAGAGTTTCTCCTTGCGTTTGACAACCCGCTTACTCCCGGAGTATAAGCCTTTCCTACCCAGGTCTCCCCGACGGGCACTTTAGGATCATTTTTAAAATAGTAGTTTATTGGCTCCGGCACATTGCGGATCGGCCGGAATAATTTGTCGATGGTTTTATCCAGTCCATCCTTTATCGCCTGTTGGACTTCCCGGTATGAAGCTCCAAATGTCAGCCTCCTCAATAAGTGAGAGGCCGTCTTACTGTTCCATTCTCCGGAAAAGGGTTCGAGCCCGGCGGGAGGGGTTGGAGACGCTTTTGTTAGCCCGGTTTGAACGCCATGTGTTGTATTTATCATGCTTTTTCATTTTGCTCACTACAAATATAGTAAATATAACCACACTTCCAATGCTTTCGAAGAAAAATGTAATTAGAGAAAAAAATTGATAATGTCAATTTTTAGTCTATTTTTGTATTTTTTTTGTATGAAATGGTTGACATGTATTTGACAGTGGACATAGGCAATTCCACCATATCTTCTGGAATATTCAAAGACAACACTCTAAAGTCTGCTTGGTCACAACCGTCCAACAAAGTTGAGATCCTCCATCACTTCTACAGTTACCTGGTCGAGCATCTCCTCCAGCACCGGCTATCGCCCTACGACATTAACCATTGTATTCTGAGCAGCGTTCACCCGGAAAACACACCCATAGTTATTCAAATCCTTGAAGAACATAACATACACTATACGCTATTTAATAGAGCAAAGTTTTCCAAATTACCCATTCACATCCCCAATGTCCAGGAGATTGGAGCAGATATAGTGGCCAACACCTTGGGTGCTCATCAACATTACAGAGGCGACAAAGTCATCATAGATTTTGGTACCGCTTTGACTATTACAGGTCTCAGCAAAGAGGACACCCTGCTCGGAGTCAATATCTGCCCGGGCATTAACACATCTATCACTGCATTGACAGGAGCTACCCAACTGTTGCATGAAGTCCCAATCGAACTCCCGAAAAACGCCTTGGGTGATACGACAACCACCGCCATCCAAAACGGAATTGTAAAAGGATATATCGGAATGATAAAGAATGCTTTGAAGGATATTGAGGCCGAATACCACTCCAATTTTCAATGTATTCTGACCGGTGGACAATGCCAAATTATGGCCCCTTTACTCGGTCTCCCCTGTATTATTGACCGGTATCTCCCCCTGAAGGGATTGCATTGTTTTGCGTTACAATTGGATTCCCAATAGGCCATCTACAAGACAAATGCAACTTTTAAAAAGGATTCGACGTTAATACACATATAACACAATTTGCTTATCCCATGCGCTGGAGATTTCTATGGCACGTAGCACTCATGATGTGCTCCACGTTTTGTTCCACTCACCCCACGATGGCTCAAAACCCTTTTCGCTGTGGAACAGACGAATATCACCAAGAGTACTTGGCACACGATGCAAGCGCCATGGAAGAATGGAGAAAGCTCCGGACGTTGATTAGAACACCTTCGGCCGGCAACCTTCGGGGACCACTTGAAATTCCTGTCGTTTTTCACATTGTTTACCGGACAGAAGAACAAAACATTTCAGATGCTGCCATATTAGATCAAGTGGACATCATCAATGCGGCTCTGCAAACCTCCAACAGGGAAAATAACGGCATTCCGGCGCATTTTAAGCCCTTCGCAGCCGCAATGGGTATTCGCCTCTGTCTTTCGGAAGTTTTACCGGGAGGTAGATCTAAGTTGCGTATCACCCGGCATCAAACTCAATTAAGAGATATTGGCAAAAACAAAAGGCAAAGGATAAAATATGACAGTTTGGGAGGGGCCAATGCCTGGGACCCTGAGAAGTACCTCAATATTTGGATAGGGGAGATAGGCAATAACCTACTCGGATACTCGACCTTTCCGGATGTAGCCGGTAAGCCGGAGGATGGGATTGTATTGGAAGTGCGCTATCTCCTCAAATCAGAAGGACCATACAGCATGTCGCGGACCCTTATCCACGAAATGGGACATTATCTAGGTCTTTGCCATCTGCCGGGATGCTTTAAGGCGTCCTGTGAAGTAGATGACAACATCGAGGACACTCCAAACCAAGGGCATTACTACAACCAGGAACTATGCCCTGAAACTCCCCAGATTTCTTGTAACTCCCTGGACATGTACATGAATTATATGGCTTTCTCTCCGGACCGCTGTCTATTGATGTTCACTCAAGATCAGGTCAATGCCTCCCGTTTCCTTCTCCACGTCAAACGCCCTGGGCTGCTGGGAGCAGCGTGTAACGAACTCGGTACGAATCAATCCTGGCGCCAACACCTTCACTGTCACTACTCGATGAAAGAGAAAAGCATTATTATCAGCTCTGAAATTGTGGCCCCTGAAGGATGGAAGGTTCAACTGCTGTCCATTACAGGCCAAATCATCCAACAAGGGGACATTTCTCATCGAAAAAGGTATAAATTTTCATACCCCCTCACAAGTGGTCATTATATTGTGTACTTTTATGGCCCGAATTCTACCTTTTACAAAAAAATAACAGTCTACTAATATGCATAACAAACCTCAATCTAAATTTACGATCGCCCCTGTTTTTTCCCTTGCCCTAACCTTATTTAGTCTTGGATTTCTGCAATCGTGCAACCCCTGCGCCATCCAAAAAGGCCCCAAGGGCAATCACGTCCAATATGAAATCAAGAAAACCGGCTGCTTTGGCTCCTGCCCGGTCTACAACATGTATGTCTTTGCAGATGGCGACGCCTTTTTATACGCCAAAAACTTTGTCGATGATCCGGGCATGTTTACTCGGAAATTGACCGAATCCGAGTACAAAAAACTGTGCAAGGCCTTTAAGAATTCGCATTTTTCAAAGCTAGAAGACAGCTACGGAAGCAACGTGGCGGACCTGCCTTCCATTTACATCACCATGCATTACTCCAAGGGCTCTAAGACCATCCTCGCCAAAGACGGGGTTCCTCAGAGTTTAATCACTATCTCAAGCATTTTTGAAAAATTTCGCACTTCAGGAGGGTGGAAAAAGATATTCGTGGATCCGGCCAAGGAGCGATTTGATACCCGGTACTTGGTAGTTAACGTAGCAAAGGAAGCAGATTTAGATTTAATAGAACAGAATTATACTAAGTACAACCTAAAAAGAACAGATCGATTGGCCCCCAAACTCATGTATTGGGAAATGCAATTCGCTAAGGATAGCATTGACCCGGAACTGATGTTTTTCTTACTTCGTAAGGATCCACTGGTAAGGGAAGTGACTTTTATCCGGGCCAATGGCAGGGAACCAAAGGCAGGGGGTAAATCATAATCCACCCGTCAATTGTTTTTTTTTGTAGTAAATTTGGCAATACGTTAAACAAATTAAATAGTATTCATATGCGTTGGAGTATGCTTTTCGTTATAGGTCTTTTCTTTTCCGGATGCCACACCTCTAAAATTCCCCAAGCTCCGGATTCCGGCTTAGACGCCATCACTTTTGGACACGGTGGAGGCTTTACCGGTGCGGTGCATGCATTTTTGCTACAAGAAGACGGACACTTGTTTTCGGGAGATGGTGAGCTCACCCATTACAAGCACATTGGCAAACTCGACTCCAATAAGGCCAAACAGTACCTGTCTATCATCCGGCGTCTTTTTGACCAACACACTCCCATCAACCGGCCCGGCAACACCTATCAGTATCTAGGCCTTTCTCACGGAGGGAAAGTGCAAAAGTTCACCTGGCAAAACGAAGAAGACGTCCCCAAAGAGGCCGGAATCCTCTATCAGATATTAAAGAGAGCATTGCCGGAAATGAAGGAGTAAGCGATTTGCTACGCTATCCTTATCAATCCCTTGCCCTACCCTCCCTACTCCTACCTTTCTCAGATTGGAGAAAGGGGGAATACGAGCTACGGTCCACCCCGCAAATATTTTTATATTTTCTCCCCTCTCCATAGCTATTTGTCTTACCTTTGCATCCCGACAAGCGGCGACAACCGCCCCCCATTGATTACGCTGTACAATCTTTGAAATGACAAAGACAACCCCGCCGGATGCTACCCTTCTCTTAGAGGATGGCACCGTGTTTTATGGTAAAGCTGCCGGAAAAACCGGCACCACGACAGGTGAAATCTGCTTCAACACCGGGATGACGGGATACCAGGAGATTTTCACAGACCCTTCCTATCACCGGCAAATATTGATTGCCACCAATGTGCACATCGGCAATTACGGCATTAAAGATACCGATGCGGAGTCGGACAAAATACGGATTAGAGGCCTCGTCTGCCGCAATTTCAACATCAAATACTCCAGGCATTCTGCAGACCGGGACATTCAGACCTATTTCGAAGAACAAGGCTTGGTGGGCATCAGCGATGTGGACACCCGGGCCATCGTGCTCCACATCCGCAATAAAGGCGCGATGAACGCGATTATATCCTCCGAAGGCCTATCCTTGGAGGAGTTAAAAACACGGCTCGCGAAGGTTCCCTCGATGTCCGGACTGGAGTTGGCTTCCGAAGTATCGACGGACGCCCCCTACCTCCTCGGAGACCCCGGCGCTCCGTATAAGGTGGCGGTCATGGATTACGGTGTAAAGCGAAACATCCTCCACTGCCTTGTAGAAAGGGGAATACAGGTGCAAGTTTTCCCT
>Ga0256832_1001920_pt1 | contig 14134 bp, 13 predicted proteins | sample 134614metaG_FD_190534 | JGI IMG/M metagenome (GOLD analysis project Ga0256832, IMG submission 190534) | Hydrothermal vent microbial communities from Lau Basin, Pacific Ocean - 134-614 | ecosystem: Environmental > Aquatic > Marine > Hydrothermal vents | place: Pacific Ocean: Lau Basin | collected...
GCAGACCACGTTGGTGAAATGTACCTCGCGGGTCTCCTCGTCTTCCAGCTTGTGCATGCAGCATTTCGCGCAGCCGTCGCACAGGGATTCCCATTGCTCGCGATCCATCTGGTCGAGCGGTACGGACTCCCAGAAACGGCTGGTGTGTGTTACGCGTGTCATGCCTGAATATTATCACGACAAGGTCAAAAAAAGCCGCCCGTCAAGTCTTGACATACAAAGATATACACATTCGCGAATATTTCCCGCGGGCTCTTTAGGGGATTTTGTCACATATTGCGCCCCATATTATTATTCATATGTAAAACAGTGACTTGCTGTGCTGTCTCGAAATTGGTCAATTTGTCGTCAAGCAAGCAGCGATGCGGCCTGCTGGCTTTTTTCCGCACTTTGCTAACAAAGTTATCCACAGAAACTGTGAGTTGTTGAAAGGCGACCGGTTCTCTCTTCGCCGCGCTGAATGACTTGCCCTGGAAACGGTTCTTCCCATGCTGATTCTGACCCTGCCGGCGCCACGCGCAACCTTCTATTTTCATTGGCGATCAGGTCGTCTGCGGCGTGTCGACTGGCAGCCGCCGGCCGAGGCGGTGACGCCGGACTGGCCGTACGAGCTGCGGGAATGGATGATGATGCTTCAGGACTACTTCGTAAAGCCCCGCTTGCTTCCTCTTCCACTTGAACTGCATGGGACGGACTTTCAGTTGAGGGTGTGGCAGGCGTTGCGCACGATCCCGCCCGGCGAGGTGGCGACCTATGGCGAACTCGCGGCGCGCCTGCATACCAGTCCACGCGCGGTGGGTAACGCCTGTCGCTGGAATCCCTGTCCACTGGTCGTGCCCTGCCATCGAGTCGTCCGGCGTGACGGTATCGGCGGCTATGCCGGGCATAGCGATGGCGAGACGCTGGATATCAAGCGCTGGCTGTTGCGGCACGAAAACGTCCGGGTATGACGCCGGAACCGATAGCGGCACGGGACCGGCGCGATATCGACGGCTTCATCGACAAGCTGTGGCTGGAACGCGGCCTGAGCAAGAACACGCTTTCCGCCTACCGGTCGGATCTGCGGCTGTTCGCCGCGTGGCGGCGGGAGTCGGGAAGCGGCTCTCTACGGAGTGTCGACGCCGCCACGATTCAGGCCTATCTCGCCACGCGACTGGAGGCCGGGGCGAAAGCGCGCTCCAGTGCGCGCCTGCTGTCCTCGCTGCGGCAGTTCTACCAGCATGCCTTGCGCGAGGAGTGGATCGACAGCGATCCCAGCGCGATGATCGAGATGCCCCGGCTTGGCCGCCCCCTGCCGAAAACACTTGGCGAAGCCGATGTCGAGGAACTGCTGAACGCGCCGGATATCACCATCGCCGAGGAGTGTCGGGACAAGGCGATGCTGGAGCTGCTGTATGCCACCGGCCTGCGGGTCTCCGAGTTGATCGGTCTGCAACCGGCGCGGATCGATCTGACCCAGGGCGTGGTGCGGGTCACTGGCAAGGGGGGCAAGGAGCGCTTGGTGCCCGCCGGGGCGGAGGCCTGTCACTGGATAGAGGTCTTTGTCCGCGAGAAGCGCCCGGAACTGCTGCATGGCGCGGCTTGTGATGCGCTGTTCCCGACCCGCCGGGGCAGCGCGATGACGCGCCAGGCCTTCTGGTATCGGGTAAAGAAATATGCCGCGCGCACCGGCATCCGCCAGTCGTTCTCGCCGCATACCCTGCGCCATGCCTTCGCCACCCACTTGGTCAACCATGGCGCCGATCTGCGCGTTGTGCAGCTGCTGCTGGGGCACAGCGACCTGTCCACCACGCAGATCTATACGCATGTCGCGAAACAACGCCTGCTGGATCTGCATCGCGCGCATCATCCACGCGCCTGACGCGAAATGTGCGGCTTCTTGACAACCGGGAAAGCCGGTACTAGGCTGTGAAAACGCGCCGATTTGAGCCAGATTGCGGGCGCGATACAAATACAGCTAAAGCGGAACGCTTTGGCTGTGAACTGAGTTTTATTACCGGACACAGCATCATGACCGATCCAGATAGCCCTGCCTTCGATCCCGACTGGGATCTCGCCACGATCGCGATCCGCGCCGGCCATCGGCGTACCGCCGAGGGCGAACACAGCGAACCGATCTTCCCGACCTCCAGTTTCGTCTTCGCCAGCGCGGCCGAGGCGGCGGCGCGCTTCGCCGGCGACCAGCCGGGCAATATCTACTCGCGCTTCACCAATCCGACGGTGCGTATCTTCGAGGAGCGCCTGGCCGCGATGGAAGGCGGCGACTGCGCGGTCGCGACCGCCTCCGGCATGGCCGCCATCATGGCGGTGTGTCTCGGTCTGCTGGAGGCGGGCGACCACATCGTCTCGTCGCGCAGCATCTTTGGCACCACGACGATCCTGTTCAACCGTTACATGCAGCGGTTCGGTGTGGCCATCCGCTACGTGCCGCTGGACGATCTGGAGGCCTGGGAGCGGGCCATCACGCCCGCTACCCGCCTGCTGTTCGTCGAAACCCCGTCCAATCCGCTGACCGGGCTGGGCGACATCCGCGCGCTCGCCGATCTGGCGCATGCGCATGGCTGCCTGCTGGTGGTGGACAACGCTTTCTGCACGCCGGCGTTGCAGCGTCCGTTGGACCTGGGCGCGGATATCGTCGTGCATTCCGCGACCAAGTACCTGGATGGTCAGGGCCGTTGCATGGGCGGTGCGGTGGTGGGTGACGACAAGCGGGTCGGAGAGGATGTCTATGGCGTGCTACGTACCACCGGGCCGTCGCTGAGCCCGTTCAACGCCTGGGTGTTTCTGAAAGGCCTGGAAACACTGGATCTGCGCATGCGGGCGCACTGCCGGAATGCCGCTCGGCTGGCGGCCTGGCTGGAGGCCCGGCCGGAAGTGGAGAAGGTGTTCTACCCGGGGCTGGAAAGTCATCCGCAGCACGCGCTCGCGCAGGCCCAGCAACGTGGCTTCGGTGGCATTCTGTCCTTCATCGTCAAAGGTGGACAGGCGTCGGCCTGGCGCGTGATAGACGCCACGCGGATGCTCTCGATCACGGCGAATCTGGGTGATGTGAAAACCACCATCACCCATCCGGCAACCACCACCCACGGGCGCCTGTCCGACGAGGACAAGGCCGAGGCCGGCATCGCCGCCGGCCTGATCCGCGTCGCGGTCGGGCTGGAGAGCATCGACGATATCCAGGCCGATCTGGCGCGTGGCCTGCATGCCTGATCCGAACGACGCATTACGTTGCAAGTGGGACCAGCGGCATGCGGAAAACGAAGCGCTGCCACATGCCGCGCGTGTTCTGCGCGAAAACCGTCATCTGTTGCCGACTCGCGGCGACGCGCTGGATCTGGCGTGTGGCCTGGGCGGCAACAGTCTGTTGCTTGCCGAGGCCGGTATGCGGGTGACAGCCTGGGATCTGTCGCCGGTGGCGATCGAACGGCTGCGGGGGCAGGCCGACCAGAGCATCCGGGCCGAGGTCAGGGACGTGATCGCCGCGCCGCCCTTGCCGGACAGCTTCGATGTCATCGTCGTCAGTTATTTTCTACATCGGCCGTTGCTGCCGGCGCTGGTCGACGCGCTGCGCCCCGGCGGCTTGCTGTTCTACGAGACCTTCGGCCCACGCATCGTCGGCATCGGTCCGGAGAATCCGGCATTTCGCTTGCGGCGCAATGAGCTACCAGGGCTGTTGGCGGGTTTGACGCTGTGTTACTACCGCGAGGATGCGGATGCCGGGGATCTGTCAGTGGGTTTTCGGGACAGGTCCATGCTGGTAGCGAGGAAGTGACCGGACGCGGAGTCATGGCCGCGGCCATCCAGACGTCGGATTGAATGTCCAATCATTTCAGTATCCGGGTGGACGCAACGGTGAATCTTGCGGTCGTCAGGAGGTCGTTAGCACCAGTAACAGCGCATCGGCACTCGGTATCGGTATTGCTTCGCCTTGCAGCAGGGGAGGTGAGAAAAAGGGTTCCGCGCTGGCGGCTTCACCTTCAAAGAGATAGCGCCCGCTGTTTGCCGCATGCGGCCATTTTTTGATCTCGTCCGGGTACCATGGCAGGAAGGGTAGTTGTAGTGCTTGTTTCAATGGGCCAATACGGAGTCTATCGATTACCGAGCGGTAATTTTCCGGGGTGAATTCAAGTATTGCGACCAGTGTCCAGTCATTCGGCCCCATTCCTCCTGTCGTGCCGGTTTCGATCACCTCCCATCGGGCTTTGCGGGGTTGTACCGGGAGCTCAATAAGTCGTGATAGTTTGTCGATATCGCTGTTCATCGTGGTTTCCTTCGGTGGGGCATCGCAAGCGGTCATGGCCAGGAACACGGTCAAGAGGGCAACGCTGAGGCTGAACGGCTTCTTCATGCGCGGTTTCGGATTCGGCGGTTGTCTGCGGGTTGTCGGTCACGAAAGAAAGGTGCGTCGGTTACCTTGCGCTCGTAGGCGCTTGGATTGAGGCCTGTCCAGCTCACCGTGCGTTCCAGCGTCGAGTAGTTCAGGTACTGTTTGGCCAGCCCGGTAATCTCGAAGATGCCGTTTGCCGCGTCGGGGATTCCAGTGGCGATGTCATGCGCGCCTGGGTTGAAGTTGTATCTGTCTTCCACATGCAGGGTCATGCGCATGACGAACTCTGGCCGTTTGCTGCTGCCCTCTACATCAATATCGGCGCTGATCCAAAAATTATGCGCGCCTATGGCTTTTTGCCAATTCTCGGTTTGCGGATAGGGAAACAATGTGCTGCCACCATTGGCTGCAAGTGCGCTACCAGTCATCTCGAAATGGTTCGGGACCTTCCGACCAAGGCGGTTCACAAACAGTTGAATCGCGCCATGGGTGGCATCGGTGACGGCATTCTTCAACGTGATTGCGCCACTGGGGTCATTGTCGACGTAACGTTCGTAGGAAAACCAGCGATCCTTGCCGCTGCCCTCAAGAAAGTGACGGTAAGCAGCCAGTCCGTCGGAGATGTCATTGTGTGGCAGAAAGGGGACTTTTTGCACGCCTTCGGCAGTCTCCAGTTTGCCTACCCACCATGCGTATTGGAGATTGTCGCTGACCGTGGGGGCACGTTTCGCGAATTTGTCCAGGAAGCCGTTGTCGTGCCGGATATTGGGTCTTTCGGGTGATCCCAGGCGATAGGTGGCGACGGTTTGCATGAGCACTCCCATTAATCATGGTCAGGGTCGTTGTTATTTGGCTGTGAATCGCCGAGGATAGCGGATTTATCAAGGAAGTAAAGGGGTTTTCCTCGGTTTGTTGAAGGTGCGCTTGGTGGAGTGGATGGATGTGCCATGAGCGTGTTGAAACGTGTCTGCAATGCCTTTATATCCAGCGAGAAGCACTCGTCATAAATCAGTTCGACGCGGCTGTCTCGGCGGTAGCTGATCGGTGTCAATTCCACAGAGTCCGGGGTGACGTTGGCCAGCGTCCACTCCTTGCCGGTGCGCAGGATACCCTTGATGCGCAGCACGCCGGCGGATGCGCGCAGCTCGTCGAGCAAGCGGCGCAGTTTTGGGCGGGAAAAAACCTGTTCGGGCGGAAAGCGCAGGTTCAGGCTGTGTTGTCGCGTGTCGTCGATGCGACAGAATTGGGTGTCGAATTCGCGGCTCGAACCCGCACCCCGTAGCAGGGCGGCATCGATGTTGCCGTGCGTGGCGCGGAGGACCGCGTGTTTCGCCGGGTATTGTCGCGCGGCCCAGTCTTCCACTGCTCGCAACTGTGTCTCGTCGGCCAGGTCGGCCTTGTTGAGTATCAGTACGTCGGCGAGTTGCAACTGGCTGGCGTAGAGCGCCGAATGTTGGAGTCGCTTGGGGTTGAACTCGCGTGCGTCGACCAGGCAAAGGGTTTCGTCCAGCTGGATGTGAGCGGCGAGTTCGGGTTCGCGCAGGGTGTCGATGATGCCGCTGGCGTGCCCGAGACCGGTGGGTTCGATCAGCAGCCGATCGGGATGGTGATCGCGCAGCAGGCGCGTGATGGCGACGCGAAAGCTGGTGTCGGCGGCGCAGCACAGGCAGCCGCCGGCGACCTCGCGGATGGCGATATCACCGCCCCCGCCCGCCTCGATGATGGCGCCATCGATGCCCCGGTTACCGAATTCGTTGACCAGCACCGCCCATCTTTCTCCCGCCGGTCGCTGTTTCAGCAGGTTCAGGATGGTGCTGGTCTTGCCGGTGCCCAGAAATCCGCTGACCAGATTGACGTGGGCGGTCTGGCTCACGGCGTGTCGGCGGGCAGCACGCGCAGCTCGACACGCCGGTTCTCCGCGCGACCCGCGTCGCTGTTGTTGTCGCTCGTGGGCTGGGATTCGCCGTAGCCCTTGGCTTGCAGCCTTTCCGCCGCGATGCCGTGTTCGACCAGGTAGTCGCGCACCTTCTCCGCGCGCTTCAGGGACAGCCGCTGGTTATACGCCGCCTTGCCGATGCTGTCGGTATGACCGGCGATCTCCATGGCGACATCCGGGTGCGCGTTCAGTGTGTCGATGACCTGTTGCAGACGCGCCTCGGATTCCGGCTTCATGCGGTCGGAGTTGAAGTGGAACTGGACCCCGCTGAGGCGGATCGGCGCGTCGTCCGGGCAACCCGGGATGCGCGTGTCGCTGGCCGCGTCGTCCGGGCACAGGTCGGCGATGTCCGGTGTGCCGTCCTGGTCGCGATCCGGTTCGCAACCGCTGCTGTCGACCGGATGGCCGGCGGGCGTGCCGGCGCAGCGGTCGTCCGCGTCGGAGATGCCATCTTCGTCGCTGTCGCTCAGCTGGTTTTGCAGGCTGGCGATACGCTGCTTCAGCTTCGGCAGTTCGGTGAGCCGGGTCGAGCAGGCGGCAAGCCGGGTTTCCAGGGCCGACATCAAGCGCGTGCGTTCGGCCTGCTGGCTTCGGCGTTGCGCCTCGCACGCCGAGATCCTGGCCTGCTTTTCGTTCAACGCCTGTTGGCTGGTTTGCCGATACTGGGCGAGCGCGTCCCGTGCTTGGCGCAGGGCCTCGCGGGTTTCGTTTTGTTGCTGCTGTAACGCGGCCTTGTCGTGCGCGAGTGCGTTTTGCGCGGTGCGTGCCTTGTTCAGTTCGCTGGTCAGGCTGGCCTGGCTGGCTTGCTTGTCCCGCAGTTGTTCGCGCAGCGCCGCCAGTTGCTTCTCGGCGCTCTCCGCGCGAGCGGTCTGTTCGTTGGAGATCGCATGCAGCGCGGCGTATTGCTGCTGCTTGGCGTGAAGCTCGGCCTTCAAGGCATCGACCTGCTGCATCGTCTGATTGAGACTGCTGGTGTCGGCGAGCGCGCGTTGTTTCGCGTTTTGCACGCGGTTCTCGAGCGCGGCCAGTTGCTCTTTCAGGGCGTCGCGTTCGCTGGACAGGGCGGCGAGACGTGTCTGGCAATCGCCCAGTTCGCTCGACAGGGAGGTGATTCGGGTGGATTTCTCCTCGCTGCCGCTACGCAAGCCGTCCAGCGCTCGTTGCTTGTCCGCGAGCGCCTTGCGCGCGTCCTGGAGTTCGCTCTGCGTGGCGTGCAAGCGCTGGCGCAGTTCCACGAGGCTGGCGTGTATCGCGGCCGACGGCGGTTTTTGCCGGGCCGCGTGCAGCGCCTGCTGCAATGCCGTGATCTCGGCTCGTGCCTGGTCACGTTCGGCCCTGGCCTGCTCGGCGGCCTGCTGGTATTGGGCGATTCCGGCCTCCCATTGTCCGGTGGGAAAATGGCACTGCCACACCGGTCGGGGTCCGGTGGTTGTCGGTGGCGCGGTGATGGCCTCGCAGCTGATCGGCGCTTCGACCATGAAGGGCGCGTCGAACAGAATGGTCGGCGCCGGTTCCGCGCCAAGCTTCAGGGATACAGCCATCATGATCAGGATGGCCGGCAGGCCGCGAAGGCCCGGGGATTGGATCGTTGCTCGCATGATTCCTCCTCAAACTCGTTTCCAAGGTTGTCCCGGCGCTTTCTTTTTTCGTAACTACTCAGCTAACCGCTGAAATGCGCCAGCTCTGCGTTCAAAAATGGTCATTTACACATGTAAACCGGCAATTGCTCCTGCATTGCCCTAATAAGTTACATCCCTGTAACGATCACATTTTTTACCTTGATCTGACGCATTTCAGCGGCGATCTGAGCAGTTACCTTTTTTCTATAGTTTTATAGAGTTTTCATTATTCTGCGTCCAGCCTACCACAGGCGCTCCGCTGAAGGCGCGGACCGGCGGTTGGATTGACAAATTGGCCATCTGGCAGTACCCTTGGCGGCCTTTTTTCTGGTATCTGGCAAACCAATCGGGATCGGTCATGAAAAGAACATTCCAACCAAGTAATCTGAAACGCGCGCGCACCCACGGTTATCGGGCGCGCATGGCAACGTTAGGCGGTCGCAAGGTCATCAAGGCCCGTCGCGCCAAGGGCCGCGCGCGTCTGGCGCCCTGATTCCCGCCTCGGCCGCTGGGGGCGGGGACTCGAAGTCGCTGGGATTCCCGCGTTCGGCGCGTCTGACGGCGGCGTCGGATTACCAGTACGTCTTTGCCGACCCTCGCAAGGCCGTCGACAGAAACTTTGTCGTGCTCTATCGTCCCGGGCGTGAATCCGCCGCTCGTCTCGGTCTGGCGGTGACGAAGAAGCGTTTGCGGCGCGCCGTCGACCGCAACCGCATCAAGCGCCTGACGCGCGAAAGCTTTCGTCATGCCCGCGAGCATCTGGGCAGCGTGGATGCGGTGGTGCTGGTACGCGACGGTTGCGCGTCGCGGGGCAACGCCGAGCTGCGTGCGTCGCTGGACAGGCTCTGGCAAAAGGTCGCCTCCCGGCATTCCTGATTTCTCATTCCTAGCCGCCTGGCGGGCGCTCTCCGTCGTTCCGGCTTTATCACCTTGGTATTCGAGTCTCCATGGATAATATTCGCTTGCTCCTCATGGTCGCCGTGGCGTTTCTCAGCTTTAGCCTGTATCAGGCGTGGCAGCGCGACTATGCGCCACAACCCCAGGTTCAGCAGGCGCAACAGTCGGTGGCCGCGTCGTCGGGCGAGACGGCCACGCCCAGCGGTGGCGACGAGCCATCGATGAATAGTGGCGCGGTGCCGGATGTCGGCGTGCCGGCGGCGAGTGCCACTCCGGTCGTGGGCAGCGTCCAGGCGGCACGCTCGAAGAAGATTTCGGTGGAAACGGATCTGTTCAGGATTCTCATCGATACGCGCGGCGGTACGCTCACCGATGCCTGGTTGGAACAGTATCCGGTATCGATCAAGCAGCCGGATGTCAAACTCAAGCTGTTGACGCCGGTGCCTCCCGAGCTGTTCATCGCCCAGTCCGGCCTGAAGAGCGGCAAGGACGTCGAGGCGCCGACGCATGAAGCGCAATATCAGGCGGAATCCTTCGACTATAAGCTGGCCGATGGCCAGAACGAACTGGTTGTCGATCTGGTCTGGCGGGGCGCGAACGGCGTAAAGGTGACCAAGCGTTATCGTTTTCAGCGTGACAGCTATGCGATCACGGTCGAGCATATCGTCGAGAATACCGGCGCCAAGCCCTGGTCCGCGCGCGGCTATGAGCAGTTACAGCGCATGCACGATGGCAAGACCGGCAATGTCTTCATGGCGCGAGCCTATGTCGGCGCCGCGATCTATTCGCCCGACGAGAAGTACGAGAAGATCCCCTTCAACAAGATGGCCGAGACGCCGTTGAACCGGGATGTCACCGGCGGCTGGGTGGCGATGATGCAGCACTACTTCATCGGTGCCTGGATTCCTCCCGCCGACGAACCCGAGCATTTCTATTCGATGGCGCTGCCGGGCGGGCGCTATGTCGTCGGTGCCTATTCGCCGGTGGTCAGCGTCGCGCCGGGCGAGTCCCATACCTTTGGCAGTCGCCTGGTCATCGGCCCCAAGTTGCAGGACAAGCTTGCCAAGATGGCCCCGGGTCTGGAGCTGACCGCCGATTACGGCTGGCTGACGATTCTGGCGAAGCCGATGTTCTGGCTGTTGAAATGGTTCCACAATCTATTCGGCAACTGGGGTTGGGCGATCATTTTCCTGACGATCACCATCAAGGTGCTGTTTTACAAGCTGTCCGAGGCCAGCTATCGCTCGATGGCCAATATGCGTAAGCTGGCTCCACGCTTGAAAGCCTTGAAGGAACGCTATGGCGATGACAAGGCGCGTATGAACCAGGCGATGATGGAGATGTACAAGAAGGAGAAGATCAATCCGCTCGGCGGTTGTCTGCCTATGGTGGTGCAGATTCCGTTCTTCATCTCGCTGTATTGGGTGTTGATGGAGGCGGTGGAACTGCGTCAGGCGCCGTTCATGCTGTGGATCAAGGACCTGTCGATCGCCGACCCCTACTTTGTTCTGCCGGTATTGATGGGGGTCACCATGCTGGCGCAGCAGAAGCTGAACCCGGCGCCGATGGATCCGATGCAACAGAAGGTGATGATGGCGCTGCCGGTCGTGTTCACCGTGTTCTTCGCCTTCTTCCCGGCCGGCCTGGTGCTATACTGGTTCACCAACAATCTGCTGTCCATAGCGCAGCAATATGTCATCACCAAGCGTATCGAGGCATCCGCCAACTGAGCTGGAAATGAACAGCGATACCATCGCCGCGATCGCGACTCCGCCGGGCTTTGGCGGGGTCGGCATCGTGCGGCTCTCCGGTTCGGATGCGGCGCGCATCGCGACCGCCATCTGTAGCTCCCTGGGCAAGCCGCGTGAAGCGGCTTTTCGCGTTTTCAGGGATGCCGAAACGCAGCCCATCGATGAAGGACTGGTCTTGTTTTTCCCCGCGCCGGACTCCTTTACCGGCGAGCACGTGGTCGAATTGCACGCTCATGGCGGGCCGGTGGTCATGGACATGCTGCTGCAACGCTGCGTCGCACTGGGTGCCCGGCTGGCGCGTCCCGGCGAGTTCAGTGAACGCGCCTTCCTGAACGACAAGCTGGATCTGGTGCAGGCCGAGGCGATCGCCGATCTGATCGAGAGCGGCAGCACCCAGGCCGCGCGTATGGCGACTCGCTCGCTGCGGGGTGAATTCTCCCGCCAGGTGCATGCCCTGGTCGAGGAGCTGACCGCGTTGCGCGTGTATGTCGAGGCGGCGCTGGATTTCCCCGACGAGGATATCGATTTTCTCTCCGATGGCCGTGTCGAGCAACAACTCGCCGAACTGCTGCAGAAGATCGAGTCCCTGCGCCTCGGCGCCGACCAGGGGCGGGTGATGCACGAGGGCCTGACGCTGGTCATCGCCGGTCTGCCGAACGCCGGGAAATCCAGTTTGCTGAACCTGCTGGCGCGCAACGATGCGGCGATCGTCACCGACATTCCCGGCACCACGCGTGACCTGCTGCGCGAGTTCATCCAGATCGACGGTCTGCCGGTGCACCTGATCGACACCGCCGGGCTGCGCGACAGCGACAACCCGATCGAACAGGAAGGCATCCGGCGCGCGCGCAAGGCGCTGGACGAGGCCGATCTGGTGCTGTGGGTCTACGACTGCCAGGCGGACTCGCCACGCATCGATGCCAAGGTACAGGCGCTGGATATTCCCTTGCTGTTGATCCGCAACAAGATCGATCGTTGCGACGAGCCGCCGGGTCGACGAGAGCACGGCGCCGTCGCGGAGATTGCGTTGTCGGCGAAACGCGGTGACGGTCTCGATGCATTGCATGCGTTTCTAAAACAGCATGCCGGTGTCAGTGATCTCGCCGAAGGCGGTTTCAGCGCACGCCGCCGCCACCTCGTCGCGATAGACAAGGCGGAGCAGGCCCTGAACCGGGCGACGAATACCATGTTGGAAAGCCGTGCCGGTGAACTGGTCGCGGCCGATCTGTTGTATGCCCAGCGGATGCTCGGCGAGATCACCGGCGAAGTCAGCGCCGACGATCTGCTCGGCGAGATATTCTCCTCCTTCTGTATCGGTAAATAGGCCGCGTTCGTCCCGAGGCCTGGTCTCCCAATGCGCTTGCACCTCTCTCGAAGTTCCACTATGGTGCGGATTTCGCCAGCACGCGGCCCGTGGGGAAAAGCATTGCGCCAAGATAGTGCAACGCTTGTTTCGGGCTGCTGAAATCCGGGGAGGATGCACCATGCTGGCGCTTGTCTTGGAGGGGTTTCATGTTTGCTAAAGGTTGCTCGATCGCGTTGCTTCCCATACTGCTTCTGCTGCCGGCCCTGGCTGGCGCGGATGAGCTGAATCGCGGTGATACCGCGTGGATTCTGAGTTCCACCGCCCTGGTGTTGTTCATGACCCTGCCGGGTCTGGCGATGTTCTATGGTGGCCTGGTCAGCGCGAAGAACGTGCTGTCGGTGCTGATGCAGTGTTTCGCCATTGCCGGCGTGGTTTCGGTGCTGTGGCTGCTGGTCGGCTACAGCCTGGCCTTCGATGAAGGTAACGCCTGGATCGGCGGTTTCGGCAAGGTGCTGTTCGGTGGCATCGGCAAGGCGGGGCTGTTTGGTGATCTGCCGGAAGCGGCGTTCATGCTGTTTCAGATGACCTTCGCGATCATCACCCCGGCGTTGATCATTGGTGGTTACGCGGAACGCATGCGCTTCGGCGCGATGCTGGCGTTCAGCGCGATCTGGCTGATGGTGGTCTATGTACCCGTGACCCATTGGGTGTGGGGCGGCGGTTGGTTGCAGCAGATGGGGCTGTATGATTTCGCCGGCGGCACCGTGGTGCATATCACCGCCGGAGTCGCGGCCCTGGTAAGCGCGTTGGTGCTCGGGCCGCGCAAGGGTTTTCCGGATCACGCGATGATGCCGCATAATATGACCATGACCGTTGCCGGCGCAGGTATGTTGTGGGTCGGCTGGTTCGGCTTCAATGGCGGCAGCGCGCTGGCCGCGAATGGTGACGCGGCGATGGCAATGCTGGTAACGCATACCTCGGCGGCGGCTGGCGCCCTGACCTGGATGATCATCGAATGGATCAAGTTCGGCAAGCCGAGCGCGCTGGGTATCGTGACCGGCATGGTCGCCGGGCTGGGAACCATTACGCCGGCATCGGGTTTCGTCGGTCCGGGTGGTGCGCTGGTCATCGGCGTCCTCGCGGGTTTCGTGTGCTTCAACGCGACCGCTTATCTGAAACGCAAGTTGAAGATCGACGATTCACTGGATGTGTTTCCGGTGCATGGCGTCGGTGGCATGATGGGTACCTTGCTGGCCGGCGTGTTTGCCTCGACCGGTCTCGGTCTGTTCAGTGGCTTTGGATTTGCCGAGGGCATCGGCAGCATGGCCGGGCAGGTGAAGGTGCAGGCGATCGGGGTTGTCGTCACGGTCGTATTCACCGCCGTGGCTACCTGGCTGATCCTGAAGCTGGTGGGCCTGTTCATCCCGCTGCGCGTCGATGACGAGCAAGAGATCCAGGGGCTGGACGTGACGCTGCACGAAGAACGTGGCTACGATCTCTAGGAGCCTGTCCGAGAATAGAAGCCGTAGCGAGGGGAAGCTGATTTGATCGGGATTTTTCCCTGATTCGAGGCGAATAGTTGCGCTATTTAACGAGAATCAGGGGGGAATCCAGCCAAATTCAGCTTTTCCGCAGTAGATCAGCGTTAAACCCGACAGACTTCTAGCCCGCGGAAAGGCATCCGGCAGGCAAAAAGAAACCGGATCACATCCCTGTGATCCGGTTGTCGTCGTCGGCTTGGCTGGCAAACTGTATCTCCGTTGCGCTTCCTGGCGCGATATCATTCCCTGTCTTCTTCCTTGAGGCGACGCTCCTAAAGGCTTTACCGGTCCTTGGCGGTATTGCGATCGTCCTTGCTGTTTCCGCGGTACCCTTCCGTTGCATACCGCATTGGATTCATCCCTTGTGATCCAACTGTCACGCTTGGCTGACAATCCGTGTTTCCGTCGCGCATCCCTGCGCCGCGGGCTTCCTTGCGAGATTCATGTAGCGATCCACCGATCCATGGCGTCATCATCCTGACATTTTCCGCGATCCTTTTTCCATATTCCAAGGAACTCCGTGCGGCCCTGCCGAATCGCTTCCCCTGAGATTCGGTCGTCGTTGCTCCGGCTGACGATCCGTGTAGCCGGTGCGCATCCTTGTGCGGCTGGCTCCTTGCTGGCTTCCCTGTGTCGACGGTTTCAGTATGGCCACTTCGTCCATCGGTGGATATAGGTTTTCCTTGCCGCCCGCGTAGGAATTGTCTGACGGGGCTGACAGGGCAGCGCCGTCGCGGGCGATTGTTTTTATGTTCGG
>Ga0256832_1001921_pt1 | contig 14128 bp, 12 predicted proteins | sample 134614metaG_FD_190534 | JGI IMG/M metagenome (GOLD analysis project Ga0256832, IMG submission 190534) | Hydrothermal vent microbial communities from Lau Basin, Pacific Ocean - 134-614 | ecosystem: Environmental > Aquatic > Marine > Hydrothermal vents | place: Pacific Ocean: Lau Basin | collected...
GTCATGTTGTCAAACTGTAATGTTTCAAGCACCTGCTCAATCCCTGATGTCTGTAAAAGACGTGTTCGTACTCTATCTACTACTTCAACAGGGGTAACTACCTCTACTTTGTCTGAAAATTTTTTAACAGCTATATCTTTATGAATCTCTTCCATAAGTTTTAAGAGATTGTTGTAGAGTTGTCCTACCATCTGTCTTTTAGCCGATGAGCCTTTGACCATGATTTCAGGGAAGAGTTTTAAGATAAATTTTTGGGTTTTCAAGTGAGTAGTTCCTTCTTAAAAAATAAAAGCCGTATTATAGTCCAAAGTAACTGTTTACCCCTTTAGCAATCCCCTCAACTAAACGTCGTTGATAGTTTGAGTTTTGTAGACGTTTTAAATCTTTTTTATGGCTTATATAACCTGTCTCTACTAAAATAGAGGGCATTGTTGTTGCTAAAAGTACCCAAAAGCCTTGACGTTTTATCCCTTTATCATTGACACTATAGTATTTACGAAGATGCTTAAAGATATTTTTTCTGACCTTTATAGCTAAACTTTTAGAGTGCCTACTCTTCCACTGGCTAATCATCTGTTGTGCTGCCTTTTCACTATAGCGTTTTTTACTTTTATAGTGAGTTCGTCTCTTTCTCAGGCGTTTTTTTATATTTTTTGTTGAGAGATAAAAAACAGTAATTCCCTCATATCGTACATTTGGTGTACGCTTTTTAGGAGCAGCATTGACATGAAGAGAGATAAAGATATTACCCTTATATCTGTTTGCATAATCTGTACGCTCTTTTAGTCGCATGGTTTTATCTGTAGAGCGTGTCATACGAACCCTATAGCCCATCTTTTTAAGTACATCTCTTAATTTTCGTGTCATACTTAATGTCAAATCTTTCTCTATAATATTTCTATGTGATGCACCAATATCTCGTCCTCCATGACCTGCATCTAAAATAATAAGCTTTTGATGTCGCTTTTTATAAAGCCTCTTTTTCTTAACTTTTTTACTTGATAGTACTTTATTATAAGCTGGTAGATAGATGGTTAATGTTCTATTTTTAAGTCGATGCTGTTTTGCTAAAAGATATTTTGATTCAATAACAATTCGTAAAACATTTTTATTGAACTGTCCTATTCTTATTGATTTAACCCCCTTAGCTTTAAGATTTTTAATTGTTTTTCCTGAAGAGAGTAGACCATTTTTAATATCGTAAACATGTTTAATTACTCCACTCTTTTTTATAGTAAAGTGTTTTACTCTCTTGATTTTATGTGCAAAAGTCAATTTAAGTTGATTTGAGACTAATAAAGTATTTTTTAAATAATTATTTTCTTTAGCCCATAGATTTGAGTTTGTTAAAAATAATAGACCAATAATGATTAATAATATTTTATTCAACTGGAAGCTCCCTATTTATAAGAGCTTTAGTGTAACACAAAATAATATTTTAGACTATTAATTCATCCTTTTTTATAGAGAAAAGGTTAAAGAGAACAGATTCTGTTTTAAATTTTCCCATATTTACTATATTACAAAAATATTAAGAAATAAAGTTAAAAAAATAATATAAAATATAATTATTGAAAGTAAGGATTTAATGATGTCTATTTTTCCCAAAAAACTATTTAATTTCAAAAAGAACTCTAGCGATAAGAGTCAAAAAACAATTAATAAAAATGAAAAAAGTGACTATGAAGAGCATATAAAAAATCATTACACTACTCAAGGCTATACAGTTTGGCATCATAAAAATAGAGACATTACCTTTGTAGCAAAACGTAAGCGACAAATTTTACTTATCCACTGTTGCGACAGTCAATCAGATATCTCAGTAGAGGGTTTAAAGAGTTTTCAAGCCCAACGAGACCAGTTTAAAAAAGAGAATCCTATTTTTGAGAACTATGAACTCTCACTTCACTACATTATGTCAGGATTTTTTATAACTGAAGAGGCTTACAAGTATATGGAGAGTCATAAAGGTGGTATTACTTATGAGGTTATAAAAAACAGGTCAAACAACAACTGGCTCAACTCCCTGCTACTAGATAAAAAATCTAGTTAGCAAAAAAAGTAAGTATCTTCTCATCAACACCTTTTATAAACTCACTATTACGGTTTTCATACTCTATATTAGACAATAAAAAACGAATCAAATTTAATCTTGCTCTTTTTTTATCATTAGCATCAAGCATACACCAAGGAGCATGTTCAGTTCCAGACTTTTTAAACATCTTATCCCTAAGCTCTACATATCGGTCATACTCTTGGTGTGATTTATAGTCTAAATCAGAAAGCTTCCAAGACTTTAAGGGGTCATCTTCTCTATCTTTTATCCGTTTGGCTTGGGTCTCTTTTGAGATATTGAGGTAGAATTTAAATATCATTACTCCATCATCTACCAACATCTTCTCTACATCATTCACTTGAGCATAAAATAGTTGATGTTGCTCTTCTGTACAGAAAGCAAAAACTTCCTCTATCCCTGCTCGATTGTACCAAGACCTATCAAAACAGACAATCTCACCTGCATTGGGTATCTGTTTTAAATGACGCTGAAAATACCATTGACCTAACTCTTTTGAGTTGGGTTTAGGAAGGGCTACAGAACGTGCCTCACGAGGATTCCAAAAACGGTTAAGTGACTTGATAGATGAGCTTTTACCACCTGTATCCATCCCTTCAAAGATAATCAGTAGACGTTTCTCATTCTCTATAATCCACTTTTGTAACTTAACTAACTCTAAGTGGAGTTTCAGAAGCTCTTTGTTGTAAAACTTTAACTTTAGTTTTCCACTCTTTTTAAAAACTTTTTTAGGCTTCTCTTGATACTCTGGTAACTCTTTTGTGTAGATTGCTCTCATCTATATCTCCTTGGGAATACTCTTAGAGGTCTTTGCTCCCATCTCTTTGAGTTGCTCTACCTGCCTTACAATATTTCCTCTTCCCTCACTTAGACGTTTTTTAGCTGATTCAAAACTACTTTGCAGGGTATCAAACTGTTTTGAAAGCTTAACCATATCTTCTGAAAAGCTTACAAACTTATCATATAATGCACCTGCCCGTCTTGCTATCTCTTTGGCATTTTGAGTCTGCTTTTCATACTTCCAAACATTCTCAATAGCCCTCATAGCAATAAGTAGTGTCGTAGGGCCCACTAAAAGAATCTGTTTTTTAAAGGCATCATCATAGAGTGAAGCATCTTTTTCAAGTGCCAATGCCAATGCCCCCTCTATAGGTACAAACATAAAGATAAAATCTAAAGTATTAATCCCTAAAAGTTTCTCATAGTTTTTAGAGGCTAAATCTTTAATATGACGACGTGTTGCCTTTACATGTTCATTAAGATATAGCTCTTTCATCTTATCCGTTTCAGCTGAAATATACTTTTCATACGCATTTAGAGATGTCTTTGCATCTATTATTAGGTCTCTCTTATCTGGTAGATGTACCAAAACATCAGGACGGTAGGTCTTTCCATCATCATTTTTTAGAGGGACTTCTCTTGTATACTCTATCCCTTTTCTAAGACCAGATGACTCTAAGACCTTCTCTAAAATCATCTCACCCCAAATACCCTGCTGTTTCTTCTCACCTTTTAGAGCATTTGTAAGGTTAATAGCATCTTGACTTATCTGTTGATTTAACTCTTTAAGTGACATAATCTCCTGTTTGAGCATAGCACGTTCTTTTGACTCATCACTATAAAGACTGTTTATCTGTTTTTTAAAGTCTGAAAGCTGAGACTCCATTGGTTTGATAATAGAGGAGAGGCTCTCTTGACTAAATTTTGAAAAATCTTTTGAGTTACTCTCAAAAACCTTTGAGGCAAGTTGTGCAAACTCCTCTTTTATCTCACTTCTATGCTCCTCTAACATCTTAAGCTTCTCTTGGGTCTGCTTCTCTTGCTCCTCCATCTGAATCTGAGTTTCACGAACACTTAGGTGCAGTTTATTGTTCTCTTCCACTAAATCTTCATTACGCTTTTGAAGTAAAGAGTAGCCCTCCTCTTGTTTTAAGTAGGTCTGCTCTAAAAGTTCATAATGTACATTGAGTTGTTCAAGTGCTGATTGCTCTTGATGTAGTGCAGTCAAATGCTCCTCTCTCTCTTTAAAAAGTTGTTCTTTTAACTCTTCTACCTTAGCCTGTGCCTCTTTAAGTTTCTCCTTTGTACGAGAGAACTCCTCTAACTCTCTTTCTAACTTAGTTGTTTTTTTACGCTCCTCTTGAAATGCTTCATAAAACTCACTTAGACGCTCCTCTTTTGCATTATCAATAGCTTTTGCATGGTCTAAAATAGATTCAAGTCGATTGATTTTATTCATAAAGACCACAATAACAGTTGAAATAAGTACGGTTATTAAGAGAAAAAGCCCAACGGCAACCATTGTCATCTCACTATTCATTCCAAAGTTAGAAAATACTCTCTCCAAATGTTACCCTTCTATAATATCATACTCAGCAGGAGCATTACACTCTAACTCTTGCTCTTTGACCAAACTGTTATAATTCATATTTTTAAATACAATTTTTACTTTGTTGTCTAAACTATCTACATAGACAATTTTTTTAAGATGCTGATTTTTGTCCATACTGATAAGATACTCAATATCTTTATAGGTTGCTTTATAGTCTGTTGTGGTTAATGGCTTGGCTAACTTCATGACCTGTTCAAGGTCAATTCCATCATTAATAAGATAGTGTGAGACCTGCTCTAAATCATGGTCAACTACAGTTAACTCCACCCCATTGGTACAGACCTCTTTCTGTGTTGGAGAGCTATATGTCCATTTAAATAGACTTCGTGTGTAGGTCTCATCTCCACCCTCTGGCGTAGAGAGAATCTCTTTTATATTTTTAAAAAGTACTTTTCCCTCATACTTAATAACCTTCTCTTTTTCATTAGTAATGGTCTGTTCAAAATCGGTTGTAAAAGTTTCGGGAAGAAGTATGTCAGCATTAAGTAGCAGACTAAAGAGAAAAAGTGACAGAAAATATTTCATTTGATAAATCCTTTTTTAGTAATATAAATAATATCAAAACCACACTTGATGTGTGATTATGCTGATAACATTTTGACTAAAAATTGTGGATTTAAAGAAACAACATACCACCCATCAAAATAACCAATCCAGCAATAGGATACCCATACTTAGGATTTTTACTCTTTACAGCCTGAAAAGAGAAGTAAAAAATCCCAATAATAAGAACTATATTAATAAATAGCCAAACAAGTAAATTCATATTATTTCTCCAAATCCTCTTTAGCTAACTTCTCAACCATCTTAATACTATCTAAAGCATTCTCTAAAATCTTCTTAGTCGATGTTAGAGGTTTAACTCGTAAGTTGGTCTGCTTTTTATCAAGAGATTCATCCATAAGAATCTCCATTACCTCTTTTTCTAGTTCAGCATAAATCTCTTGAAGCTTTAGCTCTATAAACTCTATATTCATCACTTACTCTTTGGTCTAAAGATTTTAATAACCTCTTCATTGGCTTCCATATAGGCTCCCCCAATAAGGTCAATACAGTATGGAACAGCGGGGAAAACAGCATCTAAACACTCACGGATTGATTTTGGCTTTCCTGGTAGGTTAATAATAAGAGAGTTATTACAGATACCTGCTGTCTGTCGAGATAAAATAGCTGTTGGAACATACTGTAGACTCACGGCTCTCATCTGCTCTCCAAACCCTGGAAGAAGTTTTTGACATACATTTTCAGTTGCCTCTGTTGTTACATCTCTCTTTGCTGGTCCTGTTCCCCCTGTAGTAACAATAAGGTCACAATCATGAGAAAGCTCAAGAAGTGTACTCTCAATAATAGGTTGTTCATCAGGAATACATCGGTACTCATACTCACACTCATTAAGTAGATACTCTTTCATAGTATCCATAATCGCTACCCCTGAAATATCTTCATATATTCCTTGACTTGCTCTGTCGCTTGTGGTGACTACACCAATTTTAATTTTATCCATTTTTTATCCTCAATATATATAATGGTCGAATTATAATATACTCACCTTAGCTAAACAACATTTACACAAAGTTTAGATAAAATAATCCGAATTTTAATAGTAGGTTATAATAATAATGTTAAAAAAAATATTTGGTTCTAAAAACGATAGAATCGTAAAAGGGTACATGAAACGTGCCAAGCAAATTAATAAACTAGAAGAGAACTACAAAAATCTTTCAGATGACGAGTTAAAATCTGCCTTTAATGAACTCAAAAGTGCCGTTCTAGCTAAAGAGAAAACCCTTGATGATGTTCTGAATGAATCATTTGCCATCACTAGAGAAGCGAGTAGACGTGTACTTGGAATGCGTCACTTCGATGTACAACTTGTTGGAGGCATGGTACTTCATGAAAACTCTATTGCAGAGATGAAGACTGGTGAGGGTAAAACACTTGTTGCAACGCTTCCTGTTGTTCTTAATGCTATGTTAGGTCGTGGAGTGCATATTGTTACCGTCAATGACTACCTTGCAAAGCGTGACTCTGAGGAGATGGGAAAACTATATAACTTCTTAGGGTATAGTGTTGGATGTTTAACAGATGACATCTATGATGAGCGTGTTAAAAAAGCTCAATATGATGCTGACATTACCTATGGAACCAACAATGAGTATGGGTTTGACTACCTTCGTGACAATATGAAAACTCGTGCTGAAGAGAAGGTACAACGTGACCACTACTATGCTATTGTCGATGAGGTTGACTCTATCTTAATTGATGAAGCAAGAACACCACTTATTATCTCTGGACCTGTGCAAAGAGATGGTAACCACTATGCAAAAGCCAATGAGATTGCCCTACAGATGGTTAAGGGCGAAAAGGTAGAGACAAAACCAGGTGAGCCAGAACAGACAACTGGAGATTTCTATGTTGATGAGAAGAATAGACAAGTGATTATGACTGAAGATGGTCTTCAAAAAGCACAAGATTTATTTGGGGTAGAGAATCTTTATAGCCTAGAGAATGCCTCTTTGTCTCACCACCTAGACCAAGCGATGAAAGCTCACTATATCTTTGTTAAAGATGTCGACTATGTCGTACGTAATGGTGAAGTGGTAATTGTCGATGAGTTTACAGGTCGTCTTAGTGAGGGTCGTCGTTTCTCTGAGGGGTTACACCAAGCGATTGAAGCTAAAGAGGGAGTAGAGATTCAAGATGAGTCACAAACTCTAGCAGAGATTACCTACCAAAACTACTTTAGACTCTATGAAAAATTGGCAGGTATGACAGGAACAGCACAGACAGAAGCGACTGAGTTTGCTGAGATTTATAACCTAGAGGTTATCTCTATTCCTACCAATTTACCTATTGCAAGAAAAGATATGAATGACCTCATCTACAACACAGAAAAAGAGAAACTTGATGCAGTTGCTAAAAAAGTAAAAGAGCTTCATGAAAAGGGGCAACCTGTACTTATTGGTACTGCCTCTATTGAGAAATCTGAACTCATTCACAAGCGTCTAAAAGCTGCTAAAATCCCTCATAACGTACTCAATGCCAAAAATCATGAACAAGAGGCACAAATTATTATGGAAGCAGGTAAAAAGGGGGCTGTTACCGTTGCTACCAATATGGCAGGTCGTGGAGTTGACATTAAAATTACCGATGAGATTAAAGAGCTTGGTGGTCTCTACATTCTAGGAACGGAGCGTCATGAGAGTAGACGTATTGACAACCAGTTACGTGGTCGTTCAGGTCGTCAAGGTGACCCAGGGGTATCACAATTTTACCTCTCTCTCGATGATAACCTTCTAAGAATTTTTGGTGGAGAGAAGATTAGAAACATTATGAACAAATTGGGTGTTCAAGAGGGTGAGTACATCGACTCAAAAATTGTAACTCGTTCAGTAGAGAAGGCTCAAACCAAAGTTGAAAATATGCACTATGAGTCTCGTAAACATATCTTAGAGTATGATGATATTGCTAATGAACAGAGAAAGGTTATCTATAACTTTAGAAATCAACTCCTTGATGAAAACTTTGATATCGACTCAAAAATTAGAGAGAACAGAATAGAGTATGTTGACCATATTTTAGCTGAATCGGACATCTATGATGGAGCTTCACAAGAGGACTATAACTTAGAAAAACTAGTCAATATCTTTAGAGAAGAGCTTAACATAGCTGTTGATGTAGAGATGTTTAAAGGTAAAGAGTATGATGAACTTCGTGACTTTGTCTTGGAAATTTTAGTCAATACCTATGAAGAGAAGATGGCTCCTCTTACTCCTGAACAGCGTTCAGAGGTACAAAGAATCCTTTACTTACAAGTACTTGACCCACAATGGAGAGACCACCTCTATGAGATGGATGTCATGAAAACAGGTATAGGGCTTAGAGGTTACAACCAAAAAGACCCATTGACAGAGTATAAAAAAGATTCATATAATCTCTTTATGTCTTTAATCGAAAGAATTAAACTTGAAGCTATTAAAGTCCTTCAAGTTGTTCAATTTAACTTTGAAGACCCTACTGAGGAAGAAGCCAAACTTGAAGCAATGCGTAATGAACTAGAAGCAGACCTAGAAAATGCAAAAACCAATAAAGAGGTGGTTGAGGCTGAAACTACTATAGAAAAAAAACCAAAACGAAATGAGCCTTGTCCTTGTGGTTCAGGTAAAAAGTACAAACAGTGTTGTGGAAAGAGTGGACCTAAAAAAGGACTATTAGCCTAATGGCAACAACAGTTAACCATACCTTTGTTAACAAGGTCATCAAGCACTACTTAAAATATGATAAAGATAACCCTTTTATCTTTATCTCCTCTCTTCTTGCCTTTTTAGGGGTTGCTGCTGGTGTTATGGTACTTATGTTGGCAATGGGTATTATGAATGGAACAGAGAAAGAGTTTAAAAAGAAACTTTTTGTAATGAACTATCCTATGACCTTAATACCTGTAGGCTATCAGAGTGCTAATGAACATCTACTTCAAAAACTCTCAACTCAATTCCCTAACTTAAAATTCTCACCCTACTATACTACTCAAGTCATCTCAAAATCAGGTTCCAATGTCAACGGTTCTATCTTGTATGGTGTAGATTTTAAAAAAGAGGAGCAGATTAATGAAGTCTTTGAAAAGGCGATGCAGTCATCGCTTCATACAAAAAGTAAATTTAAAATCGTTACAGGTGAGGTCTTAGCTACTGAGATGAATGTCTATAAAGGACAAAAGCTCACTCTCTATTTTTCTGAACAACAAGCTATTGGTTTTGGCTCTATGCCCCTACAAAAACGTTTTACTATTGATGCAACATTTCACTCTGGGCTTAATACCTATGACAAAGCAATTGTATATACAACACTTGGTGCATTTCAGAAGATTTTAAAGCGTGAAAAAGGAGTTTATGATGGTATTCATATCTACTCTGCTCATGCACAAGATGATATTAAAAAAATTGTAGCTTATCTTGAAAAAATAGGCTACAAAGAGAGTGTTCGAATTCAAGGTTGGTGGGAGCAAAATGCCTCATTTTTTGCAGCAATGGAGATGGAGAAACACACTCTTTTCTTTGTTCTTCTACTTATTATTTTAGTTGCAGCCCTCAATATTATCTCTTCTCTTCTTATGACTGTAATGAGCCGACGTGCTGAGATTGCCCTTATGAAAACATTGGGTGCAACAAGAAAGGAGATACAACATATATTCTTTAAATTAGGAGCTATTATTGGTATTGGTGGAATTGTGGCAGGAACTATTTTAGGATTAATAGGGAAATGGGTCTTAACAACTTTTCAAATTATCCAACTTTCCGAAGAGGTTTATGGATTCTCTAAATTACCAGTTGATTTGACTTTAATTGATTTTATTTTTATTGTTATGGGTGCTATTTTTATTGTACTTCTCTCTTCGCTTTATCCTGCATATAAAGCATCATCAACCAATCCACTTAATGTACTTAGAAATGAATAGGGTGTTTTCTTCGGACAAGCACCCTATAAAAACTTCTCAATTTTTCTTTCATCTATACGGCTTATCTTTTTGTGAACCTCACTCTCCCAAATCATAGATTATGGAAGAGGATTGCGAATTATATTTTGTTCAATAATATTTAAATAAGAAATAAGTGTATTAGACACCTCTTCTAGCTCTGAAAGATATTTAAAAGAGATATGCTCTTGGGTTGCCGAAATTTTTTTAGAACGTCGTAAAAGCTTTTCCCATAGAGTACGTTTTGAAGTATTAAAATAGATTTTAAAAATCTTCATATAGATGTCATGAAGCTCTCTATGTTTAGCCTCTAACTTCTCTACAGCTTCCTTTTTAAAAATTGAAAGTAGAATCTGACCATCGCAGTAGAACCATTTTCCAAATTCACATGCTGTTACCTTTAATGGTATCTCATCTTTAGAAATATCTAAGCCATTAACCAATTTTTTGACATTATAGACCCACTTTACATGCTCTCTTCTTGCCGTTCTAATACTCTTTAACAGCTCTTTTTTTCTACTATTAGACATAATTTTTCCTTACTTTATAAAAATTATTATTTTTTTAATTTTAATATAAATTCAATAGCTTCTCTTTTGGTAGATATTTTACCATCTAACTGTTCACTATAAATACGATTTAACAGACTCTTAAACTCTTTTGAGGGTTTATACCCAAGTTCAATTAAATCTCTTCCTTGAAGTAGAGGCTTTAATGGTTCACTGTAAACATCTAACTCCTCTGCCTTTTGGAGCAACCAATCCCCTGCTTCATAGACACCTTTTAAAGAAGCCTCTGTTGTACGACCTAAAAAATCAGCTCTAGCTACTGTTACTAACTCCTCTATATTAACTTTAGTGGCTAACTTTCTAATGGTTGAGTTTTTTGCTTTTCCTCTGAAATAGATAGAGGGTGCTAGATGGTGTTCAACTAGAGGTAGAAGAGACTTAATAAAATCGTGTTCATTCGTAAGTCGATACATTAAACGCTCTGTAGGCTCTACTCCTGCTCGTTCGTGACCTATGGCTGAGATTTTTTCAGGAGTCACTTGGGTATGGGTTGCTTTTCCTAAATCATGACAGAGTATGGCAAACATCATCTTTAAATCATGCTTCTCATCACCTCGTTTTAAAGCTACCATTTTATCAACAGACATAAGTGTATGTACCCAAACATCACCCTCTGGATGCCAAATAGGACTTTGTGGTACACCAATAAGTGCATGAAGTTCAGGAAAATATTTTTGAGTTACTCCCAACGCTCTCATAAGCTCAAAGCCTATAGAGGGTTTACTTGATTTTAGAAGTAATTTTTTGAACTCTGTATAGACCCTCTCTTTAGGTAGCTCATCAAGTAATCCATCTTTTACCATATTGTTACAAAGTTTAAAGGTCTCTTTGTCTAAGGTGTACCCAAACCTAGCCACAAACTGCACAGCTCGATAGAGACGCAAAGGGTCCTCTACAAATGTTTTACTGCTAATATGGCGTAATCGTTTAGATGCCATATCCTCTTTAGCTCCAAAGGGGTCTAAGAAAAGCTCTTTCTCTACATCATAACCAAGTGCATTAATGGTAAAATCTCGACGTAGAGCAGCCTCTTCAAAGCTCATGAAGCCATCACAGACCACATCAAACCCCTTATGACCTACAGCTATTTTCTGCTCACGTCTAGGAAACGAGAAGTCATACTCTTCGCCCTCATAGACAAACTTTAAAATTCCAAAACTTTTACCTACTAAATTAACTGAACCGTAATGAGACAAAATCTCTTCTAATCTCTCTATTTTTTCTAATCCATAAACCTCTATGTCATAGTCTTTAGATGGAAGTTTTAAAAAGTGGTCACGCACAGCTCCACCTACTACAATGGCTTGGGCATTCTCTTCTGAGAGTTTTGCAGAGATGGTTTTTATTATTTTTGGGAGATACATCTATTTTTATGGTGTAGTCGGGGACTACACCCTACCCTCACACATTGAAAAGGCAACACCCTCTCGAATTCCATCGTCTATTACCATACTCTCTTTAAATCCACTAATGGTATAGAGTTCATCATAGATTAATATACCAGAAGCAATCAAATCATCACGCCCTACACCAACAGCTCTTACTCTCTCCTCTGGACTCATCTCTAGTAGTTTCATCAGTTGTGCTACCAAATCTTTTTGAGAGAGTCGTGTCCCATGAATTTTTTGAGCATCATAAGTCTCATACTCCATTCCTAACTTCATGGCAGCTACTGTTGTGGGGGTTCCTGCTGTTGCAATAAAGAGTTCTACCTCTCCATATTGAGCAGTAACCTCATTGTAGTACTCTTTCATAGGATTCATAAGTGCAGGTATGGCATTAGATATTTCAGGTAATGTTTTGAAGGTTTGCGTTACGGTTACTATGCCTATTGGAAAACTTTTTGAAAATCTCTTCCCCTCTCCATAGTAAAAGAGAAGTTCAGTTGACCCACCCCCAATATCGACCATCATAAAACTCTTTGGTGACTCACCTAAAAGTTTAAGACGTGATTGAACAGCACTCAAAGCGTAAATAGCCTCCTGCTCACCATCTATCACTTCAAAAATGACACCTGTCTGCTCTTCAATTCTATTTAGTACCTCATCACTATTGTTTGCTTGACGTATCGCCTCTGTAGTAACAGCTTTTACTCTTGCATCGGAGAAATCAAGTCTCTCTTTTGCTTCATGGAGTGCAAGAACCACACGCTCTACAGCCTCTTTAGAGATAAGCCCTGAATGACTCAACCCATCTGCTGTCTTTACCGTTTTATGAAACTCACCCAAACGCTCTTTTGTCTTGCAATCCATCTTTAAAATCCGTAAACTGTTTGAACCCAAATCAATAGCAATAATATTTTTCATTTTTATCCTAATTTTAATACTTATTTTTAAAATTATACACAAATATACTAGATATAATAATATTTTTATTTTAGAGGAGAAAGTATGGAGAAAAATTACGGTATTGATATTTGGGGTGATGAGAACTTTATTATAAAAAATAGTACTGTCAATATTAACCATGCTAACCAACCCTCTTTACTAGAGATTACCTCTACAGTAAGAAACCAAGGCTACAAAGGACCTCTTCTTCTTCGTTTTCCTCATTTGATTAAAAAGCAGATAGATACCCTCTATAGTGAGTTTTATCGTGCAAAAAAGGAGTTTAACTACCAAGGGGCTTTTCAAGCTGTCTTCCCTCTAAAGGTTAACCAGTTCCCCAACTTTGTTAATGCACTTATGGAGGTCTCAAAAGAGTACAACTATGGCTTAGAGGCAGGAAGTAAGGCTGAACTAATTATTGCTATGACACACACCCCACTTGGTAACCCCATTACGGTCAATGGTTTTAAAGATAAAGAGATGATAACACTCTGTTTTATTGCTTCTAATATGGGTCACAATATTACCATTACTATTGAGGGGCTTGGTGAGTTAGAGACCATTATAGAGGTGAATCAAGAGTTTGATTTGGCTGTTGTTCCTAAGATTGGTGTACGTATTCGACTACACAGTTCAGGCATTGGTATCTGGGCAAAGAGTGGAGGCTACAGTTCTAAGTTTGGACTTACCTCTACTGAGCTTTTAGAGGCTTATGACCTTATGCAAAAACATAATCTACTCTCACAACTATGGATGATTCATTTTCATATAGGTTCTCAAATGTCCGAGATTAATCCACTAAAAAAAGCTCTTCGTGAAGCAGGAAACATCTACGCTGACCTTAAAAATCGTGGGGCTTACGCTCTCTCTGCCATTAACATTGGTGGTGGGTTAGCTGTTGAATACGCTCAACATGCACAGACAAAAGAGATAAACTATACCCTTGGAGAGTTTGCAAACGATGTTGTCTTCTTAATCAAAGAGATAGCTAAAAATAAACAGATAGAAGAGCCTGATATCTTTACTGAATCGGGTCGCTTCATTGCAGCTTCTCACTCGGTGCTTATTGCCCCTGTATTGGAACTCTTTTCACAAGATTACCAAGAGAAATCACTTCGCCTCAAAGAGAAAAATCCTCCACTTATTACTGAACTTCATGAACTTTGGATTTCTCTCAACCATAACAATGCACGAGAGTACCTACACGATGCACTTGACCACATGGAGAGTCTCTTAACCCTCTTTGATTTAGGATACATTGACCTTGAAGACCGTTCTAACTGTGAAATATTG
>Ga0256832_1001922_pt1 | contig 14125 bp, 12 predicted proteins | sample 134614metaG_FD_190534 | JGI IMG/M metagenome (GOLD analysis project Ga0256832, IMG submission 190534) | Hydrothermal vent microbial communities from Lau Basin, Pacific Ocean - 134-614 | ecosystem: Environmental > Aquatic > Marine > Hydrothermal vents | place: Pacific Ocean: Lau Basin | collected...
CAATAAAAAAAAGCATTTGAAACCAATGCTCCCAATCGTCCTAACCAATTGCTTACTACAACGTCACCATTAAATAGTATCGAAGTGGAAAAATTCAGTACTTGATCTTGATCGGTTTTCCAGGTAAAAAAATATGAAGTAAAAGCTATGGTAAGATAAATACTAATCAATACTATAGATATTCCTCCTATTTTCCTGATTCGCTCATCAGAAAAATTCAATCCTTTCTTCTTTTTTCTACTTTTTCTTTTTCTTTTGTTTTCTAGAGCCATGCCGTGTTTTTTTATTAAAATGTTTTAACATTTCGACACAAAGGTAAAATTATTTTTTCATATTGCAAAATTGAATCATGTGTTTTTATGTGATATTAATTAAATTAAATATATCATATATGTATAATACTAAATTTCAAGGCAAATATGTTTTTACCCGTAACAATAAAAACTAAATTATTTCTATACTATGCTAAAATTAGATATTTTCGCCAACTTTTACTTTAATATTATTATACAAATCTATATAAAACATGAATAAATTAGCAGTAATAGCTTTAGGGGGTAATGCGATTACAAGAAGTGACCAAAAGGGGACTATTGAACAGCAAGAAGATAATGTAAAAGAAACCCTGTTAAATATTGTATATCTAATAAAACAAGGATATAATATCGTGCTTACGCATGGAAATGGACCTCAAGTAGGTAATATAATACAAAGAAATGATGCAGGCGAGCAACTTTACGGTATTACACAAATGCCTTTGGATATTTGTGTTGCTGATTCTCAAGGAGGAATAGGTTATTTGATAGAAAGAGTACTGAGAAATTTGCTTCGTGAAGAAAATATCAAAAGGGATATTTTGACCTTAGTCACTCAGGTGGTTGTTGATAAAAACGACCCTGCTTTTAAGAATCCGACAAAACGAATTGGAAAATATTACAATCTTGAAGAGGCAAAAGCTCTTGAGAAAGAAAAAAAATGGAAATTTAAAGAGACTGCAAAAAAACCAGGAATGTATCGAAGAGTAGTTGCCTCTCCCACCCCGATTTCTATTTTTAATCGCGACACCATTTCAAAAATAGCAAGAGACGGCACCATCGTCATCGCAGTAGGAGGAGGAGGAATTCCTGTATATAAAAATGAAAAAGGTGAGCTCATAGGAATCGAAGCTGTTATAGATAAAGATATGGCCTCTTCCATTTTGGCTCAAAGAATAAAAGCCGATGAACTTTACATTCTTACAGATGTTCCATATATATACATCAATTTCAATAAACCAAATCAAAAAATATTGGAATTTTTAGATACAAAAGATGCCAGAAAATATCTTGAAGAGGGTCAATTTGGTGAAGGCAGTATGGCACCGAAAATAAGAGCAGCTGTTAACTTTGTTGAAAATGGAGGAGAAAAAAGTATTATCACAGAAGCAACTAAACTTGAAAATAAAAATTTTGGAAGTAAAATAACCCTTAATTACGATTAAATATATTTTTATAAAACATCATAAATTCAATCATAAAATGAATCAAAAAACAAGAAAAAAAATAGCGAAAAAATTAAAAGACCGTAATTTTTTAAAACTTACGGATTTTTCCACTAAAGAAATCAAATATCTTCTGTGGCTATCGGAAATATTGAAAGAGGACAAATATTTTGATGAAGAAAAGAAAAACCTCAAACGGAAAAATATCGCTTTGATATTTGAAAAAACCTCAACCAGAACAAGGTGCGCTTTTGAAGTTGCTGCGCATGACCAAGGCGCTCATGTTACATATTTGGGACCTTCGGGAACTCAAATAGGACATAAAGAATCAATGGAAGATACTGCAAGAGTCCTCGGCAGAATGTATGACGGTATCGAATACAGAGGTTTCGGACAAGAAATCGTTGAGACACTCGGCAAATACGCAGGAGTTCCGGTTTGGAACGGTCTGACAAACGAATTTCACCCTACACAAGTATTAGCGGACGCACTTACTATGAAAGAGCATTCAGGGAAAAAATACAAAGAAATAAGTTTCGCATATTTAGGAGATGCAAGAAATAATATGGGCAATTCTCTGATGATTATGGGAGCAAAACTCGGTATGGATGTCAGAATTGCTGCACCTAAAAGCCTGTTGCCCGAATCATCTCTAACTAAGCAAGCGAGAGAAATAGCAAAAGAGACGGGTGCAAAAGTGTTGTTGACATCCGATGTAAAAAAAGCGGTTAAAGGCTGTGATTTTGTGATTACAGACGTTTGGGTATCTATGGGCGAGCCGAAAGAAGTATGGGAAGAGAGAATAAAGCTACTGAAACCATATCAAGTCAATGCAGATATAATGAAAATGACAGGAAACGAACACGCTTTGTTTATGCATTGTCTGCCTGCATTTCACAATAAAAAGACTAAAGTCGGAGCAGATATATACGATAAATTCGGTCTTGACGGACTGGAGGTTACTGAAGATGTATTCGAGTCAGAAGCTTCTATCGTCTTTGACGAAGCCGAAAACAGAATGCACACTATTAAGGCGGTAATGGTTGCTACCTTAAGTGATAATTTAATATATTAGTATTTTTTAGAATATTATAAAAGCAGTATCAATCGCATTAAACCGGTTTTTACTGCTTTATTTTCACTAACACTTAATACTCCTATGAAACTACTACTTTTTATTTCCGTATTTCTGACATTATTGTCACAAGCGTCAGCACAGGATTGGAAACATTATCCATATAATCCGGAACATAGCTTGATTTCCTTTCCAAAAGATGAAGGGCATCATACGGAAGAACCAACCGAATGGTGGTACACATTTGCAAAACTAAAGGGAGTAGAGACAGGAAACGAATATACCGCTATGTTTACTTTTTTTGTCAGAGACACTTTGTTTTTTGATGGATTGCGGATATTTAATATATCAAATGAGAATACTGGCGAATTTTTTCACGATGCCAAACCTGTAAATTACAATGCAAATGCCACAGACCATCTGGATATTGAAGCTGAGATTTATGGACAAAGTAGAGTCGAAACATGGAAAACGAAAACTGACTCTACAGGAAAATTAATCCCTTTTAATTACAATCTCAAAGCAAAAGCACCTTTTGGAAGTATTGATTTGGATTTTGATGTCGTAAAAAGACCGTTAATCCTTGCAGATTCCGGATTTTTGTACCAAGGAAGTAAGAATTTCACCTACTATTATTCATTTACAGAAATAAATGTTAAGGGGCGATTAGACTTAGAGGGCACAAACGAAAAAGTTGAGGGCAAAGCGTGGTTTGATAAACAATACGGAAATTTTCACCCTGAGGTCGAAGAGAAATACGAATGGCTTAGCCTAAAACTTTCTAATGGAATTGATATCAATCTATGGCAAATTTTCAATAATAAATACGAAGTACCTAAAACACCGGAATTCAGACAATTCAATTGTTATATCGACGACTCTACTGCGATGAACACCACTGAGTTTTCGATTGATAGATTGGAGTATTTTTATTCGCCCGATTCTGCTCGAACCTATTGCAAGAAATTTCTTATCAAAGAACCAAATTTAAAACTCAAGTTGATTGTCGAAGTTGCAAATCCCAATTGTGAACCAAGTTTTCCTTTCAATTTCTATGAGGGCCCATTGGATATAAGTGGGACCGTCGATGGAACAGATGTTACGGGATTTGGCTTTGGAGAACTATTACACACTTATGAAAAACCCCGGATAGAATTTGTTTACCCAATAGATCCTTGGAATATTTTAAAGCCAATACAATGGAAAATACTTAACCCTGATTTTGGTATGCCTATATTTTTCAATATTTACAGCAAAACCCCAAATACAGATTATCAACTTTTGAAAGGCAATTTTACCGACAGTATTTTTACGGTAAATCCTGCTAATTTCAATAGTGATAGCTCTTATAGCTTTCTACTTAAGTACTACTCAGTTGATAGTTTTTTCCTTGACACCATTTCAACTAAAAGATTTTATCGTCCGCTATCAAACACACAGGCACAAAAGGAATCAATCAAGATATACCCAACTCTATTTGCTAACAAACTTACTGTACAAAACATTAATACTGTATTTACAACAGGAACTAAAATAGCTTTGATTTCAGAGAATAGTCAAATTATTTTTGAAAGAATATTGAAGCAAAATACCGACAAAATCACAATTAACACTGAAAATATCTCCAAGGGAATTTATATCTTAATTATCACAAAAGGAGACTCTTTTTATTCAAAAAAAATAATTCATGCTTTCGATTAAAATCTATGCATTTATAGGACAACTTATATTATTTTCGATTTTTAATTCGAATGAAGATACCTTATTCACAATAACTGTCCATATAAATAATATCAGTTCGAATGAGGGTCAAATTATTTGCAATTTACATAATGAAGCTAAGACTTTCCCCAAAAAGCATATAGCCCGGAAAACATCAAAAATAGTAAAGAATAGCTCAAAGATTGTTTTCAGAAATATCAAAAAGGGGGAATATGCAATATCGGTTTTACACGACGTAAATATGAATGGTAAGATTGATTTTAATATTTTTCACATCCCCTCGGAAGACACAGGTGTTTCTAACAATGCTAAAGGTTTTTTAGGACCTCCAAAATTTGAAGATGCTAAGTTATATATCGACCGGGATAAATCAATTTATATAAATTTATGAATCTCATTACCCCGCAAGCTACCGGGCAAGTTGACGGCTTGGACGAAAGAACAATCTGTATTTTAAAATTCTGTAAAACACCGAAATCAAGGGAAGAAATCCAAAAATTTATTGGGATTAAAGATAGGGAATATTTTCAAAAAAACATACTTAAATCACTTATTAACAACAATTTATTGCAGCTAACAATTCCTGATAAACCCAGCAGCCCGAAACAAAAATATTATAGTGTCATTGATATACTTCGCGAAGCCCTATAATTGCATTCAATACTATTGAATAATCAAAAATTGCGTGGCACAATAATGCGCCACGCAAAAAAAAATACAGACCTTTCTATTTCTCTATTTCAGCAAATGTTTTCTTTATTATGGAAACGCATTCCATTAATTGTTCTTCTGTGATAACCAGTGGAGGAGCGAACCTAATAATATCTCCATGAGTAGGTTTAGCGAGCAAACCGTTATCTCTTAGTTTAAGACAGACGTCCCACGCTTCCATACCGTTTTTCGGTTTGATAATAATGGCATTTAACAAGCCTTTTCCTCTTACCAAAGTTATCATATCGGTATCGATGCTTCTCAACTCTTTTCTCAATATTTTCCCCATTTTATAGGCATTCTCCGTCAAATTCTCTTCTTTTACAACTTCCAAAGCAGCAATAGCTACCTTGGCAGCAATTGGATTACCACCATAAGTTGATCCGTGTTCACCCGGTTTAATCGTTAGCATAATATCATCATCGGCAAGCACAGCTGATACAGGATAAGAGCCACCTGAAAGAGCCTTGCCCAAAATCAAAACATCAGGCTTTATCCCTTCATAATCCACAGCCAACATTTTACCTGTACGAGCGATTCCGGTTTGAATTTCATCAGCTACAAACAGTACATTTTTCTCTTTACACATAGCAAATGCTTTTTTCAAATAACCGTCATCAGGAACCATTACTCCGGCTTCTCCCTGTATTGGCTCAACGATAAAAGCTACTACATTCGGGTCTTCCAATTCTTTTGCAAGAGCGGTAAGATTATTGTATTGTACGCTAACAATACCGGGAGTAAAAGGGCCAAAATCATTGGTCGCTTCCGGGTCATTTGATGCTGAAATAACCGAAATGGTTCTACCGTGAAAATTATCTTTGGCAAAAATGATTTTAGCTTTATTTTTTTCAACACCTTTGACTTTGTAGCCCCATTTCCTTACCAATTTCATCGCTGTCTCAACGCCTTCAGCGCCGGTATTCATAGGCAATACTTTGTCGTAACCAAAATACTCAGTGACATATTTTTCGTATTCACCCAAAACATCATTGTGAAAAGCTCTTGAAGTCAAGGCAAGAGTCTTCGCTTGATCAACCAATGCCTTTGTAATCTTCGGATGACAATGTCCTTGGTTTACCGCACTATAAGAAGACAAAAAATCATAATATCTTTTACCTGTAACATCCCATACATATACGCCTTCTCCCTTTTTTAAAACTACAGGTAGCGGGTGGTAATTATGCGCACCATATTTATCTTCAATATCAATATAATCTTGTGGATTCATATACTTTCTTTTTTTTAAGTAAAATAATTGCAAATGTACAACTATTTTAATAATCACCAAATATCTATTAAAAAAGGGTACATTTCATTTTTTCGCTTTTTTGCCTCACCGCCCTCCCGTAGAAACCTTATCAGGTTTTACGGGACAGGTCTAACTCCCCTGCTGTTCAGCGGGGCAAGCTCTCTTTCTCCATTCTATTCCGAAACCGGGAGAACCGCTACCCGCATTTTCCTTTACGATGATGATAAGCGAGTGTCTCTGACCTCGCTTCTTGCAAAAATGCACTACTCCTGTGCTGATGCACAGGTTTTTTCACTATCAAGTGAGATTTACTCACTTGATTTTTGACAAAATCAAAACCGTTCAGTCATCCCCCTATCATTTTTCGTAACAAAGTGGAGGAAAATTATAAGGGGGAGTGCAGAGCTTTTGCGGTTTACCCCGTGAAATCAACGAAGTATTTCACTGGGGGATGGATGAGGGGGTAGATGTGCCGAGAATCAAGAAAATTAAACTTTAACGCGAAAAAATGAAAGAGCAAAACCACGAAGGTGGTTTAATGTGAATAGCCCCGTATGAAATGCGGGGTAAAAGTGAGAGGTGATATGAACGCCGAAGGTGTTCAATTATCAATTATTATGTTGTATGGTTATTCAACTCCTCCGGAGTTGTACTTTTCTTGTTCGGATACCGCGGGTTCCACCCACGGTTAATCACATTTATCCCGCTGGACATCGGGAAATTTCATCCTTACATAAAATCGATAGATAGAACTCATAATGCGAAAAAAAATGAAATTCACGCATAAAAAATGGAAGAATAATACTAAATTGTTACATCTACCGGTTATAATGCAAATGCTATCTACTATATTTTCTTCTTCTCAAAAAGTTAAAAAGCAGACCGAAAACAATCAATAAAACCAAAGGAAATACAATATTAATCAACTGCCATTTGGTTTTTTCTTTAAGCAATTTGCCTTTGTCCAAAAGTCTGAGTTTTACTCTTTTTGAACGTGCTTTAACGATACCATTATCATCCAACATATATTCAACGGCATTCAAGATAAAATCCTTATTACCTTGAAAAGTAAAGTTTTCCCATTTATTGTAACCTATAGGCGTCGGTTTGTTGGTTTTCGTATTGTATAGATTTTGTACAAATTCTCCATCACCTACAAATATCATTTTTCCGGGTTTTACGCTTTTTTCATCAAAATCATCACCTATTTTTTTAAGCATTTCTTTTGTTTCGCTAGTGAGTCTATTCTTAAAAAACGACTCAAAGTTACCCTCAACCAAAACTGAGATTGGCAAAAAGGGTTTATTGAAATTCTTTATTTGCGGCTTGTATTTCATTATTTGGAAAGTAAGGCGCATCGGATAGAGCTGAAATCTACTTGTACGTGATGAAGTCAATAATATCGTCTTTTTGGTATCCGTAAAAGTTTCAATCGTATCTATAGAACTAACAAAAGGCATCCAAATGTCGCTTATCCCATTTGATACCGGGTGATCGGAATTGGAATTTACCAAAAGGTGATAGAACCATGGAAACTGTTCTATTTGAGGCTTTCCTCCATTCATGCCAACCTTTTGAGGAATCCGGGTGCATTGAATATCCTGAATAAGATTGGGATTGATTCTTATTCCATATTTAAAGAACATATCATCAAGACCGGTTTCTATCAACTCAGGAGTGTACATTCCATATTTATTGATACTATCCAAACTCGCTTCGACCTTATCAATCAACCATATTATATTACCACCATGCATCAAGTATTGGTCTAAGACAAACTGATTTTTCGAACTGAATTTTTTAGTTGGTCTGGCCACTATAACCAAATCAATGTCTTTGTGGATTCTGTGTGTACTATCGATATTAATCTTACCCACATAATAATATTTACTCAAATCTTTGAATAAAGTATTGATGTGGACATCATCCAATCCTCCTTTATCTCCTACAAAAACGATATTGCCTTTTCGCTCCATTCGCAATTTTTGGATTGCATTAGCAAATTTATACTCGAGTAATGCAACCGAATTATTCAATGTTTGCTCTTGATGAACTCCACTCACTTGAGCTTCCAAAAGATTGACAACATATACCCTTTTACCATAATTAAAAATAGCATAAGGATAGATACTCTTTTGCGTTTTTGAATCCCCCTCTCCTATATACAGATTGACGGGAATTATTCCCTCCTTTCTAAGGTTTTCTTTAACCTTATTTATTTCTTTTACCGTACCACCCTCCATTGGATTCTGAAAAAGATAAACAATCTTGGGATTTATAGACCTAAATTGACTGAGTATATCCTTAACACTATTTTGAAGTCTTTTGAATCCCGCAGGCAAATCTCCACCCAATAGCACTTTTACGGAAATGATATCCTTTTGACTTGATAGAAGTTTTCGAGTTGGCTCTGTCAATGAATATCTTTTATCATCAGTAAAATCATAGTAACCATGATAATATTGCCCGATGATATTTACAAATAAAATTATCAACAGTACTATTACGAGCCTTACTATATTATTCTTTTTATTCAAATCAATATTTCTTTTTTTTCAAAATAAAATTTGTCAACAATAAAAATACAATTATCAATGAAACAAAATACATAACATCCCTTGAATCAAACAAACCACGACTCATCGATCTATAATGATAATCTATTCCGAATTTTTGGATAAAATCGTCCCAAATACCATAAAAAGCAGGTATTTTACTGATATAATCAAATCCCCAATGAACAAAAAACGATATAAAAATCGCAATAACAAAAGCTATCACCTGATTATTGGTAAGCACTGAACTAAACAAACCTATCGCTACAAAAACGGCTGCGAGAAACATCAAGCCAATGTATGAACCGGTTACAGCCCCCGTATCAATATTTCCCTTGGGTGCTCCAAGCTGATATATAGAATAAAAATAAACCAAGGTTGGCAAAACCGCAAAAAGAACAAGAGTAAGATTTGCAAAAAACTTTCCCAAGACAATTTCATTTTCACTCACGGGCTTTGTAAAAAGTAGTTCCAAAGTTCCATTATTGCTTTCCTCTGCAAAACTTTTCATCGTGATTGCAGGTATTAAAAACAAAAACATTGTAGGAGCCAAAAAGAACAATGAATCCATAGAGGCATAACTGTATTCCAATACGCTTGTATCTGCAAAAACCCACATTACTAATCCGGTAAAAATCAAAAATACACCGATAACGATATAGCCTATCAATGAACCGAAAAATGTACTTAATTCTTTTTTGTATATCGAAAACATACCTTACTTATGTGTTAATTTACTGAATATATTCTCAACATCTATATCTTCTTTAAACATAGAAAGTATCGTATAATCATTGGTCTTTGCAAAACTAAAGACCTCTTTTCTCATCTTATATGCATCTTCCCCGTCCAGTTTAACAATACCATTTTCAATAGCATTTGCAGCCTTTATAGAATCCAGTTTTATTAAATCGTTGATATCAAATCTCTCTTCAAATTCTACAAATACGGATTTGGTCTTGGTCACTACGTACTCACCGAGACTATCTATTCTGTCATCTGCTACAATCTTTCCTTCATTGAGTATTATGACTCTATCACATAGCGCTTGGACTTCTTGCATGATATGAGTAGAGAATATTACAGTTTTGTCTTTGCCTGTTGACTTTATCAAAGCCCTGATTTCTTTCAATTGGTTCGGGTCTAATCCGGTAGTAGGCTCATCCAAAATCAAAACTTCCGGATCATTCATCAATACTTGTGCCAATCCTACCCTCTGCTTATATCCCTTGGATAATTGATTGATTTTTTTATTTTGCTCTTTTGTCAAACCCGTGAGTTCAATCAATTCTTTAACCTTAGCACTCTTATTGTTTATACCATAGATCCCTGCTACAAACAATAAGAATTCTTTAATGTACATATCCGAATAGAGAGGATTGTGTTCAGCCAAATACCCCACTCTGTTTTTTACTTCCTGCACATTATCAAAAACATCAAAACCACTAACTTGAACTTCTCCCGAATCAGGAAACAGAGCCCCGGTAATTATCTTCATCGTTGTGGTTTTACCAGCACCATTTGGCCCTAAAAAGCCCAAGATTTCGGATTTCCCTACATCAAATGAGATATTGTCCAAGACAACTTGGTCACCGTATGTTTTAGTAAGATTTTTTATTCTGACAGACATTATTATTGCTTATTACAGATTGATTAACGATAAAAATCCCGATTTGTTGAATTTTTTATCATTTTTCATTTAATATCTTTGGAATATCGGCAGCAGAATAATTGACTGATTTCAATACTTTCCCATCACCCACTCGGTAAACCAAAAACTCATCTCCACTTTTCTCGATATATGAATCCACTCCTCTATTCTTTTTATAATATTCTCTCGTTTTTTCTGCCTCTTCCATAGTCTTACAAGTTTTGCTCATATTGGAGCGCTGCACTTCATCAAATAGTGCTTTGAATTTTTCTCCAAAACCAAATTCCAATATCGCTCCGGACAATACATATTGTATATCGGCAAAGGCATCGGCAACTTCAACCAAATCATCCTCTTCAATGGCTTTTTTTAATTCTTTCAATTCTTCTTCAAGCAGAGAAATCCTCAATTCTATTCTTTCCTTTGACGGAATTTGCGGTTTGTCCAATACGGGCAGTTTGAATAACTCGTGGAATTTAGCTACTCCATTAAGAGCTTCAGGTTCTTTAAATTTCATGCGTTTTTTATTATATTAAATATTAATTAAAAAATAAATGGGCGAACGGAAATATTGATTTTCTATTGTTAAAAACAGATAATCAGTCTTGATTTATTTCTTCAAAAAACCCGGTTTTTCTATTTTTTTTAACATTATCCCAATTGAAAAACTTCCCATTCATACTGACATACACTCCCGGTGGCAAAGACTGAGCAAAGGCCAAACTCGCCCCCAAATTAAAAAAACCATCGGAAGAGTTACCAAATGCCGAGGGAATCAATGCTCCTGTTAATATTATAGTCTTATCCTTTATATTGGCTTCTGCCAGGACTTTTGCTGTCTCTACCATTGTATCAGTACCATGCGTCACTATTATATCATCGTACTTGGACTTTCTACAGTTGTGAACTATTATCTCTCTGTCCTCTTGTGTCATTTCCAAGCTATCGATCATCATCAATGTCTTTATATCCGTATCAACATTGTTTCTTCCTTGTTCCAAAAGTTGAGGAACGTGAGTGTTTTTAAAAAATAATTTACCGGTAATATAGTTATATTCTTTGTCAAAAGTACCGCCTGTAATAAATATTTGTATCATAAGTTAATTTTATAAAATCATAAGTTCGCAAAAATAATCTAATTTACTATATTTGTTCAAAATTATGATTCTTTTTGCAGCATATTTCAATATTATGCATCTTCATCTTTGATAATTTGAAATCTGTTATACCAAATTAATATCAAAATGCACTGAAATAAATTCTAAGTATTTTTATGTTATTCAAATTTTAAAATTCTTTGTAAATACTTAGTTGTGAAAATAATTTTGAAAGCAGAAAAACGTAAAATGATAAGGAATTTACAGGATATTTTGGTTTTCATTTGGTATTAAATATACTTTTTGACATTAAAAAAATATAATACACATGACTATTAGTAAATTGCTACAAATATCAATTCTTGTTCATTTAATCAATTTTGGTATATCCGCTCAATGTGGAATAGGTTCTCCTACGGCAGAGAATGTAGAATGCATCACAAATGCTAGCTATTCATTTGATTTAAACTTTACTATTTCAGATAGTGCTTTGGATTCATTTGATGTGTATAACAATGGGATATTGGTCAATAGATATAGCGTAGATCAATTGCCGGTAAAAGTAATTAATAATGTCTATACAAGTTTTTCCGTGGATACTTTCAAATTAATAGATATTAAATCAGGATGCCACACTAATTTAATTGTACCAAATCCTTGTGACTGCGCTGTATTCGATCCGGTTTATTCCAAAATTGATTGTAATGAAGACAGCTTCTATATATTATTAAATTTTAAGCATCTAAATAATAGCGATTCATTTGATATTGGATATATTGGCAGAAACTTGGGTGTACATCATTATAATAATTTGCCTGTAAAAATAGGGCCTTTTTCAAATATTGATACTGTTTATTTGCCGTACCTTGCAGACAAAGAAGACATCTTTTGTGATATTGAATTCCAGGTTAATAGCGGTGATTGTCCTCAATGTGAAATAACCAATTTGTCATTGGATTCATACACTTGCGATGATGATTACAACAAAAACATATCCTTCTCTTTTGACCATGCCAATTCAGGTACTAAAGGTTATGATGTATATATCGATGACACAAAATATGCCACATTTGATTTCAATAATAATACTGTCATCGACACTTCTTTTATCCGTGATATATTTGAACTGAATTCCATTGAAATAGAATGTGAGGATACGCTTCATATCAAACTGGTTGATGTAGAGAATCCCGATTGTAGTTTTGAGTCGGAATTCACCTCATTTTGTTGTGAATTGTGCGAAGTGGGGGCAATTGACATTAGGGATAAAGAATGTACCAGTGACTCGACTTTCAATTTTATTTTGGATTTTGATTATGCTAAAAACAGAACAGACTCATTCACTCTGGTACTTAATGATACTGAAAATAAATACAGTCTTACTGCTTTACCTTTGCATTTCAATAATTATCCTGTTGATGATAATATCACTGCTTCAGTATGTTTAGACGGTGGAAAATGCTGTAATGATGTAGAATTTGAAGCTCCTGATTGCGAATATTTTGATTGTAATATAAGTGGAGCGCTGTATTCGATTACATATGATTCGATTTCCAAATACTGGGTCAATATCAATGAACTTGTGCATAAAAGTACATCAGATAGCTTCACGCTTGCCGGTAACGGCAATAAATACGGCACATTTGCTTACACTGAGCTACCCATACAATTGGGGCCATATATCTGCATGGATAGTCTCAATTTAGAATACATATTCAAAGATTCCAAGGTTGATGATTGCACCTATGTAATAGAGCCGGGAGTTATTGATTGCCCTTACAAGGTTAGTACCGGTGACATTAATTCAATGGAAAAATGGAATATTTATTCAGATGCAAAAAGCTTATATATTATTTCAAATGAACAGAAATTCAAAAATGCTTCAATATGTATTTACGATGTTTTGGGCAAAAAGGTTTACCGGCAAAACTTGAAAACCGGTAATAAATATTTCAAAAAAGACATCAGTACCTTGAATTTCAGAATTTATATTCTTTACTTCAGAAATAACGATTATAGGATTGCAAAAAAGATATATCTGGGCAAATAATTCTTTCATCATACTATTTTTTTACTTTGAATCTTAGACATAGCTCTTTCACTCATTGTAGTGATAGTTAAAGCAGGGTTTAGCCCGGATTTGCAGAGATCGCAGAACCATCGCGAATATAAATATTATCATAACCCACCTCGGCAAAATTTCTTGTAAAAAAGCAAAATCCCTTATTTTATAATGACATAGGCAAAATTAATATTAAAATAAACTACCGGAAAAAAATAATCACCGACACTGTCGTAACCAAACCAACCAAAGTATTCCAAGTTTTCTACATCTTCACCTTCAAACTTATCTTTTATTGAAAGAGTTCCTATGCCAATCCCAAAACCAAAATCAACATGAAATCTTTCTAAGACTTTCTGTTTGAATTCAATACCCAACCCTGCCCCTTTCAAATCCTTAATCCTAGTGACAGGAATTCTCCTGATGTAGTGCTGTTCCCAATGATTAACTTTCAATTGAAGAGATTCCCGTATATACCTTTTTAAGAAGAACATTCCGACAGAAAAGGCAGTCTCCTCAT
>Ga0256832_1001924_pt1 | contig 14122 bp, 9 predicted proteins | sample 134614metaG_FD_190534 | JGI IMG/M metagenome (GOLD analysis project Ga0256832, IMG submission 190534) | Hydrothermal vent microbial communities from Lau Basin, Pacific Ocean - 134-614 | ecosystem: Environmental > Aquatic > Marine > Hydrothermal vents | place: Pacific Ocean: Lau Basin | collected...
CTGACGCCGTTGAATTGCTTGCGCGTTGAAATAGGCTGGCGCCGTTGAATTGCTTGCGCGTTGAGATAGGCTGGCGCCGTTGAAATAGGCTGACTTCGACGGTTCAACGTGCTCGGTTCGACAGTGTCCTTCGACGTTGCTCGGCTCGACTTCGTTTGGCCGGTGAGCGTGCCAAATCACACCGCTATACCGCTACACCGCTACACCGCTACACCGTTACACCGCAAAACCGTTACACCGCTGCACCATCCCGCACTTACTTGCTTTTGCAACCACACGGGCCCGAAGGGGCCGTAAACTCATCAGAAAACTCAGAGGCGGGAGGGCGCGGGGCAAGAGGCTAATGCCCGGAACATTCGCGGTTAGCCTCCGGCTAATTTTGTATGGGTAAAGCCGGATTCGAGGAGGAGTTTTAGGACTTTGTGGCGGTGATTGCCCTGGAGTTGGATCTCGCCGTTTTTGACGGTACCGCCGACGCCGCATTTGGTTTTCAAGTGCTTGCCGAGGGTTTTCAGTGTGGTGTCATCGCCTATAAAGCCGCGGATGACGGTGACCTCCTTGTTGCCTTTTAAGCGGACCAGGTGGATGCGCAAGCGCTGTTGGGAGGGGGCTATTTCGTCCTCGTCCAGTGGTGTGTCTTCGGGTAAATAGTCGGGGTCAGTGGAATAGACCAGTCCGTCGCGACGGCGTTTGTGCTTTTTGCCCATTTTTATGTGCTTGTGCCAAAAAGAAGGAGACGCAATTTAGCGTCTCTTTCTTTTTGATGTATGCAACCGGGGCTAATTTTTTACGAAGGGCAAGTGGTATTGCCCATTCGGTGTGGTGATATCCAGGAAGTAGATGCCGGGCGCCAACCGGTCGGCATCGAGGCTTAGGCCGTGCCTTGGCAGGTGGTAGTGCCTGCCGAGTGCGTCCGAGACTGCTATGTGTATCCGGTCGGCGCTCCAATGCAGGTCTGGTGTGATGTGTACCCGGTCCACCACCGGATTGGGGTATAACTCCGGTGCCCTTTCTTTGCGGAAAAGTACGGTAGCCAGACCTATCTGTCGTTGTTGGCCGTCGCGATCAACTTCCAGGAGGCGGTAATAGACGATGCCGCCTTCAAAGGGGCCTTGATCCCAGACCTCGTAGCGGTGCTCTTCCAAAGGTATTATCTGACTCAGCACCTGCCAGTGGACTCCGTCAGTGCTCTTTTGCAGGAGAAAGTAGTCCAGATTGGTTTCTACGCCTGTCACCCAATGCAAGCGGATGGCGCGTCCGACTCTTTTTGCCGTAAGCCCGGTCTCCATGTCCACAGGTAAGATACTGCCCGGGATGGATGCGTATTGGAAGCCGGAACCGGGTGAGCCGACCCATATCTTGGGATTGGGCCCGGGGGTGACGTCCATACATACAGCAAATGGGAAGGGCATGCCATCATTGGCCGGATGCCAGGTCTGGCCGCCATCCGTGGTGTATTCGACACCCTTGGACTCCGGATCATAGCCGCCGTAAGTCAGGGCACTGGATGAGGCGGTGTATATTGCGTCGGGATTGCCCGGTACGAGTGCGAAGTCACGCAAGTATTTGTCCGTCTTTATTTTAGTCCATGAACTACCCCCATCATCACTGACCCAGAGGCCTTTGTAATCTATTTCTCCAAATGCAGCTACGAAGACTCTTCCTTGGTCATCTATTTTGATGGCTGAGACGCCCTGCCATTCGTCCACGTCAAATGGGCCGTTGCCTTGCATTTCACTTGTGCCGGTAGCTGTCCAAGTACTGCCGCCGTCTGTGGATTTAACCAGTCCGGATTCGCCACCGGCATAGACGATATTGGAGTTATTGGGCGCTACGGCGGTATAGCGGCAGCCATCATTCGGGTCATCATAAACTTTGGTCCAGCTCTGTCCGTCGTCGGTGGACTTAAACACGTCGCCTTCGGCGGTCACAAACAGGGTTCTATTGTTGGTATTAGAATTGGGGTCGAGAGACAGCCCCATGATGCGTGTGGTCGTAGGCAGACCGGTGCAGGGCGTCCAATAGCCGGGCTTGCCGCCGTGGGTATTGCGGAGGAGTGTGGCGTTTTGGTCCCAATAGCCCTGCATGGACGCCCAGACCACATTGTCACGGCCAGGGTCGGCCAGCACGGTAAATGTATTGCCACCGTAGGGGCCCCAGTCACCGGTGTAGCTGTCTTCGTTGCAGCTGCTCCATGATTGGCCCCCGTCTTTGCTGGTCCACAGGCCGATATCAAGATAACCGGCATAGATGACATTGGGATTGGACTGACAAATAGAAATGTCCATCATGGTGATGTTGTCAAAGCCTCTGGACTGCCAACCGTGTCCGGGAATGCTGTCGGTGTACAATTGTTGGAAAGTGACGCCTTCATCCGAAGAGCCGAATACCCATTGGTAGTTGACCCAATAGATACGGTCCTGTGACAGATCTTCCCCGAGTGTTTTGCAGATGCCGTTGAAGCTGCTTGAGTAAGAATTGTAGAGATTGTCTTCCTGCGAGCCCATTGTGCGATGACCGGTCTCCCAGTTGGTTACATATCCGGTATGTGTCCAACTGTCGCCGGAGTTTGTCGTTTTCCAGGTGCCGGCGTCATCGTTCCACGGCCAGGGTTCGCGGGGATCTATCAGGCGGACGGTGCCTTCGGCGCCGGCTTTGGGCCAGATGACGCCGGAGTGATTGCCTTTATGGGTCCAGGTGGCTCCGCCATCGGTAGATACATAGAACTTGCCGTCTAAGCTGGTCCAGTAGTATTGGCTGTCGCAATTGGCCTTAATGGTTGTGGCGTAAATGCGATTGGGATTGACCTTGTCAATGGCCATGTCGGCGACCTCGTCGTTGTCGGGAGAGATCATGCTCCAGTGGACGCCGCCGTCGGTGCTTTTGTAGATGTCGGCGGGGCCGCAGGCGAAGCGCCCCTGGCCTGAGAGAAAATAGACAGTATTGCAGTTGTTGGGGTCTATGTTCACTTCCAGGACGCGCAGGTTGGACGGCAGCTGATTGGCGGCCACGGCGGGAGACCACGTGACGCCATTGTCGGTGGTTTTGAGAATGGTACCGTTGAGGCCATTCCATACCGGATGGTAGGAGGCATATCCGATGTTGGTGTTGGACGGGCAGATTTCGATGTCCGTGACGTATCCGTCCTGGATGTTGGTGTGGGTGACGGAATTGCCTTTATCCGCGCTTCGGAAAATGCCGATTTCGGTGCCAATAAAAAACACATTGGGATCGGTAGGATCGAAGCCCAAGCCACTTACATGGGTGACCTTCAGACCTTGCGGCACCCCAATGATGTCCCAGGATTGGCCCCCGTCAAATGAGATACTGGCACCACCCAGGTCACTGCCGGCCAGGATCACGCCATCCGGTCCGGCGCCGACTGTACTGTATGCACCCCCTCCTCCGGGATTGGACCGGACCCACTGATGACTCTGCGCGTGGGCGTGCGCGAGCAGCAAGCAGGCAATGAGAAGCAGCTGGATTTTAGGGTTCAATGTCAGGTGAACGAACTTTTGAGCCATAATGAAAGTGATTTTGAGACTTCAAATATACTACGGCCAGACAAACGATTTGCCCTAAAAGGCGGGTCTGTTATGAGTTTGCCGGCCGGAGGCCGGCGAGGTTATGGTGTGTTGTGCTGCAGTGCGACGCTCCACTTCGACGGTTTGACGGTTCGGCAATTGGTTCGGCAGGCGGTTCGACAAGCATTACGACAAGCGGTTCGACAGGCTTACCGCATCGCTCAATGCACCGCTCACCATAGCACTCCCCGTGGGCGGGCTCGGTTCGACGGCGCACTTCGACAGGCTCAGAGCAAGCCAAGTGCAGCGCTCAACGACCGCAGTGACCGCAGTGGTCAAGTGGACACTCCGACCGCACTTGCCGGTAGCAAGCAGGTGGGGGCAATTATCGAAATGTGAAATGGCGCTGTGGTCGGGTGACAAATGTCATTGCAAACATTGAGAAATGTCCTTATTCGGAGTCGTGTCTTAAATTGTTGTAAATCAATGTGTTATGGTGTTTGGTGGTGTGCTGGCTCAAACGGCGGCATTTTATGTAATTAGCGTCACAGAGCGGCGAGTAGGCCGGATAATATGTTTGTGCTAATCGAAACAAATCGGATTTTTTCACTCAAAACAGATGGACAATGAAGAAGCTGATAATTCTCTTGGCCGGTGTCGTGCTGTGGGGCCTGCCACTGCATGCGCAAGATGGAGCCGGGGGGCAAAAGCCCGTCAAGGTCAAGCCGACAGTAGGTGTGCACGGCCGTATTCAGTACGACTACGAGTTTTTGCGCCAAGATAATGGCATAGACACCATTGAGAACTACAAGATGAGCGGCAGTGAGTTTCGCCGTGTAGATCTGGCGTTTAGTGGTACGATCTACAAAAACATCAAGTTTAAGTCCATGTTTGAATTTGCCGGCTCCAAGGTTGGGTTTCGTGACTTGTACATTAAGTTTGTGGATTTGCCGGGCATAGGGGGCAATTTCCTGGTGGGTAGTATAGCCGAGCCTACAGGTATAGACATGCTCACCAGCAGTAAGTACATCCCGATGATGGAGCGTGCGATGCTGACGCATACGCAGAATTTCCGCTGGAATAGTGGTATTATGTATGCCAACACGGGCCTGGCGGATGGCCGGATGGGCTTGCAGCTGTCCTATACACACAACGGAGACAACCACGGCGGCTTTAAGGATCACAATCTGGATGCCGGCGGTCACTTTGTGGCCCGGATCAGTGGTTCGCCGTATTCGAATGAGGACAACCACTCCGTGCTTCACCTGGGCGCCAAGTTTGAATCTCGCAAGCGGAGTAAGGAACCGGCCGAATATACGCTCAAGTTTAAGCCGGAAAACCACATGGGAAACAAAATAGCAGTGCCCATCCCGGGCTTGTTGAAGAACCAACAAGATATCGGCTTTGAGTTGGCCGGGGTTTTTGGGCCGTTCTCTTTCCAGGGAGAGTACGAGGTGGCCGGCTATAATGCCGTCAAGGAGGAAGATCGCAACACGACCACCAAGTATAATGTCAACGGATATTATGCTTTGGTCAGCTACTTTATCGGTGGTCAGCGCCACTACAAGCACGGCGCCTTTAGCCGTCCCAGGGTGTATTCTAACTTTTGCGTCCGTGAAAGCACGTGGGGGGCGCTGGAGCTGGTCGCCCGCTATTCTGCTATGGATTATTCCTCCATTGTGGAGGGAGACTATTACAACAAGGTCTCGACAATTGGTATTGGACTAAACTGGTACTTTAACGACCACGCCCGTTTGATGTACAATCACGTTATAGCCGATAGGAATAAGAAGGATGATGATCCGTCCAAGGCGCTGAATGCGGATATGCTCCGATTGGCTATTAACTTCTAACCGTAAACCACACAACAAAAACGACAAAAATGAAGCATACCATTTTCATTCTGCTTATCGGGCTGTTTGCACTGACAGTTGTATCCTGTCAGCAATCAGCCACTACTACTGCTAGCACAACAACAACTACCACTACACAGCCCAAAGATCAGGGCATTCACAAGACTGTTTCCCCTGCTGAGTTTAAGCAACTCATGGATGAGGGCAAGATGACCGTGATTGACATTCGTCGTCCTAAGGAGCGCTACGATGACAATATCAATGAGGACACCGGTCAGCCGTATGGCTATATTCCGGGTACCCAACTCAATATTGACTGGAAAGCGTCCAACTTTAAGGACGAAATCCAAAAGCTGGACAAGTCCAAGCCTTATGGCATCTATTGCCGTACCGGCCACCGCTCCGGTCTTGCCCTGAAAGTCATGAAAGACCTGGGCTTCAAAGAAGTCTATAATCTGGGCGGCGGTATGAAAGCCTGGATCAAGGACGGCTTACCGACAGAGGTCGTGCCCAAACCCGCCGGATAAAGAGCGACCGGTATTCAATTTTTTGCTATTGTTGGCAAATCGGCCCGCCGTCCCCATGGACGGCGGGTTTTTTTGTAATTGGTGTAACTGTTTAGGTACCCGCTGTTTTTGTGCTATCGCGTCGTGCCATCGCCCTGCATCCGGTGCGCCAAGCGGGTTTTGCCACTCAATTGGCCGGTGAGCCGCTACACATTTTTTTTATTCTTATTAAATTTTACTTCACGAATATTTTGTACAGAACCAAATAAATACATATTTTTGTTTTTGTGTATAATTTTCTTGGTTGATTTTTATGTTTTCTTCCGAAAATCCATCCTTATATTTGGATTCCATTTTCGTGAAGGAAACATGGAACTATGAGAAAACTAAAGAAAACCAAGTCCTCCGGTGCCTCCGGGGGCACAGGTGTTAAACGCCCTACGGGCTCAACGGGAACTAAAACCAAAACTACCTACTGCGGCAGTCCGACGCCTCAGTAGGCTTCGGGATGAAGCGACAAAAAAGGAATGAAAATCCGCTGACGCTATTGCACACATCGTACAATGGCACAAGTGTGTCCGATCTGTGGCATGCTTGCCGGGTGTATTTGTTTACGGATGATGCCTTGATGCGTCAGACACTGGAGATGGTGAGCCGGAGCCTTGCGCCGGATGACGAGCAGGCGCGTTTCCGCTATCTACACTATTTGGCGCTCTACCATGTGCAGTATTATCGTCGGGAGCAGGCAGATGCGGCGTTTGCCGAGGGCCTTGTCCTGCTCAAAAAGATGCCGCAGGATGCGGCGGCGGATTTTTTGATAGACTACATTGGGCATTTGTTGAATACGGAGCAGTTTGAAGAAGCCGCCCGCTACTTGACCGATGTCCGGCAAGGCCTGGCCGAAGCCATTGATTCGCCGCGCCTGAAGTTCAGGCTTTTGGTGCGCGAAGCATGGTGGAATTTTTTGCTTGGGCAGGAGGACGATGCATTAAGTTTGTGGTATCAGGCTCTGCATCTTTTTGAACCAATACAGGATGCTACTACCAAGGACAGGTATTTCCTCGCGTTGGCGTATGGGGGCTTGGGCCATATCTTTGAACAAAACGGCGATGCCAAGCAGGCGTTGGAGGCATACCAAAAGGCTGCAGACGTCTGTGAGCAGTACAAAATACTGACCCGGCTCTCCTGGCAGTTTTTCCGGATTGGCAATGCACTGGCCATGATGGGAGACAACAAACAAGCCATCGGCTTCTTTCGCCGTGCGTTACAAGTCGGTGATTCCAATGACTTGCTCCGCGCTAATGCGTTTGCCAACTGGGGGCGCTGCCTGTTTAATGAGGGCCTGCACAATCGCGCCAATCAGCTCTACGACAAAGCTGAAGCCACATTTAAGAACTATCCGGAGAAGTACGCCCAAAATATTGCGTTGATCCGGATGTGGAAAGCGGAAATCGCCAAAAAAAACAATGACTATGACCTGGCCTTGCAGTATCTCGAAGATGCGCTGATCTATGCCACCAAGGCCGAAAGCTATTCCCGAATTGCGGATATCTATGCCGAAATATCCAATGTCTATGCGTACAAAAATCTGTTTGAGCAGGCCTTCCTCTACCAATTAAAACGGGTGGAGAACACTGAGAAGAGCCGTTCTGACAGGATGGAGCAGCGTTTGCGTGCGCTCAGTATCAAGTATCAAACCGAGCATCGAAAACAAGAGATCGAGAAGCTTACGTACCAGACCAAAGCGCTCCAGCTCAAAGCCCTGCGGGCACAGATGAATCCGCACTTCCTCTTTAATGCACTCAACTCCATTCAAAGCTTTATCGCCTCCAATGATTCGCAGAAGGCGATTGGCTATCTCGCTTCTTTTGCCAAATTGATACGGCGTAGTCTCGAATATTCCGAGCTGGAGACCATTTCCCTGGCCAAAGAAGTAGATTTCTTGGAGAACTATCTCTATATCAACAAGCACCTGCGCTTTCAGGACAAGCTCGATTACATTATTCGGGTGCCTGATGACTTGCTGGAAGCAGACATTGGTATTCCCTCCATGATCATCCAACCCTATGTGGAGAATGCCATTGAACATGGCCTCCGCCCGCTAAAAGGAGGAAGAATAGAGGTGAGTTTTGATCTGATGGATGACGGAACCACGCTCCGCTGTGTGGTCACGGACAACGGCGTCGGCCGGAACAACGCCGCTGAGGCAAAAAATCTGAATCCGGACTTACAATTGCACAAGTCCCGTGGTACGCAGATCACACTGGACCGGCTCAGTTTATTGGACAGCGATTTTGACCGCGATGATTTGGTCAAAATTGAAGATTTGCTCGATCCCAACCAATACAAACACTGCGGCACCAAAGTGACCATACTTATCCCGCTGGACACCGAGTAGCGAAGCCTTTCCCCGCCGCCCGTGAGGGCGGCAAACTTTCACTCACTGTTCGTATCGTATTTCAAAGGTGATGGGACAGTGCTTGCGCAACATGGCGGCTACGCCGCAGTACCGCTCCAGCGACAAATCCACGGCTTTTTTTACCTTGTCGGCCTTGGCTTCCACACCCGGCCCACCAACCCGGTATGTCAAATGAATAGAAGTATATACCTTGGGATGCTCCGTGGTTAGTTCCGCACGGGCGTCCACCGCAAAGCGGGTAAATGGCACCCGCATTTTCTTCATCAAAGCCGCCACGTCCATGCCCGTGCACCCCGTCAATGAGCTCAACAGGAGCAGCTTTGGACCCGGCCCCTCCCGTCTTTCACCCTCCGCGGCGCTGCCTTGAATCCTGAAATCAAAGCCGCCTATGTGTGTGTCAAACACTAAATCGTGTATCCAGTCAGTCGTCACTACGTGCATCGTCTCGTTCGTCTTTCAAATTAAGAAAATTTTGTATCTGTTTCTTGGATTCGCAGTACATTTGCCACTCACATGGAAGTACTGTCTTATTTCACTCAAAACCGAACAAAAATGAACCGGAAAAGTTACTTTTTCAATCCGCTCACTGTCGCTGCTATCGTCGCGACATTGACAGGAATGGCATTTCTCTTCTCGTCTTACTCATCCCAACCACCTACCGGCAAGACCGGTGCTCCCGGTGAGAGCACCTGCATGGATTGCCACAATATGCCCTCACCTGATTATGCGGGGCATATCCTCATCGAAGGCATCCCAAATCCCGCCTATGCCGGCCAGACTTACAACGTAACACTTCGCGTCGTCTCTACCAATGTCCGTCCCGAGCGCGCCGGCTTCGAAGTCACCGCGCTGGGCAGTGACAACCAGCAGATTGGTAATCTCTTTGTCCTAGACCCGGCTGTGACCAACTATGCGCAAGTCAACGGGCGGGAATACATCCGCCACAAAACAGCGCCTGCCGACTTTGGAAATAGTGATACTGTCAGCTGGCAGATGCAGTGGAAGGCGCCGGATACCTCTGCTACCGCCGTCTTTTATGCGGCTGCCGTACTGGCCAATGGAGCAAATGGCAACCAGGGCGACAATGTGATCCAGACAAGCTATCAAGTGGCCGTAGTACCGCCGCCCCCGCCCTCCGTGGTGATTGATAACGTGACGAGCCCGACTTGTCACGGAATGGCCAATGGCGTGCTGCATGCATCGGTACAAAATCCCATCTTTCCGGTCTCTTACCTTTGGAATACGGGAGACACGATCGCCTGGCTGTACAACATATCCGCGGGCGATTACAGCGTCACCGTCACCTTCGGGGACGGTAGTCAGGACTCGGCCTCCGTCACGCTGACCGAACCCGATTCGCTTACCATCAACCTAAATGCTTCCTCGTCCATACTCCCTTGTGGGGATTCCGTACTCTTGACAGTGGATGTGACCGGCGGGACGCCGCCCTATACTTTTGTGCTCAATACCGGGGATACCACCAGTATAGACTCCATGTACGTCTATCAGCCGGGATATTACTGCGTGGCGGTGTACGATGCCAACCAGTGCGTAGCCAACGACTGCGTTGGTATCAACAACGACCCGAATGGTATATATTGCAACGGCATCACTTATGACACCATCGGTTGTAATACGTCTGGCCCGGTGCATCTACATGCCGGCGCTTTCTCACAGAATGATAGCATCACCTACCAATGGTCCGGCCCAAATGGATTTTCATCCACCGATGAAAATCCGGTTTATACCGAGCCGGGCACTTATTCGTTGGTGGCTACCTTGTCCAACGGCTGCTCGTGTGCGTCCACTGTGGACGTGGAAGTATTTGACACCTTGATCATTCAGCTGACGGAAGTCTATCCCGCCACTTGTATTTATACCGCGGACGGCTCTATTGACGGCGAAGTGATAAAAGGCGAAATAGGGCCTTTTACAGTTGTTCCCCCGATAGACGGTGACAATCTGCCGCCGGGTGACTATTCCGTGACGGTGACCAACGGTGTCGGGTGTAGTACCGTCGTGGACTTTACCATTGGCAGCCCGGATTCGGTACAGGTGACCGTGGACACCATTCTGCCCGAAGTTGATTCGATGGCCAACGGTGCAATCGAAATCACGACAAGCGGAGGCACACCGCCGTATAATTGGATATGGTTATCACCTGGCGGTGATACGGTAGCGACAGAGGATATTTCAGGGCTGAGTGCCGGAGACTACCAATTGATCGTGGTGGATAGTGCCGGATGTGAATTTGCTTTCGGCCCATTTACCGTGTCCAATATTGTGGCGACGGGTGAAGTCCGGGATGCCGCCGCCATTAGTTTGCGACCCAATCCGGCCGGGGATAAGGTGATGCTCCGGCAGGACGCGCCGATGCACTGGGATGTAGCGGTGTATGATATGTACAATCGCCTGATTTACAGCTTCCGCCTGACGGACAAGCAATACCGCTTGGATGTACGCACCTGGCCGGTGGGCATATATCGCCTGGTATTCCGGCAAGGTGACCGGTGGGTGGTTCGCACCCTGTTGGTGCAGCATTGACTGGGTGAAAAGATGACCGGGTTTTCTTCCGCCCGGCCTTCTCGTTAGATGGAGGAATCGAGAAATTGAAGAACCGGAAAAGCCGGAATTTTTGGAGTGAGCTCTTCAATCCAAAAAGAGAAAGATGGCCGGGTTGCGGCCATCTTTCTCTTTTGAAAAGCTTTTATCCCCGGTCACCCCAGCGTGTAGATAGTAGATGTTTGCATGATGCGCCCAAATTGGAAGATCAGGCCGGTGCGGAAGTGCAAGCTTGTCGCCGACCGGGGCAGCAGGAAGCCCAACACATTGTCAGATACCATGAAAAATCGCACCGGGCCTGCCTTGACGGTGGCGTTGAGGCCGAGGTGATTGATCTGTTTGTTTTGGAAGGATAGCATTCCGCCCACAGAGGCCCAGTCGGCCATCTGATAGTTGGCACCCAGTGCCAATGCCGGCATCCACATACCGGCTACGGGCGTGACATCTACCAGGCCGGAGAAGGTGGTGCGCTCGTTAGATCTCCAAGTGCCGCCAACATAGATGCGGGGCGAGAGGTGAGAAGTAAAAGCCCCGAATGATTTTTCCAGCCCGACAAATTTCTGGATGGAGTCCAGCATGCCGGCGAGCGAAGCGGTGTCCAAAGTGGCCAGGCTTTCGATACGGACACCGTCATAGCGTCTGGTGCCGTGACTTTCAAAGCTCTGTCCTTCTTTCCATTTGATCCGGCCAATATCGCTGACGGCACCAAACAGTGTGACCTCGTCATTCATCCGGTACACGGCGCCAAGATCCACACCGAGGCCAAAACCGGCGTTGCCGAAGCCGGGCTTGTAGGACATATCCGCAAAGCTTACATTATTGGTAGTGGTATCCACATCGGCGAAGCGACTGGCATGCACTACATAATCGGTGGTCAGATTCAAGGCATAGTAATCGCCTTCGGTCATTAGTCCTACGTAGTCAGACTCCGTGACGAGCGCTCTTTCCCCAAAAAGGAGATTGACCCGCCCGCCAATAGTCCATTGCTCCATGTTGTAGGCGTATCCCAAGCCCAGTTTGTCATATTCCTGGATATCAATAGCAGGGCCTATGGACAATTGTTGGCCGACATAAGGGCCATTGCCGTGGAGCAGCAGCTTGATGCCGTCGCGGGTATAGTTGAGGCCGGCGCGGGCGTTCATGCTGTACTGCAACGAGACGTAGTGGTTGTTCCAACGAAATCCGGCAGACAACAGGTCAAGCGTAAATTCGGCGGCAAATACATTGCGGGTATCGAATTGGTTCATCTCCATACCACCGAGTATTTTGTATTTGCCTGATGCCTGCTTTTCGAAAAGCTTGTCAAAGCTGGGGCCAGAGTGCATCATGCCGAATTCGGGTGACGGAGCAGATACCGACCACTCGGTCTCGGGCAGGAAGGCAGGATTGGCATTGGACAGGCCCGGGAGCATCAGCAGCTGGGTGCTCAGGCTTTGCTGGGCACTTGCCGGGACACTCAGCAATCCCGCACAGCAAATCGTGTACAATATCTTCTTCATTGGTATTGCATTATGGTTTTCGAATGGGTTACGGCAGGGCCACCAGTTTGAGGCCGGCATTCAAGATGACGCCCTGGCCCTTTTTGATGATGACAGGCACCTGTCCTTCTGATGTGCTGGCGAAAGTAGTGGTCAGGATGACTTCGGTCGCGGGTTTGATGCGCTCCCATCGCTCGGCACTGATCGGGATTTCTTCTTGCCAGTCCGAGGCCTGAATGACCTGTCCGTCGGGATCTACTTTGGCGGCATCAATGACCATCACGCCGTTGGAAGCAACCAGAGAGTCCAGGATGATGCCGGCTTCGTCCTTGAAATAGAGCTGGATGCGGGCGTTCAAGGGTATTTGGTTGTGGGCTTGAAATTTGATGGCCGCCGATTTTATTCTATCATCAGTGGAGAAGTGAACGCCAAATTTTTTGGTTACACGGAAGTCCGTCACTTTGCCTTCGAAGGGCAGCTTGGCCTGAATGTGCAGTTTCATACCGGCATCTTTGGTCATAAAGCCTTCAGACTGGCCTTGTGGGCATAGCTCAACGGAAGTCTGAGAGAGGGAAAGGTGTGTCGGCAGGGCCTCGGTGACGGCGACGATATTAGAATTGGACTTGTCCATGGTAGCCTGGCTGACGACCCAATCGCCGATATGATTTATATCGGGGTGGCCGATGCCGAAACCATTTTCGGTGAGATGACCGGTAAAGTTGATAAGGTCTCCGTGAATGGTAGTGGCGACGATGTGGTCCAGGTTCATTTTGGCCGGCAATCCCACAGAGTTGTTGATGGTAAAGTCAATGGTGGGATCGGTGAAGGTGACCGTGCCGTTGTCCGGATAGTGGTCAAAAAAGCCGATATTAAGATTCGGGATGTCCAACGCGATGACCTGATTGTCCCAAATTCCGTCAATGAAGTTCATCTTGACATCTCGCGGGCTGAATAGGGCCAAATTTAATGGTACGGTTTGTCCGTTTTGATTGGTGGCCGCATAGGTGATAGTGAGCGGACCGTGTTTCATGTCCAGCGTATAGCCGTCCAGATCAAAATAGGCCTCGACGCGCGCGGGGAAGGTCCCTGAGTATGTAATCAACAGATCTTGCTGAAACGGTACGCCGTTTTTGGTCAGTTTGTCCGCGGTAATGGATACGGCCACGTTTTCCGGAGTGTCGTTGTTTTCGAAGAACAGGCGCAGCTGTCCGCTTTCGATATGTGCTTCTTTGATGAGCACGCCCGGAGCAGTCACTTCGGAAATGACAGTCTCAGGATAAACCAAGGAAATGTCCGCATCGGGCAAATCAGGAATTTGAATGGGAATGTCCATTCCGGTTTCATAAAGCAGTCCCATGCGGTCATCATCAAAGATGACCAGGGCGTTGCTATCCTGGCCTTTTGAAATGAGGTCAGACAGTGTGGTTTCTGATGTGAAAATTGGGAAGGCCAGATCTACTGTCTCGCGCTCCACTTCGATGTCTTGTGGAGGCTTGCATCCTACCAATGCTATCAGGCCGGTCAATATGCCTGCCAGCACTATCCTCTTAATTGTCTCCATGTAATTAGAATTTGGGTTATAGGGATTGATGCCACTTGTAGGCCAGGACAGGCAACTACGAGGGCACAGGTGTGCAGGGCTCCGGTAAAAAATTCTGTAAAATCATTGCTATAACATCAAATATTCGGCCAAAATGGCAGATTATTGTAAATTGTAATGCGTAAGTGGGTGGCTGTTAATTGATAATTGGTTGAATTGTCCCGCACTTACGGATTGATG
>Ga0256832_1001926_pt1 | contig 14118 bp, 13 predicted proteins | sample 134614metaG_FD_190534 | JGI IMG/M metagenome (GOLD analysis project Ga0256832, IMG submission 190534) | Hydrothermal vent microbial communities from Lau Basin, Pacific Ocean - 134-614 | ecosystem: Environmental > Aquatic > Marine > Hydrothermal vents | place: Pacific Ocean: Lau Basin | collected...
CGCGTGGCCGCCGAGGGGCAGGTGGTCATCGCCCTGTCCGACGACCACAAGAAGGCGGCCATCGTGGAGGTCAACTGCGAAACCGACTTCGTGGCCAAGGACGAGAACTTCGACCGCTTCGCCAGGGCCGTGGCGCAGAAGGTGCTGGAGACCGGCGTCACCGACGTGGCCCAGCTGGCCGAGCAGCCCCTGGAGGACGACAAGAGCATCGAGGACGTGCGCAAGGAGCTGGTGGCCAAGATCGGCGAGAACATCCAGGTGCGCCGCGCCGAGCTGCTGGAGGCCAGCGAGGGCGAGCTGGGCACCTACCGCCACGGCATGCGCATCGGCGTGGTGGTCGAGGTGGTCGGCGGCGACGAGGAGCTGCGCAAGGACATCGCCATGCACATCGCCGCCAGCCGGCCCGTGTGCGTGGACGAGAGCGAGGTGCCGGCCGAGATGCTGGAGAAGGAGAAGGAGATCTTCACCGCCCAGGCCAGGGAGAGCGGCAAGCCGGACAACATCGTGGAGAAGATGGTCACCGGCCGCCTGCGCAAGTGGCTGGGCGAGATCACCCTGCTGGGCCAGCCCTTCGTCAAGGACCCGGACACCACCGTGGGCAAGCTGCTCGAGAGCAAGGGCGCCCGCGTGGTGCGCTTCGCGCGCATGGAGGTGGGCGAGGGCATCGAGAAGAAGAAGGAGGACTTCGCCGCCGAGGTCATGGCCCAGGTCAAGGCCAGCTGAGGCCGGCGCCGCACCGAACCGGGGGCATCCTTGGATGTCCCCTTTTTTTGACCTGAAGCATCGTTTTCAGCCAGGAGTCACCGCCCCGCCATGACAGCCACCACCGATCTGCCCTACCGACGTGTCCTGCTCAAGCTGAGCGGCGAGGCCCTCATGGGTGACATGGACTACGGCATCGACCCGGCCATGATCGGCCGCCTGGCGCGCGAGATCGCCGCCGTGCGCGAGCGGGGCGTGGAGATCGCCCTGGTGGTGGGCGGCGGCAACATCTTCCGCGGCGCCGGCCTGGCCGCGGCCGGCATGGACCGCGTCACCGGTGACCAGATGGGCATGCTGGCCACGGTCATCAACGCCCTGGCCATGCAGGACGCCCTGGAGCGGCTGGACGTGTTCTGCCGCGTCATGTCGGCCATCCCCATCCACCAGGTGTGCGAGGAGTACATCCGCCGCCGCGCGGTGCGTCACCTGGAGAAGGGGCGCGTGGTGGTGTTCGCCGCCGGCACCGGCAACCCGTATTTCACCACCGACTCGGCGGCCGCCCTGCGCGCCAGCGAGATCAACGCCGACATCATGCTCAAGGCGACCAAGGTGGACGGGGTGTATGATGCCGACCCGGTGACCCATCCCGAGGCGCGCCGCTTCGACCGCGTCACCTACGACGAGGCCCTGGAGCGGAAGCTGGGTGTGATGGACGCCACGGCAATCGTCATGTGCCGGGACAACAATATCCCGCTGCGCATCTTCAACATCTACGAACCCGGCAACCTGGGCCGGGTCGTCTCCGGTGAAGACATAGGCACCCTGGTGGTGAGGAGTTGACAGCCCATGATCGATGACATCCTGCAGGACGCCAAGGCGCGCATGCACAAGAGCGTCGAGGCCTTCAAGGCGGAACTGGCCAAGATCCGCACCGGCCGGGCCCATCCCAGTCTGCTCGACCACATCACCGTGGAGTACTACGGCAGCGAGGTGCCCATCGGCCAGGTGGCCAACGTCAACGTGGAGGATGCGCGCACCCTGACCGTCGTCCCCTGGGAGAAGGACATGGTCAAGAAGGTGGAGAAGGCCATCATGAACTCCGATCTGGGGCTCAACCCGGCCACCGCCGGCAACGTCATCCGCGTGCCCATGCCGCCGCTCACCGAGGAGCGCCGCCGCGACCTGGTGCGCGTGGTGAAGCAGGAGGCCGAGCACGCGCGGGTGGCCATCCGCAACATCCGCCGCGACGCCAACAGCGACCTCAAGGAGCTGCTCAAGGAGAAGGAGATCTCCGAGGACGAGGAGCGCCGCGCCCAGGAGCGGGTGCAGAAGCTCACCGACCAGGCCATCAAGGAGATCGACGCCCTGCTGGCCGAGAAGGAAAACGAGCTGATGGAGATCTGAGCGGGCCGCTCGATACACCCGACGTGAGCGAGGAACGCAGCAAGATCCCGCGCCATGTGGCGATCATCATGGACGGCAACGGCCGTTGGGCCAAGGCGCGTCGCCGGCCCCGCACCGAGGGCCATCGCGCCGGCGTGAACGCCACCCGCCGCGTGGTGCAGGCCTGCGCCGACCGCGGCGTGTCCGTGCTCACCGTGTTCGCCTTCAGCAGCGAGAACTGGCAGCGCCCGCGCGAGGAGGTCTCCGCCCTCATGGAGCTGTTCTTCTTCGCCCTGCGCCGCGAAGCGCGCCAGCTGGCCAGGAACGGCATCCGCCTGCGCATCATCGGCGACCGCGCCGGCTTTCCCGAACGCCTGCAGCGGGAGATCGCCGCCGCCGAGGAGACCACCGCCGGCGGGGAGCGCATGCTGTTCCAGGTGGCCGCCAACTACGGCGGCCGGCTGGACATCGTGCACGCCGCGCGCGCCGTGGCGCGCCGCGTGGCGGCCGGCGAGCTGGCCCCGGAGGACATCGACGCCGACACCCTGGCCGCCCACCTGTCCACCGCCGGCCAGCCCGACCCCGACCTGTTCATCCGCACCGGCGGCGAAAAGCGCATCAGCAACTTCCTGCTCTGGCAGCTGGCCTACACCGAGCTGTACTTCTCCGACGTCCTGTGGCCCGACTTCGACAGCGACGAGCTGGACCGGGCCTTTGCCTTCTACGCCCGCCGCGAACGCCGCTTCGGCAAGATCAGCGAGCAGCTGCTCGATCATGCTTAGGCAGCGCCTCATCTCCGGGGGGCTGCTGGCGCTCTTCCTGCTGGCGGTCATCCTGGGCACCGGCACCCCCACCGTGGCCGCCGTGTTCGCCGTGCTGTTCCTCATCGGCGGCTGGGAGTGGGCGCGCCTCACCGGCCTGGCCACGCCGGCCACCCAGGCCGCCTACCTGGTGGCGCTGGCGGCGCTCGGCGCGCTGCTCTGGCAGGGGCGGGCGGCCCCCCTCGGGCAGGGGTGGCTGATGGCGGCGGTGGTCCTGTGGCTGGCCCTGCTGGTGCCCCTGGCGGGCTACCGCCAGCACGCCCCGGGCGGGGCGCCGCGCTGGCAGTGGCCGCTGCGCGCCCTGGGCCTGCTGCTGCTGCCGGCCGCCTGGCTGGCCTTCGTCGGGCTGCACGCGCGCGCCCCGGGCTGGCTGCTCTACCTGCTGGCGCTGTGCGCCACCGCCGACTCCATGGCCTATGTGGCCGGGCGCCGCTTCGGACGCCACAAGCTGGCCCCCGAACTCAGCCCGGGCAAGACCCGCGAGGGCCTGCTGGGCGGCCTGCTGGGCGTGGGCCTGCTGGCCGTGGCGGTGGCCCTGGCCCTGCCGTGGCCGCCGGCGCAGCGCGTGTCGCTGGTGCTGCTCAGCCTGCTCGCCGGGCTGGTGTCCGTGGAGGGCGACCTGTTCGAGAGCCTGCTCAAGCGCGAGGCGGGGCAGAAGGACAGCGGTCGTCTCCTGCCGGGCCACGGCGGTATACTCGACCGCTTCGACAGCCACATCGCGGCTGCGCCGTTCTTCGTCCTCGGTCTGAACTGGATCGCCGGTTAACACCATGCCCATCCCCCGACCCGCCCCCCGACCCGCCGATGCCCCCGTCGGGGTCACCATCCTTGGCGCCACCGGCACCATCGGCGTCAACACGCTGGATGTCATCGCCCGCCACCCGCAGCGCTACCGCGTGGTGGCCCTCACCGCGCACCGCAACGTGGCGCGCCTGGCCGAGCAGTGCGCCCGCTTCCGCCCGGCCTATGCCGTGGTGGCCGACCCCGCGCGCGCCGGCGAGCTGCGCGAGCGGCTGCGTCGGGTGTCGCCGGAGACCGAGGTGCTGGCCGGCAGCGAGGGGCTGGTGCAGGTGTGCGAGCTGCCGGAGACGGACCAGGTGATGGCCGGCATCGTGGGCGCCGCCGGGCTGCTGCCCAACCTGGCCGCGGCGCGCGCCGGCAAGCGGGTGCTGCTGGCCAACAAGGAGGCGCTGGTCATGTCCGGGCGGCTGTTCATGGACGCGGTGCGCCACAGCGGCGCGGAGCTGCTGCCCATCGACAGCGAGCACAACGCCGTCTTCCAGTGCCTGCCGCCGGGCGGCGGGCCGCTGGCCGAGCGCGGCGTCACGCGCATCCTGCTCACCGCCTCCGGCGGGCCGTTCCGCACCTTCGATGCCGCGCGGCTGGCGGAGGTGACGCCCGAGCAGGCCTGCGCCCACCCCAACTGGGTGATGGGCCGCAAGATCTCGGTGGACTCGGCCACCATGATGAACAAGGGACTGGAGGTGATCGAGGCCTGCTGGCTGTTCGACACCACGCCCGAGCACATCGAGGTGGTGATCCACCCGCAGAGCGTGATCCACTCCCTGGTCAGCTATGCCGACGGCTCCATGCTGGCCCAGCTGGGCAACCCGGACATGCGCACGCCCATCGCCCACGCCATGGCCTGGCCGGAGCGCATCGACTCCGGGGTCGAGCCGCTGGACCTGTTCGCCGTGGGCCGGCTGGACTTCGAGCGGCCGGACGAGACGCGCTTCCCCTGCCTGCGCCTGGCGCGCGAGGCGGGCGCCGCCGGCGGCACCATGCCGGCCGTGCTCAACGCCGCCAACGAGGTGGCGGTGGCCGCCTTCCTCGAGCGCGCCATCCCCTTTACGGCCATCCCGGCGGTCATCGAGGACGCCCTGGCGGCCATCGCGCCGCGGCCCGGCGACGACCTGGACGAGATCCTGGCCGTGGACGCCGAGGCGCGCGCGCGCGCCGCCGCCTGCATCCGACAACACCACGCACGGGGTGCCCGCGCATCATGAGCTTTCTCACCAGTGTCCTGGCCTTCGTGGTCGCCATCGCCGTGCTGGTCACCATTCACGAGTTCGGCCACTTCTGGGTGGCGCGCCGGCTGGGCGTGAAGGTGCTGCGCTTCTCGGTGGGCTTCGGCAACCCCATCTGGCGCCGCCAGGGGCGTGACGGCACCGAGTACGTGGTGGCGGCCATCCCCCTGGGCGGCTACGTCAAGATGCTGGACGAGCGCGAGGGGCCGGTGCCGCCCGAACAGGCCGACCGCGCCTTCAACCGCCAGCCGGTGTGGAAGCGCATCGCCATCGTCGCGGCCGGGCCGTTGTTCAATTTCCTGTTCGCCATCGTCGCCTACGCGGCCATGTACTTGATCGGCGTGGCCGGCATCAAGCCGGTCATCGGCGGCGTGGCGCCCGGCTCGCTGGCCGAGCAGGCCGGCCTGCAGCCGGGCATGACCATCGAGGCCGTGGACGGGCGCCCGGTGCGCAGCTGGGAGGAGGCCACCCTCACCCTGGTCAGCGAGGCCCTCAGCCACGGCCGGGTGGAACTGGCCGTGCGCCGGCCCGATGGCGGCAGCGAGCTGCGCACCATCGACCTGTCCGACAGCCGCGAGCTGCTGGGCGACCAGGACCTGCTGGAGGGCATGGGCATCCAGCCGTGGCGGCCGCGCATCGAGCCGGTGCTGGGCGAGCTGGTGGCGGACGGGCCGGCGGCCCGTGCCGGGCTGCAGCCGGGTGACCGCGTGGTGGCCGTCAACGGCCGGCCGGTGGACACCTGGGCGGAGCTGGTGGAGGTCGTGCGCAGCCACCCGGGCGAGACGCTCAGCTTCCGCATCCGGCGCGGCGGGGCGGAACGCACCGTGGCCGTGCAGACCGAGGTGGCCCACGAGGACGGGCGCGACATCGGCCGCATCGGCGCCCTGCCGCAGGTGGACCGCGCGCAGCTCGAGTCCATGCGCGTGGTGGTGTCCTACGGGCCGTTCACCGCCCTGCTGCGCGGCGTGCAGAAGACCTGGGACATGTCGCTGCTCACCCTGCGCGTGCTGGGCAAGATGGTGGTGGGGCAGGCCTCGCTGAAGAACATCTCCGGGCCCCTCACCATCGCCGAGTACGCCGGCATCTCGGCCCTCATCGGCGTGTCCGCCTTCCTCGGCTTCCTGGGCATCCTGAGCGTCAGCCTGGGCGTGCTCAACCTGCTGCCGGTGCCGGTGCTGGACGGTGGCCACCTGCTGTTCTACGCCATCGAGGTGGTGCGCGGCCGGCCCCTGTCGGAGGAGGCGGAAGCCTTGGGGCAGCGCATCGGCCTTGCTATATTGGGTGCCCTCATGTTCCTCGCCTTCTACAACGACATAACAAGGTTGCTCGACTGATGCCCCTTCCCCTGCGCGTTCTCGTGCCGACCGCGGCGGTCGCCCTGTACGCGGGGGCGGCGGTGGCCCAGCCGTCGGGCTTCATCGTGCGCGACATCCGCGTGGAGGGCCTGGAACGCGTCTCCAAGGGGGCGCTGTTCGCCCACCTGCCCATCGACGTGGGTGAGCGCTTCACGCCCGATCTGACCCCGCGCCTCATCCAGTCCCTCTACGCCAGCGGCTTCTTCGACGACATCCGCATCGGCCACGACGGCGACGTGCTGGTGATCCGGGTCAAGGAGCGGCCGGCCATCGCCGACATCACCATCGAGGGCAACAAGGACATCGAGACCGAGCAGCTGCAGGAGGCGCTCAAGCAGGCCGGCATCGCCAAGGGGCGCGTCTTCAACCGCTCGGTGCTGGCGGAGCTGAAGCGCGAGCTGCGCCAGCAATACTTCGCGCGCGGCAAGTACAACGTGCGCATCGAGACCAGGGTCACCGAGCTGGAGGGCAACCGGGTGGCCATCGGCATCGACATCTCGGAGGGCGTGGTAACGCGCATCCGGCGCGTCAACATCATCGGCAACAAGGCCTTCAGCGACGAGGAGCTGATGAAGGACTTCGCCTCCGGGCGCCCCGCCTGGTGGGCCTTCCTCAGCCGCCGCGACGAGTACGCCAAGGCCAAGCTGGCCGGCGACCTGGAGAAGCTGCGCGCCTTCTACCTGGATCGCGGCTACCTCAACTTCGACATCGTCTCCACCCAGGTCACCATCACCCCCGACAAGAAGGACATCTACATCACCATCAACGTGCACGAGGGCGAGCCCTACACGGTGAGCGAGGTGGCCCTGCGCGGGGACATGGTGGTGCCGCGCGAGGAGCTGGAGAAGCTGCTCGAGTTCAAGGCCGGCGAGACCTTCTCGCGCGCCCGGGTCATCGCCTCCACGCAGGCCATCAAGGACCGCCTGGGCGAGGACGGCTACGCCTTCGCGCGGGTGGATATCGTGCCGCAGCTGGACGAGGCGGGGCACCGCGTCAAGGTGGCCCTGGTGGTGCGGCCGGGGCAGCGCGTGTACGTGCGCCGCATCACCTTCCACGGCAACACCAAGACCCGCGACGAGGTGCTGCGGCGCGAGATGCGCCAGCTGGAGGGGGCCTGGTTCTCCACCCCGGCGGTCAAGCGCTCGCGCGAGCGCATCCAGCGCCTGCCGTTCATCGAGACGGTCAACGTGGAGCGGCGCCGCGTGCCCGGCTCGCCAGACCTGGTGGACCTGGACATCACCGTCACCGAGCGCCTGGCGGGCAGCTTCACCATCGGCGCCGGCTACTCCCAGGCGCAGGGCTTCCTGTTCAACTTCAGCCTGCAGCAGGACAACGCCTTCGGTGCCGGCAAGCGCCTGGCGGTGGACTTCAACAACAGCCGCGTCAACACCGTCTACAGCCTGTCCTACACCAACCCCTACTACACCATCGACGGCGTCAGCCGCGGCTTTTCCGCCTTCTATCGCGAGACCAACGCCGGCAACTTCTCGGTGGCCGACTACCTGGCCGACCGCTGGGGACTGGGCGTCAACTACGGCATCCCGCTCACCGAGTACGACCGCTTCGGCTTCAACGTCGGCTACGAGCACACGCGCATCCGCACCACCGACAACACGCCGCAGGAGATCCACGACTACCTGGGTGCCAACGGCGACGAGTACGGCCTGTTCCTGCTGCGCACCGGCTTCACCCACGACACGCGCGACCGCACCGTGTTCGCCACGCGCGGCAACCTGCAGCGCTTCAACCTGGAGGCCAGCGTGCCCGGCAGCGAGCTGGAGTACTACAAGGCCAGCTACCGCAACGTGCTGCTCGTGCCCCTGGCCGAGTGGCTCACCCTGTCGCTGCGCGGCGACGTGGCCTATGGCGATGCCTACGGCGAGACCTCCGACCTGCCCTTCTTCGAGAAGTACTACGCCGGCGGCATCCGCTCCGTGCGCGGCTACCGCGCCAACAGCCTCGGCCCGCGTTCCTCTACCGGCGACCCCTTCGGCGGCAACTTCCGCGTGCTGGGCAGCGCCGAGCTGTTCTTCCCGGCGCCCTTCGCGCGCGACAACCGCTCCGTGCGCATGGGCGCCTTCGTGGACGCCGGCAACGTGTTCGCCCAGCCGGACGACTTCGACAGCGGCGAACTGCGCCTGGGCGCGGGCATCTCCTTCGAATGGCTGTCCCCGGTGGGGCCATTGACTTTCAGTTTGGCGCAAGCGTTAAATGACGAAGACGGGGACGAGCCGCAGATCTTCCAGTTCAGCATCGGCGGTTCGTTCTGATTCCCGCAGGAGGATTCCATTGATCAATCCATTGTCCCGCCTCTTCCTGGCGCTGCTGCTGTGCATCGCCCTGCCCGCCGCGGCGCTGGCCGACACCAAGGTCGCCGCCGTCAACATCAACAAGCTCATGGAAGGCGCCCCGCAGGCGCAGGCCGCCAGTGAGGACCTCAAGCAGCGCTTCGCTGCCCGCGAGCAGGCCCTGCTGGAGGAGCGCGACCAGATCAAGAAGCTGGAGGAACGCTACAAGCGCGACAAGGACATCCTGTCCAAGTCCGAGCGCGAGAAGCTGGAGCAGGAGATCCGCGACCGGCGGCGCGAGTTCAAGCGCAAGTCGGACGAGTTCACCGAGGACTTCAGCCTGGCGCGCAACGAGGCCCTCAACAAGCTGCAGGCCGACGTGTACAAGGCCATCGTCGATGTGGCCAAGCGCGAGAACTACGACCTGGTGGTGAGCGAGAGCGTGCTGTACGCCAGCAAGCGCGTGGACATCACCGACAAGGTGCTGGCGCGCCTGAAGGAGCTCTACCAACAGTCCCACTGATCTGCCGAGCCGGTTTCGCGCCCCGTGTCCGTCACCGTTGGGGAACTCGCCGCCCGCCTGGGCGTGCCGCTGGAGGGGGACGCCACCGTGGCCATCCACGGCGTGGCGCCGCTCGACCGGGCCGGTCCCGGCGAGCTGGGCTTTCTGGCCGATCCCAAGTACCTGCCGGCCCTGCGCGACACCGGCGCCAGCGCGGTCATCCTGCGCGCCGAGCACGCCGCCGAGTGCCCCGCGCCGGCGCGCCTGATCGCCGACGACCCCTACCTGTGCTACGCCCGTGCCGTGCGCGCCCTGTTCCCGGAGCCGCCGGCGCCGCCCGGCGTCCACCCCAGCGCCGTGGTGGGGCAGGGCTGCAGCGTGCCGGACTCGGTGCGCCTGGGCCCCGGCGTGGTGCTGGGCGACGGCGTGGTGCTGGGCGAGCGGGTGCGCATCGACGCCGGCTGCTACGTGGGCGACGGCGTGCGCATCGGCGCGGACAGCTGGCTCAAGCCGCGCGTGGTGGTGCAGCACGACGTGATCATCGGGCAGCGCTGCGTGATCGACTCGGGCACGGTCATCGGCAGCGACGGCTTCGGCTACGCCAACGACCACGGCACCTGGCTCAAGATCCCCCAGCTGGGCACGGTGCGCATCGGTGACGACGTGGAGATCGGCGCCAACACCACGGTGGACCGCGGCGCCCTGGAGGACACGGTCATCGGCGACGGGGTCAAGCTGGACAACCAGATCCAGGTGGCCCATAACGTACAGATCGGCGAGCACACGGCCATCGCCGGCTGCACCGGCATCGCCGGCAGCGCCAAGATCGGCCGCCACTGTGCCATCGGCGGTGGCGTGGGGGTGGTGGGCCACCTGGAGATCACCGACAACGTGGTCATCACCGGCATGACCTTCGTGGCCCACCCCATCGACCGCCCCGGCAGCTACTCGTCCGGGGTGCCCATGCAGGAGACCGCCCGCTGGCGCCGCAACTACGCCCGCTTCCGCCAGCTGGACGACATCGCCCGGCGGCTGGCGCGGCTGGAGAAGCGCCTGCCGGCGGACGACGAAGAGGCGTAGGGACACACCCACTGACAACCGGCAGGACGGCCGCCGGCAGGTCCGGCCCGTCGCCCAGCCACCAGGAGCAAGGCCTTGAAAGAACTGCACATCGAAGACATCCTGCGGCACCTGCCGCATCGCTATCCCTTCCTGCTCATCGACCGCGTGGTGGAGTTCGAGCCGGGCAAGGGCCTCACCGCGCTCAAGAACGTCACGTTCAACGAGCCCCAGTTCCAGGGCCACTTCCCCGGCCACCCCATCTTTCCCGGCGTGCTCATCCTGGAGGCGCTGGCCCAGGCCTCCGGGGTGTACGAGTTCGCCAGCCGCGAGGAGGCGGGGCTGGAGTCGCGCTTCATCTACCTGTTCGTGTCCATCGACAAGGCGCGCTTCCGCCGCCCGGTGGTGCCGGGCGACCAGCTCATGCTGCGCATCGAGCCCATCTCCAAGAAGCGCAACATGCTCAAGGTGGCCGGCACGGCCACGGTGGACGGTCAGGTGGTGGCCACGGCGGAGCTGATGTGCGCCGAACAGGAGGTCGAGGATTGATCCACCCCCAGGCCCTGGTGGACCCGAAGGCCGACCTGGCCGACGATGTCGAGGTCGGTGCCTTCACCATCATCGAGGCCGGCGTGCGCATCGACGCCGGCACCTGGATCGGTCCCCACGTGGTGCTCAAGGGCCCCATGCACATCGGGCGCCACAACCGCATCTACCAGTTCTGCTCGCTGGGCGAGGCGCCGCAGGACCTCAAGTACCAGGGCGAGCCGACGCGGCTGGTGATCGGCGACCACAACACCTTCCGCGAGTACGTCACGGTCAACCGCGGCACGGTGGGCGGCCACGGCGAGACGATCATCGGCAGCCACAACCTGGTGATGGCCTACGTGCACATCGCCCACGACTGCATCATCGGCAACCACGTCATCTTCTCCAACGCCGCCTCCCTGGCCGGCCACGTCACCATCGACGACCACGCCATCCTGGGCGGCTTCACCCTGGTGCACCAGTTCAGCCACATCGGCGCCCACGCCTTCACCGGCATGGGCACGGCCCTCAACCGCGACCTGCCGCCCTACACCCTGGCCTCCGGCAACTACGCGCGGGCGGTGGGCATCAACAAGGAGGGGCTGCGCCGGCGCGGCTTCCCGCCGGAGGTGATCCGCGCCCTGTCCACCGCCTTCCGCCTGCTCATCAAGGGGCACGACCGCGAGCGCGCCCTGCGCGAGCTGCGGCCGCTGGAGGAACGCTACGAGGAAGTGCGCCACTTCGTGGACTTCGTGCGCAACAGCCGGCGCGGCGTGGTCCGTTAGCAGACGCCTAGGCGGGATCCGGCGACCGCCCCAGCATCTCCAGCACCAGCCCGTCCAGGGCCACGGCCTCGCGCCGGTCGGTCAGCCGCCGGCGCACCTCGGCCAGCCGGGCCACCATGGCGCGCCGCTCGGGGGTGTCGTCCAGCAGGGGGGCGAGGGCCGCCGCCAGCCGCTCCGGGGTGGCGGCGTGCTGCACGAACTCCGGCACGATGCCCGCCTGGGCGACGATGTTCACCAGCCCGATGTGCGGCACGCGGATCAGCCGTCGCAGGATGGCGTAGCTGAGCGGCGCCACCCGGTAGGCGATGACCATGGGCACCTGCATGAGGGCCGTCTCCAGGGTGGCCGTGCCGGAGGCGGTGAGGATGGCCGTGCACACCTGCATCACGTCGTAGGGGGAGGCGTCCGTCACCAGCTGCACCGGCAGGTCGGCCGGCAGGTGGCGGCGCACGAAGTCCGGCTCGATGCCCGCGGCCACCGGCAGCACCAGCTGCAGCTCGGGGCGGGCGGCGCGCAGGCGGGCGGCGGTGGCGGCGAAGGTGGGCAACAGGCGCTCGATCTCGCCGCGCCGGCTGCCCGGCTGCAGGCCCAGCACCGGCGCGTCGGCGCGCAGCCCGAAGCGGGCCAGGGCGACGTCGCGGGGCAGGGTGGGGCGCACCCGGGCCGGCAGCGGGTTGCCCACGTAGCGCACCGGGATGCCGTGGCGGCGGTAGAAGTCCACCTCGAAGGGGAAGATGACGGCCATCATGTCGATGCGCCGGCCGATCTCGTGCACCCGCCCGGGCCGCCAGGCCCACACCTGCGGGCTCACGTAGAACAGCACCGGGATGCCCAGGGCCTTGGCCCGCCGCGCCAGGCGCAGGTTGAACTCCACGTAGTCCACCAGCACCAGCAGGTCCGGGCGGTGCGTGGTCAGGCGCCGCTCCAGGGTCTTGAGGGCGCGGCGGATGCGCGGGTAGTGGCGCAGCACCTCCACCAGCCCCACCACCGCCAGGCTGCGGTTGTCCACCACGATGTCCGCGCCCGCCTCGCGCAGGGCCGCGCCGCCCATGGCCTCCAGGCGCAGGTCCGGGGCGCGCGCGCGCAGGTCGCGCGCCAGGGCCGCCGCCAGCAGGTCGCCGGAGCGCTCGCCGGCCACCATCAGCACGCGCTCGCCCGCCACGGCCGCCCTCAGCCCAGCGCGGGCGACTGCGCCACCAGCTCGCCGATGCGCATGGCCGTAGCCAGGGCGCGCCGCCCGTCGGCGCCGCTCACCGTGGCCGGCCGGCCGCTGGCGATGGCGTCCAGAAAATCCTCGATCTCCGCCCGCAGGGCGTCGCTGTCGCCGCCCTCCACCACCTCGTGGCGGATGTCCGGCACGCCCGGGAACATCTCGCCGGCGCCCTTGCGGTACACGTCCAGCACGCGGGCCTGGAAGTCGATGGCCAGGTAGGCGTCGCGCTGGAACAGGCGCATTTTGCGCTCTGACTTCTGGCTCACGCGGCTGGAGGTGACGTTGGCCACGCAGCCGTTGGCGAACTCCAGCCGGGCGTTGGCGATGTCGATGTCCGGCGACAGCACCGCGGCGCCGCTGGCGCGGATGTCCGTCACCTCCGCGCCCACCAGGTTCAGGATCAGGTCGATGTCGTGGATCATCAGGTCCAGCACCACGCTCACGTCCGTGGCGCGCGGCTTGAAGGGCGCCAGGCGGTGCGACTCCACGAACAGCGGCGGCCCCGCCAGCCGCTCCCCCAGGGCGCGCACGGCCGCGTTGTAGCGCTCCAGATGCCCCACCTGCAGCACGCAGCCGTTGGCCTCGGCCAGGGCGATCAGCTCGTCCGCCTGTGCCAGCGTGGTGGTGATGGGCTTCTCCACCAGCACGTGGATGCCCCGCGCCAGGCAGTCCCGCGCGATGGCGTGGTGCAGGGTGGTGGGGGTGGCGATGCTCACCGCATCCACCCGGTCCAGCAGCGCCCGGTAATCGGTGAGCGCCTCGCAGCCGAGGGCCGCCGCCTGCCCGGCGGCCACCTGGGCATCGGCGTCCACCACCGCCACCAGCTCCGCGGCCGGCAGTGCGGCGTACTTCTGGGCATGGAACTTGCCGAGGTAACCCACCCCGATCACCGCGCAACGTAGGGTCATGGACAGGCGCTCCCGTCAGCCGGTGGAAGGACCGCGCAGTCTAGCACGGCGCCGGCCGGGACCGGGGTGGCAGCGGGGGCGCATGGCGAGGGCCGCGGCCAGGGCGTCCAGCAGGGCCGGCAGCCGGCGCCGCAGCGCGGCGGGCGGGCGCAGCACCAGCACGCCGCTGCCGCGCAGGCCGGGGCGGGGGGCGGGGAAATGCAACTCGCCGGCCAGCCACGGGACGGCGGGCGGGACCAGCCCGGCCAGCGTGTCGCCCCCGTCATGGAGCGGGTACCAGCACAGGGCCACGCCGTCGGGCTGCGCCGCCACGGCGCGCAGCAGGGCGGCGGCGCGCCGGCCGTCGGCGGCCGACAGCCAGGGGGGATCGATCAGCAGCAGGCTGCGCCGGGTGAGCAGGGTCGGGCCCAGGCGCCAGCCGTCGCCGTGGTGCGGGCGCGGGCGGGAATCGCCGGCCAGGGCGGCGCGCAGGCGGCGCAGGGTGGGGCCGTGGGCCTCGACGAGGTGCAGCCGGTCGCCGGGGGCCAGGGCGGCGCGCAGCAGCAGG
>Ga0256832_1001927_pt1 | contig 14099 bp, 10 predicted proteins | sample 134614metaG_FD_190534 | JGI IMG/M metagenome (GOLD analysis project Ga0256832, IMG submission 190534) | Hydrothermal vent microbial communities from Lau Basin, Pacific Ocean - 134-614 | ecosystem: Environmental > Aquatic > Marine > Hydrothermal vents | place: Pacific Ocean: Lau Basin | collected...
CTATCGTGCCCGAGCTGGCTATCGCATCGATGCTGTTACCGCTGAAGGTGTTTCCCTGGATCGTGGGGAAGGTGTTCTGGTAATCCACTCGGATGGGAGAGGAGGTACCACTGATCCGGCTGTTCTCTACTACCCCGTTGGCGCCACCCGCGAAATAGATGCCTTGCGCTTCGATATCCGATATCGTCGCGTTCCGTACACTGAGGTTGGCTCCACTCACCACATGGAAGCCTCGTGAGCTTGCATTCGAAGCCGGATTGCCCACATGGCGCAACTCGCTGTCCTCGAAAACAAGGGTCGCTCGATCCATGAAGATTCCGCTATTCCCATTGCCGCCACCGTATTCCACGATCGTATGACGCATCACGCCCGTGCTGCCCGAGCGAAAATACAGACGACCCCATTGGCCCGCGGCCTTGGTGCTTTCGTCCGACGTGAACAGGATCTTCTGGTCCGCTGTCCCTTCCGCCTTCAGATGGCCTTCAATGAGCAGATCATCGCCGCTGTCTTGGAAGATGACCTCGGTTCCCGGCTTCAACGTCAGGGTGACGTCCGCCTTCACTGTGATATCGGAGAACACATAGATCGGGTCGCTCCAGGTACCGGAAACCGCTATCGTGCCCGAGCTGGCTATCGCATCGATGCTGTTACCGCTGAAGGTGTTTCCCTGGATCGTGGGGAAGGTGTTCTGGTAATCCACTCGGATGGGAGCGGAGGCACCACTGATCCGGCTGCTCTCTACCACCCCGTTGGCGCCACCCGCGAAATAGATGCCTTGCGCTTCGATATCCGATATCGTCGCGTTCCGTACCCTGAGGTTGGCTCCACTCGCCACATGGAAGCCTCGTGAGCTTGTATTCGAAGCGGGATTGCCCACATGGCGCAACTCGCTGTCCTCGAAAACAAGGGTCGCTCGATCCATGAAGATTCCGCTATTCCCATTGCCGCCACCGTATTCCACGACTGTATGACGCATCACGCCCGTGCTGCCCGAGCGAAAATACAGACGACCCCATTGGCCCGCGGCCTTGGTGCTGTCGTCCGACGTGAATACCGCCGAATCCGCTTCCAACCGCCCACTGACAAGCAGGTCCGTGGATGATGACCGGAACCGCACCTCCGCTCCGGTCACGGTCAATGTCACCCCCGCCGGGACGACGAGGTCGGATTCCACAAGGTAAGGACTCCCTGCCGCATCGAGGGTTGTATCCGCGCTGAGTGTCCCGCTCAATCGGGTCAAGGCTACAACCTGGCCAGTAAAAACCAGACCCAGGAAGACGCAGAGGAGCCGTACGACAAAAAATCGCGGAAATGAGATACGGGCTTCAGGTTTCATGCTGTATATCCATTTGCGTTACACGTTAGGGTGCAACAAAGCAACATCCAAAAAAAACGACCATGAAGGGAGGACTAATCCTGTAAGGCTATCCGAGAAAAAAGCCTCTCTCGCGAGAAAACACCAGCAGCCAGACGCCGAGGGTTGATGTTATCTGGTGAAGGCGGCGGTTCCATAATGCTATAGAGAATGAGGCGATGCAGAGTGGCAGAATCGCCAAAAAACGCTGGAAAAGAAGCAAGATAGCGCATGAAAACCGTCCATCGTTCTAGAATTCATCCTTAACCAAAAATCGCACATGCAGGAGCAATATTCGGCGTACTTGATCTAAATACTATCAAATCGCCCGGGGTTTTCAAGCATTCTATTCGTTAAATATTGTGTCCAGCACACAAACCGGGCTTCGTGCCAATGGCTACCTGTTTGCAATCGATAGCTGTCAAGACCCGTGAGATTATCGAACCCACGCGCATCCGCCACGCCGCGCTCTCGGAGATCGGAGACCACGCACTCCACGATGCCACGCCCGTCCGCGCCAATGCACCCTCGACATGGCCTGCCGACAAACGCGGCGTCCTGCTTCAGGCGATTCGGGCGCTGTCGAAGCCGACTGACGAGGCGATCGTATTGCAAGGTCTTGCCCGTCAGGGCCTTGGCGACCTGGCGGCGAGAGAGGACCGCTGCACCCTGTGCGGCGCCTGCGCGCGGCTCTGTCCAGTCTCCGCGTTGCACATCCAGGCTACCCACCGCCTCTACTTCGGCGCGACGCGCTGCACCCAATGCGGGCTGTGCATCGATGCCTGCCCCGAGGATGCGCTAAGCACACACGACCGCTTTCCCCTCGACGACGCCTGTCGGCCGATCCACGAGCGTGACCAGCTCGCCCACTGCGCGCGCTGCGGCGAGGCCTTCTCGACCCAACGCCTGGTCGACAAGAGTATCGCGTTGCTGGAAACCCTTCCCTCCTTCGAAGCCGGCCGCGCCGACCTGCTACGCATGTGCCCCGCCTGCCGCCAATTGGAGTCCGTAGGATAAGGCTGAGCGACCGGCCCGGGATTTCCTTCTTCCAGTCTGCATCCTTTCCCGACCACGCGCGTCTTCCAGGTGAGCGAGGAAGAAACGGTGTCCAATGGCCCTGCTTGCTCGTGACGGGGGATCGGTATCGCCGTTTTGTCATCGCCCCTGCTTTCGATAATCAGACAGATCACAGGAGATCGACGATGGATGCAACGCTGCAAGAGTATTTCGACATTGGCTTGAAGTTTCATGGCCACAAATGCCCGGCGATGCCGATGGGGCTGCGCGCCGGTCTCGCGGCGATGAAAGCGCTGGGCGTCGAGCGGGCGAAGAACAAGGAGCTGATCGTGCGCTCCGAAACCGGCAAGGGGCACGCCGCCGGCTGTTTCCTCGATGGCGTGATGACCGCCACCGGCTGCACCTATGGCAAATCCAACATCCAGAAGCTCTATTACAACAAGATGGCGTTCACGCTGATCGATGTCGCCGGGGGCCGCTCGGTGCGGGTGTCGTTGAAGCCGGAGTTCTTCGAGGGCGCGCTGAATTCACCGTTCGTGCAACAACGCGCGCAGGGGGTCGAACCGCAGGATATCGCGCCAGAGGTGGTCAACCCGTTGGTCGACAAGATCCTGGGCCTGGCGGAAGACCAATTCCTGGAGATCGGCGAGGTCCAGTCCACCGAGCCGCCACAAGGAAAGGGTACCTTCAAGACCCGCCGCTGCGCGCGCTGCGGCGAAGTCACCTTCGTCAACAAGCTGCGCGTCGCCGAGGGTGGCGAGTTGGTCTGCATTCCCTGTTCCGGCTGGGGCGATTGAGAGCGCGCGTGATGAGAAAGGTATTGATCCCGATCGACCTCTCGGAGGTCTCCGAGGAGGCCTTGCGCCATGCCGTCGAATGCCCGTGCGCCGAGACCCGCGAACTGATCCTGTTGCATGTGGTCGATCCGCTGGACATCAAGAGCCTCGGGCTGGTCGGACTGGTGGATCGCGAGCAGGAACTGCGCAACGAGATGGAGAAGGAAGGGCGGCGGCATCTCGACGAACTGGTGAAGAAGTACGCGCGCGACGGACTGAGCTTCAAGACCCGCATCGTCTTCGATCGCCCATGGCGCGGCATCATCAACACCGCGATAGACGAACAGGCCGACGCCATCATCATGGGTTCTCACGGGCGCGGCCGCATCGCCGAGCAACTGCTCGGCAGCGTCGCCGAACGGGTGGTGCGCAAAGCGCCGGTGCCGGTAACCATCATCCGGCCACGCAAGATGCGTGATCACCTGATCGCGCGCTGGCGTCACCTGGGCAAGGAGTCCTGAGCATGGATCTGTCTACCTATCTGCTCGCCAGCGGACTGATCCTTGTCGTCTCGGTGCTGTTCTCGATGCTCGGCCTCGGCGGCGGCATGCTGTATGTGCCGATCTTCAAGTGGCTGGGCTTTCCGCTGAAATCGGTCGCGATCCCGCTCGGCCTGCTGCTGAACGGCGTCACCACGCTGTCGGCCTTTCTGCGCTATGCGCGCGAGGGCCTGGTGGATTTTCGCGGCGGACTGCCCGCCGCGATCGCTGGCCTGGCGTTGGCGCCGGTCGGCGCCCACATGGTGCAATATGTGCCGCAACACATCCTGATCGCGCTGTTCGCGGGGTTGGTCACGATCGCCGGGCTGCGCACGCTGGTGAAATCCGGTGGCGGCGAACCGACCGAGATGGCCAGCAACACGCGGCGCGCGATGGTCGGCGGCGTGGTCGGCGGCAGCGCCGGCTTCATCGCCGGGTTGCTCGGCATCGGTGGCGGCTTCATCGTCGCGCCGATGCTGATGGAGCTGGGCTATCCGACCAAGAAAGCGGCGGCGACCACCGCGTTCATCGTCACCTTCTCGTCGTTCTCCGGTTTTCTCGGCCACATGGCCGAGGGGCATGTCGACCTGACGCTGGCCGGACTGTCACTGGTCGCGGTGATCGCCGGCTCGCAGCTCGGCGCCTGGTTGATGGCCAACAAGGCGCAGCCCGGCTGGGTCAAGCGGATGTACGGCATCGTGCTGCTGGCGATCGCCGCGAAGCTGCTGTACGGGCTTCTGGCATAGCCCCACACTCTTCCAACGATAACGAGGATTGAAGACATGAGCGAGAAAACCGCCCTCTTCCTGCTGGCCGCGCTGTTCGTCGGCGCGCTGCATGCCGCGCCGACCATCCAGCCGGATCCGAAAAAAGACCCGAAATACTGCGGCGCCTGCCACCAACGCATCTACAAGGAGTGGGCTTCTTCGCGCATGGGCAAGGGCATCCACAACCCGATCGTCTACCAGTTCTATACCGGCACCAACCCCGAGGGGCAGCAGGACGGACTCGGCTTTCAGCCCTTTACCCACGGCGAGAAGGGCGACTGCGCCGACTGCCATGTGCCCGAGCTGGTGCTGGACGAACACGCCAAGGGCCACGAGGTCGACCTTGGGGTGGCGATGAAACAGCGTCAGGACTATGGCATCTCCTGCAACTTCTGCCACACCATCGCGCATGCCGAGATCCGGCGGGACGCCGATGGCCGCTACGACACCCGCTTGTTCGACAGCGTGAAACGAGACCCGCAAGGCGTCATCCACGGCCCCTTCGCCGATGCCCAGTCACCGGCCCACCCGACCGTTGCCGACCCCAATCTGCGCAAGGCCGAACTGTGCGGCGTGTGTCATCTGAATCAGGAGAGATTCTTGTCGATCTCCACCTACGATGACTGGAAAAAAGCCTATGCCGAAGGCAAGACCGACAAGACCTGCCAGCAATGCCACATGCCGCTGATCGACAAACCGGTGTTGCTCGCCGACGCCGTCACCGACCGCCCGAAGCGCAACGGCACCCGCGCCCATACCTTTGGCGGCGCGCACGATCCCGCGATGCTGCGCAAGGCGCTGCGCCTCGACATGACACCGCGCGTGGACGGCGAGCGCCTGGTGGTCGAAACCACCGTCGAGAACATCGGCGCCGGTCACAAGGTGCCCGGCTCCGGGCCGATCCGCAACGTCATCCTGAAGATCGACGCCTTCGACGCCGATGGCAAGCCCCTGCCCTATGTCGGCGGCAAGCAGGGCCTGCTACCGCCACTCGCAGGTACAGGCAACCCGAAGAACGGCCGGCGCGACGCCAACGACTGGGCCGGAATGCCAGGCAAGATGTACGCCAAGGTCTATGAATCGAAGCCGATCCCGAAGATGGGCAACCGCCGCATGGTCGGCGTCGGCGGTTTCGCCGCCGACCGGCTGGCCTTCGACACCACCTTGAAACCGCGCGAACCGGACAGCGCGCGCTTTGTGTTCAAGCTGCCCGCATCGGGCGCCACGGGCGTGACAGTGAAAGCCCGCCTGGTCTATCGCGATGCCTTCAAGCCACTTTCGGACCGCAAGCACTGGAAGCTGGCTCAGCGCGAGATGGCAAGCGTCGTAAAGAAGCTCTGAATGCAGGAGATATACTCGTCGCCCATGACTTTTCGGCCCCCGCGACCGCTCGGCCCCTGCGACCGCCCCTCGCACCCGTGGGCATTGTTGCGGAAACTCGCCATGGAATGGGCTATGACTCGCTTCCGCGCCTGGCCCACGGGCGCGAGGAACGCTCTCGAAAATCCGAAAATCCATGGGCGACGAGTATGATTTCGCTTGACGTTTCCTGATTTCAAAGGCTTGTCGCTGTCGCCCGATCCGCTCGTTTGATCGAACCTACGCCCACATTGCAAAAAAAAAACCGCTGTAGGCCGGTTCAAGTACCGCGGAACCAGCTGCGGCGGGGCCGCGCAATTGCGCCGCTGCCCGATCCGCTGCGCTTGAACCGGCCTACGCCTTGCCAGGTCAATGATCCCGCCTGCCCGATCGCGGACTATGGCTCGGCATGGCCTCGCCCGGCGCGATATGCGAAAATCGCGCCCCTTATGATTACGTCCCCGCTCCCGAAAAAACCGGACGAACGCCTGCAATGGGGCCAACTCCATGGCGACAGCCTGGCCCTGGCGATCGCCGAGGCGGCGCAAGCCTCCGATCAGTTGCTGTGCGTTGCCACGGCCGATGTACATCAGGCCAATCAGCTTTCGGAAGCCTTGCGTTTCTTCCTTGGCGAGACGCTGCCGGTGCTCGGTTTCCCGGATTGGGAGACACTCCCCTACGATGTCTTCTCGCCCTTGCCGGAGCTGGTCTCGGAGCGGCTTGCCACCCTGCACCGCCTGCCGTCGCTGCAACGCGGCGTGCTGGTCGCGCCGCTGGCAACGCTTGCCCAACGGCTGTGCCCACGCCGCTTCGTCGAACAGCATTCGCTGTGGCTGGAACGCGGCGACCGGCTCGATATCGACGCAATGCGCCGGCGCCTCGAAGCAGCCGGTTATCAATGTGTCTCCCAAGTCATGGGACATGGAGAGTTCGCGGTGCGCGGGGCGCTGCTCGATCTTTTCCCGATGGGGAGCGAGGCGCCCTACCGCATCGACCTGTTCGATGACGAGATCGACAGCATCCGCGTATTCGACCCGGAGACCCAGCGTTCCGAGCACAAGCTCGAACGGATCGCGTTGCTGCCGGCGCGCGAGTTTCCGCTCGACGAGGAAGCGATCGAACGTTTCCGCTCCAATTACCGTCAACAGTTCGAGGGCGATCCATCGCGCAGCCGGATCTATCGCGATGTCAGTGAGGGGCTGACGCCGGGCGGGCTGGAGTATTACCTGCCGCTGTTCCACGGGGATACCGCGACGCTGTTCGACTACCTTCCCGAACAACGCCTGATGCTGTTTCCGGATGATGCGCCCGCGCTTGCCGAAAGCTTCTTTGAAGAAGTCACCCAACGTTATGAACAACGCCGCCACGATATCGAGCGGCCACTGCTGCCGCCCGCGCGCTTGTATCTCGACGCCAATCAGTTGATCGCCGAGATCAAACGCGGCCAGGCAATCCAGTACCGCAAGCATGAGATCCCGGCGCGTGACAAGGGTTATGCGGCCGTCGCCAATCTCGGCACCCAGGTACCGCCGCCCCTGCCCTTTCAGGCACGCGCCCAACGTCCGGCCGGCGCACTGCAAGATGCCTTGAAGGATTTCCCGGGGCGCGTCTTGTTCACCGCCGAAACCAGCGGCCGGCGCGAACACCTGCTCGATACCCTGCGCGGCTTCGACATCCACCCCAAAACCTGTGGCGACTGGAGCGCCTTCCGCGATGGCGACGCCAGGCTCGCGATCACCGTCGCCCCACTCGAACAGGGGATCTGGTTCAATGACCGACATCTTGCGCTCATCACCGAGGCCCAACTGCTCGGCCAGCGCGTGCGCCAACCCCGCCGGCGGCGTCGCCGCGACAGCGACAGCGAGCAGGTGGTGCGCAACCTCACCGAGTTGCACATCGGCGCGCCCGTGGTGCATGAGGATCACGGCGTCGGCCGCTACCTGGGGCTGAGCAAGCTCAATGTCGGCGGTGGCGAGACCGAGTTCCTGACACTGGAATACGCGCGCGGCGACAAGCTTTATGTACCGGTCTCGTCGCTGCACCTGATCAGCCGTTACACCGGCGCTTCGCCGGAATCGGCGCCGCTGCACCGCCTTGGTGGCGACCAGTGGGCAAAAATCAAGCGCAAGGCAACGCAGAAGGCGCACGATGTCGCCGCGGAACTGCTCGATATCCACGCCCGCCGCGAGGCAAGCCAGGGACATGCCTTCGAACTCGATGAGCACGAATACGCCGCCTTTGCCGAAGCCTTTGCCTTCGAGGAGACCCCGGATCAGGCCAACGCGATCCAGGCAGTGATCGACGACCTGTGCTCGCCACGCCCGATGGATCGCGTGGTGTGTGGTGATGTGGGTTTCGGCAAGACCGAGGTCGCAATGCGCGCCGCTTTCGTCGCCGCCAATGGCGGCAAGCAGGTTGCGGTGCTGGCGCCGACCACCCTGCTCGTCGAGCAGCACTATCAGAATTTCCTCGATCGCTTCTCGGAGTGGCCATTCCGCATTGAAAGCCTGTCCCGCTTTCGCTCGGCGAAAGAGGTCAAACGCATCGTCGCGCAGCTTGCGAATGGTGAGATCGACATCCTCGTCGGCACCCACAAACTGCTCGGAAAAGAGATCCGTTACAAGGATCTCGGCCTGGTCATCATCGACGAGGAGCACCGCTTCGGCGTGCGCCACAAGGAACGCCTGAAGAGCCTGCGCGCGCGTGTCGATATCCTGACCCTGACCGCGACGCCGATTCCGCGCACGCTGAATATGGCGATGTCCGGCATGCGTGATCTCTCGATCATCGCCACCCCGCCGGTCGCGCGCCATCCGATCAAAACCTTCGTCTCGCAATGGGACGACGCCTTGATCGTGGAAGCCATGCAGCGCGAGCTGAAGCGCGGCGGCCAGGTCTACTTTCTGCACAACGAAGTCAGCACCATCGAGAACACCGCCGACAAGCTCGCCCGCCTGTTACCCGAAGCGCGCATCGGCATCGCCCACGGCCAGATGCGCGAACGCGAGCTGGAACAGGTGATGCGTGACTTCTATCACCAGCGCTTCAATGTACTGGTCTGCACCACCATCATCGAAAGCGGGATCGATGTGCCCAGCGCGAACACCATCATCATCGACCGCGCCGACCGCCTCGGCCTGGCGCAACTGCATCAACTGCGTGGCCGCGTCGGACGCTCGCATCATCGCGCCTATGCCTACCTGATCACGCCGTCGAAACGCGCGATGACCGCCGATGCGCGCAAGCGCCTGGAGGCCATCGAATCACTCGAAGACCTCGGCGCCGGCTTCACCCTGGCGACCCATGATCTCGAGATCCGCGGCGCGGGCGAGCTGCTGGGTGACGAACAGAGCGGCCAGATCCAGGAGATCGGCTTCAGCATGTACAGCGATCTGCTCGAACGCGCGGTCAAGGCGTTGAAGGAGGGGCGTGAACTCTCGCTCGACGAGCCGCCCCGCCACGGCGCCGAAATCGACCTGCAACTACCGGCGATCCTGCCCGACGACTACCTGCCCGACGTGCATGAACGTCTGGTGCTGTACAAACGCATCGCCAGCGCGCGAAATGATGCCGAATTGCGTGAACTGAAGATCGAGATGATCGACCGCTTCGGCCTGCTGCCTCCCCAGGCCCAATACCTGTTTGGCATCACTGCATTGAAACTGCGCATCCAGCCGTTGGGCATCACCAAGCTCGAGGCCGGCGCCAGCGATGGCCGCATCCTGCTCGACAAGCATCACCAGCTCGACCTCGGCCATCTGATCGGCCTGGTTCAGACCCAACCCCAGCGTTTCAAGCTGGAAAGCGACCGGCTGCGCTTCTTCGGCGACTTCAGCGATCCGGAAAAGCGCATCGACAAGATCGATGGCGTCATCGACCAGCTGCTCGCCTGAGCCGCTCATCCCACGCCGTGACGCCTTCAGGCCGCGTCTCGCCCCCTGCCGCCATGCCGGATCAATCACTTAACGATACTCACAGATTCTGTGGATAACTTTGTGAGCAATCTGCGGAAACGCTTCGCCAAGCCTCGTCGTTACTGGCCTGAAAACAGATTGACCACTTTTCATACAGCACCTTAACTCATTGATATTCGTTGATTAAGTCAACTATCACCAATAACCGCCGGTCTCCCTCCATGCATCGGCAACCGTAAACGCGAACTTGTGCATAGCCTGGGCTTGTCAAGGCTTGACAAGCGCTTTCCGCATGCTCAGACGAAGCTTTTCGTCCTACCCGGAGCAGGGTCATGGAAACGAGCTGGAAACGCAGTAAAATGGCGGAAAAAGCATCGCTGAAGGAAACCGACCATGTGCCTCGCCATAGGTAGCGCCACGCCACCGAGCAATCACCCGCTGTCGCGCTTTCTGCGTCGCGTCACCGGCAACCCCTTCGTCATGCTCTCCCTGGGTGGCATGCTCTACGCGTTTGCCTGGCCCTGGCTGATGACGAACCACCGGGCCGCCGGTTGGCTGCTCGCCGGTCTGGCTGCGCAGCCGGTGGCGGGCTATCTGTTCCTGCATCTGCCCTCGCGCTATCGGCAATCCGAAGTAGAGTACCTTGCCTACCTGCTGGTATTCTGGGCATGGCTTGCCGCTTTGGGCTGCGCGCTTTCCGGCTGGTGGAACGCGACGCTGGTGTTTTCGACGCTGGGATGGCTTCAGGCATGGCGAATCCTGGGCGATATCGCGCGCTGGATCCCGAGGCATGAGGATCGTATCCCGCGCCTCGCCCGCGGACTGGCGGCGCTGGCCGGAGGACTCACGCTCGCTCTGACCCTCGGGGAATGGGCGCTGGCGCCCTTGAGCGTCGCCATCCTGCTGCTGGCGGGGGTGGCCGGCTACCTGGGGATCCGTCGGGCTTGACCCCGCATTGCAGAAAGTCGCTGGAGGCCGGTTCAAGCACAGCGGAACCGGCTGCGTCAGTGCCGCGCAACTGCGCCGCTGCCCGATCCGCTGCGCTTGATCGGGCCTACGCCGCGTTGCAAAAAACCGCTGTAGGGCGGATAAGCGCAGCGCCATCCGCCGACCGCCGCTCGAACCGTTCAAGTTGACCCGCTCATTATGTGTATATATGCTCCATTCCATACACACCTGCAACCCCAGAGGGACAACCCCAATGCGCACGAATATCGAAATCGATGACAAACTCATGTCCGACGCACTCGAAGTCACCGGCGCAAGGACCAAGAAAGAAGCCGTGGAGCTAGGTCTCAAGGCACTGATAAAACTAAAGAAGCAAGAAGGAATCAAGCAATTCAGAGGGAAACTGGAATGGACGGGTGATCTCGATGAGATGAGAAGCGCCCCATGATCCTGGTCGATTCCAGTGTCTGGATCGACTACTTCAACGGCAACGCCTCCCCCGAGACGGATTTTCTGGATGGCATGTTGGGCGTTGACGCCATCGCAATTGGCGATATGATCCTTACGGAAGTTCTCCAGGGTTTTCGCCATGACAAAGACTACGAAACCGCCAAACGCCTGCTGGAAGCACTGACTCAGTTCGAACTGCTGGGTATAGAAATGGCAGTGAAAAGCGCGGATAATTTTCGCAAACTGCGCAAAAAAGGGGTGACCATCAGAAAAACCGCCGACGTAATCATCGCCTCTTACTGCATGGAACACGACCTCCCCTTGCTGTTTTCAGACAAGGATTTCCAACCTTTCGTGCAACACTTGGGCCTGCGTGACGCGATCCACACATAATGCCCCACGTCTTACCGTAATCGCGCGGCCCGGCGTAACCAACGATCCCAGCCGGGTTCGTGGCAATGGCGCCATCCGCCGCCGAAAAGGCCACCGCCCTTGCGGTATTCCCCCCACCATAACGGCTTGCACCGAAACAGCCGGCCCAAGCCCATGGCAACGGCACCACCCGGCGGATGACGCTATCGCTTATCCGCCCTACGGCATGACGACCGTCGCGGCAGTGGCCCACACCGTAGGGCGGATAAGCGCAGCGCCATCCGCCGGCCACCGCCGAAAATGGCACCACCCTCGCGGCATACCCCCACCATAACGGCTGCGCCGAAACGACGCGCCCAAAACCGTGGCAACGGCACCATCCGGCGGATGACGCTATCGCTTATCCGCCCTACGGCATGACGACCGTCGCGGCATTGGCCCACACCGTAGGGCGGATAAGCGCAGCGCCATCCGCCGACCGCCGCCGAAAATGGCACCACCCTCGCGGCATACCCCCACCATAACGGCTGCGCCGAAACGACGCGCCCAAAACCGTGGCAACGGCACCATCCGGCGGATGACGCTATCGCTTATCCGCCCTACGGCATGACGACCGTCACGGCATTGCCCCACACCGTAGGGCGGATAAGCGCAGCGCCACCCGCCGACCGCCGCCGAAAATGGCACCACCCTCGCGGCATACCCCACCATAACGGCTGCGCCGAAGGCCATTCGGTCACATGATACCCTTGTACTCATGCCCAGTTACAGAAGATACCGAGTCCCAGGCGGTTGCTATTTCTTTACAGTCAATCTGCTGCAAAGAAACCAATCGCTGCTGACCGATCATATCGACTCGCTCCGCGAATCGGTGCGCCAGGCGCGGCAACGGAAACCCTTTTTCATCGATGCCTGGGTGGTGCTGCCAGAGCACCTGCATTGCATCTGGACATTGCCATCCGGCAATGATGATTTTTCCGGTCGCTGGCGGGACATCAAAAAAGCGTTCTCCAAATCACTGCCCCGGGTAGAGAGACGCTCTGCGGCGCGCGTCAGGCGCAATGAACGCGGTATCTGGCAGCGGCGCTTCTGGGAACACACGATCCGGGATGACCGGGACTATGCGCTGCATATGGATTATATTCACTACAATCCGGTCAAGCATGGCTGGGTCCGGCGGGTGGCCGATTGGCCGTACTCCACCTTTCATCGCCTGGTCGGGAAAGGATTGTATCCGGCGGATTGGGGCGGCAATGGCGTGAGTGAAATCGAGGCGGGGGAGCCGCGTTAGCGGTTTGGCGGAAGATCCTGGTTGCCGTGGTTCCGACCGGGGTATTAGGCATGGCCGGGTCGTTTCGATGCAAACCGCCGTGGTGGTGCGCATGCCGCAAGGGCGGCGGCCTTTGCGGCGGCGGTCGGCGGATGGCGCTGCGCTTATCCGCCCTACGATGTTGGCCAATGCCGCGACGGTCGTCATGCCGTAGGCCGATTCAAGCGCGGCGGAACCGGCTGCGGCGGCGGCGCGCAACTGCGCCGCTGCCTGATCGGCTACGCCGCTTTGCCGAGTGGTTACCAAACCGGAAACCCATGGGCGACGAGCCGTCATGGTAAACCGCTATCGCGCGCGCGTCTTCCAGGGAGTCGTCGTGGATTCTTCGCTCTGAGCGGATTTTTGTCCGCGGCCGAGCGGGCCTTTCGGCTTTCCCTTGTTCTTGCGATCGCGCAAGCGCTGCTTGAGCCGCTTCCCCTTGCGCTTTTCCGCCGGCTTGCGTTTCTTCTTGCGCCGCAGGCTCGGCAGGCGATGGCGGGGTTCCAGGCCTTCGATCCGGGTCACCGGCAGGGCTTGGCGCAGGTAACGCTGGATGCGATCCAGATAGCGCAGGTCGTGAGCTTCGACCAGGCAAATGACCTCGCCGGGCCGGCCATCGCGCCCCGTGCGCCCGGCGCGGTGCAGGTAGAGATCCCCCTTGCGCGGCATGTCCCAATGGATCACCACGCGCACCGCGTCGATGTGCAAGCCTCGCGCGGCGACATCGGTGGCGAGCAGGATCGCGCGGCTGCCGGCATGGAATTCACGCAGGCAGCGCCGGCGCTCTGACTGGGGCATCTCGCCATGCAGTTCGAGCACGGCCTGACCTTCGGATTTCAACGCCCCGGCCAGCCAGCGCAGGTGCTCCCGGGTATTTGCGAAGATCAGTTTGCGGCCCTTGATGCTCTTCAGCAGGGCTGTCAGCAAGGCGAGTTTGTGTTCCCGGCTGTCGGCGTGCAGCACTTGCTGGGTGATCGTATCGGGGAGTGAGCGCGGCCGGTCTATGGTGAGGAACGCCGGCGCTTTCTGCCAATGGGCGGAGAAATGCTCGCAACGGCTGTCGGCGGCGGTGGCCGAATACATCAGCAACTGGCGATCCGCCGGGGTGGCGCCCAGCACGGCCTCAACCGGTTCGCGCAGGCCGAGTTCAAACAGGCGATCGGCTTCATCGAGCACCACCAGCCCGGCCCGCGCCAGGGAGACCTCACCGCTCGCCAGCAGCTCCAGCAGACGGCCCGGGGTTGCGATCAACAACTGCGGACGCCGATCCAGGTACTCGCGTTGGGCTTTCCGC
>Ga0256832_1001928_pt1 | contig 14098 bp, 10 predicted proteins | sample 134614metaG_FD_190534 | JGI IMG/M metagenome (GOLD analysis project Ga0256832, IMG submission 190534) | Hydrothermal vent microbial communities from Lau Basin, Pacific Ocean - 134-614 | ecosystem: Environmental > Aquatic > Marine > Hydrothermal vents | place: Pacific Ocean: Lau Basin | collected...
TGCCCGCTGCTGGTTTTCGTACTGACCGCCAATATCAACACTATAACCCACCGGCAGTTCAACATTTTCAGCAATGGCCTGTTTAATATCAGCAACCACTCCCCCCATATCTCGTCCCTGCACATTGGCCTGAATCACAACACGGCGCTGAACATCGTCACGTCTGATCTGCGGCGGCCCGGATTCAATCTCTACTTTAGCCACATCAGCCACCCGTACCCAGGCACCATTAGCCGCCTGTATTCTCAGGTCACGAATAGCCTGTGCTGAGTTCCGATACTGCTCTTTTAGCCGGACATAAATATCATAGCGTTCATTACCCTGAATCACCTGGCCGGCACTGGCACCCCCTACTCCCTGCTCCACCAGGTTCATAACCTGTGAAATGGAAATACCAAAGCGGGAGAGAGCAGCACGATCCGGACGGATCACCAGCTGGGCTTCACCGGCAATCTGCTCCATAGCCACATCCACAGCACCATTAATCTTTTTGACCTGTTCCTCGATTTCCTTACCTTTTTCAGCCAGTACCGAAAGCTCCTTGCCGAACAGTTTAATGGCCAGCTGGGCTTTCACTCCGGATAATAACTCATCCACCCGGGTTGCAATGGGCTGGGAGAAGTTAAACAATAAACCGGGATGGATTTCCAGTTTACGTTCCATAAGGTTCTGTAATTCCAGACGGTTACTGGCTGAAGTCCATTCATCCACCGGCTTTAGGCCAATATATATTTCAATGTTATTAACCGGCTCCGGATCACCGCCGATTTCTGCCCGACCGATGCGGCTCAGGGTATAGGTCACTTCAGGAAAACTCATCAGTTCCTTTTCCAGCTTCTGAGCAACGGCAATGGACGTTTCCATACTGGCAGATGGCGCCAGTGTGGTACGCAGATTGATGGTGCCCTCTTCCAGTTCCGGTACAAATTCAGTACCGATCTGCGGCACGGTAGAAGCCGCAAATACGAACAGTGCTACAGATGCAATAACAATAACCGAAGGTCGTTTAAGTGCCATTTTAAGCAGCTTTTTATACAGGTATTCCAGTGGAACCAGTACCGGACTGTTTACCTGGCGTACTCCTTTTTTAAACAGATAGGTAGCCAGGGCCGGCACCACCAGCAGAGCGACAATAACGGCTGCCAGAATAGCCAGCATAATACTAATGGCCATGGGCTGAAACAGTTTAGCCTCAACGCCCTCAAAAGAAAAAATAGGTGAAAAGACCACCAGAATAATCATAGCGGCAAAAAAGACCGGCCGGGCAACTTCTTTACCGGCTTCCTTAATTCTCAGTGCAATACCATGTTCATCATGCTGGGCATCAAAAGGATCGGGATCATTCAGAGCCACCTTTTCTGCCACTTCTTTTTCATGCATACGGTCAGGATGACTGAGGTGTTTGAAAATATTCTCCACCATAACCACAGAACCGTCCACCAGCATCCCGATGGCCACCGCCAGTCCACCCAATGACATCAGATTGGCCGACAGGCCATACCAGGACATAACCATAAGCGCCAGACCAATGGATAAGGGTATGGAAATAAGCACCAGGAAAGTAGCCCGAATATTAACCAGAAACAGTGCCAGAATAATAATAATAAATATAAAAGCCATCATTAAGGCATCCACTACCGTCTGAACAGCCTTGGTGATTAAATCCGCCTGGTCATAAAAACCATCAAACTTAACACCTTCAGGTAAGGCCTGCTGGATCAGCTCAATACGCTCATTAATGCCGTCAATAGTAGCCTTGGTATTGGACCCCATACGTTTGAGTACAATACCGGAAACCACTTCACCCAGTGATTCAATACTGCCGTCCGCCGTTCTGCGGGTCATGGTAACCGCACCCTGACGGATTTCGTTGCCAAATTCCACTTTAGCCAGATCGCCCACCCGCACTACGATACCATCCTGCTCCTTAACCGGAATATCAGCAATTTCCTGTAGCCCCTGCTTACCGCTGCTTAACCAGCCAACGCCCCGAATAACCAGTTGCTCCTGGCCGCGATCCATATACCAGCCGCCGGAGTTTTTGTTACTGTTTTCTATCTGCTCTATAACCTGTTCAATGCTCAGGTTATAGGCCAGTAGTTTACTGGGTTCAATGTTCACCTGGTACTGCTTGACTTCACCACCAAAAGACAGCACGTCAGTTACCCCGTCAACGGGCATCAGGAGCAGTTTAACCACCCAGTCATTAAGGCTTCGTAAAGCCATGGAATCATAACCTGAACCCGGTTCAGCGACTAACAGGTACTGGTAAACCTGGCCGAGACCGGATGTATTAGGCCCGATTTCCGGCGTCCCTACTCCTTCAGGGATCAGCTCCTTAGCCTGCTGCAGGCGTTCGAATACCAGCTGGCGGGCAAAATAAATATCCGTACCTTCCTTAAACACAATAGTAATACCGGAAAGTCCGGTTTTAGAGATAGAACGCACCTCTTCCACGTCCGGCAATGCGTACATCACCGACTCAATGGGAAAGGTAATTAACTGTTCCACTTCTTCTGAGGCCAGTCCCGGCGCCTCGGTATTAACAGCCACCTGAACATTGGTTACATCGGGAAAAGCATCCAGGTTCAGTTTCGGTATAATAAAATAGCTGGCCATTCCAAACACAGCCAGCGCAATAACCACCAGCAGGCGGTTACAGACAGACCAGTCGATTATTCGATTAAACATAATCTTTCTCCATACAGGTTATTTATTTACAGACCTGTAGATTTTTCAAATTTCGAAAATAAAGGGGTATACAGTATCTATTGCCGGGTCTAATGGTTATGCGGATCAAAACCACCCTTGGCCATTTCAGATGCCAGGAAAAAAGCCCCTTTTACAGCCACCTTCTGACCCGGTTTCAGGCCTTTGACCTGATGCTTGCCATTAATGGTATTCACCAGTTCGACTTCCTGTTGTTTAAACACACCGGGTTCCTGCTCTATAAAAACGGCCCAGTCGCCGTCAGAAGAACGCATCAGGGCGGTTTCAGGCAGCAGAATCACTTTTTCCTTAACAGGCAGCTCAATAAATACTTTGGCAAATAAACCGGCATGCAGAACATGATCCTGGTTCTGTATAATTAGCCGTATCTTGCGGGTACGGGTAACCTCATCAATGGCATGGCTGTCATGGATGACTTTGGCTGGAAAGACTTTATTATCAATATCGACTTTTGCCAGGGTGCCTACAGGAATACGCTGTCCGATTTCCGGTGCTAATAAGGCATCAACCCAGACATCACTTTCATCCACCAGTCGGGCAATGGTTGAACCGGCAGGCAGGTACTGACCAGACTGGAAATTATCTTCCATAATAACTCCGTCATGAGGTGCAATTACCGGATAAGCACCGGATGGGTATTCATTTTTACCGTTAATTAATTGTGTTATCAGGTTCTGGTTAAAACCATAAGCAAGCAGCACCTCCTTATTTTTTTCAAAATCAGCTTTGGCTTCCACATAACGTTTGGCTCCAACGGTCTGCTTGCCCAGTTTTCTGACCCGATTCCATTCTGAAAGAGCTACTTTTAACTGGTTCTGGGCCGTTGCAATTTCCAGACTGTAGAGCACAGCAATCACATCGCCTTTTTTAACATGCTGTCCCAGAACCACTTTACGATTAAGGACTCTGGAATCAACCTGCGTGGTAAGCAGCGTCGTTTTGTACAGATCATTAACCACTTCTCCGGGCGCAGTTATGATTTCATTAACATGACTTTCGTAGGCAACAGGTTCAACCTGGATACCGGCCATGGCCTGCTGTTGAGCAGACATTTTTACAAAACCTTCTTCCTCTTCATCACCATGCCCATGACCATGACCGTGCTCATCAGCTTTAGCCGATTCACCTGAATGTTCATCATTATGTCCTTTCTCATGATTATGCTCATCTTTGTCCAAATACTCATGTTCATCCTGGTGTTTTCCGGACTTATGATCACCTTCATGATCATCATGATGTTCAGTTTCCTTATGATCCGCTTCATCATGATCATCTTTATGCATAGTTTCCTGGGTATGTTCATGCTCATGTTCATCCTGCTGCTGTGCATAGACGGGATTTAAGCCGCTGTACTGAAAAGTACCCAGGGTTACGGCAATACTGGCGGCCAGTAATTTTCTGACAAATAATTGTTTTTTTAACGTTCTTTTTAACATTGTTTTTACTCTGTAATTTATAGCTGTATTAAAGCTGTAAAATATTTAATTTGTTAGTTAGCAAAGGCATTAATAAATAACCACCCGTTAATGACTCAGGCTGCTTAGCCATTTTTGTACCTGACTGGATGCCTGTAACCACTCAACCCATGCCTTCTGCATTTCCCCATTCAGTTCAATGGTGGATATCAGGGCATCCGTTCGCTGTCTTAAGGCAAACAGGTAATCTGAGGTGGAAATATCACCGCTTTGCCATTGCCGGTTTAAGAGGGTCTGGCTATTGCTCAGGCGTTTAGCGGTCAGTTTCTGCCAGTTGACGACACGAGATTTAAGCTGAAGGTAGTTGTTGTAACTCTGTTCCATATCATTTTTAAGGCGCCGCTTCTGCTCTTCCAGTTCAAATTCACTTTGATTGACCTTATGCAGGGCCGCATTGTATTGAGCAGAAAAATTATTTCTGACATTCAGTGGAACTGATATTTCAAAAGTTATCGTATCTTCACCAGAATCACGGCCTGCACCTAAGCCTATGGTTGGATTAACCTTCTTATTCAGCCTGGCAATATTAGACTGAGACTGTGCTTGTTCCAGTTGCTTCTGTGCCTGTTTGATCCGAAAACCATTATCCAGACTCTCTGCCAGTGCTTTGGCGTCAATCTTGTTCAGCCAGACAGAATTGTCCGGTGTGAACTTCAGGCTGGAGCTGTTAATGGCCTGTTTTAAACGGGCTTTTGCCTTACGGAAACGGATCTCCGTCAGACTTATCTGCTGTAAATTCTGAGACAATGAAAGATAAGCCATTTCAGCATCAACACGCCCCACATCACCGGCTTTTTCTCTGCGTGACAGATCAGCTGATAAGCGGGTGAGTAATTTTTCCTGGCTGCTGGATACATCCAGCAGCTTTCTGGACATGGAATATTCAATAAAAGCCATCAGGGCTTCAGCCAGCCGGTTTTCTGTTTCCATTAATTTGTTTAATTCAGCCATCTCATATTCAACCTGTCCCAGACCCGCATTGGCAGAACGTTTGTCAAACAGGTCAATAGTTTGTGACAATATGAAGTCGTATTCTTCATCACCCTTTTCTCTGTCGATGTAAGTAGCACCGATTTCAGGGTTATAGACAGGTTGTTCCAATGCCAGTTTCTGCTGCTCTGCCACCAGAGTTGACTTTTCAAGTGCCTGAAATGACGGCAGTGACTGAACCTGGGTTAATAACCACCTTGCCCACTGGCTGCTGTTCTGCTGTGTATGAGAGCTTGCAGCTGTAGCACTGACTGAATCGGGGGATTCACCTGCCGGTAAGAATGCAGGCAGAGCCAGGCCGCCTATTAGTACGGGCAGGGTTAAAATGCCTGAAAATCGTTTATTCATAGTTGTTCCTGAATAGTTAATATAAAATTTAAAACAGATCTTGATGCTAAAGACGTAAAATACGACTGATCGGATCTACCCTGGGAACAGTTTTTCTGGCGAAGTTTTAAGCAGAAGGATCAGGTAATGAAAACAGCTTTCATACCCGTTTGCTATACATTTTGAACGTACAGATTCTGCCAGATAAAGGATAGATCTATTTGTATGGAATCTATCTTATTGGGGGTCTTTGTGGAGAAGTAAGGGTAATAAAATAATCGTTTAAAAGATAGGCAAAACGAATATAAACAGGCTCATACTGAACATTATCCAGTGGAAAGCTGCTAAAAGTGATGCTGGATGTATGGCCGTGACACTCATGGTGATGGAAATTATTACTGCCGTCATCAGACTGGGACTGCAGCTGAGTAGAAGTGTTCTGGCAAAAACTGCTTTCAATCACATAAGAATCGTTATAATGCTTGACGATATCAATTGTTTTATTATGATCTGTAGTATGCGGATGCAGGTCAAAACTGGCCAGCACACTTTGGGAAAGGAACAGGAATAATAATAAAGAAATTAATTTCTTCAACATTTCAAATATTTACAGCAATTGCATAAGATTTCTGGATTATACGCAAGTTGGTTTTTTTATTCAACCTGGTGTACGAGGATAGCACAGAATGATTTTTAACCCATTTTGTCTGCATCATTATATGTATCATCTGGTTCTGCTCTGCTGCAGCCTTTTTCGAGGAATACCAGAAAATCATCTTCAGGCAGGGGTTTACTGAAATAATAGCCCTGAAAAAGGTGACATTTTTTCTGTTTTAGAAAATTCAGCTCCTCCTCAGATTCAACCCCTTCAGCCACCACCTGCATTTTAAAATGTTCTGCTATGGAAAAAATGGTTTCAACAATCACCTGGTTATCTTTATCATTGTGAATATTAAAAATAAATGACCGGTCAATCTTAATCTCTCTGGGTTCAAGGCGCTTAAGATAAGCCATTGATGAATAACCGGTACCAAAATCATCAATGGAAACAATAATATTATTCTCTTTTAATAAGGCCATGGACTGTATGACTTCAAAGGTATTGTTTAATAATACCCCTTCGGTAATTTCAACCACCAGTTGCATTGAATACTGTTCAAAGGTTTTACCCATGGCGATAAGCAGATCAATTAATTCGGAGTCATAAAACTGCTCCGGGCTGATATTAATGGAGAGATGCTTTAACTGTTGACACAGATCCAGGGTATTCCAGCGTATTACCGTTTTAGTTACATGCTTAATAAGCCATTTACCCAGCGGAATAATCAGAGTGTTTTGCTCTGCTATAGGTATAAACCGTTCCGGTGATATCCATCCCTGCTCGGCATCCTGCCAGCGAGCCAGCACCTCGGCACCGACAATGTTACCCCCCTGATCCACTTTAACCTGGTACCAGGTTTCCAGCTCATTATTATTAATAGCTCTTGACAGCAGAGCTTTCATTTTTTCCCGGACATTAATATTATCCTGCATTTCAGCAGAATAAAAAGTAATGCAGTTTCGACCATGCTTTTTGGATTGATACATGGCAATATCCGAATGCCTGAGTAATTCTTCACTGGTGGTACCGTCATCAGGAAAAATACAGATTCCCAGAGAGGCCGTTACCGTAAACTCAGTGCCGGACAGATCATAAGGAATAATAATAGATGCCCTGATTTTTTCAGCAATCTGTTCAGCCTTAACAGCTGTCTGCACTGCAGAATGCTCCAGTTCAGGCAGCAGTAAAACAAACTCGTCCCCTCCCATTCTGGCCAGAGTGTCTTCCGAACGGATCTGGGAAATCATACGTCGGGAAACATCCATAAGCAGTTTGTCTCCGGCTGGATGCCCCATGGAATCATTGAGTCCTTTAAAATTGTCCAGGTCAATAAAAATAAGCGCGCCTTTAAAATTATGCCGGGTAGCCCTGGAAAGCTCGTTATCCAGTTTCTCAATCATATAACGCCGATTGGGCAGACCGGTTAGTGCATCATGATAGGCATGCCGCTCAGCCGCATTAAGCATTTTCTGATTTTCCTGTTCAGCCTGTTCCAGCCTGGACGCCATGTAATTAAAGGTACGGATCAGATAACTCATATCATCATTATCATCACTTTTTATACGGACTTTTAAATCCCCTTCTCCCAGTCGTTTTGCCGCGTCAGAGATATAGGCGATACGACTGGAAATCCGCCGATAAATAAGATAGGAAAAGAAACTGACAATTAAAAATATAAGCACCAGAAGGGAAAACATTTTAACCATGTCATTTTGAGCACGGTCAAGTTTCTCCTGCTGTTCAAAGGAGCGTAAACGGAGCGTCTGTACTACTATTTCCTGGTAAACAATCAGCAGCTGTGAACGAAGCTGGGATTCCAGTTCAGCAGCCATATTCAATTTTTCTGTCTGTTTTTGCTGTAAAAATAACTGATATTGCTGCTGGTTATATTGATATTTTTTTAAAATTATTCGGGCCTGGTGAAGCTTGGTTTTAATTAAATGAATTTTCTGGATACTGGGAGAATTTTTAAAAATCCGTTCAGCCGAATTCATCTGTGCCTGAAGATCTTTAAGTACCTGTCTGTACTGGGAATAATGCTGCTGACTCTGAGTGTTTAAATAATTACTGGCCAGCAACTGCATACGGGTTTCGCTTTTCAAAAGTTCACCCAGAAATCGATCTCTCTCAAGCGATTGTTCAATGCCGCTGAACTGACGATAAACCAGATATCCGCTGATCAGATTCATTAATAGAATAAGGCTGATTAGTGACAGCAGGCTGCGCAGTATTGTCATTTTTACTGGTTTCCGTCTGTATCTGGCTTGAGTCCGACCCGTTCCGGTGCCACTCTGGTTAACGGCTGCAGGGATAATGACTCGAATAACGGTAAAGGCTCATTATTACCCATACTGATATGTTTTAACCATTGTTCCTGTAATTGCAACTGCAATAAAAAATCCTGTTCCAGTACCACCTTAAGGACAAAGTTATTCCATAGTTGATCAACACTGTTTTTATCGGTTTTAAGCAGACTGGCCATAATCTGCTTGGCCTGTTCAGGATTAACTTCAACAAAATGCTCTGCTTTTAACAGAGCTTTAAGCAGCTTGTCAATAATATCAGGATACTGTTGAATATATGAGTTTCTGGCCACCAGGTTATAGGTTTTTCGATATAAGGCAGGTTCAGAAAACACCTGGATCTGACCATTAAGTAATTCAGAAGCTTTAGTAATAAAGGGTTCGCGCAGACTCATGGCATCTATACTGCCATCGGCCAGAGCCACTGGCAGATCCTCAGTTTTCATAAACTGAATGTTTACATCATCTTCACTGATATAGTGCTGCAACAAATACAGATGTAAAAAAAAATGCACTGCTGAAGCTTCCTGTGTGGCAATGGTTTTACCTTTCAAATCAGCAGGTTTTACAATTCCACGGTCAGTTCTGGTTATAATTTTCAGTTCATCATCGGCACTGCCTACTGTGGCAATAACACGCAGGTCAGGATGTTTGTGTAATTGGGCCATAAAAGGAACATCGGCCGTTGTTGCTACATCGGCATTACCTTCCAGCATACCTATCAGAGCACGCTTTCCAGACGGATAGACATGAAATATGACTTCCAGACCTTCATCTTTAAAATATCCCTTTTCATTAGCTATCCATACCAGTGAATCCAGCAGACTTGCCGTACTGGCCAGAGTGACGGTTTGCGGTTTATTCGAAGATGAACAGGACATTAGCAGAGTTAAAAGAAGCCCGGTTGCAATAAAACGAGCCAGTAAAGATTTCATAGGAGATTACACCATAAATAATTATTTAAAAATTTATGTATATTTGGTAGCTAAAGTCTTTGCGTATATATTATAGTACAGGGGCTGCAATTTTACCTGATTAAACAGTTAATACTATACTTTATATACAGAGAAACACATTATGACCTCATGCTGAGGTAAAGATAACAGCATTAGTAAAGCCTCAGCGAACTATACCTTTAAAATTAGAGCACAATCAGGACTATTTTTTCCTGGGGACTTTTAAATGATTCAGAATAAACCGATCAAATACCCACTGAGTATTGGCGATACCGCCAGGCTTTTATCATTAACTGCAGATACTCTGCGTTATTATGAAAAGTGCGGCTTATTACCCACAGTGGCCAAAAATGAATCCGGCCGACGCTGTTATTACCAGAACGATATTTCCATTCTTAAATTTATTATTCGTGCAAAAAAAATGAATTTTTCCCTGTCTGAAATACAGCAGTTATTACAGATGCGGCAGGAACCTCAACAGGTAAAAGACGAAATCCGCTTACTTACAGCCCAGAAATTGTCCGAGATAGAGGATCACATTGAAGAACTCAGCCATTTAAAAAAAGAACTGAGTTTATTGTTAAATCTATGCCGGGGTAGTAAGGATGGCTGTCCAATTATTGAGGAGCTGGATAGTAAGGGATAAGATTTCAGGTTTTTAAAAGATTGAATTATTGTTTTTTAATTCGTTCTACCATTTCTGTCCATTGACGGATAATATTTTCATTATCAGGAACCGATGTATTATTACCCTTAAGCCATAGTCCGGTATCATTAAAACTGAACATATATTTAATATCCGGCCGTTGGGATTTACTTAATATTTTCTTGTTAAGATTATCCAGAACCAGTGGAGGCCGGCCATTTCCTGGGAAATAAAACAATACCATGTGACCCTGGTGGTTATCCAGCACCACATAGGTTAAACGCAATTGTTCAACGGGTATATCCATTGCCAGCAAGGTATAATATTTGGCAATTGAAAAATCCTCACAGTCCCCGGCATTTTTAATTAAGCTTTCTATAGGGGTTGCCCAGTAATCCTTTTTGTTCCAGACCTTATCATCCTCAAGCCATTGCATTTTATTAAAAAAATCATTCACCAGAACCAGCTTTTGTGTATCGCTCATGCCCTGACTGTGGAACATCAGTTTTTCCCACTCATTAAAACGTTGAGTAGTCGAGGTATCAAAGCTGACGTTTATTTTCTGATTGGCTTCAGCCAGCAGGAAATCATTTTTACTGGCAATAACGGTGTGAACCGGAAATACATGAAAACTCAGTACCAGAGGAAGGTGAAACGAAAAGACTTTTTTTAATTGCCTTAGCTTTAATTGTTTTAGTTTTTTTTTCACGAATGATTACCACACATTCAACTGAACCTATAATGAGTATGAACCAAATGATTCTAAAAAACAAACCGGAAATACCCGCATAATGCCGGTATTTCCGTTAAGTTTATGCTATTTGGAACCAAACTGACTATGCAGATACTTTAATACTGCTTTCAGATCATTATCACTCAACTTTGGATTCCCCCCTCTTGGCGGCATAACCATTGCATTTCCAGGCGTTTGAAAGCCGTCCCTGATATGTTTAAACAGGACATCATCAGACTTAGTCAGACGCCCGCCTGCTTCGGTAAAGTCAGGTACTCCGGGAATAACACCCTTGCCAGTGGCACCATGACAACTGATGCAGGTCGATTTAAATATCTGTTCACCCGACATACCGGAATCCGGAATGGAATCAGAAGCAGACTCAGAGGTATTTTCAGCAGGCAGAACCGGATCATTGGAGGCCATAATAAAAGCCGCAATGTCCCGGGCATCTCTACCGGTCAGACCGGCTCTGATCCGCATATGGGTAATAATGGCTTTCCATTCATAGTCCGAAAATTCAGAAGGTTCTCTCAGGTTATGGCAGCGTGTACAGGTATTAGCCCAGACTTTGGCACCACGATTTAAATCAACAACCTGATCCGCTGGGGGTGGAAAGAGCTGAGCCATTATGTTTCCAGCCGCAAAAAGACTGCCCGTTAGTACCAGACCGGAAACGATACGGGATAATTGTTTTTTATAAATAGTCATAATCATTCCTTAAAATCCATAGGTCATTTGCAGGGTAATCTTATCTTCGTCACTAAGGGTATTTTTAGTGCCATCATTAAAGTCATAGGCTATTTTGCCTATAATATTGTTGGCAAAGAGATAGTTAAGACCCAGTGACCATTGTTCCTGATCGACCAGATTTCCCGGAGCATCATAATCGCTGTAACGTAAAACACTTTCCCATTTTGAAGGAGAAAATTTATAGGCTCCCTGCACATACCAGGATGACCACTTATTACTGGATGGATCAACTTCACTGGTTCTTAAGCTGCCCAGTTCCTGAGAAATATATTCACCCCTGGCCTGGAACTTTTTAAAGTTATAAACAAAATCAGCACCAAGCACATCATAATCCCGGTTTTTCTCGGTACGCTCAATATTTTCTACCGTATCAAAATAAGTTAAGGCGGCTTTACCAGTAGCCGCTGACAAACCAATTTCTAAACCGTCAACAGGTAAAATGCCGATACGACCACCATAAGTTAATTCATTATTATCATTACTGGTCGAGCCATTAGCTTCAATAGCAATACCACCACCATCATGACTACCACCTAATTTAGGTCCATTACCTACATAGGTCGCATAGTTAAATTGTGTATCGGCCAGGTAAAAACCACCTCTTAATTGCGCACCGACGTTTGCAATTGGGGCCGCCTGATCATGACCAAAACCGGATGGTGCTGTAGGTAATTTGTTAATCCAGCCAGGATGAATATTCTGTCTGAACTGTCCAATAGGACTTAAAAACTTACCGACTAAAAAGGTCATATTATCATTAATAAGCAAATCAGCCGTCATATATTCAACTTCAGTATCAGTCTCACCTAACTCATTAATTGTCATAGACATTTCTGACTCAAACATTAACAGGTCTTTATACTGATAGTGAAATATTGGAGAAAAGGTAGAATTAGAAAATTCGTTGTATTTTTTCTTTTTTACGCCATCGTCATAATAAGTTCTATCATTAGCCGTATAGTTAAACTGAGCATAACCGGCCAGATGTACCTGCGAAGCCGCATTCTTTTCTTCCAGTTGAGTCTTTTTAACTGACTCCACCTGTTTTTTCATAACAGCCACTTCTTTTTTAGTAACCTGGGATGTTTTTATGTCCCTCATTAATGCTTTCATTTCGGCCAGATCCCTTTGTAACTGCTTAACCTGAGCCTCCAGCTCAGCATTGCTGGCAGAAAATGCAAGGCTGGGTAATGACCCCAGACATGCAACAATAACTGCAGCATTTAGTCGTTTTTTTATTGTCATAATTATCACCTTTAATTTTTATGGTTTTCAGAAATTAATAACTTAAGAAATTTCTGATACAACAATTAAAGCAATGACAACATTACAGAATGCTTACACAAACATTACATAAATTTAATAAAACCTTTTTTTTAAAATAAAAAAAAGCATATTTATATAAGCATTTGAAATTATAAAATTAATTTGAATAAGGTATATAAACTATAGAAACATTAAATTTACTGGATTATTGATCCAGATCAAAAGCTACAGGAGGGACAGGTTTTTGAATTTTTTTAAGAGAGATTAAATAAATAAAGTATTCCTGTAAATATAAATACAGGAATACGTTAAAAGGTATAATTTAATGCTGATGTTCAGAACTGGAATGCTCATCCTGAGCAGACGGGTTCATCATCATACCCTGCATGCTGCCTTTACTACCCTGCATATTCATCATACCGCCTTTTTTGGCCATATGAGCTTTTAACATGGCCATACGTTTTTCAGCATCAGGTTCATTAGTGATTTTCATCATTTCAGCCTGCATGGCCTGGCGACGTTTCATCATCATGGCCTGCATTTTATCCATGTGTTCCTTCATCATGGCCTGACGTTTGGCCAGATCGGGTTCTTGCTGGATCTGCATAACTTTGGCCTGCATTTTCTGGCGCATCTGCATCATACCACCGCAGTTGCCCTGCTTCATGCCGCCCATACCCTGGCCCATAGGCATACCATTTTTCATGCCACTCATACCCTGACCCATAGGCATTCCGTTTTGCATACCATTGGTTCCCCCTGAATGGTTATGATCCATATCAGCAACTGCCATAGTTGATGTTGCAGCCAGTAAAACGGCAAATCCCAGTGATGTGATTCTGTGCATTTTTTTCTCCATAAAATTAAAAAAACGATAATGTCTGAGTAAGCTAGTCAGATATTAAGATTCTTATTCTATATCATATATCTTAAAAAAAGATCAAAAAAAACATTAAATATTTGTAATGTTGGCTGATTCCATTGTTTTTAAAATAAATATACTTAATCTCTTGATTACAAAGAATTTTAAACTAAACTTCAAATATTAAAGGTTTTCTTTTCTGGTTTAATTAGGCTAAATTCCTCTCCTTGTTTTTTCAGGGTATTTAGTGTTCTGTTATCGGTTCTGGTTTTTATATGAAATATATGCTGTTTTTTTTAATATTATTCAGTCTCAATAGCTATGCTGAGCATTTATCTGATCAAAAACATTTATTTGTTGTTTCCGGTGTTGTACTAAATAGTACTAATAGTAAAAAAATAAATGACCTGGTGGCAATGATAGAAAGAAAAACTCATTATCCTCTGGAAACTTATT
>Ga0256832_1001929_pt1 | contig 14096 bp, 11 predicted proteins | sample 134614metaG_FD_190534 | JGI IMG/M metagenome (GOLD analysis project Ga0256832, IMG submission 190534) | Hydrothermal vent microbial communities from Lau Basin, Pacific Ocean - 134-614 | ecosystem: Environmental > Aquatic > Marine > Hydrothermal vents | place: Pacific Ocean: Lau Basin | collected...
GAGCGGAATTTCGGAACATTCTCAGGTTTTGCCGGCAAGTCATTGATAGAGTATATTTAATTCGAGGAGCCCATGAACAATCATACCAAGGAGCCCGCGATGCCCCGCCTGTTGCCGTCCATCGGCCTGCTGTTTTTCGCCCTCTCGGCCCCATTGCTGGCCGACACCCTTGCCATTCCGGCGCCCGAACAGCCGGCGACAACCGAAGCGCCTGCCGCGCCTGCAGCCGCACCCGCCGCGGGCTACAGCGTCACCCTGCCCGGGCGGGGGATGACCATGGATCAGGTGGAAGCCCGGTTCGGACCGCCCCGCGAACGCCTGCCCTCGGTCGGGGATCCGCCCATCACCCGCTGGGTGTACGACGATTTCACTGTCTATTTCGAGTACGAATACGTCATCAACGCCGTCCCCAACGTCGGCATGCCAAAACCCGCTGCCGCGCCGGAAGCCGGCAGCGAAGAAGCCACACCCGAAACCACCCCGGAGCCCCCCGCCGCCGAACCCGCCCCGGCCGGCGGTGACTGATCCCGCCACCCGCCGCCTGCCGGCCGAATGGGCGCCGCAGGATGGCGTGATGGTCGTGTGGCCCCACGCGGGCACCGACTGGGCCGACGATCTGGCGGCCGTCGAGAACGTCTATCTCGAACTGGCCCGGGCCATCACCCCGCGCGAACGCCTGCTGGTGGTCTGCCGGGACGGCCCCCATCAGGTGCACGTCTCCCGCCAGCTCAAGGCGGCGGACATCTCCCAGCGGCAGATCCGCTACGCCCTCGCGCCCTCCAACGACACCTGGGCCCGGGACCTTGGCCCGATCACGGTCCTGGAGAACGGCGAACCCCGGCTCGTCGATTTCCGTTTCAACGGCTGGGGCGGCAAGCATCCCCACGATCTGGACGACGCCATCGTCCGCACCCTGCACGCGGCGGATCATTTCGGCGACGTACCGCTGGAGTCCGTCGATCTGGTCCTCGAAGGCGGCGCCATCGACACCGACGGCCTCGGCACCCTGCTCACCACGCTCGGCTGCCTGCTGGATCCGCGCCGCAACCCCGGCATCGACCAGGCCGGCATGACCGCGCGCCTGCAGTCGCTGCTCGGCATCGAACGCATCCACTGGCTCACCCACGGCTGGCTCGACGGCGACGACACCGACGGCCACGTGGACATGCTGGCCCGCTTTTGCGATCCCGGCACCATCGCCGTCACCGTCTGCGACGATCCCAACGACCGCCACTACCGGGAACTGGCCGCCCTGCGCGACGAAGTCGCGGCCCTGCGCGACGTCCATGACCAACCCTACCGGGTGCTGGAACTGCCCATCCCCGCCCCCGTCCACGACCCGGCCGGCCGCCGCCTGCCGGCCAGCTATGCCAACTTCCTGATCATCAACGAAGCCGTGCTGGTTCCCCTCTACGCCGACGCCAATGACGCCCTGGCCATGACCATCCTCTCCGGCGCCTTTCCCGATCGTGAAATCATCGGCATCGACTGCCGCCCCCTGATCCGCCAGAACGGCAGCCTGCACTGCATCACCATGCAGTTGCCGGAAGGAACCCTGCCCTGACAAGGGAAACCGCGAATACACGCGAATTTGACGCGAATGATTGTTTGCGATTCATGCAGGAGCGGCGCACAGCCGCGATAGACCGCGGCGGGGCGTGTAGGAGCGGCGCCCTCGCCGCGATTATTCGGTAGCCGGGAAAAAATCTCTCAATCCCGAAACTCCGGCAAGGGCGACAACAGCACCCAGCGCTCCTTCTTCGGATCATATTCCCATTCCAGCTCGACGGTCTTGCTGCGTTCGATGGCGCGGTTTTCGTTGTAGTAGCGGATTTCCACGACCTGACGCACCCTGTCCGGGCTCAGGGCCGTCGAGCGGATGACGTCGTAACCGGTGAGCCTGATATGCTTCATCCGGGCCCGTTGCTCGGGCGAGATGGACTGGGGCGTCTTCTGGAAGGCCGCCGCATCGTCCAGCGTCTGCCAGCGCAGGGCCCGCTCGAAGGCAAAGGCTGTCTCGTCGAAATGGCGTTGCTGTTCCTGCGCGGCACAGGCGAACAGGCCGAGCAAAACCAGGGGCATCAACAGGGCAAGTGGGCGCACGGGGTTTTCCTTTTCGCGTTTCGGGAGACGACAGTATACTGCAAGCCCGAACCATGCCGATCCGCCGCCCATGACCACGAAAACCCTGACCGTCGCCCTGGTGCAGCATCCCTGCGATGCGGATCGCCGGACCAACCGCGAAACCATCGAGGGGGGACTGCGGGAAGCCGCCCGTTCCGGCGCCCGGCTCGCGCTGCTGCAGGAACTGCACGACACGCCCTATTTCTGCCAGATCGAGGATCCGCAACGGTTCGATCTGGCCGAGCCCATCCCCGGTCCCCGCAGCGAGGAACTGGCCGCACTGGCGCGGGAACTCGGCCTGGTCATCGTCGCTTCCCTGTTCGAGAAGCGGGCCCCCGGCCTGTATCACAACACGGCCGTGGTCTTCGACGACGACGGCCGCCTGGCCGGCCGCTATCGCAAGATGCACATCCCGGACGATCCCGGCTATTACGAGAAGTTCTATTTCACGCCCGGCGATCTCGGCTTCCAGCCGGTGGACACCGCCGTGGGCCGCCTCGGCGTGCTGGTCTGCTGGGATCAATGGTTCCCGGAGGCGGCCCGGCTGATGGCCCTGGCCGGCGCCGAACTGCTGCTCTATCCCACCGCCATCGGCTGGGATCCCCGCGACGAGGAAGACGAAAAGGCCCGCCAGCTCGACGCCTGGCGCACCGTGCAGCGGGGCCATGCCATCGCCAATGGCCTGCCCCTGCTGTGTTGCAACCGCATCGGCACCGAAACCGCCCCCGACGGCAACCGCATCGACTTCTGGGGCCACAGTTTCATCGCCGGCCCCCAGGGCGAGGTCCTCGCCGAGGCGCCGCCGGACGATCCCATGGTCCTGATCGAAAACATCGATCTCGGCCGATCGGAAACGGTCCGGCGCATCTGGCCCTTCCTGCGCGACCGGCGCATCGACGCCTATGGCGACCTGCTGCGGCGTTTCCGGGACCACCCCGCGACGACGAAACGGGACTGAAGGTTCCCTTTCCGGGAAAACATTTTTCGCCCGCTTGTCCCTGATTCGGTTAAAGTTTCCCTTTCGTGATGCCGATACCATCCCCGTGTGGCACACCGCGGTATAGTGTGGTGCCGAAATGGACCCGGAACGATACGAGGAACCCGATAATGAAAATCCTTCGCGCTGCCATGATCACCGGAGCCCTGCTGCTGCCCGGAATGGCCTCCGCCGATTTCATCTCCTTTGCCGCCGGTGCCGGCATCTGGCAGGAAACGCCCAGCGGCACCTTCCGCAAGACCGGCGACCCGACCGACGTCAGTCTGGAGAACGATCTGTTCTGGGGCCAGGAAACACAGAACTACTTCTTTGCCACCCTGGAGCATCCGGTTCCGCTCCTGCCCAACATCCGCCTGATGAAGACCGGCATGAATCATGGCGGCTCTGGCACCCTGACCCGGACCATCGTCATCAATGGCCAGACCTACAATGTCAGTGAGAACGTGACCAGTGACGCCAGCATCGACCAGCTCGACATGACCCTTTACTGGGAGCTCCTCGACAACGTGGTCAGTCTGGATCTCGGCCTCAATGCCAAGCAGGTCAAGCTGGACTACACCGTGACGGGCAGCACCAGCGGCACGACTTCGGATACCTTCGACGAAATCATCCCCATGATCTACGGCATGGTCGGCGCTTCTCCGATACCCGACCTTCTGCTCAGCGCCGAAATGTCCTATGTCACCTACTCCGGCTCCACCGTCTCCGATTTCACGGCCAAGGTCTCGTATACCACGGCCTTCTTCGTGGGTTTCGAGGCCGGCTATCGCAGCCAGCATTTCCAGTTCGATGACGTGGCCGGCACCAACGCCAACATCGACTTCAAGGGTCCCTTCGCGGGCGTCTATGTGAAGTTCTGATTCAACGTCGGCAGACCCTTCGGGTCTGCCGACGCTACATCCCCCGGCTGATCCGCTATACTCAAAGCATGTCCCGACACCCGTTCGGAGGTGTCCCATGCGTACCTGTCTTCTCCTGCTGCTTCTGTTGCCGGGTCTGACCGGCCAGGCCAACGAGGCCCGCTTCGTCGCCACGCCCTACGAAGAACCGCGCGTGGTCTTCGATTTCTACTTCGACGATCCCCGGAAGATTCACGCGGCGCTGTACTGGATCCGCTCGCTGATCAACCCGCTCATGGAAGAACCCTACGGCTTCGCGCCGGAGATGATGGATCTGGTGGTCGTCATTCACGGCACGGAAATCGTTACCGTGGCCCGTCACAACTACGAAAAGTATCGCAACGCCGTGGATCGCATGCGCTACTACGCCAGCCTCGGCGTCCGCTTCCGTGTGTGCGGCCTGGCCGCGCAGGATTTCGGCTACCAGGTCGGCGACTTCCAGGACTTCATCGAAGTGGTCCCATCCGCCATCACCGAACTGGCCCACTGGCAGCAACAGGGTTATGCCCTGATCCGGCCGATCGTGATGGAAAAGCGGTTCGCCATCGAGGAGATTCGGTGAGCCATCATTTTTTGCAAGGCCTGGTGGAAATAACGCGGAGGACGCAGAGACGCGGAGGGCACGGAGGTTTTGTCTAAATAGCTGTTCCGAATTCCACTACACTTGGGGTCATGCACGGAACCCTCAAGGCAGGTGCGGCGTTTCGTGACCTTCGGCCGCAGGGACGACGTGCAGGATGCACAAGTGTCGCGAGAGGGCAGGATGCCCGAAGCGACTGCGGGCCGTAGAGCCTACAGGGATGTATTCACGGCGTGTCACGAAACGCCGCACCTGCCTTGAGGGCGTGCCTGATGGTTAGTACAGAACCACCCAACTGACCTGGATTTCGGAACAGCTATTTAGGTCGGCCCTTCCGTCTCTGCTGCCAGCCCGATTGAACCCTGCCCGCCTTCCTCTGTCCCAACGGTGTTAAAATCGCGTTCTTTCGCCACCAACACGCCATTTCATGCCCGAATCGCCCCGCATCAGCCCGCTCCATCCCCGCCTGCCCGAAAAACCCGGTGAAATCCGCGACTGGGGGCACCTGTATGGCAACGCACCGGCGCTGGCCATTGCCTCGGCGGCGCGGGCGGCCGACGGGCCCTTGCTGGTGGTCACGGGCACGCCGGCGGAGGCCCAGCAGCTCGAATATGCCCTGCGCTTCTTCCTGGCCGGCCAGGACGTGCCCCTGCTGCCCTTCCCCGACTGGGAAACCCTGCCCTACGACGTCTTCTCCCCCCACCAGGACATCGTCTCCGAACGGCTGACCTGCCTGGCCCGCCTGCCGGATCTGCATCGGGGGATTTTGATCGCACCGGCGCAGACGCTGATGCAGCGCCTGTGTCCGCCCGACTATCTGCAGGCCCACAGCCTGCTGCTGTCGGTGGGCGAGACCCTGAACCTGGAAACCATGCGCCGGCGCCTGGAGAGCGGCGGCTACCGCTGCGTTGCCACGGTCATGGAGCACGGCGAGTTCGCGGTGCGCGGTGCGCTGCTGGATCTGTTCCCCATGGGCAGCCGGGTTCCCTACCGCATCGAACTGTTCGACGACGAAATCGAGTCGATCCGCACCTTCGATCCGGAAACCCAGCGCTCCGTCGAAAAGGTCGAGCACATCGAGCTGCTGCCGGCCCGCGAGTTCCCCCTCAACGAGGAGGGCATCGCCCGCTTCCGCCGCAACTGGCGGGCCCGCTTCGAAGGCAATCCCCAGGATTCGGTGCTCTACCGCGAGGTGAGCAACGGCATGGCGCCCGGCGGCATCGACTACTATCTGCCGCTGTTCTTCGAGCAGACAGCGACCCTGTTCGACTACCTGCCCGCATCGGCCCGCATCGTCACCACCGACAGCGTGGAAGGCGAGGCCGAGGCCCACTGGGTCGAGATTGGCGAGCGTCACGAGCAGTTGCGGCACGACATCGAGCGCCCCCTGCTGCCGCCGGCCGAGGTCTTCCTGCCGGTGCCGGAGCTGTTCGCGGCCTTCAAGACCCGGCCGCGGATCCGCTACCAGGCCTTCGAACTGGAAGGCCCCGGCGACAACTTCGCCACGGCCCGTCCGCCGGAGCTGCATCTGGACGTGCGGGCCGAGAATCCCGTCGCCGTGCTGGAAGACTTTCTGGCCGGCTTCGACGGCCGGGTGCTGTTCGCCGCCGAGACTGCCGGCCGGCGCGAATACCTGCTGGATCTGCTGCGCGGCCACGACATCCATCCTTCGCCGGTGGACGACTGGCATGCCTTCCTCGAAAGCGACGCATCGCTGGCGATCACCGTCGCTCCGCTGGAAAAAGGCCTGCTGCTCACCGACCCGGCCCTGGCGGTCATCGCCGAGCCCCAGCTCTTCGGTCAGCAGGTCCTGCAGCGTCGCCGCCGGCGCAAGAGCGGCCGCGACACCGACGCCATCATCCGCAACCTGGCGGAGCTGACCGTCGGCGCACCCGTGGTCCACGAGGATCATGGCGTGGGCCGCTATCTGGGCCTGCAGACCCTGGAAGTGGGCGGCGCGCCCACCGAGTTCCTGACCCTGGAATACGCCGGTGGCGACAAGCTCTACGTGCCGGTGGCGTCCCTGCACCTGATCAGCCGCTATACCGGCGCCGCACCCGAGCACGCGCCCCTGCACAAGCTCGGCTCCGGTCAGTGGGAAAAGGCCAGGCGTCGCGCCAACGAAAAGGTCCGCGACGTGGCCGCCGAGCTGCTGGCCATCTACGCGAAACGGGAAGCGCGCAGCGGGTTCCGCTATCCGCTGGACGAGCTGGCCTACCGTGCCTTCGCTGCCGAGTTTCCCTTCGAGGAGACCCCGGATCAGCAGACGGCCATCGACAAGGTGCTCGAGGCCATGCAGAACGACAAGCCCATGGACATGCTGGTCTGCGGCGACGTGGGCTTCGGCAAGACCGAGGTGGCCATGCGCGCCGCCTTCGTCGCCGTGCAGGCCGGCAGGCAGGTGGCCCTGCTCGCACCCACCACCCTGCTGGTGCAGCAGCACCTGCAGAACTTCCGCGATCGCTTCGCCAACTGGCCGGTGCGCATCGAGGGCCTGTCGCGCTTCGGCGGCAAGAAGGCCCAGAATGCCATCCTCGCCGATCTCCAGGCCGGCAAGGTGGACATCGTCATCGGTACCCACAAGCTGCTGCAGGACGATGTGAAATACAAGAACCTGGGCCTGGTGATCATCGACGAGGAACACCGCTTCGGTGTCCGTCAGAAAGAGAAGTTCAAGGCCCTGCGCGCCGAGGTGGACGTGCTGACCCTCACCGCCACGCCCATCCCGCGCACCCTCAACATGGCCATGTCGGGCCTGCGGGAACTGGCCATCATCGCCACGCCCCCGGCCCGCCGGGTGGCCATCAAGACCTTCGTGACCGAGCCCAAGCCGAACCTGATCCGCGAGGCCTGCCTGCGCGAGATCCGCCGCGGCGGGCAGATCTTCTATCTGCACAACGACGTGGAGACCATCGAGAAGACCGCGCAGAAGCTGGCCGAGCTGGTCCCGGAGGCCACGGTGCGCTTCGCCCACGGCCAGATGCGCGAACGGGAACTGGAACAGGTGATGTCCGACTTCTATCACCAGCGCTTCAACCTGCTGGTGTGCACCACCATCATCGAGACCGGCATCGACATTCCCACCGCCAACACCCTGATCATCGATCGCGCCGACAAGTTCGGTCTGGCCCAGCTCTACCAGCTCCGTGGCCGGGTGGGCCGCTCCCACCATCGCGCCTACGCCTACCTGCTGGTGCCCAACCGCAAGGCCCTCACCGAAGACGCCCGCAAGCGCCTGGAGGCCATCGAGTCCATCGAATCCCTGGGCACCGGCTTCACCCTCGCCACCCATGATCTGGAGATCCGTGGCGCCGGCGAGCTGCTGGGCGACGAGCAGAGCGGCCAGATCATGGAGATCGGCTATTCCCTGTACACGGAACTGCTGGAACGGGCGGTCAACAGCCTCAAGGCCGGCAAGGAACCGGATCTGGACCAGCCCCTGCACCACGCCACCGAGATCAACCTGCACGTGCCGGCCCTGATCCCCGAGGACTACCTGCCCGACGTGCACGAACGGCTGATCCTCTACAAGCGCATCGCCTCCGCCGGGAACAAGGCCGAGCTGCACGAACTGCAGGTGGAGATGATCGACCGCTTCGGCCTGCTGCCCGAGCCGCTCAAGACCCTGTTCCGGATCACCGAGCTGAAGCTGCTGGCCACGCCGCTGGGGATCGAGAAGATCGATCTCGGCGCCAGCGGCGGCCGCATCCTGTTCACGGAACAGCCCGACATCGATCCCCTGCGCGTGATTCAGCTCATCCAGAGCCAGCCGAACGTCTATCGTCTCGACGGCAACGACAAGCTGCGCATCAATCTGGATCTGCCCGACGCGGAAAGCCGCATCAACCTGCTCGAGAACCTGCTGACGGAGCTGGGGCGCAAGACCGAAGCGGCCTGACGACATGGCCGGGCGGCAGTGCCCGACCGCAACCACCTGTCAGGGCGTGACCGGCGTCCGGCGCAATGCCTTCAACGAAAAAGTGCCTGCATCGCCTTCCAGTCGAGCGACTGCAGGGTTTTCAGGGCCGATTGCCAGTCCATCTGTTCGAACTCGGCAGCCATGACCGCCTGAAAGCCCAGTTGCACGACGATGCCACCGGTACGGTTTCGCTTGTCGTAGGTGATCCCGATCGGATATCCGTTCATTTTGGTGATTTTGACCAGGGACTCGGCATTTTCCACCTGGGTTCCGGCGGCGTAGGGTGACCACATCATCCGGGCCTGAATGCCGCTGACGATGGTGACCTGAATGCGTTGCCTGCCCCGCGTATAGGTCCGTGATGCCGTGACGAACTCGCCCATCATCGGATTGTCGACCTTCATGCCCTCACACTGCGAAGCCTGCCAGTCCGGTATTTCCGCAAGACGGTCGCACAGGACCTTGTAGTCGGGCAGGGTTGCCGTCTCCGCCAAGGCGGCAAGGCTCAACAGGTACAGAATCACGAACAGGGCAGCGTTTTTTTTCATTATCATTCTCCTGATTTGATGATTGTGCACAATCGTCACGGAAACATCACGACGACCTGGGTGGATTCAACCGGGTCGGCAGTCCCGTGTCACAAATGCAGATTGAACAGCTCGACCTACTTTAGCAGACGGATTTCCACCCGCCGGTTTTTGGCCCGTCCGGCCTCGGTGCGATTGTCGGCAACCGGGTTGGCCTTGCCTTTGCCGAGTATCCGGAATTTCTTCGGATCGATGTTCTCGCAATACATGAGATAGTCCGCCACCGACTGGGCCCGTTGCAGAGACAATCTCAGATTGTAGGCGTCACTGCCCACATTGTCGGTATAACCGGTGACAATGATGCGTTTGACCGGCTGTCGGCGAATGATTTCACCAATGACGTCCAGGGCTTCCCGGGCCTTGGGCTTGAGAATGAACTGATTGAAGTCAAACAGAACCTTTTCGGGAATGGTCAGGCGCAGGCCCTGCTCGCTACGACTGACCTGGATGCCGAGCTTTTCCGGTGTCGGCCGGGCTTCCTCATGGCGATACTTCGCCACAACCAGATCCGAGAGCAGCACGTCATAGGGTTTGGGATCCAGCCCCCAGCGCTTGAAGGCAAACCCCGCAATCGGTCGGGCTGGCGAAAACGGCGTGGCGGCGACACGCTGACCATCCAGAAACACGCGCAACTGGTGACGTCGCGCCTGAACGGCCACGTGCAGTTTCCGATCCCGGCAACGGGACAGCTTGCGCAGCAGCCCGTATCCCTTCAGGGACAGCTTGCAGCCCATGGGTTCGAAGGAAAATTCGAGCGTCTTTACAGGACGACTGCCGGAGCGCAACGGATCGCTGTCGTACAGGTCGAAGAACAGTTTCACGTCATGATATTTCTTCGGCACGACGTGAAAATCGACGGAAAAATCATCCTTGCCGAGAGAAATCTTCTTGACCAGCCGCACCGTCCCCTTGCCTGCCGGTGCCACCCAGATATGCTCCTGATATTTCACGCATTCGACAACGCCCGACAGATCGTCGAATGCCGTTGGCATTTCGCCCACCGGACATTGACGAAAATCGTTCGCAAACAGCACCTGCTCGCCACGCTCGAACCGGTCATACCTTTGCGTGCCGGTTACCAGTTCGTCAGCCCCAACCTGCCCCATCCAGAACAGGGCCGCCATCACTCCCCAGACAATCCTGCATGCCTTGCCCAAAATCATTGCCCTGCGCTCCCCCGCTCATTCATCTGTCAAAAGCTGTTCAGCGATACCTTGTGGCGCATGCGGATCATTTCAAGCCGAAAGTTTCAGCGATTTGCAGATCGAACACGCCATGACCATTTGTGCAATTCCATCACCACCAATATCACCATGGCCAGGCCCAGCAACTCGAACCAGTGTTCGGTCGACACCGGCTGCAGATGCAGCACCTCGCGCAGTCCCGGCGTGTACATGGCACCGATGTGAATGCCCTGTGCGGCCAGGGTGCCGAAGACCAGCAGCGGGTTGCGCAACAGGCTGTGCCGGAACACCGAGACGGTCTCGGAGCGGGAATTGAACACGTGGATGTTTTCGAACAGGACCATCAGCAGCAGCGTGCCGTTGCGGGCCTCGTCCAGGGAGTAGCCCCGACCCAGCAGAAACTGGTAGATGAAGAAGGCAACGCCGCCCATGACCAGAGCGCTGACCAACACCCGCTCCACCATCAGGCGGTTGAAGATCCCCTCCTGCGGTGGCCTCGGCGGCTGCCGCAATTCGTGCCCCTCGCCCGGCTCGAAGGCCAGGGCCACGTCCTGGATGCCGTTGGTCACCAGGTTGAGCCACAGAAGTTGCACTGCCAGCAACGGGATGGGGAGGCCGGCGAACAGGGAGAGCAGGAACAGCACCAGCTCGGCGGCGCCGGTGGAAACGAGCAGGAAGATCACCTTGCGCACGTTGCCGTAGGCGATGCGGCCCTCCTCCACGCCGGCGACGATGGAGGCAAAATTGTCGTCGGTGATGATGATGTCGGCACTCTCCCGCGCCACGTCGGTCCCGTTCTCGCCCATGGCCACGCCGACGTGGGCGGCCCGCAGTGCCGGCGCGTCGTTGGCGCCGTCGCCGCTGACGGCCACGAAATGGCCCTGCCGCTGCAGGGACTGCACGATGTCCAGCTTCTGCCGTGGCTCCATGCGGGCATAGACCCGCGCCTTCGCGGTCAGGCGATCCAGGGCCTCGGTGCCCTCGACCTGCTCCAGATCGGCACCGGTGACCACCTGCGCCGGATCCCGGGCCAGGCCCAGTTCCCGGGCGATGGCCAGGGCCGTGGCCGGATGATCGCCGGTCACCATGGCCACCTCGATGCCCGCCTGACGGCACAGGGCCACCGCCCGGGTCGCCTCGGGGCGCAGGGGATCGATCATGGCCACCAGCCCCAGCAGCGTGAGCGCGTGCAAATCGGCATCGGACAGTGTTTCCGGGTCCGCGATTGCCACCTCACCGGCGGCCAGGGCAATGACGCGGTAACCGGACCCGGCCAGCTTCAGTGCCGCCGCAGTGACGTTTTCCGCATCCAGTTCCTGCTCCCCGGCCGGCGTGGCCATGCGCGAACACATCGGCAGAACCCGCTCCACCGCGCCCTTGACGTACACGCGATACGCCGGGCCGTCCCGATGCAGGCTGGCGGCAAACCGGCGTTCCGATTCGAAGGGGATGGTCGCCACTTCGGGCAGATGAACCAGCACCTCGTCACGGTTCACGCCCAGCTTGTGGGCCAGCACCAGCAGGGCCACGTCCACGGCATCGCCATGATGCACCCACTGGCCGTTGCGCCGGCCCAGATAGCCCTCGTTGGCCAGCACCGCCGCCTCGGCCAGGCGTCGCAACAGGGCCTGTTCGGACGCATCGGACAATCCCCGCGGCGTGACCACCTCGCCGGTCGGTTCCAGTCCTTCGCCGGTCACTTCCCAGACTTCCGGCTCCGCCGCCGATGCCGGCACGACCAGCCGCTTGACCGTGAGCTGGTTGAGCGTGAGCGTGCCGGTCTTGTCGGTGGCGATGAAGGTACACGAACCCAGGGATTCCACCGCCACCAGCCGGCGAATGAGCACATGGCGGCGGGCCATGCGCCGCATGCTCACGGCCAGGGCCACGGTCAGGGCCACCGGCAGGCCCTCGGGAATGACCGAGACCGCCAGGGCCACGGCCATCATGAAAACGTCCGCCATTGGCATGCCACGCAGCATGGCCACGGCAGCCATCAGCAGGGCGGCGATGCCCACCAGCACGGCGATCCGGCGGGTGAAACGTTCCATGCGCTCCACCAGGGGCGCGCGCACGGTGGGTTGTTCGAGCACATCGGCGGCGATGCGTCCCAGCTCCGTGTCGAGGCCCGTGGCAACCACCACGCCATGACCGCGTCCGCGCATGACCAGCGTGCCGGCAAAGGCCATGTTGCGCCGTTCGGCCAGGGGAACGTCCTCGTCCAGGATCAGGTCGGCTTGCTTGGCCACGGCCAGGGACTCGCCGGTGAGCAGCGATTCGTCGATTTCCAGATCGTGGCCTTCCAGCAGACGCAGATCGGCCGGCACGCGGGTGCCGGACTCGAGCAGCACGATGTCGCCCGGGACCAGTGCCTCGGCATCGATCTCGTAGGATTCGCCGGCCCGCAGCACCCGGCAGCGGATCCGTACCAGGCGCTGCAGGGCCTCGGCCGCACGCTGTGCGGAGTATTCCTGGAAGGTGCCGATGACGGCATTGATGAGCAGAACCGCGGTGATGAAACCGGCATCCGACCATTCCCCAATCGTCAGGGAAAGGATGGCCGCGGCCATCAGGACATAGATGAGCGGGCTGGCGAACTGGCGCAGGAAGATCCGCGCCAGACTGTCGCCTTCGGGTTGCGGCAGGGCATTGGGCCCCACCTGCGCGAGACGCGCCTGCGCCTCGTCCGGGGCCAGCCCGTCGCGGCTGGTATTCAGCCGTTCGAGGACGGCATCGATGGCGAGATGGTGGGGGGCGCGGATCCGCCAGGCATCAGGCATGGTCGTACCGCACGCCGCCGGCTCAGAACTGATCCGGCGACATCAGCAGTTCCGATTCCATGATGTCGCCGTCGGTGGCCACGCGCACGCCCTTGATGCCCGGCACGCGATTGAGAATGTAGGCGGCCATCATCACGCGCATGGACTCGTTTTCGGTCTCCATGGCGGTGAGCATGCGATCGGCAACCACCTGCACCCGATGCTCCAGGGTGGGATTGTCCACCCATTCGCGGCCGACGAGATAGCCCTTGTCCATGTCGGCATCCATCTGATCGAAGAACTCACCCGCCTCGTGGACGAGATGATCCGGCACTTCCACGGGAAAGGTGTTTCCATCGACGACGACGTTCAGAATCATGGGTGGCTCCAGTCTTGCAGCAAGGGTGGTGAATCGGCTGTGCTATTCTAGCGCGAACCGTCACCAATGAGTACCTGAGCAATGTTGTTGGAAATTCCCGAGGTCCTCTCTCCAGAGCAGATCAACCAGGTCCGCGAACTGCTGGCCCAGGGCCGCTTCATCGATGGCCGGCTCTCGGCCGGCATGGCCGCCAAACGGGTCAAGCACAACGAGGAACTGGGGCCCGAGGATCGCCTCGTCCAGCCCCTCAACAACATCGTCATGGGCAGCCTGGTGCGCCATCCGGTCTACCAGTCGGCAGTCCTGCCCCTGAAGGTGGCCAGCCCCTTCTATGCCCGTTACGCACCGGGCATGACCTACGGCGATCACGTGGACGATCCGGTCATGGGGCCGCCCCAGGGGCGTTACCGCAGTGACGTCTCCACCACCGTATTCCTCAGCGAGCCCGACGAATACGACGGTGGCGAACTGGTGGTGCGCACCCCCTTTGGCGAGCAGACCGTAAAACTGCCCGCCGGCCACGCCGTGGTCTATCCCTCCTCCAGCCTCCACCACGTGGCCGAGGTCACCCGCGGCGAGCGCCTGGTGGCCGTCACCTGGGCCCAGAGCATGGTCCGGGATCCGGCCCGCCGGGAACTGCTCTACGAGCTCAACCAGGCCCGCGAGAG
>Ga0256832_1001930_pt1 | contig 14094 bp, 5 predicted proteins | sample 134614metaG_FD_190534 | JGI IMG/M metagenome (GOLD analysis project Ga0256832, IMG submission 190534) | Hydrothermal vent microbial communities from Lau Basin, Pacific Ocean - 134-614 | ecosystem: Environmental > Aquatic > Marine > Hydrothermal vents | place: Pacific Ocean: Lau Basin | collected...
CATTCAGGAGTTGCAGGCGATCCGCGGCGTCTTCGGAGAGCACGCTCGGGACGGGCTGTGGGTGAGTAGCACCAAGAGCGTCCACGGCCACCTCCTGGGCGCTGCCGGCGGCCTCGAGGCGGCGCTCTTGGCGCTGACCATTGCCCGTGGGCAGGTGCCGCCGACGGCCAACCTCGACGAGCCCGATCCGGGCGCGGAGGGCTTCGATCTGGTGCCCCACGAAGCGCGCGAGCGAGACGTGCGGGTGGGACTCACCAACTCCTTCGGGTTCGGCGGGACGAACGTCAGCCTCGTCTTTCGGAAGCACCCATGAAGGTCTTCGCCGGCAGCGATCACGCCGGGTTCGACCTGAAGCTCGCGCTGCTCGAGGCGATGGCGGCCGCCGGCCACGAGGTGGAGGACCTCGGCACCCACGGCCGGGAGTCGACGGACTATCCGGACTATGCGCACCGAGTCGCTCAGGCCGTGCTCGCCCACCCCGAGGCCAAAGGACTGCTCGTGTGCGGAACGGGTCAGGGCATGAGCATGGCCGCCAACCGGCATGCGGGGGTGCGTGCCGCGCTCTGCCACGACACGTTCAGCGCGCGCATGGCTCGGGCCCACAACGACGCCAACATCCTCTGCATGGGCGGGCGTGTCGTCGGTGTCGGCCTTGCGCGCGAGGTGCTCGTGGCCTTCTTGGGTGGGACCTTCGAGGGGGGGCGCCACGAGCGCCGCGTCGCCAAGATCGAGCCGCGCCGGTGATCATCCCCCAAGACGCCTTGTTCCGAGAGGAAGCCGAGCGCTATCGCCTGCGCTGGAACTGCGAGGATTGCGTGCTCTTCAACGGCGAGGCGCGGTGCGTGCATGAGTTTCCGACGGATCGCCACCGGGCCGGACGCTACGAAGATCCAGAGGCGCCGCTGCTGTTCTGCAAGGAGTTCGACCTGGTCTAGAGCACGCCCCTATGTGGCGCATCGCCCTCAAACCTCTTCAAGAGGTCCTCGCTGCATCATGCAGGGGCACGCTCGCGGGCCGGTACGATCGCCACGGGACGGAGTGGTGAGCCCCCGAACTGCCCTTCAAAAGAGGAAGAGCGCGCCCGCCCAGGTGAGGGCGACGTAGGTCATCAGGCCGAGCCCCAGGTGGACTGTGCTCAGCGCCTGGAGGGTGCGGTAGTCGTTGGCGCGGGAGAGGCCGAAGGTGTCGCTGTTCGCGAGGATCAGCCCGAGGCCCATCTGAGCGACCATGCCGGCGAGGTGGACCCACCGCAGACGTTTGTGTCGCCGCAGCTTCCGCGCGTAGGCGCCGGTGCCGTCGCTGAGGTGCAAGGGGTCGGGCATGGCCAACGACAGCCCGAAGGTGACGCTGTAGAGGGCCGTCGTCAGCACGCTGCTGACGAGGTGCGGCACCGGTTGCCGGATGCAGCTTCGCTGGCCGAAGATGGCGTCCCCCTGAACGCAGGGCGTGTTTCCCAGACTCGAGAACATGCCGTAGAGGTTCCAGTACTGGAGGTAGCCGAGGATCACTGTGCCGGTCATCGAGGCCCAGGTGGCGATGCCCAGGGCCCGGTGAACCTTGGCCAGGCGGCCGCGTCGCTGCATGAGCTCGGCCGTCGTCGGTGCGCTCGGCGCGTCGTCCTCGTTGGCGGCGGCCCCCGAGCTTGCCTCATCCGCCGCGACCGCGACGGCAGCGGCCAACGGGGCCGGGCCGCCGCCGGGCGTGCCCACCCCAACGGACGGATCGAGGGAGAGGGAGAAGCCCCAGATTGGGGTCGCGACGAGGAGCGCGGTCAAGCTGCCCATCGTTCGAGGATACACGCGCCCTCCTGTGAGCCAAACCGTTGACGCGGGGGGTGGCCGTGGCGCATCGATGGAGACGTGCTCGACCATCTCCCCAAGGCGGTGTCGGTCTACGAGGTCTCGCCTCGGGACGGGCTCCAGAACGAGGCGGCTCAGGTCGCGACTCACGCGAAGGTGCGTCTGATCGAGGCGCTCGCCGGCGCAGGCTGCAAGCGCATCGAGGTCACAAGCTTCGTCTCGCCGAAGTGGGTACCGCAGATGGCCGATGCCGACCAGGTCTGCCAGATGTTCGAGCGCCGCGAAGGTGTGACCTACTCGGCTCTGGTGCCCAACCGGCGTGGCCTGGAGCGGGCCTTCGCTGCCGGCCTCGACGAGGTGGCGGTGTTCCTCAGCGCGAGCGAGACCCACAACCGCAAGAACGTCAACAAGACCATCGCGCAGACCTTGCGGACCTTCGAGGACGTGATCGGGCCGGCGGTCGATGGGGGGCTGGCGGTCCGTGGTTACGTCTCGACGATGTGGGGTTGTCCCTACGAAGGCCACGTCCCCCCCGAGCGCGGCCTCACCATCGCCAAGGAATTGCTCGATGCGGGTTGCTACCAAGTCTCCCTCGGCGACACCATCGGTGTGGGCACGCCCGTGCAGACGCGCGATATCCTCGATCTGTTCTTGGCGGACCTACCGCCAGAGAAGGTCGCACTGCACCTTCACGACACGCGCGGGACCGCCTTGGCCAACGTGCTCGTGGGTCTCGAGATGGGCGTGACCACCTTCGACGCCTCCGTCGCGGGGCTCGGGGGTTGCCCCTACGCCCCCGGCGCTGCCGGTAACCTTGCGACCGAGGACCTCGTCTACGCCCTCGACGGAATGGGCATCGAGACGGGCATCGATCTCGACAAGCTCTGGCAGGCGGGCCAGGTCGCCGAGGCTGTGGTCGGGCGGGAGCTGCCGGGGAAGGTGCACCGGGCCGGGGTGCGGGCGCTTCCGTCCTGAGCCGGTCGCGAGGCGCATGGATGAAGCGCTCGGAAGCGATGCTGGCCGTGGCGGGCTTGCTCTGTCTTCTCGGATGCGCGGTCAGGCTGCGCGGTCAGCAGGGGAACCGTGCGTAGCGGTAGAGCGACCAGAGCCTGCCCCCGTCGATCGTGAAGTAGAAGCCCCGGGTGCCCATCGTACAAGCCTCGATCGGTTCGATGGCGATGCCTTCGATGTTCGTGCTCATGAAGAGCAGAGGGGCGGGGCCATCGTAGCGGGCGACGGTGTCGAGGCGCCGCTCGCCGCTCTCCTCTGCGTGCGAGGACAGCCAGCTGACCTCGAGTTGGTCGAAGTCGGCGTCATGCCAGAGGAAGAGCTGGCCCGTGGAGCGGTCGAACTCCAGGCCGGCCGTCTCGGCGGCAGCGCTTCGGTAGCGGCCGACGAGGTCGAAGGCGTCGCTGTCCGGGTCGAGGTCGAAGGCGTAGACGTGGCCGCCCCCCTGGTGGCCCACGAGGATGAGGCCTCCCAGGCCCCGGCGGCTGACGTAGGGGGCGCCCGAACCGTCCACGAAGCCCTGGGCGGTGAGGAAGGCGTCAGGGATGAAGGTCATGCCTTCTCCGCCCGACCCGCCGATGTGGGCGGAGAGATCCCAGCGGCGCCGCTCGCGGACGTCGCCGCCGACCGACAGGTCCACCCAGCGAACCGTGCCGCGCGCCTCGTCGAGGACGAAGACGCCGTCTTCGTCGGCGAGGTCGGCCTGAGTGATCGCCTCGGCGTCGCCGAAGTGGGACCAGACGGCGGGCCGCCCACCGCGGGCCGCGATGCGCCAGTCTCCGGAGTCGTCCCGCTCCAGGGCCCAGACCGTCGAGGGGCCGTTGTTGCGGCAAACCCACAGCACGTCCGTCCGCGGGTTGTAGAAGGCGCCGCTGAGGTCGGAGGAGAACTCACCTCTGCCCACGCTGGTCAGGTTCTCGGCGTCGCGGGTCGGCTCGGCGGGCCAGTCGCAGACTCGCGTCGAGGCGTGGATGCAGAGGCCATCCTCGCAGCGGTCCTCGGTGCAGGGCTGGCCGTCGTCGCAGTCCTCGTCCGCGCTGCACCCGGGGTCCACCGAGGCATCCGGCGAGCTGGCGTCGGTGGGCAAGCTTCCGTCGGCTGCGCCATCGCGTGTGGATCCGTCGACCGAGGAGGCGTCTTGCGCCGCGCCGCTGTCGTCGGGCGGGGCCGCGTCGGGCGCAGCCCCATCCGGATCCCCGGCGTCGACTTGCGAGCGTGCGTCTCGGTCCGAGGCATCGGGGGGCGAGGCTGCGTCCGGACCGTGACCGTTCGAGGCGCCACAACCGGCGAACGCGAGCAGGAGGCCGAGAGAGAGGCTCGGATACGAGAGATCGCGAAGGGTCACGGTCACAGGCACGACCCTACCACGCCGATCGTGTCGCTCCGCGATGCGCGGCGGGAGGGACCAAGGTGCCTGTTGCGACGGCGACCCTTGGGCCGCAGGCCCTTAGGTGCCGCTCGTGTTTCTCGGCTTGTCTTCGAGCCGCGCGCGGGCGGCCGGATGCCGGATCGCGATCCTCTCACGCTGGACGAGACGCGCCGATTTTGACGGTTGCTTGCTGACGGCGCCGACGGTTACCATCCCCGGGCCCCGCGAGGGCAGCTCCTTAACTTTCAGAATCTTTGGGCTTTTTGAATGCGCGGGGCGTCCATGGACGCGGGGTCGCCCGTCCCCATCGGGCGCTGCGCGCGGGTGACGGTGGTCCCCCGAGAAGGGGTGAAGGCAGGGAGCCGATGGCGGCGCTGACGGTTTCGAATTACTTGGGGATGCTCCAGGAAGATCCCGACGACGCCGAGTCGTTCGCCGGGTTGCGGGAAGCGCTGGAGAGCGGCGACTGGGAGCGCATCGGCGAGGAGCCGCTTCGGCTGTTGGAGGCCGCGCGTCACGGCCACGAGCGCCGTGGGGAGCTGCAGGCCGTAGCCTGGCTCATCGAGCTCGAGGCCGAGTTCCTGTCCGAGGACGATCCCGTGTTCCGCGGGGCGCTCTACAAAGAGCTCGGCCGCATTCGTCACGAGGAGTTGCTGGACGACGCCGGCGCCCTCGAGGCGTACCGGCGATCGCAGGAGCTGAGGCCGGGGGATCCCGAAGTCGAGATGGCCATCGAGGAGATCGAGCAGGCCGCCGAGAAGTGGCGACAGATCGCCGACCGCTTCATCGAGGAGGCGGCGGACGCCTCCGATGCGACCCTCAAGACCTCCATGCTCGCCCGGGCGGCAGGGTTGGTCTGGCAATACCGTGGCAAAGGGAAGGCCCGCGAGACCGACAAGCTCTTCAAGCAGGCTCTGAAGGCGGACCCGGCGTCGATCCGCACCGCGCGTTTGTACTGCATCACGCTCCGGGCGCGGGATCGGTTCAAGGACATTGCGCGGATCTTGGCGACGACTGCGGAGGCGGCCCGAAGCCGGGACGACAAGCTCAACCTCTTCGTTCAGGCCGCGCGCGTCTATCTGCGCCGTCTCGACGATCGTGAGAACGCTGCGACCTGCTACCGCCGCGCCCTCGACTTCGCACCGGGCCATGAGGAAGCGCTGCGCTTTCTGGTCGAACACTTCACCGAGCGCGAGGAGTGGGACGAGCTCGTCGCCCTCTACGAGGACGCGCTTCGCTCCCGGCAACAGCTCGACAGCGAGCAGGGGATCTTGCTGCAGATCGGTATGGTGCACTGGCGCATCCGCAACGCCCCCGAGGAAGCAGAGCCTTACTTCGCTCGGCTGCGCAAGATCGACCCGGCGCATCCGGGGATGCTCCAGTTCTATCGTGAGTTCCTCGGTCAGCGCGATGAGGACGAGGCGCGCGCGCGGCTGCTGACGATCCTCAACGACGCCCAACGCGTGGCCGAGACCGACGAGCAGCGGCGGGACCTTGCCATCGAGTTGGCGCGCGCTGCTCAAACGACGGACGCCACCGAGCGCGCCATCGACGCCTGGAAGGCGGTGCAGCGCCTCGATCCGAGCAACGAGGAGGCGAACGCCGCGCTCCGAGAGCTCTACCGGCGGGGTCAGAAGTGGAACGCCCTCGTCGAGGTGATGCGGTCCGAGCTCGACGCTTTGCCCGCCGGCTCCGACGACGCCTCCGTCCGCGAGCGACGGGTCGCGCTGCTTCGCGAGCTGATCACGATCTATCGCGACGAGCTGCAGCTCGACGTGATGGTGATCAACACTTACAAGGCGTTGCTCGAAGAGTTGCCCGGAGACCGCGAGGCGCTCACGGAGCTCGCCAAGACTTACGAGGGGATGGGGCGCTGGAACGACCTGATCCGCGTCCTCGAGGAGCAGGCGGAGGCCGAGGAGGATGTGGGCTCCAAGGTCGAGCTCCTCGGGCGGATCGCCAGCCTCTGGATCGATCGCTTCGCAAACTACAATCAGGCGACCAAACCCCTCGAAGCGATCGTCGAGCTCGAGCCCGAGAACCGTGAGGCCCTCGCGAAGCTCAAGACCATCTACACCAAGAAGCGCGCGTGGAAGGCGCTCTTCGCGGTGCTCGAGAAGGAGTCGCAGCTCGCCTCGGACCCGGACGCTCGCCTCGCGATGAAGGCCGAGCTCGCCCGTCTGGCGGGGGACCGCTTGCACCGCAACGCCGATGCGATCCGGCTGTGGCGTGAGGTAATCGAGGCGGCGCCGGACACGGAGGGCGCCCTGGACACCCTCGAGAAGCTCGCCGACCGCGAGAAGGATTGGGAGAACCTTGCCTTTGCCCTCGAGCTCCGGGTCGACCGAAGCGAAGACGACCGCGCGAAGATCGCCGTGCTCCAGAAGCTCGGAACCGTCTACGGCGAGCGCTTGGGCGACCCAGCCAAGGCTGCCCACGCTTGGAAGCGCATCCTTGCCCTCGATCCGAAGAATGGCCGCGCGCTACGCACCCTGCGAGAGGCCTTCCTCGAGGGGCGCGACTGGGAAGGGTTGGAGGCCCTGTACGCGGAGGCCGGCGACTGGGAGGGGCTGGTCGATGTGCTTGGCACCGCCGCCGAGAAGACGGACGACGATGAGGCCCGGGTCGAGCTGAGCTTCCGTGCCGCGGCTATCTATGAGGAGCAACTCGGCAATCCGGAGCGGGCGTTCCGCAGCTACGAGCGGGTCCTCAGCGTCGAGCCCACGAATCAGCGGGCAGCGCGCGCGCTCACCAAGATCTACGAGCAGCAGGAGAAGTGGGCGCGGCTCGCGAAGATGCACGAGATCCTCTACGCGGGGCTCGGCGACGACGCCACGGTCGAGGAGCGCCTAAAAGCCTTGGCGACCCTACGGGAGCTTCACCTGGACAAGCTCCGCGACGAGGCGGGCGCGTTCCGCTGGGCGAGCGAAGCCTACCGCCTGGCACCGGAGGACGGCGAGGTGCGCGCCCAACTCGAAGCCGTAGCGGAGCGCGCGGGCAAGCACGAGGAGCTCGCCAACCTGTTCCGCGCGCGTCTCGAAGCCGAGGGCGTGCCGGAGCAGGAGCAGACGGTCCTGCGGCGAAAGCTCGCTGGGCTCGCCGGGGAGCGACTCGGGCAAACCGGCGAGGCGATCGCGCAGCTCGAGCAGATCCTGGAGCGGGACCCGACCGACGCCGAGGCGATCCAAGTGCTCGACCGCCTCTACCGCGGCGAGGGGCGGATGCAGGAGCTCCGGGGGCTGCTCGTTCACCGCCTTGCGCACGAAGAGCTCGACGCCGACGGGCGCCTGGCCCTCCTGCTGGAGCTGGCTCGACTCGAAGAGCAGGAGCTCGACGACGCCGAGTCCGCCGCTGCGCGCTACCGGGCGATCCTCGACATCGAGCCGGGCCACGAGGACGCCCTCGGAGCGCTCGACCGCCTCGCGACGGAGGGCGAACGGTGGGGCGAGCTCGCGGACATCCTCCGGCAGCGGATCGATCGCGCCGAGGGAGCGGCGGGGCAGGAGCTCTCCCTTCGCCTCGCGGATCTCCTACGAACCAAGCTCGACGATCCCCGGGGCGCCCTCGATGCCTACGCCCGTGTGCTCGACGAGGACCCGGGGCAGCCGCAGGCCATCGCGGGCCTCGAGGCGATCGCGGCGCTCGAGGACCACCGATCGCAGGCGGCGTTGCACCTCGAGCGGGCCTACGAGGCGAGCGGTGCCCACGAGAAGCTCGCCGCGATCCTCGGCACCCGCCTGGAGGCGAGCGAGGACGAGGACGAGCGCCGGCAGCTGCGCTTGCGCCTGGCCGAGCTGGCCGGTGCCCTCGGCGACGCGGAAGGGGCCTACGAGGCACTCGAAGCGGCGTTCCTCGATCGTCCCGGCGACGTCGAGCTGTGGGACCGGGTCGCCGCGGCGGCCGAGGCCGCCGGCAGGCACGAGAGCTTGGCCACCGCCTTCGCCACGGCGATCGAAGCGGGCGACCTCTCGGATCACGACGCGGCCGCCTTGGCCACGCGCGTCGCTGAGATCTACGACGTCGTGCTGGGGCGCCCCAGCGACGCGGAGCCTTTCCACAAGCGTGTCCTTCACCACGACCCGCTGCACGCGGGCTCGTTCCTGGCGCTCAAGGAGCTCTACACCGAGCAAGAGCGCTGGGACGACCTTCAGGCGCTCTACCGCAACCGCATCGCCGAGACAGTGGATGCCGAGCAGAAGCTCGAGCTCTTGCTGCAGGTCTGCTTCTTGTTCGAGGAGATCCTCGAGAACTCTGAGCTGGCGATTCGTTCCTACCAGGAGGTCCTCGAGCTCGCGCCGGAACACGGCGCCTCCCGGCGGGCCCTCGACCGCCTCTACCGGCGTACCGAGCGTTGGCGCGACCTGGTCGCGCTCTTGCGCCAGGAGCTGGACCGCGCCGACAGCGAGCACGAGATCGTCGAGCTGCTCTACGAGATCGGGGAGCTCCACGAGCTGAAGCTCGGCGAGCCTGCGGCGGCGGTCGATCAGTACGAGGCGGTCCTCGACAAGAGCCCCACGCACGTGCGCGCCCAGCAGGCCCTCGAGCGGCTCTTGTCGGAGCCCAACCAGCGGCAGCGCATCGCGGCGCTGCTCGAGCCCCTCTACGACGCCCAGGGAGCCTGGAGCGAGCTGGCGAACGTGCTCGAGGTCCAGCTCGAGGACATCAGCGATCCCGGCGGTCGCGTCGGTCTGCTCACCCGGCTGGCGACCCTCTACGAGGACCGCCTCCACGACGTCGACCGGGCGTTCGCGGCGCTCTCCCAGGCGGTGCTCGCGGACCCCGCCGACGCGGAGCTGCGTCGAGAGCTCGCCCGTCTGGCGACCTTGCGCGGCGCCGAGCGGGAGCGAGCCGAGGTCCTCGAGCGGGCGGTCCTGGCCACGGAGGGGTCGAGCTACTTGCAGGCGGAGCTCCTGCTGGAGCTCGCGCGGCTCTGGGACGAGCGGATCGGCGAGCCCGCCAGGGCGGAGGGGGCCTACGCTCGCCTCATCGAGGTCGACGGCGACAACCCGGACTCGGTGCTTCCGGCCGCCCGCGCGCTCGAACGCATCCACCTCGGCGCTGGCGACTACGAGAAGCTCGCTCAGGATCTGCGGCTTCAGATCCGCCTCGAGCACGAGCCAGAGGTTCGGGCCGAGCTCCTGGTCCGTTTGGCGAGGCTCCTCGAAGAGACTCTCGAGGACGTCCACGGCGCGATCGCCGCCCACCGTGAGCGCCTGGACATCGACCCCGCGGACGAGGACGCGCTCCGTGCCCTCGAGCGTCTCTACGAGCGGACCGGCGAGTGGCAGCGGCTGATCGGAGTGCTCCAGGCGCGGGACGCGGCCACCGACGACGAGCAAGTGCAGGCCCAGGTGGCGTTGCGCATCGGCGACATCTACGAGACGAAGCTCGACGACGCCGACAACGCCGTCATCGCTTACAACGACGCCCTCTCTCGCTTTGGGCCGTCGCAGTCCGTGCTCCAGGCGTTGGCGCGGCTCTACGAGGCGGACGCGAAGTGGGACGACCTGCTGGAGATCCTCGAGCTGCAAATCGAGCAGACCGAGCGGCCCGAGGAGATCGCCGAGCTCCGTTTCCGCTCTGCCGAGCTGATGCGGCGCACCGGTGATCTCGAGCGGGCCATCGAGACCTACGGTGAGGTGCTCAGCCTGGTGCCGGGTCACGAGGGAGCGGTGGCGGCGCTGGAGGAGATCATGACCGATCCTTCGGCGACCCACCGAGCGGATGCGGCGCGCACCCTCGTGCCGCACTACGAGGCCGCGCAGCGCTACGGGGACCTCGTCGGAGCGCTGGAGGTCATGGCCGAGACCGACGACCCGATCGAGCGGTTGCGGGCCCTTCGGCGAGCCGCGGAGATCGCAGATGTGGGGCTGGAGGACGCGACCGCCGCGTTCGGGCTCACCGCGAAGGCCGTGCGGGCGGCGATTCACGAGCCGGATCTGGCGGACCTGCTCGCGGACCTCGAACGCCAAGCGGCGGCAGCCGACGAGCACGCTCAGTACGCGTCCCTGCTCGAAGAGATCGCGCCAGACATCATGGATGGGGAGCTGCAGGTCGAGGTCCTGATGAGGGCAGCCTCCGTCGCTCGAGCGCGGCTTGCGGATCGGGAGCGGGCCCGGCGCCTGTTCGGACGGGTGCTCGACGTGCTGCCGGATCATCGGCCGGCGCTCGACGCCCTCGAGGACTTGCACATCGAGGCCGAGGACTACGACGCCTTGCTCGAGGTGCTGCGCCGCAAGACGGACGTGGCCACCTCTGCGGACGAGCGGGTTGCGCTCCTCGAGCGCCAGGCGCGTATCTGTGAGGAGCGGACCGGCGACGTGGCCAGCGCCATCGACGCCTACGAGCAGATCCTCGGGGAGCGCGAGGACCGCCTCGAGGCGTACGAGGCGCTCGGGCGACTGTACGCGAAGGCGGAGCGCTGGCCCGACCTCGCCTCCACGCTGGAGCGGCAGCTCGAGGCGGGGGTCGGCGACGCGGTGGCCGTACGCTACGCCCTGGGGAAGGTGAACCTCGAGCACCTTGGGGACACCTACCAGGCGATCGACCAGCTGCGGGAGGCGGTTGCGCTCGACCAGGGCCACGAGCCCTCCATCGAGCTGCTCGCCGCACTCATGGAGGACCCGGAGCATCGGGGCACCGTCGCCGAAATCTTGGAGCCCGTGTTCCTCGCGCGCATGGACTGGCCCAGGGTCACTGCGACTTTGGAGGCGCGGCTCGCAGCGACCGACGACCTCGAGGAGCGCAAGCAGCTGCTGCGCAAGCTCGGGCAGATCTACGAGGACTATCTTCAGGATCTGGAGGGGGCCCTCGAGACCTACGCGCGTCTGTTCCGGGAAGACCCGCGGGACCGCGAGGTGTGGGCGATGCTGGCGCGGCTGGCGAACGTCCTGGAGAGCTGGAAGACCCTCGGCGATATCTACGCCGGCGTCGTCACCGAGCAGGGAGTCATGGAAGAGGAGATGGCGGAGCTGGCTCGGACGGCCGGCCGCATCTTCGACGAGCGGGTAGGCGACCCAGAGCGCTCGTCGGCCCTCTATGCCCTCGTGCTCGAGTTCGATCCGACGGACACCGAAGCCTTTCGTTCCTTGGAGTCGGCCTACGAGCGCCTTGGCCGCTACGGTGAGCTCGCCGAGCTCTACCGTCGCCGGGTCGACGTCGCCGAGACGGACGAGGAGCGCGTGGCGGTCCTGCACCGGCTCGCCCGCACGCAGGAGACGAAGATCGGTGACCGTGAGGCGGCGGTCGACACGTATCGGGAGCTGCTTCGCTACGCCCCGGACGACGCCGAGGCCGTCTCGGCTCTCGACCGGCTGCTGAGCGCGGAGGGCCGATGGGCAGAGCTCGCCGATCACCTGCGTCAGCAGATCGATGCGAGCCTCGGGACCGAGGCGGAGGCCGAGCTTCGCCACCGCCTCGCGGGCGTCCTTGCCGAACGTTTGGACGATGCCCCTGCGGCCCTCGATGTGCTCGAGGAGGCCGTGCAGGTGCGGCCGGATCACGCCCCGAGCATCCAGGCCATCGAGGCGCTCGGCAGGGTCCCGGAGCTGCGGTTGCGGGTGACCCAGATCCTCGAGCCGATCTACCGCGGGGCCGACGATTGGCGGAAGCTCGTCGAGGTCCTCGAGGCGCAGGTCGAGCTCGCGGACTACCCCACCGATCGGGCGCGGCTTCTGGCCGAAGTGGGCCGGCTCTACGAGGAGCGAGGCGGTGACGGGGCGCGTGCGTTCGAGGCCTGGGCGAGGGCCTTCGTCGCCGACCCGCACGACGAGGCGGCGCGCGCCGAGCTCGACCGGCTCGCCCAGGCTTTGGACGCCTGGGACGCGCAGGTGGCGGCCTACGAGCAGGCGATCGCCGGGGCCGACGATCCGGCGCGGGTGAGCGAGCTCCTCGGCGCCATCGCGCGGGTCCACGACGAGAAGCGTGGCGACCCGCGGGCTGCGATTCAGACTTACGAGCGCTTGCTCGAGGTCGACCCGGACGACACCTCCGCCCTGGACGCTCTCGAGGCCCTGCATACGATGGTCGGGGACTGGCGTGGGCTCGTGGAGCTGCTCGAACGCAAGGTCGAGCGGTCCTACGAGCCGACGGTGCGGGCCGAGCTCCTGCGCCGAGCGGGGTCCGTCGTCGAGGAGCTCCTGGGCGATGCGACGGGCGCCATCGAGCTCTACCGTCGCGCGAGCCAGGAGGACGATACGGACGTCGTTGCGCTCGAGGCCCTCGACCGCCTCTACACGGCGGCAGGCGACTTCGAGGCCCTCGCGGACGTGCTGCGGCGTCGCCTCGACCTCGAGGAGCCGGAGGCCCGGGCCGAGATCGGGCTGCGCCTTGGCGGCCTCCTCGAGACACAGCTGGGGCAGCCCCATCAAGCCATCGACGCCTTCGTCGCGGTCCTCGAGGCTCACCCATCGCATCCAGAGGCGGTGGCGTCGCTCTCGCGGCTCTACGAGCGCCAGGGGATGTGGCCGGAGCTCCTCGACAACCTCAAGCTTCAGGCGGGCATGGCCGAGTCCACGCAGGAGCGCGTGCGGCTCATTTTCCGCGCTGGCGAGGTCACCGAGCGGGAGCTCGACGACACCCTCGAAGCGTTGCGCTACTACGAGCAGGCCCTGGCCCTCGACAGCCGGCACGAGCCGTCGCTGCAGGCGCTGATCCGTATCAGCCATCTGGAGGACTACCGGCTGCAGGCGGCGGAGATCCTGGAGCCCTTGCTGACCGTGCAGGAGCGATGGGACCGGCTTGCAGACCTCCTCCAGCTCAAGGCCGAGGCGTCGACGGACCCCTACGACCGGAAGGAGCAATTCGTGGCCCTCGCACGGGTGCGCGAGTCCGGACTCGGCGATCGAGCGGGGGCCTTCGAGGCGATGGCCCTGGCCCTTGGGGAGGACCCGGCCGACGACGACCTCGCCGAGGAGCTCGAGCGCCTGGCGGCGGCGACGGACCGCTACGATCGCCTCGCCGACGAGCTCGCGGCGCGGGGGCAGCAGACCCTCGATCCGCTCGTCGCGCGCGCCCACTATCTGCGGTTGGCCCGCATCGCGGAGGAGCGGCTGGGTGACGACGCGCGCGCCGTCGAGGCCTTCGAGCGCGCTCTCGAGCAGGCCGGCGACGACGAGGATCTGCTCGCTGCTCTCGACCGCCTTCACACGAAGATGGAGGCCTGGGATGCGCTGGCGCAGGTGCTCGAGCGCAGGGTGCAGCTGGCGGCGGACCCGGTCGAGCGCGCAGACCTCCTGGTGCGTCTGGGTGCCTTGCGGCACGAACGCTTCGCGGACCTCCAGGGCGCTTTCGCGGCCTATCAGGAGGTCGTCGAGCGCGACCCTGCCGACAGCCGCGCGCTCGATGGGCTCGAGCGGCTCGGTGCCCACGAGGAGATGGCTCTCCAGGTGGTCGATACGCTCGAGGCGGCGTTTCGCGAGACCGGGGCGCTCGACCGGATCGCGAAGCTCTACGATATCCGGATCCGTCTGGCGGACTCGGAGGGCGAGCGCGTGCGCATGCTCCAGGATGCGGCGGCCCTCTGGGAGAACGAATTGGGTCAGCCCGACAAGGCCCTCGAGGCCTTGTGCAAGGCCTTCCAGATGGATCCGCGGGACCTGGCGCTTCTCGACGACATCGAACGGTTGGCGGCGGCGAGCGGCCGCTGGGAGGCGCTGCGGGGCCTCGTGGAGGCTGCTGGCGAGAGCGAAGACCTGGACCGGGATCTGCGACGGGAGCTGAACCTCCGGGCCGCCCGCTGGTACCGCGACCACCTCCAGGACACGGCGGCGGCCGAGGCCCGGCTTCGCGCGGCGCTCGACGCCGATTCCGAGTCGGCCGAGGCGCACGAGCAGCTCGTCGACCTACTCCGCGAGCCCGGTCGGGAGGCCGCACTCGTCGAGGCGGTGCGCCGCTGGGCTGCGGTCGAGTACGACTCCG
>Ga0256832_1001931_pt1 | contig 14088 bp, 12 predicted proteins | sample 134614metaG_FD_190534 | JGI IMG/M metagenome (GOLD analysis project Ga0256832, IMG submission 190534) | Hydrothermal vent microbial communities from Lau Basin, Pacific Ocean - 134-614 | ecosystem: Environmental > Aquatic > Marine > Hydrothermal vents | place: Pacific Ocean: Lau Basin | collected...
AATCAAGAAATAATATGAAAGCAAAAATCAATTGGCAGTTTACAACAAAAGATGCACGAATAAAACTAAAAACACTCTACCCGAAACTTGAAACTTGACTTGACACTAGATTGATGGCATCCTGGTGTATGATGGTATGGGCACTACACAACATGAGTGGTCATAATAGACTGGAGGACAAGGTCATCTTGACCTCTGTGATGTATCTGAGGTATGTAGTCAGTCTTAATTTAAATACTATTATTAAAACAAACTACTAATGGAATCAAAGCAAGATTATAGATACTCTCATTCGCAAAAAGGGTATGGAAAAGCTTATCACAAGTTATTTAATGATAATCCCCATCGTAAGTATTTGTGGGAATTAGAAAAGGAGTATCTTGAAAGTATAGTAAGCAGATATTATAAGGGGAATATTGAAAGTTATTTGGATTTTGCATGTGGAACGGGGCGAATTATTGGACACTTGGAACGACATACTAAGAATCCTATAGGACTGGATATTTCAAAATCAATGCTAGAAGTGGCAGGAAGCCATTGTACAATGGCTTCCTTTATACAAGGGGATATTACGCGAGAGAATATTTTGGAAAACGAGCGTTTTGATTTGATTACAGCTTTTCGGTTCTTTCTAAATGCACAACAACCACTGAGGTCATCTGTGATGAAAGAATTGTCCAAACGATTGAAGTCTGGGGGATATTTGGTATTTAATATTCATAATAATAAAACTGGTCTGACCAATCAAATATCAAAAATATACACTACCTTGAAATATCTAAAATTCATACCTCGAAATGAAATGAGTGTACGAGAAGTCAAAAAGCTGCTTCATGACAATGGTTTGGATATCGTAGAAATGATTCCTTATGCAACTTTTCCTGTATTTAACGAAGAAAAAAAAGTAAATGAAACGATGCTTAGATTCTGCGATAAATACATGAGTAATTCTTTTTTTTCCACATACATTATTTACGTCTGTAGATTGAAGTGAAGAATCATTTTGAAATATCAGAAGATAACAAAGTACTTACAAAGTATGTCGATGACCCTATTCAACTTAATTGTGAAATAATACATACCCAAGCCGGCATTGATTGTGCGTCGAATACAATGCTTTTTAGGGTGCCCAAAATATTATCTTACGATGAAAAGAGTATAAGCTTTGAATACATTTATCCATCCATAAATTATAAATATTTACTTCTTCAAGATTATCAAAAAGCGAGAATGTTGGGGAAAAAAATAGTTGATATAATACTTTTTTTACAAGAAAAGCTTAGCCATAAGAATAAGCTTTCTTTAGAACAGCCTATTTTTGATGATACTGGAGATATGCAATGGTGCTATGTTCATGGCGATTTCTCAATGCAAAATATATTAGTTGCAGAGGATCAAATTTTATTGATAGATTGGGTCTCCTCAAGATGGATTGATAATGTTTTTAATTTTGCACCGAAACATTGGGATTTTCTGTGGTTTGTTCAGTCATTGCTATTGACGCAGGAGTCTCAACAATTGAAGCGAAAACAAATATCAACACTTGCAAGGGAAATGATCTATGAGTACTTAAAAAAACAAGAAATCACGACCCCTATAGAATTAGCTGCATGGGCTATTAATATGAATACTTACCTCTATCACAATCAATTTTTGAAGAAATCCAGATGGTACAGTATTTTGAAGCACCACTGGGGATGGGCTTTTTATCGAAAGTTTTGGAAAAAAATAGCTGTTGAAAACACTTAAAGAACGAGTTTATAAAAGTTTGCTGTGGCAGATTGGAAGTATAAGTTTTACAGCGATCTCCAGTATCGCATTTATGATGGTGATGGGGAGGCTGGTGGACAAAAGCTCTTTTGGTATATTTGCTTTGGCTAGTGTAGTCATCGCAATGACTCAAATATTTGCAGAATTTGGCTTTGGTCCTGCCTTGGTACAAAAGGACAATATTCGGCAAGAACACATTAATTTTGCCTTTCTTGGAGCAACAGGTGTGGGATTACTACTAATGTTAGGTCTTGTATTATCTTCATATTTCATCAGTGCTTTTTATGAAGGTAAGGTCAGTGCCGAGATGATTCAGGTGATGTCTTTGAATTTGGTTTTTTCTACCCTTGGCTCGGCATCCAGATCATTACTGATACGTGAGCTAAAGTTTGACAAACTGTTTTGGGCCAATGGTCTTTCTTATGTAATTGGCAATCTTATTATAGGTATTTACCTAGCGTGGCAAGGATATGAAGAGTGGGCGTTGATTGTCGGATTGTTAGCCGGTAATCTTTTAGCAAGTCTCTTTTATTTGATATTCAGACCACTGAATTTTAGATTTTCTTTTACTAAAGAAAATACCAAAGACATCCTACACTACGGAGTAGGACTTACAGGAGTACAATTATTCAGCCAACTGGCGCACCAAGTGGATAAATTATTGCTGGGCAAAGTTCTCCCTTTGGATTTTTTAGGCTCCTTCGAACGGGCCCAACGAATTCAGGGAATGCCATTGATGTATGCAGGAAAATCCATTGACGGTATTTTGTTTTCATTGATGTCAAAATTGAATAATGAAAAATCGCGACTTCAAGGCTTTTATTTCCCTTTTTTGAGCATGATTGCCATCGGTATGATATATTTATCCGTTATCGTATTTTTTTTTGCAGGGGATATTATCAGATTTCTTTTGGGACCCGGTTGGGATCAGGCTATATCGATTATCAAAGTGATGACTTGTTTGATATTTATTCAGACTTTTTCACGATTTGGAGATACTTTTATTAGAGCGACTAGGGCATTTAAGGTGTCATCCATTGTCAAGATTTTATTTCTCTTAAGTATTGTTTTTTTTATTCCTTTGGGTTACTGGCTACATGGGATATACGGTGCTATCGGTGGGATTGTTTTGGCGAACGTCGTACATGCGGTATCTATGTTGGTGACCTGTATTCGGCTCGGGGATTATAGTATCAAGCAATTTATATGGCTGTTACTCCCTGTATTGGTGTTAGGTATCCTCCTTATTATCAAAAATACTATTCTTTTTCGTTTTTTGCCGAATGATTTTCCAATCAAGGTATTGACTGTAGGATTCACCGATTTGCTATTGTTTTTAGGCTATTATAAGTACCCTAGCATGATAGGTAAAAATAATGCAGAATTTATTTCTCGAATGCTTAAAGATACCAGGCCAATATCAAAAATTATCTCTTGGTTAGATGTCATTGTAAAAAAAAATAGAAGGTGACCACCCAATTACTTACGAGCACTAAGACTAGAGAGAGCATTAAGTTAACCAAAATCAAAGAATCACAACATGTGTGGAATCGCAGGAATAAAAACCTATAAGTCTAAAATCGTGAACCGTGATACCATAGTGCGTATGACCGATTCTATGAAACATCGAGGACCGGACGATAAAGGAATATATATTTCCCCCGAGGGTAAAGTAGCTTTGGGGCATCGGCGATTGAGTATTCTTGATCTGAGTCCTACTGGACACCAACCGATGACCACCGAAGATGGAGAGATTTCTTTAGTGATGAATGGAGAAATTTATAATCACGAAGATATTAAAAAAGAGCTCCTGTCCCTTGGTTATAACTTTCGAGGACATTCCGATACGGAGACGGTACTTTATGCTTACCAACAATGGGGGGATGAAATTTTTGTCAAGCTCAATGGTATCTTTTCCATGGCTATCTCCAGACTTTCGACGGACACGCTTACACTGGTTAGAGACCGGTTAGGGGTTAAGCCTCTATACTATACCTATGGAAATTCCAGTCTCCTTTTTGCTTCGGAATTAAAGGCCATTCTTGCAGTAGAGCACTTTGACAAAATCACACCTCAAAGCCTGCATGAGTTTTTGTACTTTGGTTATGCGATGAAAGACAGGACGATGTTTGATGGGATATATGAAGTATTGCCCGGAGAAAAAATAATAGTGCAAGGCGAAGAAATCCGGAAGAGCCTATATTGGAAACCGGAGGATATTGTCCGAATGCCCGACATTCAAGAGAGAGATGCCATAGAAAAGACACGAGACCTGTTGGAAAAAGCGGTTGTCCGCCAGTTGATGGCCGATGTTCCGGTAGGTGTTTTTCTCAGTGGTGGTATTGACTCGGGAGCGATGGTTGCCTTTGCATCTAAACACTACGGTGGTAAGATAAAAACTTACTCTGCCGGTTTTGATTTTGATGGTGGACACAATGAGTTGCCCCTCGCAGCCAAAGTTGCCGGAACATTCGATACAGAACACCATGAATTGATGATTAAAGGGGGCGATTTGCCGGATATTATCGAGAAGTTGGTGTGGCATCATGATACCCCTTTCTCAGATGCCGCCAATATCCCCCTTTATCTCATGACCCAAGCATTGAAGGGCAGCCCCAAGGTCATACTCCAAGGAGATGGGGGAGATGAGATGTTTGGAGGGTATCCCGGCTATCATCTGATGAGTAAATATTGGAAGTACAAGATCATTACCGCCAGCTTGCATCCTTTTCATAAGATGATACCTGTAAAAAGAATTCAACAACAAGTAGAACGGTTTTACCCCTTGTTTGCTGAAAAAGATCAGGCGTCTTTTTACGGAAGATTGCTCACTACCGAAACACCGGAAAACAGTCCGCTCAGAGTATTGAATCCGGGAGTGAGGGAAAGTATTATTTACCACAATCCTTTTTTCTACTTTGGTGAAATGGCGAAGCGGTTTTCCTTTTTAGAGAGCCGTGCACAGAAGTTGTTGTGGATAGACACCCAAATTTTACTCCCATATCAATTCTTGGAAAAGGTGGACAAAAGTACTATGGCCAACAGCATTGAGGTGAGGGTGCCGTTTTTGGACAATGAGTTGTCGGCATTTGCCATGGGGTTGCCGGCAAAATTAAAACTCAAAGGAGGCGTAAAAAAGTACCTCCTCAAAAAAGCTTTGGTAGGGATATTGCCCAACGAAGTTTTGTATGGGCCTAAAAAGGGGTTTGGTGTCCCTTATCAAAACTGGTTAGCCGGACCATTGTATGTCTATATGAGAGAAAGGATTCTGGGGTATGCTGAGGAGCATCCCGGATTTTTTAATAAACCGGTATTGGAAAAGATGATGACTCAACATAAGGAAGGCAAAGGCAATGCCGGTTTTCTTCTTTGGAAAGTACTTAATCTGGTGATTTGGATGGACAAGTACTCAATGGACAATGGTTAATGACTTAGATTTGCATTGGCGAATTTTGGCATCAACAGAAACCTTTCTTTGAAAAGAACAATAAGTGCACATATCTTTCTTTTGAAAAGAAAGGAGTGGAGGTGAATAGACAACAATTAAAAAAATATTACTGGACCAAAAGGAAGTCTTTCTATCTAATTAAGGTTTGATAGAAAGAGATTTTCCCTTTGCGCTTTTGATAAACACTCTACCGGGACTTTATAGCTGAACACAGTGAAGACATAGAAGCCCTGGGGGAAGAAGGTTTGCTTTAGATAAAGTCGTTTTCGCTCACTTCAGCTTCAAAGTCGCTCCGCGCTATTGAGTCTGAAGTTGTTGAAAAATTGAGTAAAAAATCCTGGACTCTATAGCTTAACGCAGTGAAGACATAGAAGCCCGGGGGATATTGTAAATGGTTGATGGTTATTTGTCAATTGTCTTGTATATAGAAATTTTTGTTGAATGATTGAATTCTTTTCTCCAAAATGATAACTGTATTTACTCCGGCCTACAACAGATCTGATAAATTGCACAGAGTTTATGACAGTTTGCTGTCTCAAACGTATAAAAATTTTGAATGGATAATTGTTGATGATGGCTCCGTTGATAACACAACGGATGTTGTAAATAATTTCAAAAAAGCGGCACCTTTTGATATTATATTTTTCCAGTTTCAAGAGAACAAAGGTAAGCATGTAGCCACAAACAAAGCACTTGAATTGGCCAACGGTGATTTCTTTATTGTAGCTGATAGCGATGATGCATTTACTCCGGATGCTTTGCGTTTTTTTATAGAGAAGTGGAATGATATCCCTCCCAACGAAAGAGAAGACTATTGTGGGATTAGAGCCTGCTGTGAAGACCAAAACGGTAAAAGAATCAGTGATGTCTTGAAGGAAGAACCTTTGATTTGTTCAATGGCTGATGCATTTTATATTCATGGTTTCAGGAAGGAATCCTGGTGTATGGTAAGGACGGATTTGCACCGCCGATATTTATTTCCCGAAAACCATCGAGGTTATTTTCCCGAAGGAATCATTTGGAAAGCCATATCACGGGACAAAAAGCTTGCTTTTTACAACATAATCATTCGAATCTATTACATTGACGAACCTGGTGAAAGTATCATGTCGGCCAAAATTCCCTATCATAAAAAAGTTTCCCGTAATTTGGTGAGTACTTTTGATGTGTTGAACAACGACATCGGGTATTTTAAATATGACATGCTCTATTTTATTAAAACTGCAATTATTTTTACCTTTTATTCGCTGATTAGTGGTGGTTTGTTTCACAACACAAAAAAACTAACTTCTACAAGGGCAAAGCTGTTAGTTATTGGGTTATTGCCTGTTTCACTAGTTATGTATGTATATAAGAAGTGGATAACAGGTGATAGTTGATGGTCAATTGATAATGGACAATAAAATCCTTCTGGTCATAGATAGCCTTGGTTCCGGTGGGGCTCAAAATCAAATTACCCTTTTGGCAGTAGAACTTAAAGAAGCTGGCTATGATGTGCACCTATTTACCTATTTCCGGGAAGATTTTTTCTTACAGCGGATATTAGACAAAGGAATAGTCTATCATCATTTAGAAAAGAGGGGGAAAATCGGTTTCAATGTAATCCGGGGATTGGTCCAGCTCATCAACAAAGAGGAATATCATACGGTGATTTCATATTTGAGAATCCCTAATTTTTATGCTGCAATTGCCAAACGATGGTGTAAAAACAAGTTCAAACTGATTCTTTCCTACCGGTCACTTACGGATTTCCGGACTTACGGCAGGGCTGAAATTATGCGAAGCAAATGGGTAAACAGTGTGGCTGACTGCATCGTTGCGAATTCGCACCACGAAAGGGAGCGGTGGCAGAAGTACGATCCTAAAAATGCGGCTAAATGGAAGACCATTTACAATGCCGTGGATACATCTTTATTTTACCCGGATGACCATATTCCCAAGAAAAATTACTTCCTCGTCGTGGGCAGTGTCAGTAAATTTAAGAATGGCATGACCGTGCTCGAAGCATTAACAATATTAAAGGATAAAGGAAGCAAAGCTAAAGTGCTGTGGATTGGTGAAAAAATATACCATTTAGAAGACAGGAAGGATTATTTGGAGTCCATGGAGAAATATATTTCAGCGTATGGATTACAAAATCATTTTGAGTGGAAAGACCCCGTACAGAATATTGGGCATTACTACAATGAGTGCCGGGCATTGATATTGGCGTCTAAAACAGAAGGATTGCCCAATGTAGTTTGTGAAGCCATGAGTTGCGGCACACCTTGTATTGTAAGCAATGTGTTGGATCACCCATTATTGATAGAAGAAGGTAAAAGTGGTTTCTTATTCAATCCCGATGACGCCGGAGAATTGGCGAACAAAATGGAAGCGATTATGAAACTTCCGGAGATGGATTATAACAAAATGAAGGAAGACGCCTATAATAAAAGTAAAGATTTATATTCTATGGATATTTTCATTGAACAATATAGAAAGGTTGTGCTATGAAAGTTTTTGCCTTGCTTATCAAGTTTTGTTTTAAAGTATGGAGGAGGGGCTTGATGGTCATATACCGGTCAATGTTTAAAAAATACGGAAAGCAAGTAGTATTCAATCCTCGAGATTTTTTTTCATACCAAACAATCGAATTGGGAGATTATGTCTTTATTGGTCCGGGGGCAAAATTTTCCGCACCGGAAAGTGGGATAACTATTGGCAACAAGGTGATGTTTGGTCCCAATGTTACCATTATGGGCGGCGACCATAACACCTCCCAAATCGGACGATTCATGTACGATGTAGAAGAAAAATTGCCGGAAAATGACCTGCCTGTGGTCATTAAAGATGATGTATGGGTGGGGACAGGGGCTATTATTCTAAAAGGAGTCACCATTCATCGCGGAGCCATCGTGGCAGCAGGAGCGTTGGTGTTGAAAGATGTTCCTGCATATAGTATAGTAGGAGGAGTACCGGCGAAAGTACTTAAGATGCGCTTTTCTGAGGAGGAGATTTTGAAGCATGAACGAGAATTATATGGATAAAAAGTCCTTGGTTTTTTTATGTGGGGCTAAGGATTTTCATGCCATGGATAAATACAGGCTTACCAAAAAGTATTTTGATGGTGATGTGATTCTAGTTACTGATACTATTGAAGGAGAGGAACAAAAGAGTTTGATTGATTCCGGTGATCAAGTGCATCACCTATTTATTGTAGATAGATTACTTTTCAAGAAACAATCCCGGGTCGGGCATGTATGGAGAAATATCGTAAAGCTAGTTTTGATTCCTATTCAAGTCAGGAAATTGAAAGCGTTTTATCGCAATAACCCCGGATATATCTATCATGCCATACCTATGTATTACATGTTGTTGTGTTATATCGCAAAAATCCCTTTTGTCGGAACACCACAAGGAAGTGAGATTTTAGTTCGACCTAAACAATCCAAATGGTACAAGAAAAATGCTATTAAAGTCTTGAAAGCTGCAAGATATGTGATTGTTGATTCACAAAGGATGAAAAAGGAAATTGAGGTGATGTCTGGTGTTAAAGCTGTCGTACTAAAAAATGGTTTTAATACATCTGAAATTCTTTCTTTGCCATATTGTGCTGAGAAAAAACATAAAATATTATCGATAAGGGCATTGAGAAATTTATATAGAATTAATGAGATTATTGAAGTCCGGAATCAGACATTGCCTAAAACACCCATTACAATGGTATACCCGGCTTGGGATGAAAAGTACAAAAGAGCATCCCAGGCGCTTTTGAAACCCTTTGATAAAAACTTAGGGAGATTAGAAAGAAAAGAACTATATGAGGTTTTACGTAACACACTACTGGTGGTTTCAATACCCAAAAGTGATTCTTCTCCACGATCTGTCTACGAAGCAATATTTGCTGGCGCCATTGTGGCTGCAGCTTATTCAGAATACATTGATGAGTTACCTGAGAGTATGAAAGAAAGGATATTTATTGTTGATTTGAAAAAGAATAATTGGTTAGTAGAGGCGATGGAATATGCTATTAATAAATCATCAGAGCCTTTTGAACCATGTAATAGAGCACTAGAAATTTGTGATGAAAAAAGAACAATTACCCGAGTAATAAATACAATTTATGAATGCCGATAAACAAAATAATATGACGAGACCTTACCAAATATGTGTCAGGTGCGTAATGGATACCTCAGATTCAAGAATTACATTTGACAAAGACGGGGTATGTGATCATTGCCATCAGTATGATACTCAGGTAAAACCCAATTGGGATACAGGAGAGGCAGGAAGAAAAAAGTTAGAAAAAATTGTAGAACAGATTAAAAAAGATGGTCGCAATCGAGATTTCGATTGCATACTCGGGATGAGTGGAGGAGCTGACAGCTCCTATATGTTGCATATGATGGTTACCAAATTTGGTTTGCGTCCCTTGGTTTTTCATGTAGATGGAGGATGGAATTCTGACCTTGCGGTAAGTAATATTCAAAGCTTGGTTGATGGGTTGAATCTCGATCTATATACGGAAGTGATAAATTGGGAAGAAATGAAAGACTTTCAACTTGCTATGTTTAAATCAGGTCTTCCCGGAATAGATATACCTCAAGATCACGCTTTTATAGCCACCCTTTATAATTTTGTTGAGAAGTACAATATAAAGTATATCCTGAATGGTGGTAATTATTCTACAGAATGCGTAAGAAATCCCAAGGAGTTTTTTTATTATGGAACAGATATGTTTTTACTTAGAGATATTTTAAAGCGTTTTGGTACGATAAAGATGGAAACCTACCCCTTTAGCTCTATCTTTAGGCACAAGATTTATTTGCGATATGTAAAAAGAATAAAAGTAATTAAACCGTTAAATTACATACCATACATTAAAGACGAGGCCATGCAAACATTAAATAAACTTTATGGTTGGCGACCCTATCCACAGAAGCATTTTGAGAGCAGGTTTACGAGATTTTTTGAGGGTTATTGGCTTCCTGTGCGTTTTAGTTTCGATACTAGGAGGGTGCAATTTTCCAGCCTTATTCTTACCAATCAAATGACAAGAGACGAGGCCATTGAAAAACTTAAAGAACCTGCAATGGATGAAAATACCGCCAAACGGGAATTTAAGTATATCGCAGATAAACTGGAGATAACAGAGGAAGAACTGAAAGGTTATCTTGAAATGCCCAAAAAATTTCATTGGGATTACAAAAATATAGAGTCCATATTTAACATAGGAGCCAAAGTATTAAATCTCTTGGGAGTAGAAAAATCCATTAAAAGATGATAGGAATTATTAACTATGGCTCGGGAAATATTTATGCTATTGCCAATATTTATAAGAGCAATCATGTTGACTATTTTATTGCCGATAATCCGGAAGAATTGCGAAGTGCAAGCAAATTAATTCTTCCGGGAGTGGGAGACTTTGATGAAACCATGAAAATGATACAGGAGAGGGGGTTGAAGACGTGGTTGGACCAAAGAGTGTTGGAGGATAAAATCCCTATTCTGGGCGTATGTGTAGGTATGCAAATAATGACAAAATCGAGTGAAGAAGGGAGATTGCCCGGATTTGGGTGGATTGAAGCTGTGGTAAAAAAAATAGATGTATCAAAGTTAAATGAGAAGCCTTTTATTCCGCATCTTGGGTGGAATACTGTAGAAATAAAAAGGAATCATGCTATATTGAAGGGAATAGATCATGAAAAAGGTTTTTATTTTTTGCACACCTATTACTGTGAATGTAATATCGAAGAGGATATCCTCACTACCACAACTTATGGAGATACGATGGTTTCCGCATTTAACAATAAAAATATTTATGGATTTCAATTTCATCCTGAAAAAAGCCATGGAAATGGGGAAGCCGTTTTATTAAATTTTGCAACACTGTAGCGATGTTAAGGCCTAGAATAATACCATGTCTCCTTGTCCACAAAAAAGGATTGGTGAAAACACAAAAATTCAAAAATCCAAAATATGTAGGAGACCCGTTAAATGCCGTAAGAATTTTTAATGAGAAAGAAGTCGATGAGCTTATAGTTATCGATATCGATTGTACGGTTCAAAATAGAGAACCTGATTTCGACCTCATAAAAAAGTTGGCTTATGAGTGCAGGATGCCACTTTGTTATGGAGGTGGTGTCAAAACTGTTGAACAAGTCATGAAGATTATAAATTTGGGTGTAGAAAAAGTAGCAGTATCGTCTGCCGCAGTAGCTAATCCAACAATAATTCATGATATGTCCAAGGCGGTAGGAAGTCAAAGCATTGTGGTAGTATTAGATGTAAAAAAGAAAATGCTGGGGTATGAGGTATATACCCACAATGGAAAAAACAAAACAGGCAAAAATCCTGTAAAGATGGCTATAGAATTGGAGAAAGCAGGTGCAGGTGAAATCGTTATTAATTCCATTGATCAAGATGGAATGATGAGTGGGTATGACATTAAATTAGCCCAAAAGATTAGACAAGCCGTCTCCGTTCCCCTTACTTTTATTGGTGGAGCGGGATCTATAGACCACCTTGGCCGGTTAATAACAGAAATGGGAGTCGTTGGCTGTGCTGCCGGTAGTTATTTTGTGTTTAAAGGAAAGTATAGAGCTGTACTGATATCTTATCCACCTTTTGAGGAAAGGAAGACTATTTATTCGATTGCTAATACAAAAATTTCATGATTCGTCTTATTCCAATAATAATTTACTTCATCATTTTGTTACCCTCCTGCTCCAAGAAGCACTACCCTGAAGTTCTTATCGGTGGCCATCACTATGTTTCAGTCATGGAATTTGGCACCAAAGCCAACGGCACTACTGACGACCGCTATGCCATACAAAGAGCGATTGATTCCGGAAAAGACCTCTATTTTCCAAAAGGTCGATACTTACTCAAATCAAAAACTAATACGCAGGCACTATTGAGCATTTACCATAAAAAACACCCTGAAAAATTGCTTTTTGCTCCCGGAGCCATTCTCGTAGTCTCTCCCGGGCAGCCCAAAGACTATATCAAACCGGCTGTCCTACAGATTCTCGCAGAAAAGGAAAATATTGGAACCGTGGAAATATCAGGCATAACCATCGAAGGGAATCGCACTCAACACAATATTGAGAATCCGGGTATCATTGCCTTTGAACGACCGGGAAAACGTATAAAAAAGCTCATCCTAAGGGATATCAACATTCGTAATACCGGCGGGGGCGGCATCCATACCCAAGCGGAAAAAAATTATTTTTATAATATTCACACGGAAAATTGCGGCTCTCACGGTATTGGTATCATCAATACCACCAATCCCGGCAAAATCAATGAATTTTATCTCGATGGCTATATTTCGATAGATGATGATGCTTATTCGATAGATTTCAGCGGGAAGAAAAAAGGCAAAAAAGCCCTTCCCGGTTACGGCTGGATAGGAAAGGCCAAAAATGTCGTATCTAAGAGGTCAGAGTACGGCATCAAAGCTGCCGGGTATTGGCATTTGGAATTGGAAAACATCCATATTGAGAACAGTAAAAACAACGGTTTTTTTATCAATGTCGATGCTCCGGGTTCGGTTATTAAAGCTGAAAATATGACGATAACCAATGCCGGAGGAAGTGGATTGCAGTTACAGGGAGATACTTATTTCGAAGGAAAAAAGATCGGTGTTGAAGGGTGTGGAGTCGCTGTCAATATCGGCAAAGCCAATGTGAAAATTGATGATTTGGTCATTGACGGGAAAAACAAGAACACTGCAACCATTCGTATGGGGGCCTCTCCGGTAGAAATTACCAATTTCGTAATCCGCAATACAGCTGCAAAGGACGAATACCCCATTTGGATATGTGGAGTGAAAGTAGTGCTTAAAAATGGCAGAATTGAAAATACTCATGGTTTGGCGGATATAATCGTCCACGAAACAGCCGGAAATGTTCTTCTCGAAAACATCCAATTTTCAAAAAGTTCTGACAGAAGTCCCCGAAAATCCATCGTTAATATACAAAAGCAGGGACACACCAAAGTCATAAATTGTCAATTTCAAGGAAAGAACAAAAGGATAGATGACAGGGTGAAAAGGGTGATTCAAGATTATTAATTAATAGAAAAAAATACACTTGAAACAAATTCTACAAAATCTTAAGACAGGAGAGACCATTCTCGAACAGGTACCTGCCCCAAAGGCGCATCCCGGATATGTAGTTGTAAAAACATCACGGAGTCTCGTATCATTGGGTACGGAGCGTATGCTTGTAGAATTCGGCAAATCCAATCTCATACAAAAAGCCCGGCAGCAACCGGAAAAGGTCAAAATGGTGCTCGACAAGATACGAGCAGAAGGGCTATTGCCCACATTGGATACAGTATTCAAAAAACTCAATCAACCCTTACCTTTGGGTTATTGTAATGTCGGTAGCGTTGTTGCGGTGGGAAAAGGGGTAAGCGGATTTTCTGTAGGTGACAGAGTGGCATCCAATGGAAATCATGCAGAATTTGTCGCCGTCCCTGAAAATTTAGCGGTGCACATCCCCGACGAAGTGTCGGATGAAGAAGCCGTTTTTACAGTTATAGGCTCTATCGGATTACAAGGTATCCGGTTGTTAAATCCATCGCTTGGTGAGACAGTTGTGGTCATTGGATTGGGATTGATAGGCATCATCACGGCACAATTACTGATGGCCAATGGATGTAATGTCATAGGTGTTGAACTCGATGAAAATAAAATAGCCATTGCACAGGACAAGGGTATTGTGACTGTCAATCCAACTACCGGAACAGATCCTGTACGCTTTGCAATGAAGGCGACCCACGGAACCGGAGTTGACGGAGTCATCATTGCCGCTTCGACAAAAACCAATGATATCATTTCCCAAGCTGCACGAATGAGCAGAAAAAGGGGGAAGATAGTCCTC
>Ga0256832_1001932_pt1 | contig 14086 bp, 13 predicted proteins | sample 134614metaG_FD_190534 | JGI IMG/M metagenome (GOLD analysis project Ga0256832, IMG submission 190534) | Hydrothermal vent microbial communities from Lau Basin, Pacific Ocean - 134-614 | ecosystem: Environmental > Aquatic > Marine > Hydrothermal vents | place: Pacific Ocean: Lau Basin | collected...
GTGGGGACAGGGACAATATGCTGATAATGGGGCATTCTGCCGGTGCGCATATTGTCAGTTTGATTTGTACCGATAATACTTATTTGAATAGTGTCGGTTTGAGTGCAAAGATATTCAAAGGTATCATCAGTCTTGATTCTGCCGGTTTTGATGTAGAAAGAGCTATAAATAACACTACTCCCGGAAGTTTGAGTTACCAAATGTATATCAATGCTTTTGGTGATGATAGTCAAATATGGCATAATGCCTCACCTGCATATCATGTTTCGGATGATAATTGCGACAAATGGTTAATCATTTACCGGGGCACATCAAAACGAGTAGCAATTCAAACAGATTTTATAGCAAGTTTAAGATCTATAGGAATAAGTGTTGAAGAATTATTTGCTGTTGATTATTCCCATTCAGGAGTAAATGATGCAATAGGTGACAAAGACGATACTGTAATCAATCCGGTGGTTCAGGAATTTATTAAATATGTGTTTTAATAAACACTCATTTTCCCAATAAAAATATACATGTTTTTTTATGCAGATCAGGAGCTTTGGTCTTTTTCCATTGATAAATTGTCTTTGTTTGGATAAATTCGTTTTCTCCGGTTATTTCCGAAGCTATGCACAATTTTATCTTACCATTTAGAGAATTGAGGATTGTTTCAATGATTCTGTTATTGCGATATGGAGTTTCGATAAAAATATGTGTGGTTTTTCTTGATAAAATATCCTTTTCGATAAATTGTAGTTTTTTCTTCAATTCAGGGGTTTTTACCGGTAAATACCCGTCAAATGTGAAATTTTGACCGTTCAACCCCGATGCGGCAAGTGCAAGGGAAATAGATGAAGGTCCCGTTAAAGGTTTTACTTCAATGCCAAGTTCGTGTGCTTTTGATACAACGAGTGCACCGGGATCGGCAATGCCGGGCATACCTGCTTCGGACATCAATCCAATATCATAACCATCAAGTGCAGGTTTCAGGTATTCATCAGGAATATTTTGGGTATCCCTTTTATCAAGTTCAAAAAATACAAGGTCTTCTATTTTGCTTTGATAACCAGATGCTTTGATATATCTTCTTGCCGTTCTGGCTCTTTCCACGATAAAATATTTGATAGAATGCATTCTTTTTATCACTTCTTCCGGTATGGTTTTTTTGATATTTTCACTGATCGGAGTAGGTATGATAAAAAGAGCCATAGATATAATTTTAGTACAAATTTAGCTTTTTTACAAAAATTATATCAATATTTGCAAAAAAAGTGATTTTATTAAATGAGTGATGATATATTTACATACCGTGATATACAGAAAAAAATATTGTTGGATAAACTAAAAAAATATTGTGCATATCAGGAGAGATGTCATAGCGATGTTGAAGAAAAACTGAAAAAACTAAAAGCAGATGAGGAAATGGCAAATGAGATAATTTCCGAACTTATAACGGAAAATTATCTAAATGAAGAAAGATTTGCTATTGCATATACCAGGGGAAAGCACAGGATAAACAAATGGGGCAGGAACAAGATTAAAAAGGAACTGAAACAAAGAAATATTTCCACATATCTGATAAACAAATCTCTTGAAGAAATAATCGAAACCGAATATTTATCAACACTTAGGCATTTATTGGAAGAAAAAAACAAAACGATCAAAGCAAAAAACATCTTTGAAAGAAAGAAAAAATTGTTTTCTTATGCTTACAGGAAAGGATATGAGAATGAATTGATATCGGATATTGTCGAAGAGATATTATAGGTTTTGGAATATATTAAAATATTGTTAATTTTAAGTTCTTTCCCAATCCCTCTTCAAATATTTTAAAAAGAGTTGAAATTTGAATATCTATTTTCTGTTTTCTAATCTTGATATGTAACTTTTTTAGTACCGGTTCTTTTTGCTAATTCATCCTGTGTCAAATGAGCTTCTTTTCTTGCTTCTTTAATCATTTCTCTAACAATAAAAGATTTAGCTTTTGCTTCAAATTCATTTCTTTTAGAATCGCCCAATTTGTCATAGCTTTTTATCAGTCCGTCCTTTCTGAAATATGAAATGCAACTCCGTTTTTAAATCTTTAGTGCGGTTAAAAAATTTTTCGTATATTAGCATTTCAAAAGCAATCTCTATGAAAAATCTACCAATTGGAATTCAAACATTAAGCAAAATAATAGAAGGAGGCTTTGTTTATGTTGATAAAACCGAAATAGCATATAATTTGATTCAAAATGCGGGTTATTACTTTCTTTCCCGACCGCGTCGATTTGGAAAAAGCTTGTTTTTGGATACTCTCAAAGAGATTTTTGAAGGAAATAAAGAACTTTTCAAGGGATTGTATATTTATGACAAATGGGATTGGGAAGTGAAGTATCCGGTATTGAGAGTGAGTTTGGGATCAGGAGTAATAAAAACAATTGAAAAATTACAACATCAACTAAAAAGTGTTTTAGGGGATATAGAAGAAGATTTGGTTATTGAATGTAAAAAATCTCTAAATGTTAAAGATTGTTTTAAATACTTAATAAAAGAATCATTTAAAAAATACAATCAAAAAGTAGTAATACTTATTGATGAATATGACAAGCCGATACTTGATAATATCACCGACAAGGATATTGCCCGTCAGATGCGGGATGCTATGAAAGACTTTTACGGTGTGATAAAAGATAATGATGCTTATATCCAATTTGTGTTTATCACCGGTGTTAGCAAATTTTCCAAAATGAATCTGTTTAGCGGATTGAATAACCTTGAAGATATTACATTGCATCAGGATTACGGCAATATATGTGGTTATACTCACAATGATTTGCTTACGGTTTTCAAAGAACATTTGGAGGGGGTGGATATGGAAAGAGTAAAACAATGGTACAACGGATACAATTTTTTTGGAGACAAAGTGTATAATCCATTTGATATTTTACTATTTATTTCCAATAAATTTATTTATAAAAGTTATTGGTGGTCCACAGGCAACCCTTCGTTTCTTATAGACTTGATATATTCAAGAGAGTATTCTATTCCCGAAGTGGAAAATTATGAGACTACTGATGAAATGCTTGATAGTTTTGATGTTGATTCCATAAGTTTGGAGATATTGCTATGGCAAACAGGATACCTGACGATAAAAGATACGTTTACTGAACTAAATCGCATTAAATACAGATTGTGTATTCCAAATTGGGAAGTACAATTTACATTAAATGATTTTTTGATTGATGTATTAACAAAACAGAAATTTGAAAAGGTAGCATATCAAAGCAAAATGGGTTCTGCATTGCTTAAAGCAGACTTTGATAAATTGAAAGAGACAATTAGTACACTTTTTAGTTCCATTTCATATTCCAATTTCACAAACAACAAGATATATAAATATGAGGGCTATTATTCCAGTGTAATGTACGCTTATTTTGCCAGTATCGGTATGGAAATGATCCCTGAAGATACCACCAATAAAGGCAGAATTGACCTAACTCTGAAATATGAAGACAAAGTATATGTCATAGAGTTCAAAATGTCAGAAAAAGCAACAGGAGAAGCTTTGAAACAAATAAAAAGAAAAAATTATGCTGAAAAATATCTTGATTATCCCAATATTTACTTGATAGGTATCGAATTCAGCCGTAAGGAAAGAAACGTAGTGGGATTGGATTGGGAAAAGGTATAAATATTTCACTATTTCAGGCAGACATTATTTACTATGTTCATAAATAGCTTGCAGTCCTTTTTTATCTATTATTTCTATTCTTTTGCCATAGACTTTTATCAGTCCGTCTTTTCTGAATTCGGAAATAACCCTGATCACTGTTTCAATCGATAAACCGGTGTATTGTGCTATTTCTTTTCTTGAAACGGGGAGATCAAATCCGTAAGTAAAGTATATTTCTTCCTGAAAGAATAAAATCACTCGTGCTATTTTACCGTACATTGACCTGCCGAGCAGGTCCAAAGAATCGGATATGATTTTATTTGCCGTTCTGGTAGTAGTCTGTATTATTCTGTTGGCAAAGTCTCCATTGGTCTTGACCAAATTGTTGATAATACTCAGATCAAATACACAAATAATACTTTTTTCAAGAGTTGTAACGGAATAACTATAAGTTTTTTCAGCAAAAATATTATGAATACTAACAAAATCCATAGGTTTTCCGAAACTTATAATTTGTGTTTTACCGGTATCGTCTGTTTTATGTAGTTTAATCAACCCTTCTTTTAAATATTTGAAACTTTTAATTTCATCTCCCTGACGAATAAAAGTAACCCCTTTAGAGAGCAATAGCTCCGTTCTGGCACCACAAAAACCATCCAATTCATTACTCATCAGAGTCTCGTAAAATATTGTCCTTATATGACAATTGTTACAACTGCATTGCATTATTCAATTTTTTTTCAAGGTAAATATATGACAAATATCATAAAGAATACTATGTCATATCAAATTATTATATGTTTTGTCATACCGGATATACTTTTGCTTAAAATAAAATTTTAAAAAATGAAAAAAATAGTAATACTTGGTGCAGGAACGGCAGGAACTATGATGCTGAATAAACTGCATAATATTTTGGATAAAGAAGAATGGGAATTGACGATTGTCGATGAATATAAAACCCATTATTATCAACCCGGATTTTTATTTATTCCTTTTGGTATTTACAAAAAACAGGATGTAATCAAACCTAAATATGATTTTTTCCCTTCAGGGACAAATGCTATTTTCAGTAAAATAGACAAAGTTGATGGAGACAATAACAAAGTTTATTTGGAAAACGGTAAAGTGTTGAATTATGATTTTTTGATTATTGCTACAGGAACTCAAACCAGACCGGAAGAGACTCCGGGGTTGAAAGACAAATTATGGTATAAAGATATTTTTGATTTTTATACTATTGAAGGTGCAGTAGCACTTCATAAAAAATTAAAAGACTGGGAAGGTGGTGAATTGGTATTATGTATTTCGGAAGTTCCATACAAATGTCCTGTTGCTCCACTTGAATTTGTATTTCTTGCTGAAGCATATTTTACCGAAAAAGGTATCAGGGATAAGGTTAATATCACTTATGTAACTCCGATGTCAGGAGCGTTTACAAAACCGGTTGCAACAAAAATGTTGAGTGAATTGCTTGAGGAAAAAAATATTAAGATCATTCCTGATTTTTATCTTGAAAAAGTCGATAACGAAAATAAAAAGCTGGTTTCTTATGATGAAAGAGAAGTTCCATTTGATCTTTTGACCATTGTTCCGGTAAATATGGGTAATGATATGGTTGAAAGAAGCGGATTGGGTGATGATATGAATTTTGTCAGAACGGATAAATTCACAATGCAATCTCAAGACTTCGACAACATCTTTGTTTTGGGTGATGCTGCTAATATTCCTACTTCAAAAGCAGGATCGGTAGCGCATTTTGCCGGAGAGATATTAACTGAGAATCTATTAAGTGCCATTGAGGGACGACCACTGACTGCCAAATTCGATGGACATGCCAACTGTTATATCGAAACAGGATATGGCAAAGGTGCTTTGATCGACTTTAATTATGATACGGAACCACTACCGGGTACATTTCCATTACCGGGAATAGGACCTTTCGGATTATTGAAGAATACCAAGATCAATCATTATGGTAAAATAATGTTCAGATGGATATATTGGCACATGTTGTTGAAAGGCAGAGAATTGCCGATAGAGGCAAATATGACTATGGCAGGAAAGAAAAAAGAACTAATTTAAATCAAGGATCATGGAAGATAAAAATATTAATTCACGTATAGATGCTCTTGAAAATAAAATTGACCTTATCCTGGAGTATGTCAATCAACAAAGATTGAGTGCAACTGTTGTGGAGGATTTGACAGGAGACCTGGCTATAATAGGCAAGGATTTCTATGATACTGCCGTAGAAGAGCTTGATAAAAGACAAGTGGAAATAGATCCCGAAGAGGTAACTGATCTTTTAATTTCATTTGCAAGAAATATCAAACATTTCAAGGTTTTGATGAATACTCTGGAAATGGCATTTGACCTTATGGATGAAATTGGACCTATGGCAAATGAAGCTATCATCGATTTCACAAAGCAACTGGCTATATTTGAGCAAAAAGGATATTTCGCTTTCTTTAAGGATATTTTCCCTATTATTGATAATATAATTGCAGGCTTGACACCAAAAGACATGAAAGATTTGGCTGATAATATTATGGTTATTATAAATACAGTAAAAGATATGACACAGCCAGAAATGCTTAAATCAATTGATAATGCAGTAAAAGTCTATGGTAGCCTTGAAACAGAAAATATCCCGTCTTACTCCCTATGGAGATTTTTGAGGGAAATAAACAGTCCCGAAATGAAAAAAGCTATGGGATTCGGTTTGACATTTTTGAAAAATATGTCGAAAAATATTGAAAATCAAAATTAATTAATCTATAAAATTTTAAAAATCATGAAGGAATTAAATATTAACGGAGTAACAGTACAATTGGATGATGAAGGTTATTTGACAGATTCATCTCAATGGAATGAAGATATTGCAAAATCACTTGCTAAAGAAGATGGTATTGACCTGACAGACAAACACCTTGAAGTATTAAAATATCTTAGGGATGTTTTTAATAAAGGAGAAACATTAACCATCAGAAAAGTTGGTAAATCGGGAATTGTAGATATTAAAGAATTTTACAAATTATTTCCCAAAGGACCTTTGAAATTAGCATCAAAATTTGCCGGATTAGCCAAGCCTTCGAGCTGTGTATAGCAGTAAATACTTGCTTTGAATTTGAAACCTATTTAATAAAAATAAAAATAAAATCATGGAAAAAGAAAAAAAACCTTTGGAAAAAGTATGTATTATTTGTGCCAAGGGGAATCTTGAAGATGTAATGGCAGCACTTGTTATGGCTAATGGTGCTGTAATGGAAGGAATCGAAGCAAAGTTGTTTTTTACTTTCTTCGGTCTGGATGCCATTACAAAAAAATACATGAATAAATTGCACACGGCGACTGTCGGTAACCCTGCAATGAGAATGCCCGGTGGATTGCCATTCCCTACTTTATTGGGGGCATTACCCGGAGTCGAAGCAGGAGTGACAGCGATGATGAAAAAAGGAATGGAAAAATTGGACATACCACCTGTTGATGAATTTTTGGAAATGTTTACTGCCGGTGGAGGTGAAGTATATGCTTGTAAACTTGCAGTTGAAATGTTTGGTCTTAAAAAAGAAGACATGTGGGATGATGTTATAGATATTATTACCATAGGTCAGTTTTATGAATTGGCTGATGGTGACAGAACACAGATTATCTTTACATAGTATTTCATTGAAATATTCAATAGTTTTAATAGTAGTGGTAAGTGTCATGATCTTTGTATTGTGGCACTTATTTTTTGTATCTACACAAGTAGAATCATTTTTTTATTAAATACACTTTTTTTAACTATTTTTTTAAGTTCCCTCATTTTTTCATTATTTTGTTTTTTGAAAATAAATGAAGAAAATAAATGAAGAATATCCCTTTTAAACAAATTGTAGATAAATTTGGCACTCCTCTCTATGTTTATCATGGTGAACATATTGAAAAACAATATGCTAAGCTGAAAGAAGCTTTTAAGGAAATAGATTTAAGGATTCATTATGCTATGAAAGCAAATGAAAATATTGAGATTTTAAAGATCATTAAAAATTTAGGTGGTGGTATAGATGCTGTTTCTACTAATGAGGTTGACAGAGCCTTTGGTGTTGGTTTTAAACCTGAAGATATTGTTTTTACTCCCAGTTGTGCTTCTGTGAGTGAAATTATCTATGCTTTGGATAAAAAAGTAAATGTACATATCGGTGCTATAGAGTATTTTCCTTTATTGGGAAATAAGTTGAAGGGTAAAAAAATCGGTTTAAGAATCAATCCCGGGGTCAGTATTGGAGGAAATCAAAAAATCGCTACTTCTCATTCCGATTCAAAATTTGGGATTCCGGTAATATTTCTAGAAAAAATAAAAAAATATCAAAAAGAATATGGATTTGTTGTAAATAGTCTCCATGTCCATGCCGGTTCAAATATTTCAAATGTAGAAGACCTGAAAAATTCTATTGATAATTTTTTCAAGTACACGACGATATTTGATAATCTGGAATATCTTGACGTTGGTAGTGGATTAAAGATAAAGTACAAAGAAGATGACAAGGAAATTGATCTTGAATCCTATGCTGCTCACATAAAAAGTAAATTGAAAGAATACAAACTAAATTTGAAAATTAAGATAGAACCGGGAAAATTCCTTGTTGGAAATTCGGGATATCTTGTGACAACTGTCAATATAATCAAACAGGGATACAAAAAAACATTTGCAGGACTCAATTCAGGATTCAATCATCTTATCAGGCCTATGTATTATGAAGCTTACCATGAGATAGTAAATATCAGCAATCCCGGAGGCAAATTGAAAAAGTATGATATTGTAGGTCAATTATGTGAAGAAGACACATTTGCTTATAACCGTAAGATAAACGAATTGAGAATAGGCGATATAGTCATCATTAAATCAGCCGGAGCTTATGCTGCATCTATGTCTATGGATTATAATCTCAGGGCAAAACCAAAAGAAATCTTATTTAAAAATGGAAAATTATATTTAATGTAACTACTCAGGTAGGGTGCTTTTGAGATGAAAAAATCAGATTTTTTTGTCAGATGAAGCTTATTTTTTGAAGGCATAACTTGTCCCGCAAAAAGGCGGGAGTGGGGCTACATCGAAAAAAATAACTGAAATATGGCAAAAATAGAGATTTTTTCAATCAAAATGACTCTACGTGAGTAGTTACTATTTAATCTAAAAAAATTATTATGGAAATTATTCAATTAATCAACTTTGAGTTAATCAATTCTAATTTAAAGGAAGAATGGAAAAAAATGTCAGATCAAATTTCAGCCGGTCTTCAAGGTGAAGATGGCTTTATTTACAGGGATTCTGCTATTGACGAAAATGGAAAAGTGTATTGTATTTTGAAATGGGAAAGCAAGGAAAAAGCAGAAGCCTCCCGGAAGAGGATGCAAAAAAAATATCAGGATGCTATGGAGGCATTTGCAAAAATAGCAAATATGGATACTATGACTTCTGAGGTTTTACAGATTGTATAAACCTAAATCATTTGATCTAAAAGATTTAAAACAAAAAAAGAGCGTATGTTCCCATACACTCTTTTTTTATTATATAATTATAATTTCTATTTCAAGTTTTTCTTGATTGAATACAATTTATGTACATCCGGAGTAACAACAAATTCAATTCTTCTGTCATAAGCATGAGCATCTTTTCCTTCCATCAATTCACCTGTTGTATATTGGTCAGCTCTACCTGCACCTGATAATTGTTTTCCGTTAACACCTTGTGAGATCAAATATCTTACTGCATTAACAGCTCTGGCTGAACTCAATCCCCAGTTATCTTTGAATTTGTATCTTGTTCTTCTTACCGGATCAGGATCTGTATGGCCTTCTACCAAAACATCCATTTTTGGATTTTTCTTAAAGATCTCAGCCATCATATCCAAAACATTCTTTCCATCTTTACTGATTCTGTCATCTCCTTTTTTATAAAGGATCCTGTTTGGAAGAGAAATATAAAGTTTATCAAACTTCTGGATAATCTTTAATCCTGAGTTATCAATAGTACTAAATGCATCTTTAATATCGTTTTCCAATTTTGCCAATGCCTTAGCTTTTTCTTCTGACATGTTTTTATATTTCATCATGTCACTTTTAGTAGTACTAAGATCTGAAGAAAGTTTGTTAACCTGACTTGTCAAATCAGCTTCCTTTTCACTACAGCTTTTTTTAAGGTCCATCAATTGCTTTTCATAACTCTGAGCCATAGCATCTTTATCAGCTTGTAATGCTTTGTATTTTTTTGATGAAACACATGAACTTAAAAGCACTGATCCTACTAATAACAAAACTACGATTTTTGAAAATGTTTTCATTTTTTTTACTTTATGTTAATTAATAATAATATTCACATTGCGAAATTAATAAAAAAAATAATTGCAAGCATTATTTTTATGAAAAAAAAATAACTTTTTTAATAAAATTTAGAATATTAACGAATAAGAAAGTAATAATTATTTATTTTACCTAAAATAATTGTAATTTAGCATCTTTGTCCTCAATTAAAATTTAACACATGAATCATAGAGTAATTATTGAACCTTTTAAAATAAAAACAGTAGAAAAAATCAAAATGACTACTGAATCCGAAAGGAAAGATCTGATAGAAAAAGCACATTATAACACTTTTCTTTTAAGTGCTGAAGATGTTATTATAGATCTGTTGACAGATAGCGGAACATCAGCTATGAGCGCAGATCAATGGGCGGGAATATTAAAAGGAGATGAGAGCTATGCGGGCGCAAAAAGTTGGTACAAAATGCGTGATGCCATAAAAGATATGACAGGATATGAATATATCTTACCAACTCATCAGGGAAGAGCAGCAGAACATTTGCTGTATGGAAGGATAGGAGGAAAAGGAAAAGTATTTCTGTCCAATACGCATTTTGATACAACCAGAGCAAATATTGAATATTCCGGTGCAACAGCAATAGATTGCCCTATACCCGAAGGATTGATCCCTGATTATGATCATCCTTTTAAAGGTAATATGGATGTTGAAGCTCTTGAAAAAAATATTTTGAAATACGGTAAAGAAAATATAGCTGCGGTAATTCTTACTGTTACCAATAATAGTGGAGGAGGTCAACCGGCAAGTTTGAAAAATGCCAGAGAAGTGGGAGAAATATGTAAAAAATATGACATTTTGTATATTTTAGATTCTTGTAGAATAGCTGAAAATGCATATTTTATCAAGCAAAGGGAAGAGGAAGCAAAAGACATGAGCTATATCGAAATAGCCCGTGAAATGTTTTCTTATGCTGATGGTACGGTAATGAGTGCTAAAAAAGATGCATTGGTAAATATGGGAGGATTTCTTGCTCTTAAGGATGATAAACTTTTCAATAGCCTTATGACAACCCTTATCGTTACCGAAGGATTTGCTACTTACGGTGGATTATCAGGAAGAGATATGGAAGCAATAGCGATAGGGCTAAAAGAAGTATTCGAACATGATTATCTGCATTACAGAATAAGAAGTACTACATACTTGGGTGAAAAACTCAAAGATATGGGAATTTCCGTTATTAGTCCTATTGGTGGTCATGCCGTTTATATTGATGCCAAGGCATTTTATCCTCATATGTCGGTAGAACAGTTTCCCGGACAGGCTCTGGCTATAGAAATGTACAAACTCGGAGGAATCAGAGCCGTTGAGATCGGTTCGGTTATGTTCGGCTCTAAAGATAATAATGGTAATTTTTTTCCTGCAAAAATGGAACTGGTGCGTATGGCGATTCCAAGACGTGTTTATACTCAATCTCATATAGATTATGTCGTTGAAGTATTTGCAGAGCTGATAAAACACAAAGATAAGGTCAAAGGATATAAGATCATCTGGGAACCTGAGTTCCTGCGTCATTTTACGGCACACTTTGAGCCGGTGGGATAGTGTCAGCAGAGGTGAGAGGTGAGTTGTGAGTTGTCAGTTGTCAGTTATTAGTGTGGTGAGTAGTTGAGTGATGTTTTTTCAGGTGGTGGAAGTTTTATGTTTAAGGATTTTCTTTCTGATTTTCTTGTATTATTTGGCAAGAGGTGATTTTCAATTACGAATTACAAATGAGCAAATGAGCAATTAGAATCTGATTTCGCTAATAGCTGCGGCTGATGAAAAAACCCCGTTAGGGGCGACATTATGGTAGCAACCCAATGAATAAAATCCTATAATTTATCCCTTCTTTTCAATGTAAAAACCGGCAAGAACACTACAATCGCAATAAAAGAGAACACCAATCCGCCGATAGTACCTGCTGCCAATGAATACCAAAAAACATCATTTTTACCGATCAATATAAATGGAATAAAACCCAATAAAGTAGATAATATAGTAAGGGTAATCGGGAATATTTTGTATTTGAATGCCAATAAATACAGTAATTTTCTATTATAAGCAGGGTGTGTTTTTCGCAATTGATTAAATTCATCCAAAATATAAATGGAGGAGTTTACGGTTATTCCGCTAAGGAGAATAAAACTCGCTATTCCGCCCTGATCAAAACTGATATCAAAGTAGTAGAAAGTAAGAAACAGTCCGATAAAAGATATTGGTATTACGCTTAAAATAACAAATGCCTGCTTAAGGTTTTCGAATAATATTGAACAAATAAATATTATTATTACTATAATCAGGAACAATAAAAACACATACTGCTGTTTACTTTTTTTATTAAAAAAAATATAATTAGCCCTGTCAAATTTATAACCCAAGGGTAAAATAGCATTAAATTTCTTTAATACTTTATTCAGATATTTAACTCCGAAAGCTCTTGAACCCGTATATTGATATTCTACCCTGATAAGATATTCCTGATTTTCTTTGTAGATATTTTCTTGTTCAGGTTCTTTATTGATATTCGATATTTTATTGAGTTTAAGTGGATGGTTATTGTTTCCAACCATGCTGTTTTTCAGATGCCAGATATCAAATCTGTTCGATTCCTCAGATGTAAATCTAACAGGGATGTATCGCCCTTCGATAAATAAATTCATATCAGGGGAATTTGATACGGTAAGTTCTTTTATATCATGATGAATATCAATAGGAGTATTATCATTCAATACAAGATTTTCTTTATTAAGCATCAATCTGTATTGTGATGGTTGAGGGCGATACCACATGCTATTATCACGAATTACAATATCTTTTACACGTGGATGTTCTTTAAGCATCTTTTTAAGTGTATCTGCCCATATTTTCAATTTGTCATAATTATATCCTCTACCTTGTAAACGGAAATCAAAATGACCCATCGGACTCATTTTATTATAAAATCCGTCACCAACACCATAAATATTCCATCTGATCCCACCCTGATTCAATGCTTTTTTTATCAGTTTGGATTTCAAAACAAAAGGAAAGACACTCTTTTCATATTGTTGCTTGAAAATTATTTCAACATTGGCAAAATCCCCACTGTAAATATTGGTAATAAACTTATCTATTTCATCGAATCGCTTTAGATAGTTTTCTATTTGCAAAATAGCTTCGTTCATTTGGTTTATAGTTGCTCCTTTTTCCATTGAAGCGGATACATATAATTTTGTTTGTTGTTTTTGCCCGAAATATGATTTATCAAATACATAATAGGAGAATAATCTGAAAGTTCCTCCTAGATATTTGTCTGTATATGGTCTGATATTGTTCAAATACCATTCATTTCCCAAAGTTTTATTATATATTATTTCATAAAAATGTTTCGGATCCTTTATTTTGTCAGGAAGCAGGAATAAGGGAATACCAAATGCTAAAATACCGGCTAAAATTATCACTTTTTTATACCTGACCAACAGATTTAAACTCCCGGCATAAAGCTTAAATAATCTGGTGAAAACAGATTTTCTCTTTTTCGGGGATTTCAAATGTGTTTTTTCGATTATTGCCGGTATGTAAAACAATGCTATTACCAATGAAACCCCAAGATTGATAATCAACACCAGAGCAAAATCTATCAGATTCAATTTTAATTTGTCATAAAGGAAAAATATCACACTCAATGCTCCTAATGTTGTCATTGTTGATGCCAAAATAGGTATAAAAACCTTTCTGTTTTTCAAAATCCTGATATGATCCGTCATGACGATAATATTGTCAATGATCAATCCCAAAGAAATGGTCATACCTGCAAGTGAATACAAATGCAATTCGACATTAAACGCCCTGTATAACAATAAAGATAAACTTATATTGACAATAATACCCGTGATGATGATAAATAAATACTTGAAACTAAAACTGACCAGCAATACAAATATCAAAAGAATCAGTATTGTATAAAGAGATCTTTTGTATATTTTGTCAAGTTCTTTTTTCAGGTATTCAGTAGTATCGTATATTTTAATTATTTGGAAATTTGTTGGTTCTTTTTCCGAAAGTTCTTTTATTTTTTCTTTTATTTTCTTTGCCAGATCGATTGTATTTGTGTTTTTTTC
>Ga0256832_1001933_pt1 | contig 14085 bp, 13 predicted proteins | sample 134614metaG_FD_190534 | JGI IMG/M metagenome (GOLD analysis project Ga0256832, IMG submission 190534) | Hydrothermal vent microbial communities from Lau Basin, Pacific Ocean - 134-614 | ecosystem: Environmental > Aquatic > Marine > Hydrothermal vents | place: Pacific Ocean: Lau Basin | collected...
TGTAGCCTCCTATGGACGTCAAGAAAGTACTATTTGGTTTACAAGTTCTGACCTAACAGATATCAACATTAATGAAGATATTACTCTTAATTTTAAATTTTTTGATGCTCAAGGTAAAGAAACAGGCAAGACATCTATTTCTATTTCCCATGGTACCACTCTAAAGGATTTAGTTTCTGCCTTGAATAATCTTCCAGAATTGCGTGCGGGCTTTTCCAAAGGTGATGAAGGAAAACTATTTGTAACCTTAAAAAATCCCCCCTCTGGTTCTGTATCTTTTATGCTTTCTGTATCTGGAGGAGATAATGACGGAGAAATAGATCTCTCTTCCGGCGATACTCTAAATTTTGAAGGTGTTCAAGATCGTCAATTATTTTCTGGATTAGAGCCTATCTTAAAACCTACACAGTATATTAGTAATTTTGGAGACGTTGATCCTAAAAAATTAGCCTTTTCAGGATGGATAAAATTAAAATTTTTTGATGAGCAAGGTCATGAACTAGCTAATAAAAATATAGCAAATTTTGGAAGTCCTGATATTACCGTAACAGATAATAATAGTAATGGGTTAATAGACTTGGAAGATTTAGTAGACGCTTTTAACGCAACTAACTTCGTTTCTGCATATTTAGATAATGGAAGTTTAATTATAAAATTAAATAAGCAGGCACCTCAAGGAACTGCGTATTTTGTAATTGAAGGTAATAATCCTGAAAAAACTTGGGGAGAAATTACCCTCCTTAACAAAGGAGATCTTTCTATAAGCAAAGATGACAGTATGTTTCGACTCAACTTTGAAATGGGATCTATTGATAATTGGCTTTTTGATAAAGAAGGGCTTCCTTTAGATACTAATCCAATAACAGAAAACACAGATCCTTTTCGTTTAAAACTAAAAACTGATAAAGGTATAGTTCAGATATTAGAAGGTTATAATAGTGAGAAAAATGCTATATATGGTCTAAAAGCAAAAATTGATGATAACGGAAGATTAGTAGTAGAAACCTCAGGCCTTTATCAAACAGGAAGTTTTATAGTCACTGATTCCTTTCGCAAAGAAGCCTTTCCCATAAACGAATATCCACAAGAAATAGAATCCTTAGCTTTTCAAGCCAAAAATGATGCTTGGTTTTTTTTAAGTGACGAAAATGTAAGTTTAGACGCCACTTTTAAGGCTCAGGACATAATTTTGACGTATAAAGACGACAACAAAAACCCCCTTTATAGGGTTGTCTTAGATCATACAAGTGCAGAAATACGCTATGAGAGCTATGATAAAAATAGCAATTCATGGACTATAGAACATACGGAAGTAAATCCTCTCACAGATTCCTTTTCTTTAGAGTCTTTTCTCGATGTTTTAAACAAGTTAGACTATGATCAGGATGGAGTATCTGACTTTAAGGCTCTCTTAGAAAGAGAGAATCCTCTTGTACGCCAAGGGCGTCTAAAAATATTTACAAATGATTTGGATCTAGATCAAAATAGCACATCTGATTGGTCAAGATTTAGTTTAGGTAGTAATCTTGATAATGGTAATGGCAATTTAGTTTCTTATTTAGGAAGAAAAGTGTTTTTTCAACGCCGAGGTTTAAGTTACAACTTACAAGGATTTGATATCCTTACGGGAGATAATCGCAATGCTATAAATATATCTGCTTTAGCAAATCAAAAAAAGGAAATTTTAGGACAAGCTTCAATATCAGATTACTATTCTTCAATAGTGGGAGAAGTCGGTATTGCTGCAGAAACGGTAAAAAACTCTAAAAATTTTATGCAAGATCTTATTAATCAGCTCCAAGTTATGCGTGACAGCATTTCTGGTGTTTCTATAGATGAAGAAATGGCGAATCTTATCAAATATCAACAGGCTTTTGCTGCTTCGGCTAAAATTTTAACGGTGAGTGATGAAATGCTCGATACATTAATAGCAGCTAAACGTTAAAGTGGGGTTTAAAAATGCCTATTAGGGTAGGAATAAAAACTAGATACGATCAAATATTATATAATCTTAATAATTTAACAGAAAATATAAGAAAATTACAAAATCAATTAGCATCTGGTACTAAATTTGAAAAACCTTCTGATAATCCCGTTGATTTAGTACGTTCGTTAGATTATCGCCGTTCTCTATCAGAAATAAAAAGATATCAAGTCTCTATTAGAGAAGGAAAATCCTTTTTAAGGACGATGGAAGGAGCTTATCAAGGTCTTGAAGATATAGCAATACGTGCAAAGGAGCTAGCTTTACAAGCAGGTAATGATATTATGAATGCAGAAAATAGAAAAGCGATCGCCCAAGAGGTAGATAATCTTTTAAAAGAAGCTCTTGCCCTGGCAAATACCAGACATGGAAATAGATATGTCTTTGGAGGCAACCGTCCAACAAACTATAAGAACGGAGAAAAACCCTTTGAGCTCATTAAAGAAAATATTCAAAGTGACGATATTTTAGAAAGGGTCATTTATCATGGAGGAGAAGAAGATTTAAAATATAGCTATGCCCCTGAAGGGAAGATTATAATTGGCCAAAATGGGAATGAATCTATCATTAAATCTGGGATTTTTGATACCTTAATTTCTCTCAAGAAAACCTTAGAAAATAATAATATATCTGATAGCCATAAAGAAATAGAAGATATTAAAATACATATAGATCGTTTAGAAAAAGTATTTAATTATTTAAGCACTAAAAGAGCTGAATTAGGAACAAAGATGGATCATTTAGAATTAAAAGAAAATTTATATAACAATCTAAAAGATACAATTAAAGAAAATTTAAGTGACACTCAAGATGTGGATTTTTTAGAGGTAATTACAAGATTAAAATCGAAAGAAATAGCATACCAAGCCGCATTATCAGCTTCATCTAAAGTAATGCAATTAAGTCTAGTAAATTTTTTATCTTAATGAGGTAGAAAATTGTTAGTATTAACTAGAAAAACAGGAGAATCTATAACTATAGGAAATGAGATAAAAATCATCGTTTTAGAGGTTAAAGGAAAACAAGTTAAAATTGGTATTGATGCTCCTCCATATATCCCTGTACATAGACTAGAAGTTTATCAAAAAATCCAAGAAGAAAATATTAGAGCTGCAAAAACTGAATTAAATTTAAATAATTTTGTGATTAAATAATCAGGAGGAAACATTGCAAATTGAAACCAGCCGTTTTGGAAAAATTGAAATAGAAGAATCAAAAATAATATTTTTTACTTCTGGAATTTTAGGTTTTCCAGAAGCTAAAAGATATGTTCTTATACCTCATCCTAATTCACCCTTTTTTTGGCTTCAAGCTGTTGATGTGCCGGAATTAGCTTTTGTAGTAATTGATCCAAAAATATTTTTTCCAGAGTATGAAATAACTATACCTCCTGAAGCTAAAAAGGAATTACATATTAAAGATAAAGATGAAATTTGTATTTTATGTATTGTTACTATACCAAAAGATAAACCAGAAGAAATGACTGTCAATCTTTTAGGACCAATAATAATTAATGTAACTCGCAAACTAGCTAAACAAATAGTTCTTAACTCTAAGCGTTATCCGTTAAGAGAACCTTTATATCAAAGGTTGAAAAAATCTCTTTCTACAAAGAAAGAAACCAACCTCTCACAAACAATAAACTATTAATCTTTAACTCAAATTATCTTTTCGAAAAAAAACTAAATATTAAAGTTAAAATTATACTTATTATAATACAAGTTACTAATGGAAAATAAAATGTAAAATTACCTTTTTTAATTATTATATCGCCTGGCAATCTACCAAAAGGAAAAGGAATTTTATTAACAAGAATCAACAACAAACCTAATAAAGAAAGAACAAAACCTAAAAACAATAAAGTTTTACCTATATCTTCAAAGGGATTCATTATTTCTCCTCCTTTTTAACAATTTGCGAATTTTTTTATCATATCTTTCTTGTTCACTAAATATACAACCACAATATGGTTGACGATAAATATCTAATAATAAAGCTTCTTTTTGACCATCTTCCCAACCAACACGAAAATCTCTATATAGAAAGGGAATTTTATATCTAAAAGACAAGTCTTCTGCAATTGTACGGATAAGATCATGAGCTTGATAACGGCTATAAAGTAATGTTGTTGTAAATGCATCCGCATTTAATTCAAGGGCCTTTTTTACAGTAAATTCTAAACGTAAAGCATAACAAATTTCACAACGTTTATTTTCCCGAAAAATAACTTTCCTTAAAAAGGATCTTAGACCGTAATTTTTATCCCAAATAATCTCCAATTTTTTCTTTTCAGAAACTATTTCTAAGGCCTTAATCCGGCGACGAAATTCCTGGTAGGGATGAATATTGGGATTGAAAAAATAACCTTGCACCCGAAATCCTTCTTTTTTTAAGGTTTTAAGGGGATAAAGGGTACAAGGACCGCAACAAACGTGGAGTAAGATGTTTTTACCCATGGCTTCCCATTTATAAAATTTAATTTTTAATATCTCGAAGTAAACTTCAAGGATCCTGTGATTTTATTGTGTTTTTATGAAGACAGACAAACATTACAAAAGTTCCTGAGGATCTTGTCCAAACTTTTTTATTAATGGGAGCATTTTTTATACCGACCCTAGAAGACTTTGAATATCAAGGGTTTGGAGACCCCTAAATGTCGAGTGTTTGATGACCTCATTAACATATAATTTTTTCATAAATATCGTCTTGGGTGTTGAAAAAACTGTTGAAATTTTGTCATTTTTGTTTTCAACAAAACCTCTACAAAAGTTTAAACCGGCGACTTTCTTTTCCGCCCGAGGATGTAAAATACTTTCAACAAATTTACATGGGCTAATAAAAATAAAATTTTTAAAAACTATAATAAAATTTTTTAAAAACTGACTAGATAATTTAATCTTTATAAAAACTTCTTCTAATTTTAGAATAATTCCAAAAAAGAAATGTCCACTTCCATTTTCAGATTGCATTTAGAATCAAGACCTGTTTAAAAGAAAATAAGCCTTGAGCAGAAAGGAGAAAGAAATGAAGCTCCAGATTGATAGAGAAAAACTGCTTAAAATCCTAGGGAAGGTCCAAGGTATAGCCGACCGAAAGTCGAGCATGGCTATCCTCTCTACCGTACTCTTCGAAGCCAAAGAAAATTTGGTTGAAATTTCTGCTACGGACCTAGAAATAGGATTTAGATCCACCTTAGAAGCAGAAGTGGAAAATCCTGGGGCTTTAGCTGTTCCTGCTCGTAAATTTTATGAGATAATAAAAGATTTTCCGGAAGATCTGATCTTTCTTAAAGAAGAAGATATGTGGTTGCATATTTTCGGAAATACACAAGAAGTCTATTTTCGCCTTGCTTGTCTTCCCGCGGAAGATTTTCCAGCCCTTCCTGATATAGAAGATTCAACTTTGGTAGATCTTCCTGGGGGTGATTTAGCAGAAATGATTTCTAAAACTATATTTTGTGTAGCAACAGAAGAAAATCGTTTTATTCTTGCAGGTATATTTGTTGAACAATTAGAAGAAGAAAATATTTTACGTTTTGTGGCTACTGACGGCCATCGTCTAGCTTTAATTGATAAAGAACTTGAAAATATTGGTCCTTTAGGATTATCTCCCGGAGTTATTGTTCCCCGTAAAGCTTGTCATGAAATTAGAAAAATAGCTCAGGAGCAAGTATTAGTTCAATTTGGTATAAAGGAGAATCATGTTATCTTAGGCGCTCCCAATATGGTCCTTACGGCTCGTTTAATAGATGGTCAATATCCAGATTATAAAGCGGTTATTCCAAAAGAAAAAGATAAAATAGTAACAGTACCTAGAAGACGATTTATGGAAGCTTTAAAAAGGATTTCTATTATTTCTTTAGATAAATTTCGTCCTGTTACTCTTGAGATTTCTTCATCTGGTATTAATATCTTGTCCCAACATCCAGATTTAGGAGAAGGTCGAGAGCTAATATCTGCTAGTTATGAGGGGGAAGAGTTTAGTCTAAATTTTAATGCTAAATATTTAATAGATATTTTGGATGTAATGACATCTGAAGAAGTTGAATTATGTATGAAAGATGAAAACACTCCTTGTATAATTACTGGTCAGGATGATAAGGGTTTTCTTGGACTTGTTATGCCAATGAGTGCTTAAAGCTATGAAAAATAATTACCAAGCTTCACAAATAAAAGTTTTAGATGGTTTAGAAGGTGTTAGAGTACGTCCGGCTATGTATATTGGATCGACAAGTACGGAGGGGTTTCATCACCTCCTTTGGGAAGTAGTAGATAATGCTGTAGATGAAGCTTTAGCTGGTTATTGTACAAAAATACAGGTTATTATTCATCAAGATAACTCTATTTCTGTAGAAGATAATGGCCGGGGTATACCTATCGATATTCATCCTACCGAAGGTATTCCTGCTTTAGAAGTAGTAATGACTAAACTTCATGCAGGAGGAAAGTTTGATCATAATGTTTATAAAGTTTCAGGAGGTCTTCATGGTGTAGGTGTATCTGTTGTTAATGCTTTATCTGAGTGGCTTATAGCAGAAGTACATAGAGACGGAAAAATATATCGTCAAAAATATAAAAGAGGTAAAGCTTTAACTCCTGTAGAAATTATTGGAGATACAAAAAAAACAGGAACGATAATAACTTTTAAACCTGATCCCGAAATATTTGGTGATCAAGAATTTCAATATGAAATAATACAACACCGTTTACGCGAGCTTGCTTTTTTAAACCCTAAAGTTAAGTTTGTTCTTATTGATGAACGAGCTGGTGCTAAAGAAATCTTCCATTTTGAAGGAGGTATTGTTGAGTTTGTTAAATATTTAAATCGACGTCGTGATATAATTCATCAGCCTCCTATATATATATATGGTGAAAAAGGATTGGTTCAGGTAGAGATAGCTCTTCAATACCACCACGGTTTTAATGAAATTTGCTATTCATACGTTAATAATATTCGTACTAAAGAGGGTGGTACACATGTTATTGGATTTAGGGCAGCTTTAACTAAAGCTATTAATCGCTATATTTCAACTCATGATAATTTACCTAAAAATTTAAAAACTAAAGTTGAAGGTGAGGATGTCAGAGAAGGACTTACATCTGTTATTTCTTTGCGTATGCCAGATCCTCAATTTGAAGGTCAAACAAAAACTAAACTTGGTAATAGTGAAATTAAACCAATTGTAGAATCTATTATTTTTGAAGGTCTTTCTCGATGGTTTGAAGAAAATCCGAAAATTATTAAACAAATATTAGCTAAAGTAATTGAAGCTGCTAAGGCTAGAGAGGCAGCACGACGCGCACGAGAGCTTGTACGTAAAAAAGGGCAGGCTTTGGATCTAATGATGGCAGGCAAGCTGGCAGAATGTCAATCAAAAAATCCAGAAGAAAGAGAATTATTTATTGTTGAGGGTGATTCTGCAGGAGGTTCTGCTAAACAAGGTAGGGATAGACGTTTTCAAGCTATTCTCCCCTTACGTGGTAAAATTCTTAATGTGGAAAAGGCTAGATTTGATAAAATGCTATCTTCTGAAGAGATACGTCAGCTTATAGCAGCCTTAGGTACAGGTATTGGTCCAAAAGATTTTGATCCTGAAAAATGTCGTTATTCTAAAATTATTATAATGACAGATGCAGATGTAGATGGAGCACATATTAGAACTTTACTTTTAACCTTCTTTTATCGACAAATGTCACCAATTATAGAGAAAGGATATTTGTATATTGCTCAACCACCTTTATATCGTATAGTGGAAGGTAAAAAAGAAATTTATCTAAAAGATGATAGAGAGTTGGATGAATATTTATTTAATAGAGTGCTAAAAAATATATCTCTTCAAGTTGATGATAAAGTTCTTACTAAGCAGGAAGCATATTTGTTTTTTAAAAATCTATCAGAATTTGAATCAGCTCTTATAGATCTATCTCGTAAGGGAATATGGCCCGAAGCAGCAATGGTTTTACTTAATGCTCAAGTAAAAAGAGCTGATATGTTTGTTGATTTAGATTTTGTAAAAAATTTAGTTTCACTTTTTAAAGATAAAGGTTTTAGAGTTAGTAGTATTAGAATTTCTAAAGATTATAATGATGCTTATGAATTTGATGTTACTTCTCGTGAATTTACCTATCTTTTTTTAACTGTAGGTCCTAATATTCCTATATTGAGAGAATATCGTAAAGCTTTAAGAGCTTATGAAAAATTATCTTATGTAGTGAATAAATCTATAAAAATTCTTATGAAAGGTGAAGAAATAGAATTAAATAACTTACATAATATATTAGAATTTATTCGTTCGGAAGGTAGAAAAGGGATTCATATTCAACGTTATAAAGGTTTAGGAGAAATGAATCCTAATCAATTATGGGAAACGACAATGAATCCAGAAACTCGACGCCTTTTACGAGTAGATATTAGTGATGCTTCTGCAGCTGATGATTTATTTACTACCCTTATGGGTGAAAAAGTAGATGCGAGAAGAGATTTTATTCAAACCCATGCTTTAGAATATCGTGAGTTAGATGTTTAAAGAAAAATTAAAAAATTAATTTAGGAGTTATATTATGTATCAAATTAGAAAATTTTTAATGTTAAGTTTTTGTTTTTTTATTACTTTTTTGTTATTTGATTATCATTTTATAAAAGCTGAGCTTCTTATTTATCCAGCAAACGGCCAAACAAAAGAACAACAAGAAAAAGATGAATTTGAATGTCACAAATGGGCAGTTCAACAGACAGGTTTTGATCCACTAAAGAAACAAGAAGTTCCCCGATATGAAAACCAGAAAAAGGGAGGAGCCTTGAAGGGTGCTATTGGAGGAGCCTTAATAGGGGCAGGTATAGGAGCTATTACCGGAAATGTCGGTAAAGGTGCAGCTATTGGAGCAGGAGCAGGAGCTGTAGGAGGGGGATTGCGGCAGAGAAGCCAAAATCGTCAGCGAGAAGATAAAAACAAAAAGACTTATCAAGATATTAAATCAAAAATAGAGGAATATAATAGAGCTAAAGCCTTATGTTTAGAAGGAAGAGGTTATAAGGTTAGTATTAAATAATTTAATTGTGTTGTATAATGTAACCTATAGATAACCAAGCAGTTTCTTGTTGGTTGTTTTTTCTGCTAATTATTTCTATGGCGTAAAAATATCCATTTGTAAAAGCTTTTACATCTATTATTTTACAAAAAACTTGATAATTGCCGTAATTTTTTTGCCAGTCAAAAAAGTCAATTATATCTTCTGGTTTTTCGTGACTAGTTAATTCATTAAATGTTAACGATGTATATCCATTATCAATAAATGTTTGCCAATTTGATGAATCTGTTTGGCATTTAAAGTTATTATTTGTTAAATTGCAATTTTTTATTCTTGTTATACACTCTAATCCTCCTCCTGTAGCTGCTGCTATTGCGGTGGTATATCTTCTTATTTGACCAGTTGTTTTAGAGTATTCTACTAATAAATGACTCAAACCCAAAAATGTTAATAGACCAACTAAAGAAAATATTAAGGTAAAGATAAGGATATATCCTCTTTTATTATGCATTTTTATATATTTTTATTCCAACAATTTATAGGTCTAGCATGTATTTCTATTAATTCCCATCTATAATGTTTATCTGGTATATTTACGTCTTCATAAGAATTATCTGGAAAATTTACTCTAATTTTATTGTTAGGAAAAATTTCAAATCGTTCTTTTTTTCCTTTTTGATATATTACAAAAGCAATAACTTCTTTTATATCCTCTCCAGATAATGTACCTGTTTGCCAAGTATTATCTCTCATAATAGCACCCATTTTTAAGTACAATGTACATTCTAGTAAAGGCATCGATGTACTTCCTATTTTACGATATAGAATTTTTGTTAAATTATTACATTTTTTAGGAAATTTTTTTGGATCACTAGGTTTTTGTAAGTAATAAGATATTTCTAGAATTCCATTATATCCACATACCAGTAGAGAATTTTCATAATAACAGTCGTTTATAGAGGTATCTATATCAATATTTGTTGAAGATGGACAATGAATATAATTGTCACATATACAATTAATATAAGAATTTCTATCTGGATACGAAATAACTCTACAATTTTCATTATTAAAACTTCCTTCTATAGGATTATTTATTAGAGAAATACTGCAATCTTCATTAATATACCCAAATTTTTTATTTGTTGTGGAAATTAGGCCACCTAATGTAGATTTAATTTTAAATTGTGAACTTCCAAAATTAAAAGCATTGTTGATTTCATTGTTAGTTAAACAAAAGCAAGCACCTTCTATGTCTTTCCTAAGAATTTCTTTAAAGATATTAACTTCTAATGTTGATTCAATTATATTAGTATGTCTTACGTATGATTTTAGTATAAAATTGTATCCTTTAAAAACTCCCATTAATGAAATAATACCTATTAATATTATTATTAATAATTCTGTTAATGTTAGAGCTTTAATATTCATTATTATTTATATACTATGGAATTTAAAGTATATGAAAAATTTTTATTATGATATGTGTAAGATACATTTATTTGAATTTGGTTTAAGCCTTTTGTAAAATTATTAGGATTTGGTGCATTTATAGTATAATTTATTCTTAAATTATCAAAATTTTTTGATATATTATTTTGGCAGGGAATATCACTTTTTAATTGTTTAAGACAGTTTTCTGCTATTTTTATAGCTTCATTTCTAAGATAGTTTTTGGTATCTAATGAAGTATATAATGTTATATTGTGTAAAATAGCTGTAAATACCAAAAGAAGTATCATAGTTCCAACCAACATTTCAATTATAGTAAAACCTGAATAATTTTTCATTTTTATAAATTTGGTATACAATAAGTTGAATTACATTGAGTTGATGATGTTATTTTTAGATACCCTCTTAAAATTCTTGTGTTGCTAACAAGAATACATGATTTAGATGGCAAATTTTTAAAATCTTTTGGGCATAATGTAACAACATTAAAAGTTATACCTTCTTTTAGAAAAGATATGAATTTTCTATTTCCATCTTGGAACGCTACAGATAAATTTAATGTTTTGATTATATCGTATCCATTATTATCAGTTATCTGACCGTCATTATCTGAATCGCAGCGTAATTCAATAGTTTTAAAATTTTTGCTGTTGTTCCACCATAATCCACAAGTTCTTTTCTCTACAAAAGCCTTATATTTAGCACTATTTAATGCACTAATTATTGTATCAATATCTTTAGAAATTTTTCTTTTTTGAACTAAATTGAATAAATTGATGCTAGAAGTAGCCAATATTGTTATTATACTAATAACTATTAAAAGTTCTATTAATGTTAGGCCTTTTTTATTATTCATTTTTCTAACCAATAAATAATTTTCCCTTTGGGAGAAGATAGAGGTGCAATAAATTGAGTTGGACTCTCTGGGGGAACACCTGTATGCCAATTTGAGGCTTTATTACCTTCAGAAGAAAATGAATCAGGAGATAAGTTTATTCTAACTATATTCCCACGTGATAATTGAAGATAGATAGTTCCTTCTGGATTTAAATCTGTATATGGTGGACAAGAATTATCATTAATTGGTCCACCTGTAGCACAATTTAAGGCCCATACTCTACTTCTACCTCCAAAAGTACATGGATCTGAAGATGGTTGAAAAGTAGTAAACATAATAATATTTAGATTACTAATTGTAGGATCAGTTGTGGAACGTTCTTTATAAAAATTATTTTCTTTTGCTCTAAGTTCTTGAACCCAAGCGGTTGTAATAGTCAAATCATTTGTTGTAGTAGGTAGTTCAGAGCATATATTATTGTTTGAATGAATATTATTTATGTTGCAGTTGTTTCCTGTTAAGCAACCATCTATTAATACTCCATAAATCTTTTCTACATCATTGGAGTTTTGTCCTATTTCATCTTCTTTAAAAAACCATCTACCTGTACCAAAATATAAATAATGATGATCAAAACATTTCATATATGTTATTTTTGTAAGAATAGGTTTAATAGCTGAATTAAAAGCTGTTTCGAAATGCCATTCTTTAGGATCTTCATTGTTTACTATTACGAATCCTAAATTTCCTTGCCAGCGAGATCCATCTTTTTGGGTTATTCCAAATGCTACAAGATCTGTATTTCCATCTTCATCAAAATCTATTCCGTTTGTAAATAATCTTCCTCCAAAAGCATTGTGATATCTTGAAAAGAATGCAGAAGAACCAGGTAAATCATCAGGAAACTTTAATATTCCATTATTTTTAATGGTAAAATTATTGTTTAATTTTAGAATATATACTTTCAAATTTTGATGAATATCTCCTCTATAATTAGTAGGACCAGAAAGAAACATTACATAATAGTTATTGTTATATTTTATAATTGCTGGTCCTGAATAACTAAAGCCTAAATCAGGATCACTAAATTCCCATAAAAATTTTGGATTTTCGGGATTTGTAATATCTAAAGCAAAATATGATGATAATCCTGTACAATTCGAATTTTTAGAAGAATAATTTCGGGGATCTTGACAACTATCTTGTGGAGGATGTATAGCTTCTGCATCATTATTTCCAACAGCACCTCCTAAGCGCATGCCTCCAATTAAGATAATTTTGTCGGGTATATCATCTTCATCATTATCTATAGTGTAAATATATGGTTGAAGATCAATAAAATATAAATGACAATATTGTGGATCGGTTAAAAATCTTAAGTAGGGAATTATGTTTTTAGGTATAAAAGACCAAATTTCTTTACCTATTTCATTGATATAACAATTTTTTGAATTGTCTTCACATATTTTGGCTGTTTGGTTAGCACTTAGTTTATCAAAGCGTATATGTCCTAATTTAAAAGCATGTAACATTCCGTCATTAGCTCCTACATAAACGACACTATATGATTTTTTTGATGAAGTATATTTTTTATTATGTTGTACTATTTGAGGGGTAGAATAAATAATATCTCCTAATTTCCAAATATCATTAGTTTGTATTTTTCGTGAACGATATCCGGATATTTCTTCTCCTAAAATAAATTCTTTAATATTTTCACAGGAAATTGGGGTAGATATATATCTATATGTTTCTGATGAATTATCTATTATTCCATCCTGATTATCATCTCCTAAAATTTTAAGAGAAGTTGTGTCATTACAATTTAAATCATCCCACCTTTCTAAATTAACTGGAGAAGAAGGAGTTAAATTATTTCTATTAACTACTGTATAAATAATTCTATCTGAAGTGGATAATTTGGAAAGTTTTGTTCCGCCCTCCCAAACAGGATTTAATTCCTCTAGAGAAGTATATGTTTTTGCTAAACTAAATATAGATCCATCACATTTACTTTTATATGCTTTTATGTTTAGGTCTCCTTCTGGTGTTATAATAAAATCTAATATATAATCTCCTCCTGCAGTTAAAGTAGAGGAGCAAACATCTAGTTTTTTATTGTCAATAGAATCTTCTCGAAAATTTGAAGTATTTCTATCTACATATAACCAATAATTGTATAAAAATCCGATCCAATCTATTTTATTATCACCAAATAATTTATCTGGATAGAAAACTGCTTGGACCATATTATTTCCTTTTGATCCTTTAGATGTTAAGACAGATATAGAAGTTCCTGAAGATAATTGATGTAAAATATCTGTGAATATTTTATTTAGTGCTGTAAATAATTCCTCAGAATTTGTAGCATAATATGCATGACCGTTATTATCAGTTCCTCCATGGATAGCCATAGTATCAAGATAATTTCTAGCTTCTTCGGATAATCCAACACCTAAGATATAGGTTTTAATATCAAACGTATAATTGTTATCTCCTACATAAACTGATAAATTTCTAAGCATATCTATTTCGGATATCACTTCAGACATTAAATTATCAGTTGTATCTTCATGTCCATTTTTATCAACACTAGGCAAGCCATCTGTTACGTATATAATAAAATTTTTTTGACATCTATATTGTATTGGTGTATCATAATTGCTTAATTCTCCAGCAAAATATTTTTTTGCAGTTTCTAATGTTCCTGCCGTAGGTGTTAGTCCTGCATTTATTACATAGTTACATTTGTTTTTATTTGATCTATTACAAGACATATATCC
>Ga0256832_1001934_pt1 | contig 14084 bp, 5 predicted proteins | sample 134614metaG_FD_190534 | JGI IMG/M metagenome (GOLD analysis project Ga0256832, IMG submission 190534) | Hydrothermal vent microbial communities from Lau Basin, Pacific Ocean - 134-614 | ecosystem: Environmental > Aquatic > Marine > Hydrothermal vents | place: Pacific Ocean: Lau Basin | collected...
CCGCCGGGCCTCTTCGGTTTCACCCCGCACCAGATGAACGAATCCCAAGGCGTTCCAGGAGCCGGCCAGGCCGGGAGCAACGGCGACGGCCTCCTCGGCCGCCGCCAACGACCGCGCCGGTTCGCCTCGCATCAGCCACAGCTCCGCCAGCCGCACCCTGGCCAGGCCGTTGCCCGGTTCAAGATTAACCGCGCGTTGTGCGCTTTCCAGCGCCTGACCGATCTCGAAGCGCGCCTGATGGGCGTAAGAGAGAGCAATATGGGGAACGGGTGATTGAGGCTCCAGATCGACCGCCCGTTGCGCCAAGGCGAACGCCTCCTTCCGCCGACCGATCGCCAGGAGAATGATCGATTGGAGTGCCACCGCCTCTCCTCCCGAGGGGTGAAACTCGAGGCTTCGGGAAATGCTCTGCCGGGCTTCGTCGATCCTTCCGACCGACAACTGCATGGCGGCGCGCACATTGAAATATCGTGCATCGCGATACACTTCGGCCACATCATCGAGACGCGCCAGCGCCCCGCTCACGTCCCCCTCGGCATAGCGCCGCAGCGCCTCCCGGAACGGTTCCAGAGCGGCCAGTCGCGGATAGGCGGAGACGGCAGGGCTCAACAGTGGAGGGTAGTAGATCGCCCACTGAACCGCATTTTCGGGGTGAATCACCAGATGCGGCCGTGGCGCCTCCCCGGCTGGGGTAAACGCCCCCTGTCCGGCGGTCAACGACACCGCCCCGAGGTTATTCACGATCTGAACCTTGCCTTCCATCACCCAGGTGGAGGAGCGGGAAGCAGAGAGAGCCACCACCAGTTCAGTGCCTTCGATGGCTGCTGTATCGAACGGAGTCCGGATCTCGAGCCGGCCGGCGGTGCGACTGATGAGATGCAGGGCGCCGCGCACCAAATCGATCCAGCTCGATTTCCGCCCGGCTGCATCCGGCAGGGTGAGAGTGGAGCCCCCCTCCAGGCGCAGCAGTGTATGCCCGTCGAACCGGATTGCGGCCCGGCCATAGCGCTCCACCCGAACCATATCCCCGGCGCAGAGAGGTTGGTCGACGGCCATCCTCCGCCAGCGGGCGCTGCCCCGCCGCTTGAGCTCCACCGCGCCCTGCAGAGAGACCACCTGGGCCAGCTGCCGTCCGCATTCGTCAGCGGTCGCCGCCCTGACAAACAGAAGGATCAGGCCAGCGCACACACCGGCCCACAGCAACGCGGATGGTCCACCTGTAGATCGTATCCGGTAGTAGAAACCGCACTCCATTGGAAGTATTTCCTTGTATTACCACCTGATTGTAGAACATCTGCAGGTGGCAAAAATGTAACCATTCACACACCCGGATGGTGAATAGGTCACTTCTCCCTGATCACGATCACACCGTCATGGCCCACACCGGAGCTTCCCCGCAGGCAGCGCAGACACAGTTTGCAGTAGTAACGGCTGGGACCGTCGTCACCAAACCGCTCCAGCACCATCCTGAAGCGCGCCAATGCTTCGGCCCATTGCTGATTGCGGAACAGCTGCAGGGCCTCCAGAAACGCCTCATTGCGCCGCCTCATGAACCCCTGGTCTTCGCGCCCGGAGCACCGAAGCTCATAGACGGTTATCGGTGTCTGTTTCCCCTTGAGCAGAAAATCCCCCAATTCGCGAACGAATACCCCTTCCAGCCCCTCGACCACCGCCGCCGACGCCAATACCGATGTGCCCAGCAGCTTGTTGAGCCCTTCGATCCGGCTGGCGGTGTTCACCGTGTCGCCCACCGCCCGGTATTCATAGTGATCTCCCGCACCCACGTGGCCGAGCGAGAGTGGTCCGCAGTGAAGCCCGATGCGCGTGGGGAGTGCGCCACCCTGTCCGGCGTGACCAGGCTCATCCGTCTGGCAGATGATCTCCAGCGCCGCCCTGCACGCCCTCTGCCGCATGTGGCCATCGCGAAGGTCTTGCTCGGTGGTGGAGGTCCAGATGGCCAGCATGGCATCCCCTACCACATCCGACACGAATCCATGGCAGCGCCGCACCGGGGAAAAGAGCGTCTGGTAGTAGCGGTTCAGATAGTGGTGCAGCGCCTCGGGATCCATCTGCTCGGAAAGCTCGGTATAACGGCTGGCATCGGTTGCCATGCAGACGCCGAACAGGGTCTGGCTCTCCACGTCTCGCTCGTGGCCCTTGGTTATGGAGGTCACCACCTCCTCGGGAAGCAGGCGCCGCAAAGCCCGGCGCACCTTTTCGCGTTCCCGCCAGGTATAGAAATAACGCCAGGCCAGCACGGCGATCAGGATAAAGGGCAGCTGAACAAACAGGGGTATCGCCAACGGCAGCCACAACGCCGACGAGGAGAAGGCAAACCACGCCACGCCGGTCAGAGCTCCCACGAACAGCGGAATGGTCACCGCAAGCAGTACCGGATGGAGCCAGAACCAGAACGTCGCCACGGCAGCCCCGAACGCGAAAACCAGCGCCAGGCGGTAAGGCCACCAAAGGGGGGTCACGCTACGCTCCTCCAACAGGTTCCCGAAGATAGTGGCGGCAATCTCGACCCCGCTCAGATCGACTCCCTGCTGGCGATAGACCGTGTAGAAATCATCCTTGCTGGCTGCTATTTTCTCGGAACCGCCGACAAATACCGCAGCTCCGGAAACAATTTCCGCCAGCTCGGGACCACCATTCAGGACTGAATGGAAAGGGATGGTCCTCACCGTATGGGGTGGACCATAATAATCTATGTAGCGGCTTCCGGAACCGCCATACATGGCGACAAGGGCCCTGATCAGGCCCGCATCGGCGGATTTTCCCGTGGCCATCCCGGTGCGCAACTTCCCAGCGAGATCCGGATGAGACATGAATATCTCGCGCAACAGCCGGGCCAATGCGGACACGTCTGTCACCTCGCCCGGAGGGGTGAGCATTTCCACCTCTTCCGCGGGCAGATTGTCCGTCAGCCAGGAGTAGAGCCGTTCATATACCGGCAGGGCAAACTGCTGCAGAGCCACCGCCGGGAGAGTTGCGTGATCCCCGGCCGACTCCTTGAACAGCCAGGCCTGATCGACCCGTGCCGGCACCTTGGGCAGCACATGGGGTGCGACCGCCGCCGCTGCTTCGACCAGATCCGCCACGGGGTAGTCCAGTTTTTCGACATGCGCAGGTCCGCCGCCGGAAACGGCCAGATCGGCATAGAGCACCACGTTTCCGGCACGGCGCAGGGCGTCCGCGAGGAGTCGGTCCTGCTCCGGATCGGATCTGCGCGGCTCGTCGAAGAAGATGTCGAATACGATCGCTCTGGTGCCGAGCCGGGAGAGCGTGTCAACCAGTCTGGCGTGCAGGCGTCGATCCCATTTGCGAGGTTTCAGAGGCTGGTTCAGACGTTGCGCCGAGGGGGTATCCACGGATACCACCACCACCTGGTCCGGAGCGGAGCGCGTCCCGCGCAGTCCATACAGCATGGCGAGACCGGTCTCCGACTCCAGTTGCACCCCCCATGGGGTCACAGCGACGATCACCCCGAAAAGCCCGCCCAGCAGCGCAAGCGATACCGTGGGCAGAAAGGGCTTGACGACCACCTTTCTCCAGGACGACCGGCGGGCCTCGGGATCCGTCACTGCTTCACTCGCGGGCATTGAAAGGTATGTGCTATCTTAGTCCCTTTCTCGCAGTATGGCGAAACATCCTCGGACGAAAGCCATGGGCAGCCATGTACCACTGTTCTCGGAACTTTCCAGTCAGGATATCGATACCATCTCCGGCTACGGGCAGCTCCATACCTATCCCAGGAACTGCATCCTGATCCAGAAGGGAGATGAGAGCGATTGTCTCTATATCATCCATGAAGGGCGCGTGAAGGTATATGTCAGCGATGAGTATGGCGCAGAGATAATCCTTCGTTACCAGGGTCCCGGGGAGTATTTCGGCGAACTGGCATTGATCGACGAGGAGCCGCGCTCCGCATCCGTGGCGACCACCGAACAGTCACGACTGATCTATGTCTCCCGACCCCGCTTCGAGGATTGCCTGCGTGACAATCCCGAGATTGCGGTAAAGCTGATCCGCACCATGAGCCGCCGGATCCGCGATCTGACCGAAGACCTGTCGAACTGCGCGTTGAAGACGGTATATCAGCGGCTGCGCAGCAAACTGAACAAACTGACCGTGGAGCAGGACGGCAGGAGATTCATACCACAGCGCATGACCCATCAGGAGATAGCCAGCCTGGTGGGGTCGGGCCGCGAGATGATCAGCCGGCTGATGAAGAAACTGCAGCGGGGCGGCTACATCGAAGTACGACACAAGCAGATCTTCATCATCAGGGAGCTGCCGCGCAACCTGCCCGGCTGAAGGATGGTAAGTCAAGAAGACAACCATTCAGCCCTTGCACTGCAAGGGCTGAATGGTTCCGGAGCACTCTAGAACTTGTGCTTTATGACGTTGCTCTTGCGGCAGTTCCCGGTGGGAAGAAGAGGTTTGATACAAACCTTGGCATAGACCTCGTCGGTGGGACGCGGAAAACCGTCTTCGTCCAGAATATCGTCACCAAGGGAGACCGTCCGCGACCGGGAAATCACACCGTCCCGCTCCGCGGGAAAAACCGCGGTCGTAAAACGGTACAGAAAGTCATCCGCGTCAGGAGAGTCTTCCCCCCACAGCTCGATGGTCTCCCGATACCGCAAGCCGGCCATGTTGCGCTCCACGCTGGATAGGTAAACCTTGTAGCTCACCTTTACCTTCGCGGTGCGAGTTTGGTGGTTGTGTTCGAGCAGTTCCAGTTTCAGATTGGTAATCGTAGCCATTTTCATCTCTCCTCATTCAAGGTAAACGATTGCCGGCCTCTCTGGCAGGCACCCGAAAGGAGGTCCGTGAAGCTGATTGCAATCCGCTGATCCATCGGCCACCTTTCGGCAATGAGTTTGCCCGCGCGGGAAGAAACCGGCAGTGACTTACGCAACCGGAGAGATGTGAAAATTCACAATGGGGAGATTTGAACCGCCGCTTCGATGATCTCGGCCGCCTGTTTCGAAGAAACGTTTTTCAGCATCTGCTTTAGTTGAGCAGGGCGCAGTCGAGCCAGTTGTCTGCGCGAGACGATACCGGCAGCGCGGAGTTGGCGGGCGCGGGCGGGGCCGATTCCTTGGACGCGAATGAGGGAATCCTCCCTGGCGGAGTCCGGCGGCCGGGTGGGGAGGGGGCTGGAGCTTCCGGCGGAGAGGAGCGTCCGACGGGCCCGGTTCCTGAGCAGGTGGGTCAATGGGGGGAGGGAAGCGGTTTCCTTTCCGGCAACTCCCAGATGGATGACGAGATTTCCACAGTGCCGGCAGGTGCCGATCCGGGCGGCGCGCCCGGAGGGGGTACGGACCTCTGCGGGTTCGACCAGTTTCGTGGCGCGATCGCAAGAGCCGCAGTGATGAAGGAGGGGTGCGGAGCGTGTCTTTGCTCGAACGAGACCGGTTTCCGCGGCAGGGGAGGGTTCAACGGTGGGTGGCGGAGCAGTGGACCGTCGGTCGTACACCAAGCTCCCTTCGGTGACGGTCAGTTCGCCCGGCGCGTGGGCGAGAGGAATCACCGGCGCGACGACGGGGTGGAACTGCTCCAGGGTGATGAAATGGAGCCACAGTTCGGCGCCCGGTGGCAGGGAGAGCGTGATCTCTGCCTCTGAGACCCCCTCCGGGATGGTTCCGGTAACGGCATGGCGTTCCATGTGGTCTGCTCCGATGTGCAGGAGAACCGGGTCGGCCGTCGTCCCGTCCGGCACATCCGTTTTCCAGCGGATGCCTGCCGATGGTGGAACCGGCGAGGTCGTGTGACCTCGCAGCGTCAGCCGGAAGGTGGCCCCTGCCTGGACGGGAAGGCGCTGTACCAGGGAGCTGGTCTCTTCTCCGAGGTTGGAGAGATGCAGCGGCTGGTCGGGAGCGGCCCGTTCCAGGTACAGCCCGACGACCCCTTCGGGCTCGAATGTCCAACCGAACGGCTTGCCCGTGGCGTCCAGCTGCAGCATGTCGTTGTCGGAAATGGTGGTGGTCCGTTTCAGCGAGACATCGTCGATCACGGCGCGGCCCGCAGGGAGGTGGAAACGCACCTCCACCCATGCGGCGCCCGAGGGGGGTGTCTGATCCAGCCGATGCGGGATGAGCCCCGAGGAGACCGGTCTCAAGTATGTGGCAGCGGTCCTCGCTCTTTGCCGGGGAGGCCGCTGGATGGGCAGCCGGTCGATGCGCAATGTCTCCCGGTGGACGTCCTGCCATACCAGCTCCGCCACCGCTCCCGGGTCGGTGGCGACCCCCTGGAACGTGAAGCGCAAGGCTCCTTCACAGCCGGCGGGCAGGGGTACGGGCTGTGCCAGTGTGGTGGCGCCGTTCCCGTTCTCTTCCCCCAGCATGGCGGCGGGACCCTGGGGGGGCGGAAGATAGATGCGGCCGATGCGGCCTTCGGTCACCATCCACTCCAGGGCGATTGGGTTCGGCACGTCAAAGCGAAGCAACGAGCCGTCGCCGTCCCCCAGATAGAGTTGGCAACCGCCGGGTGTGAGGGCGACCCCTGTGACGGAAGAGACAGCGATGGGTTGCTCCCGGATCACGGTCCGTTGCCGGAGGTCGATCACCGAAAGGGAGTACTGGTGGTTTTTTTTCCCCAATCACATATCCCCATCGCCCGTCCGGCGAAAGCCGGAGGAACGTGGGGGGCACCTGCGGATCCAGCGGGATCTCCGGTCCCGGCCTCCAGCGCTCCATGTCGATGAGTTGCAGGACATCCCTTAGCCTTACCGCCGCCGTCACCCCGCAGGGGGTGATCGCCAGATCGGTTGCTTCCGCATCGAAGCGGAGAGGTTCGCCGAAGAGGGTGTGACGACGGGTTTCATAGCGGTAGAGTCTGCCATCCTCGGAGGTGCTCGTCAGTACATAGAGCAGGGGGCCGGCCGGTGAAGGGCCGAAGGCGACGGCCCGGGGAGTCTCAGTCTCTCTGCGGAAGGAGAGTGTGGCCAAGGGGGGGGTCAGCATGGTGCTGTCGAAGATCCTAATCTCTCCCGACGTGCCGTCGTACGGCTTATGAACCAGGTAGAGCAGAGCCCCGTCGGGGCTCACTTTCATGTCGACGATCCCGTTTGCCATATCTACCGGGCCGTCGAGCACATGGCCGGTCTCTCCATCCAGCACAGTGTACAGGCTGCTGGAATTCTTAGTCTTCGTGACGAGATAGAGCCGTCCGTCGAGCGCCACGGCCATGGCGACGGGTTCGCCGGAGATTTGCTCCGCCAGCACCGCCCTCTCCCCGCTCGCGGCGATGGTCTCCAGCCGGGTGGTGCCGTGCTGAGTCTCCAGTGCCACGTAGAGGCGCTCCTCCCGCGGGGCAGTTACCAGCAGGCGGGGCGGGATCTCCATTTGCATCTCGGCCGGCCCGACCAGTCTGCCACCATCACACAGCCATCGGTCGAAGCCGCCGTCGGCGATGTTTTCGGTCTCCAGGCAGGCGGAGGCGGGGACGGTGTTCTGCAGGTAGTCGTTGAAGGCCTCCGCCAAATCGGGGGAGTCCAGTGTGAAATCCACTCTCCCCAGTGGCTGGAAGCGATCCAGCCCGATTCGCCTGGCTGCAGATTCTTTCCCGACTTGCAGCAGCAGCGGGACCTGGTAGTGCGCTGGTCGTTGGCGCAGACGCAGCCACCCTGTCACCGAACCGGCTGCCTCTCCGGCAGTGGAGCGCCGCCAGGAGAAGCCGCCGTCGTTGGAGTGCTGCATACCGGGAAGTCCGTCGGTGGCCGGGGTCACTGACCAGAGCACTTCGCCCTCTTCACTTTGCAGCACCAGCCAGCAGCGCTGTCCCCCGCCTTCCATCAAGAGCTCCCGGGGAAGGGGGACGCTGATCCAGGTGGGGCGGTCGCTCTGCTTTCGCTTCAGCGAGTATGCCACCGGTTCTTGCAGCAGGGAGGTGGCATCCGGTTTTCCATCCAGATCGCCCCGCAGATCGAGTCGCAGACGCGCCTCTTCGGTGGTGGCTGCCAGCAGCAGATCCAGTGCGGAGAGCGCCACCGGCCGTTCCAGTGTCAGCGGCTGGGCTCGGGAGAGCGACGGCGTGAGGGGTAGCTGGGCGGTATGTTCCACGCTGCCCAACGGTCCGACGGCGATACGGCTCTCCTCGAAGGCACCGGTGAGCCGTACCCGGCTCTTGCCCGGCAGCACCACCGCTTCGGGGGGCAGCGTCGCCTGAAGCAGCGTGTTCTCGACCTCTGGCAGGGTGGCATGGCGAAAAGGGAAGGTCACCTCCGGGAGTCCGGCCGGCAGCAGCCCGGCTTCCATCAGGTAGTCGATCTCCACAGTCACCCGCAGGCGTCCCAGGGTGTCACTGTGCAGGATGAAAGGGAGGCGGCTGTAGCCGTCGGCCTGTTCCAGCCGGGGCAGCAGCTGCTGCAGCAGGGCGCCGAGATCGGGAGAGGATTGGGCTGCGGTCAGTTCCCCCGTGAGGCTCCAGACAGTACCCACATCGGGCAGGCGCAGTTGCAGATTGGAGGGGGTGCTGCGAATGGTCACGGCACTGAGACCGGCGCCGGCTGCCAGCAGTCGGAAACGGTTGACCGTCAGAGGAGGGAGCTCCCCTCCGGCTGGAAGGGAAAAAAGTGCCTCACCCGGTGATCGGATGGTCCCGCGCTCGTTGATCTCCACCAGGGCTCCACCCAGGTCGATCTGCAGCGCCGCTCCCTTCAGTTTGCTCCCTTCCACCTTCACCAGAGTGCGTCGGGCGTGGAAGTCCACCTCCACCGAGTCGTTGGTGTGGCTCAGGGTGGCCCCCCAGTCACCCTGGCCGTCCCGGAAGTGGAGTGTCTCGGAGAACGGCGCCTCCCCGCCACCTACCTCCACCGGTTCCAGCCGGAAGCGGGCGTGCTCGATTCGGGCTCCCACCGGCAGGCTGCACAGCACGAGCGGGAGCTCTCCCTCGAAGGGGCGATTGCTGCCGTCGTAATGATCCACCAGTTTCATCTCGTGCCCCCGTGGGTCTCTCCCTTCAGCTGCGCAACAGGATCATCAGGTCCAGGGGTGGAACGGCCTTCCGGATGCTGTCCAGAGGGATGTTCGCATTCCCAGGAGGGATGTCTCTTTTCGTCAGCTCCTCCACAACCACCGCGGTGGTTTCGTAGTCCACGTGGAAAACCGAGATCCGACGTTTGATCATCGGAACGACGGGCTGCATGTCTCCCGCGGCTCCTTCCCCGGCGGAAAGGGGTAGCTCCAGGGTGACCCTGTCGCCCCCTATCCGCGAAGGGGCGAGACCCACGCGGAGATCGGCCCATTCGTCGGCCTCCTTCAGTGCCTGGACCGTTCGCCGCTCATCCACGGATTTGTCGATCCAGGCGCTGCGGCAGTGGGTGATCTCGTCGTTGGGGTCCTCCATGAAGGCGTCCAGCATGTCGTTGAGTACATCCTCCAGGGTGTCATCGTCTTCGTACCGAACCGCCAGCTCGCTGAGAAACTGCTCCAACGGCACACCGATCCTGAGCTTGTTGCGGTGGACGTTGGCCATCACGCCGTAGTTCTCCGCCTCCCGATGCCCGTAGTAGACGAACAGCTTGCAGCCCTGCAGCCCCGCCTCTTTTTCGTAGAGTTCTTTTCTCCTCTCCTCATCGAAGATCAGTCCGGCCACTGTTTTCAGCTCGTAGAGATCCACCAGTGGATAGCGCCCAAGCCCGTGCTTCAGCAGGGCGATGTCTTGATCCGTTCCCGAGAAGCGCTTGATGTAGCGGCGGTAACCAGCGATCTCCTCGTGGTCGTGGACCTTCGGGGCGTAACGTTCGTCCAGCTGCGCGACCCATTCCGAGGCGCTCTTGTTGTCGAACTTTTCGCAATCGGTGGCCTTTTCGACCCCTTCCTCCCGGATCTCGCTTTTGGCGGCCTCCTTGTTGGCCAGGATGTCCGCGCGGATGGCCAGCTGCATCTGGTTCCAGTCTCCGGCAGACAGCAGATCGCCCGGATTGCGGGCAACGTAGGGTGTGGCTTGATTGCTCATGATGCTTCCTCCTCAGATGTATCGACAGGGTTTTCGGTGTGATCCCGGGTCACCCTGGCTCGGATGCCGGCAGCCTTGCCCTGCAGGATGCCTACCGGTCCAGGTTGTAACAGGGTGTCGACCCGGGGTGGCAGGAACGGATCGGTGGCCGGCTCCTTGCCCAGAGCGACCATCCGTGCGTTTTCGAATCGGGCGCCGGCGAAGACGACTGCCACGTCGAATTGCGCCGGCCCCGACGGCCGGGCGGAAAGAGTGATGCCGTTGCCCCACTCACCGGGGGAGCGCGCCCGGATCTCGATGAATCCCTCCAGATCCGGTTCGCCCAGATAGAGTCTGGCGGGCGCATCCGGACCACCCAGCGAGAGCGCCGCCGGCCGACGGAATGGCAGGGTTACCGCTTGCCATCCCTGGGGGACGAAGGGCACCTGGCGCGCCTCCACCAGGGTGGAGGTGGCGTTGAGGCGGGACACCAGCGCCTGTGGATCGTCGGGTGGTTCGACCACCACTCCCTGGTAGTATTCCGCTTCGCCGGGTGCGTGACCGAACCGAGCGGTGTCGAAGCGACCGCCGAAGCGAGGCGGCAGTTCGGCCGGCAGGTTGATGGTGAAGGCTCCGGGCAGGTGCTCGGACCATCGCAGCGCCACTTCTGCCTCCTCCCCCGAAGCGGCGTCGGCACCGCCAAAAAGGGTCTCCACCTGCTCCGGCGGGTCCGCCGTGAATCGGGTCAGGTCGAACAGTGCCGTCTCCCGGCAGCCGCCGCCGGCGAAGCGGGCGTGGTCGAACCGTGCGGAGTCGAAGCGATCGGCGTGGCTGGCCAGATAGTGCCAGCGGGATCCACCGGCCTCCAGGGTGAGCAGCGCCCCTTTGTGGTAGCGGTCCGCCTTGACCAGCCGGGAAGGAAGGTCTTCCACCCGCCTTGCCAGATCATCCGCCCGTTCCGGTACGGCACCGAGGGTGACGTTGGTGTAGCGTTCCTCCAGGCCGGCGCCGGCCAAGGTCACATGAAACAGCCGGGCGATCTGTCTCACCCGCAGCCACCGCGGCGTGCCTTCATACAGCGGGCCGGATACCGCGACCACGCTGTTTGCGTACTCCTCCAGCGGAATGGTGGGCCCGGAACGCAGTGTGACGAGGGGAGTGTTGTCCGGTCCCGCCAATGTCCAGTGGTCTCCCTGGCGCTGTACTGTCCCCGACAGCTCCACCGGCGTGCCGTCCGTCGCGAGAGGGGGCGCCTCGGCAGCGGGCGTTCCCTCTGAAACGGTGATCTCGATCCGTTCTTTCTGCAGAGCGCTCCGTGCCCGCAGCGTGATACCGCAGGGGGTCAGGGGGTCGATGAGGGTGAGGGCAGGTTGCCCGTCGCGGTTGCGGGTGAGCGGCGTGGCCGCGGGAGAAGGTGCCACCACTACCGCACCGAGCGGACCCGCCACGACGCGGTCTGGCGGAAGAGGGATCCTTTCGTCGCCGCGAACCCGCCGGGCGGCCACGCCCCAGCGGGGATGGGGTGATACCTCCACCATCTCCCCCGGCTGCACCACTGCCTGCAACCTCAATACCTGTCCGCGGGTCGGTTCCACCAGGGCTGGCCAGGCTGCGCCTCGAGGGGCGCCGAAGGTGGCGGTGGCCTCCACGGCGCACACCCCGCGGTTGACGACGTCCCAGCGGCTGCCATGGTGCACCGTTTCGGGGGATGGGAGAGCCGCCCGTGGCGGATACTCCACCAGCTCCAGGTAGCGTCGAGGGAGTACCGAAAGACGAGCATCTTTCCCCTGCTCCGCTGAACGCAGGCGCAGGCGGCCGTCTTCGGTCAGGTCGGCACAACCGGGGAAGGCCGCGTTGATGGCCGCCACGATATCGCTGGCAAGCGTCATGGCGGGAAGCGGGCCGGTAACGTCGATATCCTCCGCCGGTCCGTTGTCGATTTGCAGGCGCAGCAGGTGTCTCCCCTCGAGATCGACGGGGTCGGTCAACGGGCGCTCCCCCTCGATGACGGCTGGCCCAGCCGCCGAGCCGGTGGCAACCTTCGGCACCTCTCCGAGGATCCGTCGGCGGGCGTCTCCGGAGAAATGGTATTCCAGGGTGAGCCGCGCGGCGCTGCCGGTGCCGGGGGAGGTGAGCAGGAGCTGCTGATCGATCCGGGTGGCGATTTCCCCGCCGACCGTCTCGTTGATGGCAGTGACCACCTCATCCAGGGTGACCCGGGATGGATCGGCGGCCGCGCTGGCGCAGTCGATCTCCAGAAAGGGCGCCCGGTCCACCTGCAGGCGGAGGTAGCGCTGAATGGAGAGATCCAGCGTTTCTTCCAGCCTGTGCCCCTTGATCACTGCCGCCGTTGCATCCCGGCCGCGGTACTGCCGCGGTGCGGGGATGCCGAAAAGGAGGGCGGTGGCGTCGTCCTGTGAAGGGAGTTCGAAAACGATTCGGGCGCCACTCCCGGTACGGGGGGAGGTGAGATGGAGTCTGCGGCCGTCATGGGTGGCAATCAGCTCATCCAGTGCCAGATTGATGGCTACCACGATTTCGCTGAGGGAGGTGGCGGCGGGGTCGACGCCAGCACAGTCGATCTCCACGGGGGCCACTTCGTCGTAGCCCAGCTTGATGCGGCGTGCCGTGCTCAGATCGATGCCGCCCTCGTGTGTGACGGTGGAGACGAAACGGACGCCGGCGGCCTCCTGGCCTCGCCGTGTCTGCGGCATGAGGCCGAGCGGCCCCAGAGCATCCTCGGCCCGAGGGGGTTCCAGCACGATCCGGCTGGATGGCCCGGTGGAAGGGGAGCGCAGGGTCAGGCGGTGGCCGTCGAAACGGGCAACGGAGATGCCCAGTGCGGCATCGATGGCCCTCGCTATCTCATCGCCCAAGGTGGCCCTTGGCCGCTTCCCGCGGCAGTCGATGTCCTGTGGAGGAGCACCGTCCACGCCAATGCGCAGAAAGGGGTGTTGGCGCAGGTCCACGCCACGCTTCAGATTTGCTTCGCCCCGTATCTCGGCGGCAGTGGGCGGGGTTCCCCGGGCGTGCCGGGTGAGGAATCCGAGCAGCTCCAGGGAGGCTTCGTCCAGGATCGGGGTGCGACTGACAAAACGGCGCTCGATGCGCTGCGTAACCGGTTCCACCAGCAGCCGGCTGCCTTCCCCGACGGTAGGAGAGGTGAGGATCAGGTGGTGGTCGTCATGGGTGGCAACCGGGGTGGAGAGGGCTTCATCGATGGCTGCCGTCAGCTCGTCCAGGGTGGCGGCCCGGGGATCGGCGGCCTGCCTGCGCAGGTCTATGTCGATCGGTTCCGCCCCGTCCAGCGCAAGGCGAAGCTGGTAGTGAGCGCTTACATCGACACCTTGGGAGAGATCCTCGTGTCCCTTGATCATTGCGGCGGAGGCATCGCTACCGGTAAACCGGCGTGGGCCGATGCCGAACAGGAGCTCGGCGGCATCCCCTCCCGGCGGGTAGCCGAACCAGATGGAACTGGCTCGACCACGGGTGGGCGTCGTCAGTCGGAGGTGGCGGCCATCGTGGCTGGCTATCGTCTTTCCCAGTGCGGCATTGATGGCGTCGCGGATCTCGTCCAGTGTGGTGCGCCCCGGGTCGGCCCCGGCACACTCGATCACCTGTGGGGGAGCACCATCAATGGCCAGCTCGATGGTGGCGTTTTCGCTCAGATCCACGCCGCTGCTCAGATCCCTGGTTCCCTCTACCCGTGCCGGCTGCGCTTCCTCTCCGCTGTAGAGGGTATACACTGCGCCGAACAGCCTCCGGGTGGCGTCCTGTGCAGCCGGCTGCTGGAAGGCGATGCTGCTCCGGCTGCCGGTGGTGGGCGACCGTAGCGTCAGATGGCGGCCGTCGTGGCTGGCCACCGTGGCCCCCAGTGCGGTGTTGATGGCGTCGCGGATCTCGTCCAGTGTGGTGTGCTCCGGGTCGGCCCCGGCGCAGTCGATCTCCGCCGTGGTGGTGGCGTCGATCATCAGCCGCAGGTAGCGTTCTTCCCGCAGGTCCGCTCCGGTGGAGAGATCCGGTCGGCCGGTGACGGTGGCGGCGGTGGCGTCTTGCCCGAGATAACGCCGGGGCGCCAGTCCCAGCAGCACGGGGGCGGCATCGTCATCGGTGTCTTCCACCTCCAGCAGGCTGGA